>Ga0137385_10005951_pt1 | contig 10734 bp, 5 predicted proteins | sample SagtaG_FD_104921 | JGI IMG/M metagenome (GOLD analysis project Ga0137385, IMG submission 104921) | Vadose zone soil microbial communities from Sagehorn Ranch, Mendocino, California, USA - Sage2_R_80_16 metaG | ecosystem: Environmental > Terrestrial > Soil > Vadose zone | place: USA: California... | reverse complement strand
CTGCGCCTGGTGGTGGGCGATACGCTCTGGATCGTTTTTCTGACCTTCCTGGTTTTGTCGGGAATCGCAGCATGGCTGCTCGTGTTGGCGCATGAGAGCCGCCGAGCTGCGGAACGGGAGTCCGAGCGCCAGACCGTGACATTGATGCAGGAAATCGAGGCGCATGAACGCACCGACGCGGCGCTGCAGAAGGCCAAGGAATCCGCGGAAGCTGCGAATTTCGCCAAGAGCCGCTACATCGTGGGTCTCAGCCATGAATTCCGCACCCCGCTGAATTCGATATTCGGCTACGCCCAGCTTCTGGAACGCGAACCGGAACTGGCGCGCGAAAATCCTGTGCGCGTCATACGGCGCAGCGCCGAACACCTCTCCAATCTCGTGGACGGCCTGCTCGACATTTCGCGCGTCGAAACCGGGACCCTGCACCTCAACCAGACCAAGTTCTGCCTGCCCGACCTTCTGGACCAGATGGCAGACATGTTCCGCATCCAGGCTTCAGGACGCGGTATCGAATTCCGCTACCGCTGCGATCCCGGTATTCCCCAGTACGTCGTTGCCGACGACAAGCGCTTGCGACAGATTCTGATCAACCTTCTGTCCAACGCGATCAAATACACAAAGCAGGGTTATGCGGCGTTGGACGTGCGTCGCCGCAACCATCTTACCGAATTCGTGATCTCCGATTCCGGCATGGGCATCCTGCCCGAAGACATGGAGATGATTTTCCACCCCTTTGAACGCGGCGGCATGGCGCATGCGCGCGCCATTCCCGGGACCGGCCTCGGTCTGACGATCACCCGGCTGCTCACCAAAGCCATGGGCGGAGATCTGACCGTTACCAGCACGCCCGGGGAAGGCAGCTGCTTTACGGTGCGTATGCTGCTGTTCGCGGCGATGTCCGAGCCCAGGGACGAAAGCCTGGGCCGCAACATCTGCGGCTATATCGGCGAGCGGCTGTCGATCCTGATTGCCGACGACAATCCTTCGCATCTCGACCTGGTGCATCGCACGCTGTCGCCTCTGGGCTTTGCCGTGCGCTTCGCCCAGGATGGCACGGAGGCCGTAGCCAAGGCGGCCGAAAGCCTTCCCGATATCGCGCTGCTGGACATTTCCATGCCCGGCCTGACGGGCTGGGAAGTGGCCGCGCAACTGCGCCTGATGCGGCCGCAGATGAAGATCATGATGGTTTCGGGCAACGCCCACGACTTCCAGGCCGTGGACCAGGACGGCTCCATCCACGACGCGTTCCTGATCAAGCCCTTCACGATCCAGAGCCTGCTGGAAAGCGTGCAGCTGCTGTGCAAGCGGGAATGGATTTATGAGGCGCCGCCGCGACAGGCGGACAAACCCGCGCAGAAGACGCCGGCGCAGGCGATGCCATCGGGCACGCGCTACCATGTCGAACAGCTCATTCATCTTGGCCAGATCGGCTATGTGCATGGCATCTACGCCAAGTTGGCGGAACTGGACGCGGAGAACGCGGCCTACAAGCCAATGACCAGCCAGGCCAGGCTCTACGTGCGGCAGTTTCAGTTTGACGACTATTTCCGGTTTTTGAAGGCGTATTGCGCGTGAACGAGGACGAACACAGACGCAGGGATCGCGTGCTTGTCGTGGATGATTCCGCGGAGACGCTGAGCTTCATTGCCGACGCCCTGGAAGCCGAAGGCATCACCGCGCTGGTCGCCACAAGCGGCGAAGCCGCATTGAGCCTGACGCAGCAGATCATCCCCGACCTGGTGTTGATGGATGGCGTCATGCCGGGAATGGATGGTTTCGAGACGACCCGCCGCCTGCGGGAAAACATCGCGACCGCCCACCTGCCCGTGATCTTCATGACGGGACTGACGGACACAAAGCATATCGTTCAGGGCCTGGGCGCTGGCGCCGTCGACTACATCGCCAAGCCTATCGTTCTGGAAGTCATGCTGGCGCGCCTGCGGGTTCATCTGACGAATGCACGCTTGGCCTACGGTGCGCGCACCGCACTGGACGCGACGGGGCGAAGCCTGCTAGCCATCGACGAAACCGGCCGGGTGCTGTGGTCGACACCGCAAGCCGAAAGCCTGCTGGCGGAAATCTTCGCCACAGGCGAAAAGCGGCAGAACGACCTGCCCCCGACCCTAATCGAAAAGCTGGAACAGCTGAGAAGCAATCTCAAGCCCAGCACGAATGCCTTCGTCTTCGATTTCGCCGCGCGGCGCGCATCCTTCATCTACCTGAGCCACGTGGGGCCTAACGAATTCCTCTATCGATTGGTAGAGGAACAGGCGGGCGCCCGCGAAGCGATCCTGCGGGAGAAATTCTTGCTGACCGGCCGCGAGGCCGAGGTGCTGGTGTGGATCGCGGCCGGCAAGTCCAATCGCGACATCAGCGAAATTCTCAGCATCAGCCCCCGCACCGTGAACAAGCACCTGGAACAGGTGTTCGTGAAGCTTGGGGTCGAGAACCGGGCTACAGCCGCGGCCCTGGCGGTGCGCGCACTGACGGAGCGCAGCTGAACCAACCCTGCGCCGGTAAATTCCACAAGAGGCATTCCCACCTCAAAAAAGAAACCCGCCCTGTTGCCAGGGCGGGTTTTTTATTTCTACGGCTCCGACAAACGATCGCAGAAGTTTCAGGCTTTAGCTGATCGGCCTGCGGTCGCGAATCGTGAATCGATTCATCTGCTGCTTCGGCTGATCCCACTGCGGGGCCAGTTGGGCTGCCCTGGCATAATCAGCATAGGCGCCTTTGAGATCGCCCACATCTTCACGCGCCATTGCCCGGTTGAAATAGATCTTTTCGGCATGCGCCGGGGTCATGGTAAGGGCCCGGCCAAAATCCGCCACGGCTTCACCGGCACGATGCATGGCGAGATAAGCCGCACCACGGTTCACCACAGCCTCGACGAGCCTGCCATCGATCTTCAACGCCGCCGTGCTGTCGGCTATCGCCGCATTGTAATCCGCGCGCTGGAAATTCAGCACGCTGCGGTTGCTGAACGCTGCGGCCCGGTCGCCCTCGAAACCGGCGAGCTTGGCGGCCTTGGTGCACTTCGCCACATCAGCATCCGTCGCGTTTTTGTCGGCTATCGCGACCGCCGCAGCGTCGGCGCAATGTTTCGCGGCTCCCTGCGCCGCCAGATCATTGGTCGGCCAGGACAGAGACGCAAATGACGGCGTCGCGGCGAGCAGCATGCCCACGCCGACGGTAATCGAAAGGCAGGACCTGAGTGACATTCGAAGCCTCCAATATTTTTTTCTCTCACAACGCGTATCACGCCGTCATGAAGATATAAAGAAAATGCTTAGTTGCGCAGCAGCATGCCCAAAACATCATCAACTTAACACCTGCATAAGAAGCGGCTTTCCGATCGCTCGAAATGCTCCGAAAGTGAGCAGTCGGCATAAATCGGCGGTCAGAACGTCGAGGATTTTGGCGATTCACCAAGCGGCCCGGATATTGCGTTTCATTTCTGGCAGTCGCTGCTGGGAGTTTCGGCATGAAAGTTTTTTGGGCACTGGGGATCATGGCGTTTGCATCGGGCGCATGCGGTGCCGCCGACGCCGCGACATCGCCTTATTCCGATTTCGACCTCATTTCGGTTGTGCCGCGAAGCCCGAGCGTCAAACCGCTGGTCATGCCCATACCAGCCAAGGAGCCGAACAAACAACTCGCATCGAAAGGTGTAAGACCTTCTGAGGCCGGTCGCTAAGGGATTTGGCCGGCGGATCGGAGATACCGGCAGCCTGTCGCTCCATCCCTAGTGAGCCCGCCGTATTGATCACCAGTGGCGCATTGGCAGTAGCACTTTTGCACAATACCGGCACGCTGGGGATTATGGCCAATGCTGGCTGTCTGCTACGTTTCCAAGACAAAGCACCGGAATTTAATCGGATGTGCGTCTAAGCAGGCTTCTGAATCCAAAACTGATACATGCTGGAAAACGTGTCCGGATTCTCATTCTCGAAAATCTGCCACTGGCCAAGATCAGTAGCGGCGGGATCGTTCGGGAAGCGCTGCCTGTAGGCATGAAGGACATTGCGGTTAATTTCAAAACCCAGAAGCGTGAGTCCCCCCACACGTAAATAGTCATCGATCCCTGCCAAGGTCACATGGCGTTCTTGCACATGGAAAAGCAGATCTCGGCAAGTACTGATGCTGAAGAAATCCGATAGCTTGAGAACCGATGCAAAGTTTTCTACTTCACTCGAAGCCATAATCTCCTGACGGCATTGACGAATCTGCTCAGGCACAGGCTCAAATTGCCGCGCCGCGATAAAACGGCGGGCCCGTAAGATATCCCGCCGCGCGACTTCGCTATACAAGCCGACCATCATAAAGCCGCCCGGACGCAATAGAGATAAAAGCGTTCCCCAGGCAGCGAAAGGATCGGCCATATGGTGCAAGACGCCCACGGCTTCGATGATATTGAAATTGCGCCCCAGCGCACCTAACTCGAGAATATCGGCTTGGCCATATTCGATATTGGTCAATCCCAATTCCTGCGACTTTCGCCTGGCATAGGCAAGGCTGCTCAAGCTCAGATCGATCGCCAGCACCTGCGCATCGCGAAAGCGCCGCGCCACCTCGATCGAGTGCTGTCCTGTGCCGCAGCCAGCAATCAGAATATTGACAGAGGTGCCGGCCCGGCGCTGGAAGCGTGCAAGAGGAAATTTCCGGTACAAATAGGCGCCGATACCGTTTAGCGCTTCCCCACGGGCAGTCCTGACCCAGCGCGGATAGGGGTTTTCTTCATAAAGCTGCCGAACGTCGCGTGAAATGCCATCGGCGATGTCTGTTAGCCGGGGAATTTCCGCGCGCAAGAGAGCCTCCGCCTTTGGATCGACGATCTGCTGCGCAAGAAGAGCCGCTGCAGGTTCAGGCAATTGCCGATCCAGTAGGCGCGCAGACAGCGGCACAGACCCCAGCGACCTATAGGCCGCAATGGCCGTTACCCACAGGGCCGACACAGGCGTGCCGGATTCCAGCGCCGCCGTCAGCCGGGCGCACAATTCATCGACCCGCCGGCCTTCCTCTTCGCTTTGCGAAAAAACATATTCATTTATGAAGCACTGATGAGCTAGCGCACCATAGAAGGATAAAGCCTCATCCTCATCGTAGCTGGCGACAGCACCAATAGCCGCTTCAAGTAGGAGATGTCGCGCCGCGGTCAAAAAACGCTCCATTTCCACATCGGGATTTTGGGTACTATTCAGAAGGCAACAAAGCACAGGATTGTCCGAGAGCGCTGCAGGTCCGTCTGCCTCATATAACTCCTGCGCAGACAGAAGTTTTGGCCAGGCGGCGACAGCCTTCGCAATACAAGGACCGATATAAGCATCCAACTTGAGAAGCTCCGCGCCAACCTGAGCCAGATCGCTGGGACGGCCCCATGGCTCAGTCAAAGCGCGCACCATTAGAGATCGGATAGTGTCGTTGTCCTCGACCCAGCGACCATTGCGAATGACGTCAACAAATATTCTTTGGGCATTTTGCGTCTGCTGGAGCTTCAGAGACCGGCAAATAACATTCGTTGCCGCGATGACATCCCCCTGCATCGAAAGTAACGAGGCAAGATTGTCTAAGGCTGTGACATAGGTAGGATGGCTCTGGATTATTTGTCTAAAAATCGCTTTAGCCTCTTCCAACCCGCCCTGATTCCACAGCACGACAGCGATGTTGTTGCGCGCCTGAACCAGGTCCGGCATGAGCACCAATGCTTGCTGATAACAAGCTATGGCCTCTTCCAACCTTCCCAGGTCATTAAGCGCATTGCCGCAATTATTGTGGGCCTCGGCGATATTGCGGTTCAGCGCCAGGGCGCAGCGATAACAATCAATAGCTCCTTGCAGATCTCCGCGGTCATTCAAAACATTGCCGAGGCCGATATGCGCGACCACCTCGTCCGCCTGCAACGCAATAGCATGGCGATAACTGATTTCTGCGGCATCCAGCTTGCCTTGCTCCCGTAGCACGTTACCCAAATGGGTATGGGCCTCCACAAGATTTGGATTGAGCGTAACCGCTTGACGAAAACCGGCTTCTGCCTCACTCAATCTTCCCGCTGCTTCCCTGCCCGCAATAGCTTCATCCAGACGATAAAGGCTCTGCAGCGCGATGGCGCGCTGAACGATGACAGGAACATGATCCGGCTGTATGGCGAGCGCCCTGTCGTAGCTGGCCAACGATTCTGCAAATCGCTTCGACCTAAGCAGGGCGTTACCGCGTTCATTCCATGCCACGACAGAATCGGGCGCCAGCGACAAAGCGCGATCGCAAGCGGCTACAGCCTCCTCGAACCGCCCCATGTCTTGCAGCACGCGGGCACGATTCGTCCATACCTGCGCATAGCCAGGTTTCAGCGCCAGCGCCGCGTCGAAACTTTGCAAAGCCTCCGGCCACCGCTTCAGGCTTTGCAATGCTGCGCCGCGATTATTCCAGCATTCCGCGGTCGGCCGGATCGACAAGGCTTTGTCAAAGGACATTAGGGCTTCCTCGTGACGTGCCACCCCCCCAAGCAGCACGCCGCGACTGTACCAAATTTCGACGTTTCCGGGATCGCGTGCGGCGGCGGCGGTGAGCTGGGCCAACGCCTCCACAGGCTTTCCAGTAGCATGTAGCAATATGCCATGCAGCAGAAGGGCCTTGGCAACGGTGGGATCACGTGAAAGAGCCGCTTCCACCGCTTGTAACGCTTCGCCAATACGACCCTGCTGGTATCGCAGGAAGGCAAGCAGATATCGCACTTCAGAATCGGCCGGACTGCTATGCTCGAGCATCCGCAGACAGAGCCGCGCGGCATCTTCAAGTCTTCCCTGCCGGTGAAGCGAAACAGCCTGACTGAACAATTCCATGGACATGCAATTTCCCTCTTTACCGTCAGAATATCTGCCGGCCATGCCAAGCGAAATGGGATTAATAGGGCTGTAGCTCCTGCCGCACTGTCTCCAGCGACATGAACTGCATGTGTTCGATCGTGCAGTAGGTACAGCGTAGATTGCAGCGGTCGGCAACCGAAAACGCGCACACAGTCCACGCTCCTGGTAAACGGAACGACCAGCACCCCGCCGCCCGTGCCAATATTGTCTGCAAGACTGCATATGCTTCGCCTATCCGGACGGGTCCGGCAAGAAAAGACTTATTGAAGAATTTCATGACGATCAGCCGTCTGCCACAAGGATAACGCCGGCCTACGCCAGCACACCGCAAGCACAAAAAAACCGCCCTGATCTCAGGGCGGGTTTCTTGCGGGGCAGCATACCGCTGGGCAGTCTTACATATTCCTGCGCAGCATTAGTATTTGAAGCGCACACCCACGCGGTACACACGCCCAAGGATGTCATAGTTGTAGAGGGGAGCAGGAATTGTCTGCCAGGCGTTATTGCTGGGGCCCGGATAAAAGACGGGGGGATTTACATTGAACAGGTTTTTGACATTTAAGTACGCATTGATGCCGGGGGTGACGTCGTAGCTGGTATTGAGGTCGACATACCAGGCGCTGGGGAGTGTGTTATAGTTGGAGGTGATGTTGTTGGCGGTGGAGACCGGACAAGCCGTGGTGCAAGTGATCCAGTTTGAGTTGTACTTGCCCTCGCTGAGGCCGCGCAAAGTCAGGCCCAACGCTATTTTATCCAGCCTATAGCCCGCGGTCATCTGATACTTCCAATGCGGCGCAAAGGCAGATGAGTTCATCCCCACGACATTGATCGGGGAGACGCCGGGGGCGCCGGGATTTTGGGTGTCCGTCATCGCATGTGTGATATTCACCCCGAAGGAGAGGTCTCCCACCCAGCCGTCTACTATCGCATCCAACGACGTCTGATAGCTGGCGGCGATATCGAATCCGGTCGCCTTTTCGGACGCGAAATTCAACGGAGACGACGTGATTTGAAGGATCGGCAAACCGTTGAGGGAAGTGCCTACTGTTTGTACGCCGGCGCACGCAGTCGCTTGGCCCTGGAAGCACAAATTGAGTATCTGCTGCGCGCTGTATGAGGTGATCGCGTGCGCTATGCTGATATCATAATAGTCGAACGACGCGCTGAGGCCTGGGATGTCGCTTGGCTGATAGACGAGCCCCAACCCGAACGTGATCGCGCTTTCCGGCTTCAGATTGAGGTTGCCCTGCGTATAGCCAAAGTAAGAGACAGTCTGGTTGTTGAGGAAGGGATCGGCGACCGTATTGTTCGAGCTCACAGGGGCGGAATAATAGTCTACCAGCGTCGGCTCACGCACATCGTTCGAATAGGTGCCGCGGAATCGGAAGCCGTCGAGGACGCCGCCAAGTTCCGTGGGGGTGTAGTTCAAGCCCAGTTTCCAGGTCTCGATCATGCCGAAGGTCGAATAGTTGGTGATGCGTCCCGCAGCGTCGAAGTCCAGACTTTTCGCCCAAGATGCGTTGTCTGCCAGCGGAATATCTGTTTCGAGATAGCCTTCGTCGATCGTGTATTGGCCATTGTAAGGCGTGCCGGAGGTGATGAACCAGCTTTGGGCCGCTTCGCCGGGATCGGCGGTGGCGCCGAGCGATTCCCTGCGATGCTCGTAGCCGGTCGCGATCGAGATCGGGCCGGCCCAACCGGAGAACGGTGCGCCGCTCACATTGAAGCCATAGACGGTCTGTATCGTGTGGTTATGGAAGAAGTGTCCCGTGTCGATTCCGCCCGCCGTGGTGGTGACGCCATCCTGACCGGGCAGAGACGTGACGTAATTGATGGCAGCCACACTGTTGACGCCGGTGCCGAACAGATTGTACGGCACACAGCCATCGTTCGGAGTGGCGAGGGTCGAACGGCAGACGATGCCGCCCGTGGGGCTGCGGACCACGTCAATGGCCTTGGCATACTGGCCAACCGCCAGCGTATTCTTCGCTTCGCTGTAGCCCCTGTTGTAGCCATAGGATAGATGCGCATCCCACTTCCAGCTGGTGTCAAAGAGATGGAAGTTGCCGTCCGCGCCAATCAGCGTGCGCGTGACGTTGCGGTCATAAGTTGGGGTCGTCCCCCGAACGTCTCCGTTCATCGTGCCCATCTGGAAAGAGGTGATCCCAGCCGCCGCCATCGACTGCTGGATCGCTGCCGGGATAAAGGGGTTCTGGTTGGTGACGGTTAGATTGCCCAGCTCGTAATTGTTTATCGATTGGGATAGTTCGTGGTTGTGGGCCCACTGCGCCGAGGCATAGACCTCGATATTGTCCGTGACGTCGAAGCTGACGCGTGCATAGGCGTTCTGGTTGGTTGCCCTGGGGGATATTGGAACTTGGATACCGCCGCTGATCCGCTGGCTGGTGGCCTGCCAGCTCCCACCCTGCATAAACGGATTGCTAATGAGACTTCCATAGGTAATCGTCGAGACCGAGCCACCGGGGCCGAAGATGGTACCCTTGAGCGGACCCGCAGTGATCAAGCCGCCAACAGAGGCTTGGCTCATCCCGACATGGCTTTGGGCGATCTGCAGCGGCACGTTTGTGCTTTGGCCGGGCCCCGTCCCGTAGGCCGGGTTGTTCATCGCCTGGTAACCCTGATGATCCCAGGAGCGGTGGTTTTCGCCTGCGAGGATGCCATCATTCCCTGCTGCTTCGCCCGAAACCACGATATGGCCGCGGCCGCCTAAGAAGTCCGTGCCGACGGTGAGGTTGCCCCTCCAGGCGCGATCGTCGCCATAGTTCGTTTGGCCGGCGGAGAAATCGCCCTTGATGCCGCTGTACTTGTTGTCGAGAACGATATTCACCACGCCCGTGAGCGCGTCGGAACCATAGACCGCGCTGGCGCCGCCGAACACCGTATCGACGCGCTGGATCAACTGCTGCGGCAGCTGGCTTACGTCCACGATGCCGGTAGAGATGTCGCCGACGACGCGCTGGCCGTTGACCAGCGTCAGGGTGCGTATGGCGCCCAAACCGCGAAGACTGAGGCCGTTGACGGATCCCTGGCTGTTGTTGATTCCGGGCGCAGTTGACAACGGTGTCGTGGAACCGGCAAATTGGGGCAGTTCGTTGAGATAGTCTGCGGCGAAGTTGGTCGCCACGCTCTGGATTTGTTCGGCGGTAGTAACGGTCACAGGAGTGGGGGCTGCAAAGCCGTCACGCACGATGCGCGATCCGGTGACGACGATCGCTTCGACTTCCGCCGGAGCGGCGGGCGCGGCCTGGGCCAGAGCTGCGCCCGCGCTGCCCCCAAGGATTGCAAGCATCAGCGGTGTGGCGCTGAGCGTGCTAAGCAAAGCGTTCTTCAAAAGGCGTCCAGATACCTTTTGCGTCCTGAATTCATTCATTTGGAAAACCCCCATTTACTAACACGGCGCTTCGGTTGTTCATCGAAACGTCATCTGACAGGAACCTGCCCTGCCTCCGGCCAGGGCCATATACGCAGTTTGACGTATGCTGCATTGCAGCAGAAGCCGCATTATGTCGCTGTAAATAGGCTATTTGACATACACCGTAGAGCAGCATCTGCGACTGCTCTGTGGTGTCGCCTTAAAGCTTCAAAGAGTGCTCAGCACCGCCACGGCGGCGATGAACAGGCGTGCCGCCTGTTGCAGGATGAGGCTGACGCCCCAAGTCGCCGGTATCGGGTGGCCGCGACGCCAGCCGGCGGATCACCGTCATCTCCAGCACTGCGCCCGACAGCGCGGCGCCGGCAAAGGCATGGCGACGAAGATGGTCGCGGCCCGGGCACCACCAAAAACACCAGGGCACGTCCAGGCCGACGGCTGCGACCCGCACCTTGTTGACATCGAAGGACTGGGACTTCT
>Ga0137385_10005950_pt1 | contig 10734 bp, 6 predicted proteins | sample SagtaG_FD_104921 | JGI IMG/M metagenome (GOLD analysis project Ga0137385, IMG submission 104921) | Vadose zone soil microbial communities from Sagehorn Ranch, Mendocino, California, USA - Sage2_R_80_16 metaG | ecosystem: Environmental > Terrestrial > Soil > Vadose zone | place: USA: California... | reverse complement strand
GGGAGCGCTGGGGCTCAGTTCGGGACTTGCGTATCAATCCGCAATCGCGGCTACCACGGATGAGGTATTGGAACTGGCGCGACCGCTCTCAGCAAAGGGTGCGTTGTATGTGACGCACATGCGCACGGAAACCGACGCGATTCTCGATGCGATGCGTGAAGCATTTGAGATCGGACGCCTGAGCAGCGTGCCTGTCATCATCTCTCACCTGAAGTGCGCGGGCATTGCCAACTGGGGCAGAAGCGGCGAGGTGTTGCAGGTTCTGGAGGATGCGCGCAAGGTTCAGTCAGTGGGTTGCGATTGCTATCCCTACGCTGCGGGTTCAAGCACGCTCGACCTGCGGCAGGTAGATCCACGCGTTGAAATTACGATCACATGGAGCACGCCCCACCCCGAGGTTGCCGGGCAATCGCTGGCTCGCATCGCTACGGGGTGGGACGTTCCTCAACTCGAAGCTGCGCAGCGTTTGCAGCCGGCCGGAGCGATCTACCACAGTATCTCCGAAGAGGACATGCGGCGGATTTTGGCTCACCCGGCGACCATGATCGGCTCTGACGGTTTGCCCAACGATCCCCGTCCTCATCCTCGCTTGTGGGGAACCTTTCCGCGTGTGTTGGGACGTTATAGCCGGGAAGAAAAGTTGATCCCGTTACCTCAAGCCGTGCGCAAGATGACCGGCATGCCTGCTGAGAGATTCGGGCTTTCGAAACGCGGACTAATTCGCGAAGGATATTGCGCCGATCTCGTGCTCTTCGATCCTGAGAAGATCATCGATACCGCGACATTCGCCGATCCAATCCGCACAGCAAAGGGAATCGCCGGTGTTTGGGTTAACGGTGTTCTCTCTTACACAGCGGATGGGGCGACCTGTAATCGCGCGGGGCAGTTCCTGCCTCGTGCCACAACAGCGTGGGTTCAATAACACAACCGAACAAGGGAAGACGCAGATGGGCATCAAGAGATACGGAGTGGAAGGCGGCAAGGGTACGGGTGGTCAACACCTCCCCTTTGCGCGCGCGGTCGAGGCCGATGGATGGCTGTACGTATCAGGCCAGGTTCCGATGATCGACGGCGAGGTTATCGCCGGCAACATTGCGGCTCAATCCCGCCAGGCAATCCAAAATCTGATATCGATTCTGAACGAGGCCGGATACGGGCCGGAGGATGTGGTGCGTTGCGGCGTTTGGCTCGAAGACCCGCGCGATTTTTCTGCGTTCAACGCGGTCTTTAGAGAGCATTTCGGCGAGCATCCGCCCGCTCGCGCGTGCGTGGTATCGAGCATGGTTGTCGATTGCAAGATCGAGATCGATTGCGTGGCTTACAAAGCGCCGTCCGCATGACCTGGTACCCTGCTTCTTCGGTGCGGCAGTTCGTTCCTTTATCAGACCAGCGCTTTATAGTGAGGCTATGATCGATCCCCACAGCTTGTTTTTGCTCGTTGCCACGCTGGTCTCTGTGATCGGTCTCATCGTGCTGATCGCGGTCTTCAAACTGAATCCATTTCTGACGTTGTTTCTTACGTCGCTTTGCCTAGCGGTAGTTTCCGGTATGCCGTTCGCGACGGTGATTCATTCGTTTGAAACGGGAGTGGGCGCAACTCTCGGCCACATTGCCGTTGTAGTAGCGCTCGGCACCATGCTCGGCAAGATGATGGCAGAGTCGGGCGGAGCGGACCAGATCGCGCGCACACTCGTTCGGATATTCGGCGAAAAGCGTGTGCCTTGGGCGATGATGGTAATTGGACTGATCATCGTGTTACCGGCTTTCTTTGAAGTTGGCTTCGTCCTTCTGATCCCGATCGCATTTACGGTGGCACGACGCACGCGAACGTCGTTGATCCTCGTCGGGCTGCCCATGGTGGCCGCACTCTCAGTCGTTCACGGCCTGGTGCCGCCGCACCCAGCAGCAATACTCGCTGTCACGATCTACAAAGCCGACGTGGGCCGCACCATCTTGTACGCGCTGCTCATCGGAATCCCTACCGCAGTAATCGCGGGGCCGCTTTATGCAAAGTTCATTGCGCCGCACATCAAGTTGTCCAACGAAAATCCGATGGCCGACGACTTTGTCGATCACGGCGCAGAACGCAGCTTGCCTGGATTCGGGCTTACGCTGCTTACCATCCTGCTGCCTGTCGTTTTTATGCTGATCGGGAGTTGGGCCGATGGGCTTTCGACTCCGGGAACGGCTCTCAATCAAGGCTTGCACCTTATCGGTAATGACGATCTGGCCCTATTCATCGGCGTGCTCTTCAGTTTTTTTACGTTGGGGAAGATGCGTGGATTTACGCGCGATACCATCCTGCGATTCACTAATGAATGCCTTGCGCCTACTGCCAGCATCACTCTTCTCGTGGGCGCCGGCGGGGGTTTTGGGCGCGTGTTGCTCGATAGCGGAGTGTCACAGGTAATCATCCAGGTCGCGTTGAAGAGCCACGTCCCGCTGCTGTTGCTCGCGTGGTTGCTAGCCGCGCTGATGCGCCTCGCCACGGGTTCGTCCACCGTGGCGATGTCCACCGCAGCCGGCATTGTGGCTCCAATTGCGTTGCATAGTACTGGCGTGCATCCCGAGTTGCTCGCCATCGCCACGGGCGCCGGGTCATTGATCTTTTCGCACGTAAACGACGGTGGCTTCTGGCTCGTGAAGGAGTATTTCAACATGACTGTTACGCAGACCATCAAGACGTGGTCGGTCTGCGAAACCATCATCTCCATCACCGCGCTTGCTTTCACCGTCGCGATGTCGTTTGCCGTTTGAACAATCGAGATGCGGCACTCCCATTGTCAAAGGATGAATGGAATGACCGATAAAGAAATGCAGCGGGCGATCTCCCGCCGGATGTTTGTTACGAGCTCCGCGGCTCTTGGGATTGCTCATTGCGCTGGCGGATTGTCGCAATTCTCCATTGGTCAATCACAAAGAAATAGAATCCTGGCCTATGTTGGCACCTATACAGGAGCGGTGGGCGCAGGTAGCAATGGAGAAGGCATCTACGTGTTTGAGATGAACACCGAAAGCGGCGCGCTGTCAGGAAAGCGGCTTGTGGCGAAGACCCCCAGTCCGTCGTGGATCGCAATTCATCCTTCTCGGAAATATCTCTTCGCGGTAAACGAAGTCACGGACTACAACGGCAACAGCGGATCGGTGAGCGCCTTTGCCATAGACGCAGCAACCGGTGATCTCAGGCCGATCAATGCGGTCAGTTCACAAGGTGCCGGTCCTGCTTACCTGAGCATCGATGCGTCAGGGCGATACGCATTTGTGGCAAACTACGCCGGGGGAAGTATCGCCGTACTTCCAATCAGCTCCGACGGCGCATTGGGCGCAGCCGTGGATGTCCATCGCAGCAACTCCTCTATAGGCAGCGCGCAGGCAACGAATGCGCCTCAAGGAAGCTTCGCTATCAGCGGGCACGATGGACCGCATGCGCATATGATCTTGCCCGATCAGCAAAACAAGTTTGTATTGGCGACTGATCTTGGGCAGGACAGAATTTACAGTTATCGCTTTGACCAGCGCACCGGCAAACTGACTTCACCGGAGAGCGCGCCCTTTGTTTCTCTGCCCAGCGGCGACGGGCCTCGGCACTTTGCGTTCCATCCCAACGGCAACTGGCTCTATGCCATTCAGGAAGAGGCTTCAACCGTCGTGCTGTACAAATATGATTCCGGCTCCGGCTCACTCGCTGCACAGCAGACCATCTCAACTCTGCCAACGGGCTTCGCAGGAACGAGCTTCGCTTCAGAGATTCTTATATCGCCGGATGGAAAAGTGCTCTATGCCGTCAACCGATTGCATGACACAATCGCCATCTTCTCTATCGATGCCAATGGGAGGTTAGAGCGCGTCGGCGAGACATCAACCATGGGCGATTATCCTGCGCAATGCCGCATCGACCCGGGCGGCAATTTCCTGTACGCCTGTAATCGCCGCAGTGACTGCATCACGTCTTTCAGGATTCATCGCGCAACTGGCATGTTGACGTTCACCGGCCACTATACACCGGTAGGAAGTCCTGGCAGCATTACGTTTCTACATTAATCGCCCAATCTTCTTACCTGAAGTCGCGATGACGTCATCATGGAAGCCACTCCAGATGTAGTTCGTTCAGGGCTACCGGGCTAACTCAGTGGGGAGCGGCTGTGGTGACCGTCGGAGTGATCGTTGTTGGAGCGATGTTCCACCGTTCAATCTGAACTTTGGGAGCGCCGCGTTTCCGGTGATCGTGGGCATGAGCGGGTTCGTCACGTGCCTGTTCCTCTGGCTCAACCTCGGGTTGTTGGCGCGAATCGTGGGTACTGGGTGGGCGTGTCTTGGAATACTGCTGTTGCTCTTCCGGCGTAGGTACGCGCCTTCCCGGCGATAACGCGAACGAACAGCAGACTGCAACTGTTGGGTTGGCTTAGCGGAGTGTGTCCGCCGCACGCAGAGCAAGGCCGTGCGCCACTGACGTAAACTCGTTTCCTCCACTGATACGATCTTCGCCAAAACGGATGGTAAAGATGCGGCGCACCGCAGGTACAAAGGAGCTGCCTCCCGTCAGAAACACACGATCCACCTGGTGCGGGTGGATGTTCGCTGTTTTGAGGAGACCGTCGATGCACGTCTCAATCGTGCGCAGGTCGTCTTCGATCCAACGTTCGAATTCTCTTCGAGTGACGGGAATGCGCAAATCCATGCTGCCGTCGCGGAAGTGGAACTCCGCCGTCTGGCTGCGCGACAACTGAAATTTAACGTGCTGCACAGCTTGATGCAGTTGATAACCCAGGTCCTCTTCGACGAGAGTGATGAGGGCTTCGATCTTCTCCGGCTCCAGCGCACGCACGCGTGCGCTCTTCAAAATCTCCCTCACGTTGTTGGTGCGCAGAAATGATAGATAATGCCAGCGCTCGAGGTTGGCATAAATCCATGCCGGAACAGCGGGCAACAGCTTGTTCAACGAGCGCGCTTCGCTATTCGATCCGAGCGCGGGCGAGACAAGTTTGCGCACGATGCGAGCGTCGAATGCATCTCCGGCCAATCCTACGCCGCTGTTGCCGAGGAGATCATTGGCAGTGCGACCGCGCGTTCGCACACCAGGGCCGACGCGCAGCAGTGAGAAATCGCTGGTTCCTCCGCCGAAATCGCCAATGAGAATCAGCTCGTCCCGATCCAGCGTGGCTTCGTAGGTATACGCGGCGGCTACCGGTTCAAATTCGAAGCTGACATGCTCAAAGCCAGCGAGGGTAAATGCCTCTCTCAGGCGCGTGACGGCGAAGTCATCATCCTCGGTTGTGTCTGCGCCGACAAAACGAACGGGGCGTCCGACCACGGCCGAACGGATTTGTCTTTTGAATTGTTCCTCCGCAGCGGCGCGAAGATCCTTGAGCATGCGCGAGATCAGATCTTCGAGCCGATGGCGGCGGCCAAAAATCTCAGTGCCTGTGAGTGTGCGGCTGGTGAGATGGGACTTGAGGGATTGAATGAGCCTGCCTTTTTCCTCTGCCTCAAGGTAGCGCTGAATAGCCGAGGGGCCCGAGAGCGAATGAATTCGCTTGGAGCCACTGGCCGATTTCAATTGCTCGAGATGGAGTACCGACCGATACGACTGCGTCTCCTCCGCTCTGAACGGAAAGGACGCGAGTTCAACCCGGCCATCGCTGGCGGCAAGGGCAACGGAACTGTTTGTGGTGCCAAAATCGATGCCAACCGCATCGAGGGGGATTTGAGCGGTGCGCATCACCCTATTATTTCGCAGATTCAGTTTTGAAGTATCAAGGCGCGAACTCCGGGTGGCAGCGCATTTGGGCAACCACCCGGTAAGGTTGCTGTTAAATCGAGAGACTCAACACGCGGTTGAGACGCTGAACAAAGCTGGCTGGGTCTTTGAGCGCCACGCCCTCCATGAGAAGCGCCTGGTCGAGCAGCAGCCATGCTGCGTCTGTTGCGATGGCATCATCTGGACGCGCAAGCAGCTTCTTCACAATCTGGTGATCGGGATTGATCTCGAGTGTCGGCTTGGGAGATGGAATGTCCTTCTGACCCATGGCGCGCAGCATCTGCTGCATCTGCATCGACGGCTCCTCTTCATCCGACACAATGCAAGATGGGCTATCGGCAAGTCGTACCGATACGCGCACATCTTTCACACGATCGCCAAGCGTGGATTTCAGCTTGTCAAGCAGCGGTTTCAGCGCTTCGCCCTTGTCAGCCTCAGCCTCGTCTTTCAGGTCTTCGCTGGTAGACGTCTTGTTTACGGCCTTGAGATCGATGTCTCCATATTTGTCGATGCCTGAAAAGACAATCTCGTCGATTTCGTCATCGAGGATTAGAACTTCAATTTCCTTTTTCTTGTAGATCTCAAGCAGAGGAGACGTGCGGAGCAGCGATTCAGCGCCGCCTGTGATGTAGTAGAGACCCTTCTGCCCTTCTTTCATTCGCGACTTCACATCGGCAAGACTTGTGAGCCCTTCAACCTTGGTCGATTTGAATCGGATGAGATCGAGCAGCGTTTCGCGGTTGGCGAAGTCGCCGTAGAGTCCCTCTTTCAACGGGCGGTTGTACTCGCCGATAAACTTCAGATACTGTTCTGGCTGGTTGGACGCGATGTTCTTGAGTTCAGAAAGAATCTTCTTGACGCTGGCCGTGCGGATGCTGGTGACGACGCGATTCTGCTGCAGTATTTCGCGGCTCACGTTCAGCGGAAGATCTTCGCTATCGATGATGCCGCGGATGAAACGCAGGTACTGCGGCAGAAGATCCTTTGAGTCGTCCATGATGAAGACGCGCTTCACATAGAGCTTGACGCCGCCTTTGTATTCGGCCTGATACAGATCGAGTGGAGCTTTCGATGGCACATAGAAAAGCGTGGTGTATTCCAGGCTACCCTCGGCCTTGGTGTGGAACCAGAACAGGGGATCTTCCCAGTCACCGGAGATGGATTTGTAGAGCTCCTTGTAATCCTCTTCAGTCAGTTCACTCTTGGGACGGCGCCACAAAGCACTGGCTGCATTTACCTGTTCGGTGACGCGAGTCTTAATGGACTTCTTCTCGGTTTCATTCCACTCGCTCTTGTCGTATGTGAGAAAGATCGGGAAGGCGATGTGGTTGGAGTACTTCTTTACGATCTCTCGCAGGCGCCAGCCATTGGCATACTGCGCACCTTCTTCGTTGAAGTGAAGCAACACTGTCGTTCCGGCGACGGGTCGCTCCGCCGGCTCAATGTCAAAGCCCGTTTTACCGTCACTGACCCAGCGCCACGCTTCCTCTTCGCCGGCTTTACGCGAGACTACTTCGACGCGGTCTGCTACCATGAAGGCGCTGTAGAAACCCACCCCAAACTGGCCGATGAGATTCGAGTCTTTTTTGGCATCCCCGGAGAGTTGGGAGAGGAAGTTCCTGGTGCCCGAGCGCGCGATGGTGCCCAGGTGCGAGATCAGATCTTCGTCATTCATGCCGATGCCGGTGTCGGAGATTGTTAGGGTCTTCTTCTCCTCATCGAGCTCAAGGTCAATGCGCGGATCGAATCGCAGCGCCTTGTAGGCTTCATCGACCAGCGTCAGATGGCGCAGCTTATCGAGCGCGTCAGAGGAGTTGGAGATGAGTTCACGCAAGAAGATCTCGGGATGAGAGTAAAGGGAGTGGACGATCAGTTGGAGCAGTTGGCTGACTTCGGTCTGAAATTCACGTTTCGACATAGATAATTACCACCGATATCCACTATAAAACGCCACGCCGGGCAGGCATCGGTCAGCATGCATGAGCCTGGTGGATTGCTCTGAGTGATTCCGCGCATTTGTCCGGCGAAACGTCTATGCGGCCTGCAAGTCAAGCACGATGGCAGCGCCGCGCGGCTCGAGGTTCACGGCCAGGGCGTGGCCGTTGTTGTCGCGAAGGATGGTGGCACACAGGCTGAGACCGAGACCTGCTGTCTCTCCTCCCCCTGCCTGTGGCGGAACGAATGCGTCAAAGGCGCGCTCGGGATGCTCGAAGCCAGCGCCTGTGTGCGCGACCAGGATCTGTACGTGCCCACTTTCGGCCGAGGCTTCAAGGCGAACGGTCCTATCGCTTGCCTCATTCACGTTTTGTGCCGCTTCCATGGCAAACTGCAGGCAGTGGAGCACGGCCTGGCGCAACTGTTGAGCCTGGCACAGTACCCGCGGAAGATCGGGAGCAATATTGAGGCGAAATTCGATGGAGCGGTGCAGAAACTCCGAGCGGTGCAGGTGTTCCATATCCTCAAGCATCTCGGCAACTGAAACAGCCGTGAGCTGGCCGCTGGGAGAACGCGCGATGCGCGACAGGCTGCCCAGCGTAGACCGCATGTGGCGCGCCTCGGTCAGGATGGCATCGATTCCCCTGCGTTCCTGTGGGTCGAGATTCGGTGTGTCCTCAAGCAGGGACGCATAGCCCAGAATCACGGTAAGAGGATTGTTCAACTGCTGGGTGACGTGTCCAGCCAACTGCCCCAGGCCGGCGAATTTTTCCGCGTCGATCAACTTTTCCAACATGCGTGTCTGGCTACGCACCGATTGCAGACGAGCGGTGAGCATCTCCACGGGAAGCAGATCGTCAGCCCTCAGTGTCTTCCACGGATCGCGGTGGCGCATTCCCGCAAGCAACAACGCGCCCTCGATGGTCGAACGACCTTGCATCGGTACGGCCAGGGCGGAGGTAAACTGCAGTCTTTTTAAGTCATCGCCGGGCTGCAACAGGGATTCCAGATCCAACTGCAGAGTCTGGCTGTTCTCCGCAGCGGGTGGTGCAGTGCCGGCGGCGAGAAACCCCGCCACCGGAATTCTTGCGACCAGGGACTCAAGAGCGCGGGTGGTGGCGCTGTCAAATCCGGCTGCTCCGGCAAGGTAAAAGTGCCCGTTATCCTGCAGCAGCATCAGCGCCGCCTGTGAAAATCGACTATTCGCGGCCACGGTCTCGCAGATTTCGATCGCCTGCCGATCAAAATCTTCCACGCGGCGTCGTGAAAGCACCAGGTTTGTATAGGCCTCGAGTTCCCTTCGCGCGAAGCGCTCACGCTCGCCGGTCGCCTGATTGACGGCAAGCTCATTTTCGAGGGCGAGCAGAATCAATCCCAACGCCGCGATCACCTTTCCCATCACGATGAGGTGGATCAGGTTAAGGTCGATTGAGGGATTGAGGGCAATCCGCGGCAGAAGTTCGAGGCTGGCAAGCGACCAGGCGGTAAAGCCCATGATACTCAGCACAAGGCCGGGGGATATGCGCCGGTAGACGAACACCAGCAGAATCGCGGTGACGATGTGATTGCCGGTTTCAACGACAGTTATCGGGGCCAGCAAACCCATTGTGAAACACAGATAAAGCGCTGCGCCCCCAAAACCGATGCAAACAATTGGCCCTATCCAGAGAGGAGGCGCGCCTTTCGCTCGGCCCCAAAAAAGTCCCACCATAAGGGAAATGAGACCTAGTCCGGGAAAGATGAAGAAGATCGGCCCTTGGGGCACAACACCCTTGAAAACGCCGGCGTACAGCACAGCATAGGCGACCAGCGGGAACGTAAAGGGCACGACATAAAGCACCTGCATCCTGCCCAGCCGAAAGCGAAGGGTGGAAAGTGAGCCGAGAAACAGCGCGGAGCTGATCAGTCCGGAGGAAAGGCCGGCTGCCATCACCCATGGATGGGAGTCAGCCGCAAGACTCCACCAGCCAAGTTTGTACTTGAGAAGCATGTTGGCGATGGCGAACAAAAACCCCAAAAACCAGAGCAGGGTTCGCGCGTCCCGCGATCGCAGATACAGATTTCCGAAGGCAGGCAGCAGCAGCCCAGTGAGGAGGAGCGCCGGAGCGTGATAATAGTCAGGCATGGAAAGCCGTACTTCTCCTTCTTGCGTCCTCACAAGGAGAATGCTTCAGGGTGAAATTAGACCAGGAGCTCTCGAGCCGCAGGTTGCCCTACCTCGATTCTCGTGCCACCTACACCGCCTGTACATGCGTCTAATGTTGTAGAGATTGCTGGAGCATGGCGATCCTTGGTATGATCTCTGTCTTTTAAGGATTTTTCCAGACAATTTGGAGGGTGGCTCAATTGGGTAATCGTGGGGGATTTCTTCTGCTGGCGGCGGTGCTGAGCGTGGGTCCTGTCGCCGCTCAAGACAAGGACAGTTTTACGCCGATGGCGCTCGATGCCGGCTTCGGGACGATGGATGTGACCCCGCCCGCGACTCCGCCGGAAGAGATCATTCGCAAATTCGCCGCCAAGGAGAGCGAGTTTCAAGACGCGCTGAACCACTACACCTATCGCCGAACCGCGCGGGTGCAAACCATCGACGACGACAATAAGGTGGACGGCGAATACTACCAGGTAGACGATGTCATCTTCGACTCCACCGGCAAGCGTACGGAAAAGACTGTCTTCGCGCCCGAAAGCACGCTGCAGCGGGTGTCGATGTCGCCGTCAGATATGCAGGACATTCAGCATGGATATCCCTTTGTGCTCACCGCGCAGGACATTGGCCAGTACGACGTGAAGTATGTGGGCCGGCAAAAGGTCGACGATATCGATTGCTTCGTCTTTGACGTGAGCCCCAAGACGATCCAGAAGGGGAAGCGTTATCTGCTGGGGCGCATCTGGGTCGACGCGACTGACTTGCAGATCGTGGTGACCAATGGACGCATGGTGCCTGACGATACACGAAAAGGGAGTGAAGATCTGCACCCGCCGTTCATGACCTGGAGGCAGCAGGTAGACGGCCATTATTGGTTCCCGGTGTATACCAAGGG
>Ga0137385_10005939_pt1 | contig 10744 bp, 10 predicted proteins | sample SagtaG_FD_104921 | JGI IMG/M metagenome (GOLD analysis project Ga0137385, IMG submission 104921) | Vadose zone soil microbial communities from Sagehorn Ranch, Mendocino, California, USA - Sage2_R_80_16 metaG | ecosystem: Environmental > Terrestrial > Soil > Vadose zone | place: USA: California... | reverse complement strand
GCGCTGCGCCGTACGGGGCCTTGGCCGCTCGGTTACCAGTAGTGGCGCCGGCCGGCGACCGGGCGCCCGACCGAGCCCAGCAGGAACAGCACGGCCCCCACCACCAGCAGGATGATCCCGATCCAGGTGAGGATGGAGATGTGCAGGAGCAGCCCCAGGATGAGCAGGATAACGCCAAGGATGATCATGTTTTGCTCCGACTCTCGAAACCGGGGTTAACGGATAGCCTGCGGATACCCAGATCGATGTCCCACTAACCCTGCCCGAGCTTCGCGCCATCGCCGGGCGCCGGGTGCCGCAGCCGGGTGGAAACCGCTCTCCGAGCGCTCTCAAACGGTGCGCCGGTACGCGGACCAACGACGGCCAGGCGTTCAGCCCGCGCAAGCCGACCACCACCGAGGTGTTCGAGTGCTCGGGTGCGCTTGGCGCTGGGCAACGACCGGGGCGGCACCGACGTGATCCGGGCCGTGGGCCGGGACTTCTGTGCGGCGTTCCACCGCGGCGTGGCGCTGAACACCGCCTTCTGGTTCGACCCCACGAAGTACTACCAGACCAACCCGAAGGACGACTACGCCGCCTTCTTCCACACAGTCGGTCTGGGCAAGCGGTGCTACGCGTTCGCCTACGACGACGTCAACGACCAGAGTTCCGTGCAGATCCTGGGCAACAGCAACCCGCCGGACCGGCTGACCCTCGGCATCGGTTGGTAGATCAGGAGTTTCCGGCGTCGCGCGCAGCCGCGCCGAGATCGCCGCGACGGTTGGCAGCCAGTCAGACAGCGGTCAAACCGTGGACTCCGACCGGTTCTGCAGGCCATAGGTCTTGGCGATCGGGTTCCACAGCGCCACGAACTGCTGCTTCGCAGTGGTCGCCGAGCCCGACGCGGCCTGCGCGGCGGTGTAGTTGTCGTCGTGCGGAGCATGGCCGCTGCACCCGGCCTGCGCGACGGCCTGGGCCCAGTCGGTGTACTTCTGGTCGGCCTGCCACGAGCTGGTCAGCGCCTGTACCAGGGCGGTGCGCAACTGGGTGCCGTTGGTGAGCTGGTCGACCGCCAGGCTCTGACCCTGCTTGACCTGCCCGTCGCGCTCGGTGGTCACCTGCTGGAGTGTGGTGACAGCACCGTTGAGGTCGCCGCAGCCGTCGACCGCGGTCAGTGCCGGGGCGAGCTTCTGCCGGCTGGCGCTGCTGGCGTTGAGCAACTGGTCGATGGCGAGCGCCTGGGCTTTGCCGTCCGCCGCCGGCTGGGCGGGGCTGGTCGCCCCGGTGGAGGCCGCTGCCGACTGGCTCGCAAGGGGCGGATGCTTCGCGGCCAGCTTCCAGACCGCCACCGCCGCGCCGGCCACGACGAGCAGCGCCGCGATCGCGACCACCAGCCAGATCATGGAGGAGCGGGGCCGCTCGGGTGGCGGACCGGGCTCGAGGACCTGGTAGTTGCCGGACCAGCCGGTCTCCTGGGGTACCCCGGCCGGCGGGTGGACGCCGTAGTGCTGCTGTGTCGGGTCGTACCCCTGCTGCGGCACGTATGCCTGCGGCTGCCCGTACCCGGGCGGCTGCGGATACCCCTGATCCGCCCATTGCGGCTGGGTGTGGTACGGCTGGGAGTACTCCGGCCCGCTGTAGGACGGCGGCTGCCCGCCGGCGTAGGGCGACGACGGCGCCGCCGGAAGTTGCAGCGAGGTGCGGCAGTTCGGGCAGAACGCGTGGGCCGGGTCGACGTCCTGGCCGCAGGAGGGGCAGCGCATCGGCTCTCGATCGTGGGTCGGCGGGCGTGGCGAGGCTCATGCTACCGGTACCGGGGAAGGCGGGCCTACGGTCGACGGATGGACGTCGACGTGGCCGTGGTGGGTGCCGGGCTGATGGGTGCGGCGACCGCGTACGCCCTCCGCCGGCGGGGGAACGCGGTCGCGCTGTTCGAGGCGCGCGAGCCCGGCCACCGGGCGGGCAGCTCCCACGGCAGCGCGCGGATCTTCCGCCGGGTCTATCCCGACCCCCTTTACGTCGACCTGTCCGGACGGTCCCGGGAGCTGTGGCGCGCGCTGGAGTCCGCGGCGGGCGAGGAACTGATCACCCGGACCGGCGGGATCGACCACGGCGCGGCCCGCGGCACGCAGCGGCTGGCGGCGATCCTGCGCGCGGGCGGGGTGGCCGCGGAGTTGCTGACGCCGCGGGAGGCCGGCATCCGGTGGCCGGGCCTGGTATTCGACGGACCGGTGCTCTCGCACGCCGAGGCCGGGGTGCTCGACCCGGACCGGGCGGTCGCGGCCATGCTGCGGCTCGCGGTCGCGGCCGGGATCCGGTGGTACCCGAACACGCCGGTACTGCGCGTCGAACCCGACCCGGACGGGGTACTGCTCTGGCTCGGGGACCGTTCGGTGCGGGCCGGTACCGCGGTGGTGGCGGCCGGTCCGTGGTTGCCAACGCTGCTCGACGGTGTCGTGGACCTGCCCCGGCTCACCGTGACCGAGCAGCGGGTGTTCCACTTCCCGCGGCGCGACCCGGCGGCGGTCTGGCCCACGTTCATCCACGCCGAGGGCGACCTGACCATCTACGGCCTGCCGGGCGGGCGCGACAGCGGGCCGGGCGGCGGCGTCAAGGTGGGCGCGCACTTCGTCGGACCGCAGACCACAGCCGACACCCGTACCGGCGTCGTCGACGAGGACACCCGCCGGGTCGTGGCCGGCTATGTGCGCGACCGGCTGCCCGGACTGGAACCGTTGCCGTACAACGAAACCACCTGCCTGTACACGACGACCGACAACGAGGACTTCGTCCTCGACCGGGTCGGTCCGCTGGTGGTCTGTTCGGCCTGCTCCGGGCACGGCGCAAAGTTCGCGCCGCTGATCGGAGAGCTGGCCGCCGACCTGTGCGCCGGCCGGTGGGACCGGGTACCGGAAAGGTTCCGGCTAGCGGCCCACCGGCGGTAGCGGGGCCTGCTTCCCGTTCAGCAGGCACTTGAACGACGACTCCAGGCCGGCGTTGTTCACGTTGCCCTCGATGTCGGTCGGGTCGTTGGTGGTCCAGCCACCCCAGCCGACCGCTGGGCGGAAAGATCCCATCTATCTACGACCCGCGCTGTTGCTGGGCAGCCCAGGTGGCCACCTGCGCCCGCGACGTGAAGCCGAACTTCTGCAGGACGTGCTGTACGTGGCTCTCCACCGTCCGCGGGCTGATCACCAGCCGGGTGGCGATCTCCCGGTTCGACAGGCCCGCGCCGACCAGCTCGGCCACCTCCTGCTCGCGGGGGGTCAGCGGCGTGGTACGCGGCGCTTCCGGCTCGCCGAGCGCGGCCGACCCGGCGGCGCCGTCCTCGCCCAGAGCGAAGGCGACCGCGTCGTCGACGGACAGGTCCATCCCGCGCCGGAACGCGGCCTCGAACCGCCGGTCCCCGAGATCCCGGCGGGCCGCCAGTTCGCAGTCCCGGTGCGGCGCGGCGAAATGCCGCGACCCGAACATCGGGTACCCGACCGAGGGCCAGATCTGGTTGGCGGCACCCAGAAGCAGGGCCGCCCGTTCGGCGGCACCGCTGGCGGCTGCGCTCCACGCCAGTACCTCGATCGCCAGTACCACGCCCACCAGGTCGTTGAAGGTCCGCTTGATGCGCAGTGACTGCCGCCCGTAGGTGCGCGCCTGGCGCAGCTCGCCGCGGCGCAACGCGACCAGTGCCAGCACGTAGAGCGCGTACGCGTAGGCCCACTGCTCGCCGTGCGCCTCGCCGATCGCCCGGCCCTCCTCGCACAGCTCCGTCGCACGGTCGAGGTCGCCGAGAAAGATGGCCGCGATGGCCAGTTCGATGTGGGCCAGCATGACGTTGCTGTTCATCTCGACCAGCCGGGCGTACCGGCGCTGCGCGTCCTCGAACAGCACGATCGCACCGTCGAGGTCGTCCCCGACGAGCAGGTTGCAGCCCAGCCGATGGGTCGCATACGCCATCGCGACATCGTCGCCGGCCCGGCGCGCGTACGCCCGGCACTCCTCCAGCATCGCGACCGCGGACGGCAGGTCTCCCTGAAGGGTGGCGACGTACCCGTCGACCCACAGCGCACGGGCCCGTTCCGGTCCGGGCTGCGGGTTGCGGAACAGGGCGCGGTCCAGCCAGTGCCGGCCCTCGCCGAGCATGCCGCAGCCGGCCCAGTAGAACCACAGGGTCGCGGCCATCCCCAGTCCGACGGGCCGCTCCTGGGCCGACTCCAGGCAGAAGTCCAGCGCGTCCCGGATGTTCGCGTGCTCCAGCCGGGTTCGGGTGCAGATCTCCGGTTGGCGGGCGCCGAACCAGTGCGCCTCGTCTTCCTCGCCGGCCGCGAGATAGTGGTCGCGGTGGCGGCTGCGCAGCGCCGTCTCGTCCCCCGACTCGCGCAGCTTGTCCCGGCCGTACTGGCGCAGCGTCTCCAGCAGCCGGTACCGGACGGTGCGGCCGTGGGTCTCGCGGGTGAGGACCGACTTGTCGACCAGCCCGGTGACCGCCTCGCCGATCTCGTCCGCCGGCAGGCCGTCCCCCGCGCAGACGTCCTCGGCGGCCGCCAGGTCGAAGCCGCCCGCGAACACCGCCGCCCGGGCCCACAGGAGCTGCTCCCGGGCGCTGCACAGATTGAAGCTCCACGCCACGGCGGCCGCCAGTGTCTGGTGCCGCGGTACCTGCCCGCGCCGCCCGGCGGCCAGCGACCAGTACCGGTCGGCCAGGCGGGACAGCAGGTGATCCAGGGACAGCGCGCGCAACCGCACGGCGACCAGCTCGATCGCCAGCGGGATGCCGTCGAGCAGACGGCACACCTGGGCCACCCGCGCCTCGTTCGCCGGGGTGAGCGCGAAAGCGGGCTCCGCTGCCGCCGCGCGCTCGGCGAAGAGCATCAACGCCGGGTACCGCACCGCCGCGCCGGGCGGCAACGGCTGCCCGGGATCGGGAAGCGACAGCGGAGCCACGTGCCAGACGCACTCGTCGGGCAGGCGCAGGCGCTCCCGCCCGGTCGCCAGTACCGTCAATCCCGGCGCGGCGGGCAGCAGTGCGGCAACCAGGTCCCGGCAGGCCGCCAGCAGGTGCTCGCAGTTGTCCAGGACCAGCAGCAGGTTGCGGTCGTGCAGGTAATCGCAGAGAACCCAGATCGGATCGCGCCCGGTCTCGTCCGGTACCTGCAGGGCCTCGCTCACGGTGCGGGCGACCAGCGTCGGTTCGCGTACGTGTTCGAGCTCGACCAGCCACGCACCGTCCGGAAAGTTCCGGCTGAGGCTGCTCGCCACCCGCACTGCCAACCGCGTCTTGCCGACCCCACCCACCCCGGTCAACGTCACCAGCCGGGAGACGGACAGGAGCCGGCGGACCTCGGCAGTGTCGCCCTTGCGCCCGACGAAGCTCGTGGTGTCGGCCGGCAGGTTCCCGATCCGGGCGACGGAAGCGGGACCGCCCATAGCCGCACTCTATGGTTGGGGCGCTACCGGGGTCAATGTCCCTTATGCACGATTACTGATCGGCCCGGCTTCGCCGGACCTCGCTCGGCGAGGATGGGTTCATGACTGCGCTACCCGTCATCGACATCGCGCCGTTGGTACGCGACCAGGACCCGGCCGACGTCGCCCGGGAGATCGAGGCGGCATGCCGGCAGTACGGTTTCTTCTACGTCACCGGCCACGGCGTACCGCAGACCGCGCTGGACCGCTTGGACCGTGCCGCCCGCGCCTTCTTCCGCCTCCCGCTCGCGGACAAGATGGAGATCGCGATGGCCCGCGGCGGAACGGCGTGGCGGGGGTACTTCCCGGTCGGGGCCGAGCTGACCGCGGGTCGGCCGGATCTGAAGGAAGGGCTGTACTTCGGCACCGAACTGCCCGACGACCACCCCCGCAGGGGACTGCCGTTGCACGGTCGCAACCTGTTCCCGCGCCAGGTTCCCGAGCTGCACCACGCCGTACTGTCCTATGTGGACGCACTGGCCGGCACGGCGCAGGCGGTGCTGCGCGGCGTCGCGGTGAGTCTCGGCCTCGACGCTGACTACTTCCCGAGCGGATACACCGCCGAGCCGACGGTGCTTTTCCGCATCTTCCACTACCCGGCCGCTCCACCGGACAGCGCGGACTGGGGAGTCGGCGAGCACACCGACTACGGCCTGCTGACGCTGCTCGCCCAGGACGACAACGGTGGGCTCCAGGTCCGTACGCCGGCCGGATGGCTCGACGCGCCGCCGGTACCGGGTACCTTCGTCTGCAACATCGGTGACATGCTCGACCGGCTGACCGGCGGCTGGTACCGATCCACGCCGCACCGGGTGCGCAACGTGAGCGGGCGGGACCGGCTGTCCTTCCCGTTCTTCTTCGACCCTGACTTCCTGGCCGAGATCCAGCCGCTGCCCGGCCGGCCCGGCACCAGCCCCACGACGACGCGTACCTACGGCGATTACCTCGTCGCCAGAGTCGCCAAAGTGTTTCCGGAGCTGGGTTTCACGCTTCCCGGCAGGTGAGCGACCGTCAAGCGGTCGGTGGATCCCATGCTTCGGGGTCGTCGACCCACCCGGCGACGAGAACGAGCCCCGACTCCCGGTGTACCGCGGCGAACCCGAACGGCCGGTCGAAGGTCAGCCTGACCTCCCGGGCCGCGACGGAGAGGCGGAAGGCGGCGGCGACCCGGAACCCGAAGGCGGTCACCGCGGCGGCGTAGAAGCCCTTGGCCGTGAAGGCGGCGACGGCATCCTGCCGGGCCTGGCTGAGCGACAGCGGTTGGCTGCTCATCCCGGGCAGGTGCCCGCGGGTCTGGTCGGTGAGCGCGGCCAGTCCGAAGACGTCGGGCCGGGCCAGCAGGTCGTGCTCGGCGCTGACGGCGAAGCGCGGCAGGACCACCCGGCACCGGTCGTGGGGATCGTGTCCGGACACCATGCCGACCTCGATCCCGGGACCCGGCCGCCCCTCGGGCAGCGCGTCGCCGCCGGTGCCCGGGTGCTGCCCGGCCAGCAGGTCGACACCGGTGGCGAGGATGTCGCCGGGGGACCGGTCCGGCTCGCCCAGGAACAGATGCACGTCGATCCCGTCGGTACCGGCGACGCGCAGCTGCGTCACCGGGCCGGCCGGCGTCTCGGCGAGGGTGACCGCGGTCAGGTCGTAGCTGGTCCGGTTCAACGCGGCAAACCGGCGGCCGGCCCACGGGCCGGTTCCGGGGGAGACCTGGGCGCCGTCGTCGAACGGCTCGACCCAGCGGGTCCGGACGGTCAGCGCGCTCGCCAGTACCAGCACGGTGTCCAGGTCGACCTTGACCGGCATCCGCTCGATCAGGCCGTCGGTGTGCTCGCTCGCCCAGGCGTCCAGGCGCTGCTGGTCGGTGCCCGGTGCCCCGGACAGTTCGCCGTGCACCCCGGCGGGTACCCGGTCCAGCCAGGACTTCCGCAGCGGCAGGTCGGCCCGGCTCCACAGGCCGAGCGCGAAGCTGACCGCCGGGCCGGCGCCGAGCGTGTCGAGCACCGCGCGGGCCGCGTCGTCGGCTTCCGTTGCCGCCACGCCCAGCGCGGTCTCCAGCTCGGCGCGGGCGGTCTCGTCCGCGGCCACGGCCAGCAGGGCGAGCAGCGGCCACACGCCCGGCCCGGCCAGTACCGTGGACCGCCCGTCGGACGCCGCGACCCAGCGCCGGGTCAGCGCGTTGACAGCCGGTACCGGATCCATTGAGCCTCCCAGGTCGCTCCCGCGGAGCGCTTTGGTGCGCCGTCTTCCCTCGTCGCTTCGCTCCTCACTCCAGACGCCGCCGCGCCCCGCTGCGCTGATACCCCGCGAGGGTACGCGGGGTCAGTGGGTCACGGTGTCCCGGCCGGAGCGCTTGCCCTGGTAGAGGGCGGCGTCGGCGCGGCGCAGGAGCTGGTCGGGGTCGGGCTCCCGGGACCCGCCGGCTACCCCGACCGTGATGGTCACGGCCAGGTCCAGCGCCACCTCGTGCCACGGGTGCTCGCGCACGGCGGCCTGCAGGCGCTGGCAGGCGGCGACCGCCTCCGCGGTATCGGTGCGCGGCAGGATGACCACGAACTCGTCGCCGCCGAGCCGGGCGGGTACGTCGGTGGCGCGCAGATGCCGGCGCAGCAGATCGGCCAGCGCGACGAGGACCGCGTCGCCGGCGCTGTGCCCGTACCGGTCGTTGACGCCCTTGAACAGGTCGACGTCGAACACCGCGACGGACAGCGGCGCGCCGTACCGGGCGGAGACCCGGCACAGCTCGGTGAGCCGTTCGTTCATGAACCGCCGGTTGGCGATGCCGGTCAGCGGATCGGTCTGGCTTAGCTGGACGATCTCGGCGTTGAGCCGCTCCAGCTCGGCCATGCGGGCGGCCAGCTCCGACCTGGTCCGCTCCAGCTCGGTGATCACGGCGGCCTGCGCCTGGGCCTGCTCCCGGTACAGCTGGGCGTCGCGCTCGGCCTGCTCCACCTCGAAGGGCACCCGCAGTGCCCGGACCCGCCGGTCGTGTACCGCCCGGTTGACCTGCTCGGTGAGCCGGCAGCTGCGCAGCAGGTGCCGGTACGCGGCGTCGAGGTCGCCGGCGGTGTGCAGCGCATCGGCCAGCAGCGACTCGCCCTCGGCCGCCGCCCGGAGCGCGCCCTGCTCGTCGGCGAGCGCGATCGCCGTCTCCAGCGTGGTGCGTGCCCCGGCGATGTCGCCGGTGGGCAGCTGTGCGGTGCGGGCGAGCACCATCAGCAGCTGGACCTCGTAGGACGGGTTGGCCAGGGTACCGTCGGGCAGCCGGTTGCGTTCGGCCGCGCGCTTGGCCCACAGGCCGGCCAGGTCGTGCCGGCCGACGGCAGCCAGCGCTTCGGCATACGCGGTCATCGCCGTGTAGCTGTCCAGCGGCATCCCGGCCTGCTCGAAGTGCTCCATCGCCCGGTCGCAGGTGGCGATCGCCGCTTCCGGGTTGCCGGCTTCGCGCTGCAGGTCCGCGATGGCCGAGAGCATCACTCCGGCCCCGCTGAGGTCATCGCACTCGAGGAAGATCTCGTACGCCCGCTCGTACAGCTCCCGCGCCCGGTCGTTCTCGCCGAGCTGCCAGAACAGCGAGGCCATGAAGCTGAACATCCGGCCCTCGCCGAGCCGGTCACCGCCGTGCTGGTACCCGACGAGTCCCTGGTGCACGTGTTCCAGCGCCTCGGACGTGCAGTCGAGCTGGTCATAGCAGTGTGCGACGCTGTGGTGCGCCTGTGCGAGCGCGAGTGGATCCGTGCCCCGCTCGGCCTCCGCGAGGATCTCCAGCGCGTCGGGGAGCGCCTGGGTCGCCGAACGGTGGCGGGCAAGGAACTCGGCGACCATCGCGCGGCAGCGCAGGCGGGCGGCGTCGGCACCGAGCCGGGTGGCGAGCTCGACGCCCTCCGCCGCGAGCTCGCCACGCCGCTGCGCGTCGCGGACCAGCCGGCTGGCCAGTTCCACGAGCGCGGTCAGCTCCGCCGCTGTCCCCGGGGCCGCGCTGCGCGCCTCCGCCAGTCGGCGCTCCAGCGTGGCCAGAGCCGGCACAGCCTCCATGGCCGCCTCCACCTCGCTCTCCGCCCCGGGTACGCCTGGCGGGTACCCGCAGCGGGGTCGCCCATGCCCGCGATCGTCCAGCGCGTCGCGTATCTGAGCGTAATGCGCCCGGCAAACCGGCGGCCGGTACCGGCGGTCAATCCGTCTGAGACCGGGCGAAGTGGAACACCACGGTACCGGTGTCGTCGGGGAACTCGGTCAGCACGACGTCGCCCGCCGCCCCGAGGTACCGACCGGTACCGCCGGTGATGACCAGCGGCTTGACCGGGTTCTCGGTCGCCGCGCCCTGGCTGGTGATCACGCCGTCGGGCAGCTCGAAGGTGACCTGGCAGGCAAGTTTGATCTTGTCGGCGTCGGTGGGGACGAACTCGGTGACGACGCAGGTGCCGCTGCCGTGCCCCACGACCTGGCCGTGCCGCAGTAACTGGTCGCGGAACGCGATGGTGTCACCCCGGCTGGGGTCGAACGGCTGCTGGAACGAGGTGACCTCGTGCACGCCGTCCGGACCGAAGTCGAGCAGGAAGAACGGCGCGAAGTGCACGTCGAGCGTCAGCGTCGACCCCTCCGGCGCCGCCTGGGCGGGGGTCAACGCCACGATCGCCGCGCCGGTCACGGCGACGACGAGTGCCGCAGCGCCGGCCAGCAGGGTGATGACTCGCTTGTTCATGGTTGCCTCCTGATGTCTGGTACCTACCTGGACACTGCGCCTGACCACCCACTGGATGGAAGGCGGTGTTGTCTGTTGGTGCGTGGCGTCGTGAGGTTCCCCTATGAGGGCAGTCACGCTGGTTGCACCGGGCAAGCTCGACATCGTTAACGACTGGCCGGAACCGGAGTGCGGGCCGCGCGACGTCATCGTGGCGATCCGCGGGGTCGGGCTGTGCGGGTCCGACCTGTCGGTCTTCGACGGCAAGCGCGAGGTGCCGACGATGCCGTGGGTGTTCGGCCACGAGGGCGGCGGCGACATCGTCGCGGTCGGCTCGGACGTGCTCGACCGCCACGTCGGCCAGCGGGTGATCATCGAGCCGAACTACGGCGACGGTACCTGCCGCTGGTGCCAAGCGGGGCACACGTCGGGCTGCATCAACCGCGCGGTACTGGCGATCAACAAGCCGGGCATCATGGCCGAGCGGGTGGCGGCGCCGGCCGAGTACACCTGGCCGGTTGCGGACACCTGGTCGGACGACGCGCTCGCGTGCTTCGAACCGCTGTGCGTGGCCGACACCGGGGTACGCCGCGCCCGGGTACCCGCCGGATCGGACTGCCTCGTCATCGGTGC
>Ga0137385_10005938_pt1 | contig 10747 bp, 9 predicted proteins | sample SagtaG_FD_104921 | JGI IMG/M metagenome (GOLD analysis project Ga0137385, IMG submission 104921) | Vadose zone soil microbial communities from Sagehorn Ranch, Mendocino, California, USA - Sage2_R_80_16 metaG | ecosystem: Environmental > Terrestrial > Soil > Vadose zone | place: USA: California... | reverse complement strand
GACAAGGGACAAGGGACAAGGAGGACTGCGGTGGCGCTGACGATCGTCGACCACCCGCTGGCAGGCACGATGCTGACCGCGCTGCGCGACGCCTCCACCCCGCCGCAGCTGTTCCGGCTGCTGGCCAAGCGGCTGTCGCTGACGCTGGCGGTCGAGGCGACCCGGACCGTGCCGCTGCAGCCCCGCAAGGTCACCACCCCGCTGGCCGAGGCCGCCGGGACAGCGTTCGCGGCACCGCTGGTCGCGGTGCCGATCCTACGTGCCGGCCTGGGCATGCTGGAGGCCGTGACCGAGTTGTTCCCTGAGGTGGCAGTCGGCTACCTGGGGTTGGAGCGCGACCACGCCACCTTTGAGCCGTCGGCGTACTACACCAAGCTGCCGCCGCTGGCCGACAGCTACGTGCTGCTGCTCGACCCGATGCTGGCGACCGGCGGCTCGGCGGCCGCCGCCTGCCGCAGCCTGTTCGCCGAGCACCCCGCCCGGGTGACGCTGCTGTCAGTGGTGGCGGCCCCCGAGGGCATCGAGCGCCTTCAGGCCGAGCACCCCGCCCTCGACATCGTCACCGCTGCAGTGGACGAAGGCCTCAACCCCGACGCCTACATCGTCCCCGGCCTCGGCGACTTCGGCGACCGCCTGGTCGGCACCTAGACGACCTAGAACACCGGTCAAGTTGTCCCGGCTCGCGCCTTTGCGCGCCTCGGTTCCCGCAGGTCGAGGAAGCGCCCCGCCGAAACTTGACCGGCGTTCTAGACCACATACAAGCGCAAACGGGCTAGTGGTCAAACCAGTCGCGGTTTTGTGAGACAAGGTCCTTTAGACTGCTGTTCAATCTGAACCTGACGAAGTAGACAAGGAGATCGAGCGTGCCCGGACATCGTGGTTCCTCGGATGCGCGCCATCTCCTCGGCGAGGGGTTGCTGGCCCCCCTCCGGGTTCTGGCCGGGGGCGAGCAACTCGAGACGGCTGGGGCGGCCTTCCTCGAACAGGCCTGCCGCGCGCTCAGCGCCGACGAGGGGGCGATCCTGCTGGCGGCTTCCGACCTCCCTGGTCCGGGGTCGGAGTCCGGGCCAGTCAGCGGCTTCCTGCCAGGCCCGCACCACGGCCGGGCCGGGTCCGGAGGCGCGCTCGGAGGCCGCGAGGGCGACCGGCAGCTCGCCCTGGCGGCGACCATGGCCGGCCAGCCGCTGCCCCTGTGCCCGAGCGGTGGCGAGCTGTGGTGCCCGATGGTGGTCGAGGGCAGGCCGGTGGGGGTGCTCGCGGTGCGTCGCGCCGGCGGGACCGGCTTCGACGGCGCTGACCAGGCAACCCTTGAGGCGCTGGCGATGGGCGCAGCGATGGCGCTGGACCGGCTGCGCTTCCTGCGCCTGTGGTCGCAGAAGCTGGAGCAGGCCGAGGCCACACACTCGCAGCTGCTCCGCTATGCGGGCGACCTGCGCACCACCTACGCCGCCGAACGGCGCCGCAGCGCGGAGCTGCGCAGCGCCCTCGACGCGGTGGAGGTGGCCTTCATCGCCACGGTGCGCGCCCTGGCGACCGCGGTGGAGGCCAAGGACGCCTACACCGGCGGCCACCTCGCCCGGGTGACCGCCTACGGGATCGAGGCGTGCAAGGTGATCGGCGGGGACCTCGCCGGCACCCCCAACCTCGAGTACGCGTTCCTGCTCCACGACCTCGGCAAGATCGGGGTGCCGGACGCGGTGCTGAACAAGGCCGGCCCGCTCACCGACGAGGAGTGGGTGCTGATGCGCGAGCACCCCGCTATCGGCCTGCGCATCCTGGAAGGCGTCCCGCACATGGACGTGGTCCGGGCGGTGGTCTACTCCCACCACGAGCGCTGGGACGGGGCCGGCTACCCGGAGGGGCTCAAGGAGACCGCGATCCCACTCGCGGCCAGGGTATTCGGGGCTGTGGACGCCTTCGACGCGATCACCAGCGACCGCCCCTACCGGCCTGGCGCCAGCCTCGACGACGCGCTCGGCAGGCTGCGCGACGCCTCGGGCACCCAGTTCGCCCCCGACGCGATCGAGGCCATCCACCAGATCGACCGGGAGCGGCTGGCCGACATCCAGGCAGGCCAGGGGGCCTCCGCCTTCCCCCGCGCCGGCACGGACACGGCCGATACGGACACGGAACCTTCTTCGGCGGCGCTTCCGGAGGACAGGGAGTAGCGTGCGGCGCCTCCGGGTGCAGCTCACCGTGCTGCTCGCCCTGCTCGGCCTGCTGGTGATCGCGTGGGGTGCCACGATCTTCCTCGGTGCCCGCAACACGGCGCTGTCGCACGCCTCGCTGCAGTCCACCATCGACCGCCTCGACCAGCTGCGGCGCCGCGCGGCGGAGCTGGAGGCCAAGGCCGGCGACGTCGAGTTCTGCCAGCGTGAGTACCTGCTGACCGGCGATCCGGCGGCGCTGCGGTGCTACCAGCAACGCCGCAAGGAGGCCGCGGACCTGTTGGTCAGCGTCCACGCGCTGGCCGCGCCCTGGGCCCTGCTGCCCCCCGCCGCCGACCGCGTCGCCGACGCCTATGGCGCCTGGGGCACCGCAGTACAGCAGGAACTGGACGACCGGGCCGCCAGCGGGGCGCGCATGCGCTGGACCCCGACGAGCACCAGCCGCTCCCGGCACTGGTTCGCCACGCTGCGCACCCGGCAGGCGGACCTGGACGACCTCATCGGCGGCCTGCAGCACGCCACATCCCTGAGCCAGGGCTCCACCTACCGGGACGTGCAACGGCTCGCCCTGGTCACCGCCTGCATGGTGCTGGCCGCAGTGACGCTGCTCACCATCTACCTGCGCCGCGCCGTGGGCGCGCCCGCGGTGGCCCTGCGCCAGGCCTCCGGCCGCCTCGCCGGCGGGGACCTCCACACCCCCATCGACCTGCCGGTCGAAAACGAGCTCGGCGCGGTCGCCGGGGACCTGGAGACCATGCGCTGGCACCTCGCCGGGCGCATGGTGCGGCTGCAGCGGCTCCGCGACCTCTCCGCGCAGGTCGTCGGCGCGCCCAGCCTGCAGGCGCTGTGCGAGGTCGCACTCGCTGGGATCGCACCCGAGGTCGGGGCCGAGCGGGCCGCGCTGGGCGTGGTCGCCGGCAACCGGCAGCTCCAGCTGCGGGCAGTAGCCGGCTTCGAGCACCCGGATGACGCCTTTGAACGCCTCGTCAAGGCAGAAGACGAGATCCGCGCGGCGCTGCCGCTGGCCACCCTGCGGCGCGGCCGGGTCATCCACGTCACCGATGCGGCCCTGGAGTCACTGAGCGGGCCGGTCCAGGACCTGCTGGCCGACCTCGGCAGCGGGACCGGGACCGGCGCGGTCGCTCTGGTCCCGCTCAAGTCCCAGGGAGGGTTCCTCGGGCTCCTCGGGCTGTTCTGGAGCCGGCCCCACCGCCTCGACCAGGAGCAGGAGACGCTGCTCGGCCTGGCCGGCAACCAGCTTGCCGGCGCGCTCGCCGCGCTGCTGCGTTACGAGGAGGCAGAGCGGGCCGCCGGGGAGGCTCGGGCGGTGTTCTACGGCATCGCCGACGGCGTGGTGCTCACCGACCCCGACGGCCGCGTCAGCGCCCTCAACCGTGCCATGGAGGCCCTCTCCGGCTGGACCGAGGACGCGGCCAGGGGCCTGCCCCACGCCGAGGTGCTGCGGGTCACCGACGGCGGCGGCGCGCTCATCCCCGACGAGGACCGCCCGCATGCCAGAGCAATCGCCAGCGGCGCCCCCGTGAGCGACCAGGGCTACGACGTCAACCTGGTCACCCGCTACGGCCGCGAGGTGCCGGTGGCGGTCAGCTCCGCACCGGTGCTCGACCACCTCGGCCAGGTCGTCGGCGGCGTGGACGTGGTCCGCGACGTCTCCCGGGAACGCGAGATCGACGAGGTCAAGACCGCGCTGATCTCGACCGTCTCCCACGAGCTGCGCACCCCCCTCACGCTCATCCACGGCTTCGCCGAGCTGCTGGTCCTGCGGGATCTTCCGGTGGAGCGCCAGCGCGCCGCCGCCGAGGAGGTGCTGGGCGCGGCACGGCGCCTCGCACGGCTGATCGACGACCTGCTGAGCGTCTCGCGCATGGAGTCGGGCCGGCTGGTGCTCGAGCGCCACCCGCTCGACCTGGGCGCGCTGGTCGAGCAGACCGTGTCGCCGTTCCAGGCGATGGCCAGCCGGCACACGCTGCGGACCCGCATCACGCCCGGCCTTCCGGAGATTCGGGGCGATGGGGACAGGCTCGCGCAGATCTTGACCAACCTCATCGGGAACGCGATCAAATACTCTCCCGAAGGGGGGGAGGTGCTCGTCGCGGTCAGCCACGATCTATCCCAAGTCCAGGTGGACGTCCACGACGCAGGGATCGGGATGAGCGCGCACGAGCTGGGCCAGCTCTTCGAGAAGTTCTACCGGGCCGACCGGGACGAGGTCCGCCGCAGCGGCGGAACCGGGCTCGGCCTGTATATCAGCAAGCGGTTGGTAGAGATGCACGGTGGCAGGATCTGGGCCGAGTCGACCCTCGGGCGCGGCTCGGTGTTCTCGTTCACGCTCCCGATCCGGGGCGACGGCGACGATGCGTAGCCGATTGAGTGACAAAGGGAGTCGATGAAGCGTCGATGAAGCTGCTGATCGCCGACGACGAGCCCGCCGTGCGCGCGCTCGTACACGCCACCCTCGAAGGGGACGACTACGTGATCCTGGAGGCCGGCGACGGCGTGGAGGCACTGGAGGTCTCCCGCAACGAGCGCCCGAGCCTGGTGCTACTCGACATCATGATGCCCCGGCTGGACGGCCTGGAGGTCTGCCGGCAGCTCAAGGCCGACCCGGACACCAGCGAGATCGTGATCGTGATGCTCACCGCCCAGGCGCAGGACCGCGACCGCGACCGGGGGCTCGCCGCCGGCGCCGACGACTACTTCACCAAGCCGTTCTCGCCACTGGCGCTGCTCGACATGGTGGAGCAACTGCGGGCGCACTCGACCCAGACGTCAGCCTGACTTTGAGGGGATGCGGATGGCGTCCCAGTTGACCAGGAGCCAGGTGCTCCCGAGCGCCTCCACCGTCCCGGTGACGTAGCCGGTGGCGAGGCGGTTCTCGCGGACGTGGATCGGGTGGGCGGCCGGGTCCGGTTCCAGCACCTGGACGACCTCGTCGACCAGGAAGCCGGTGTGGCCATGGCTGGTGGTGACCACCACGATGCGCCCCGCCGGGCCGAGGTCGGGCAGGCCGAGGGCCACCCGCAGGCTGACCAGCGGCAACAGGCCGCCGTTGCCGTCCAGCGCTGCCAGGGTCGAGGAGCGCAGGCCAGCGACCGGCGGCTGGCCGGCGCCGACGTCGACGATCCCAAGCACCCGCTCGCGGGGGCTCGCGTAGCCGCGGCCGCCCAGCCGGAACAGCAGCAGCGCGGCGGTGGGGCTCGTCATGGACCGATCGCTCCATTGTTTGTTGGTTTGGGTCCCTGCTACTTCGGCAGGTGGCCGGGCCATCTGGAGCAACCGGCAACCGGCCTGTTCGGAAGACCCGTTCGGAAGAAGCAACGCGATATGCTTGGCGAACGGGGGCCCCGGCCGGGTAGCCTCCGAACGCTCAGAGACCGCTCGGGGGAGGTGCCGCACCGTGGCAGAGGTATTCGAGTCCAGAGAGATTCCTGGGGTCTGGCTGGTCCGGTTGCAGCCAGTCGGAGATGTGCGCGGCCGCTTCATCGAGACATACCGGTCATCGTGGCTGCCGTTCGCCAAGCCGATGGTGCAGGGGAACCGCTCGGACTCGGTCCCGCGGGTGCTGCGTGGGCTGCACTACCACCGCCGCCAGGCGGACCTCTGGTTCGTGCAGGCCGGCCGGGTGACGACCGTGCTGGTCGACACCCGCATCGGCTCCCCCACCGAGGGCAAGCACACCACCGTGCAGATGGGCGGCGGCGAGGACCTGGCCGTCTATATCCCCGAGGGGATCGCCCACGGCTTCTACGCCCACGACCACGTGGTCATGACCTACCTGGTCACCGGCGAGTACGACGGCTCCGACGAGCTGGGGATCACCTGGAACGACCCAGACCTCGGCATCACTTGGCCCGACCAGGACCCGATCCTGTCCGAGCGGGACCGCCAGAACGTCCGGCTCGCCGACGTCCCTGCCGACCGCCGCGTCCCCTACACCGGATAACGGCGCCTTTGGCATCCCACGCTGCTCCTGAGCAGCGCCTGAAAGCATTCCGTTAGCCGCTCGCTAGCGCTACCGTGGAGCCACGAACCTGCCGCTCTCCGGGAGCGCCTCATGCTGGAACGTCCACATCCAACCATGCATCCGATGAACAGGCATCCAATGAGCAACACCGCGAAGCCAGGCCCGCCGCCCGAGCGGCCACCCAAACCGGCACCCCCGCCGCCGCCGAAATGGCGCGGCTGGCTGCCGATCATCGGCCTGCTCCTCACCATGCTTCTCCTGCTTGTGCCCGGACGGATGAGCCAGAGCCAGGTCAAAACGCTCAACTACCAGCCAGACCTCAAAGACAAGATCACTGCGAACCAGGTCAAGTCGATCGAAATCGGCACCGACGGCCACATCGACGGCATCCTCGAAGACGGCACCCACTTCCGCTCGACCTACCCCGTCAACGACACCAATTTCTACACCCTGCTCAACGACCACAACGTCCTGGTGGTGAAGGCGGTCGGGTCGCAGACCTCCATTGGGGAGGTGGTGCTCAGCCTGCTGCCGCTGCTGATCTTCATCGGCCTGTTCGTCTACCTGGGCCGCGCGACCCGGCGCCAGCTCGCCGGCCTCGGCGGGGTCGGGCGCTCCCGCGGCAAGGTCTACGACGAGGAACGGCCCTCCACCACCTTCGCCGACGTGGCCGGCTACGAGGGCGCCAAGCGGGAGGTCACCGAGGTGGTCGACTTCCTCAAGCACCCCGACCGCTACCAGCGCGCGGGCGCGGTCGGGCCCAAGGGCGTGCTGATGGTCGGCCCGCCGGGAACCGGCAAGACGCTGCTCGCCCGCGCGGTCGCCGGCGAAGCCGCGGTGCCGTTCATCTCGGTCACCGGCTCCTCGTTCGTGGAGATGTTCGTCGGCGTCGGCGCCGCCCGGGTCCGCGACCTGTTCAACGACGCGCGCAAGCGGGCGCCCTCGATCATCTTCATCGACGAGGTCGACGCCATCGGCCAGCGCCGCGGCGGCCAGTTCGTCTCCAACGACGAACGCGACCAGACCCTCAACCAGATGCTCGCCGAGCTGGACGGGTTCGACCCCGCCACCGGCGTGGTGGTGATCGCCGCCACCAACCGCCCGGAGGTGCTCGACCCGGCGCTGCTGCGGCCCGGCCGCTTCGACCGGCAGGTGGTGATCCCGCTGCCGACCCAGCGCGAGCGGAACGCCATCCTGCAGGTCCACATCAAGGGCAAGCAGCTCGGGGACGACGTGGACCTGAACGTGGTCGCCCGCGGCACCCCTGGCTTCTCCGGCGCCGACCTGGCCAACCTGGTCAACGAGGCCGCCATCTTCGCGGTCCGGGCCGGCCGCGAGGTGATCAGCGCCGACGACTTCTCCGAGGCACGCGACCGGGTCCTGCTCGGCCGGCGGGACTCCTCCAACGCGCTGCTACCCGACGAGAAACGGGCAGTGGCCGTGCACGAGGGCGGCCACGCCCTGGTCGCGGCCCTGTCCACGCACGGCGACCCGGTCGCCAAGGTCACCATCCTGCCCGCTGGGCAGGCCCTCGGCGTCACCGAGCAGCTCCCCATCGACGAGCGCCACCTGTACTCCGAGGGCTACCTCAAGGACTCCCTGGCGATCCGCATGGGCGGCCGCGCCGCCGAGCAGCTCGTCCTCAGCGAGGCCTCCACCGGCGCCTCCAACGACCTCGCCGGCGCCACCGACCTGGCCACCCGCATGGTGCGCGAGTTCGGCATGAGCACCACCCTCGGCCCGGTCGGCTTCGCCTCCGGCAGCCCCATGTACCTCGGCAGCGAGGAGGTGCGCAGCCGCCCCTACGCCGAAGCCACCCAGCGGGTCATCGACGAGGAGGTCGCCAAGCTCCTCCGCGAGGCCGAGGAGCGCGCCCTGGCGCTGCTGCGCGAGCACCGCGACACCCTCGACCGCCTCACCGACCTGCTGCTGGAGCGCGAAACCATCGACGGCACCGACCTCGACGCACTCCTCGGCCGCATCCCCGGCCAGCGAGAACCCGTCGGCGCCAGCGGCCACCGCGCCACCGCCACCGCCCCTCTCCCCGCCACCGCTAGCCGCGACGACCAGCACCAGCACGGAAACGGAACCTAGCGGCGATCACAGCATCGTCACGCGGGCGTGTCGGGTGCCCGGCGGGCGGGTGGGATGCCGTTGGGTGGCGGCTCGCGGAGCAGCCAGATCGGGTTGGAGAAGGCGGTGCGCCGCGCGGTCGTGGTGTCCAGGACGTTGACGCGGACAAAGCACGAGGCGCTGGTGTCGACGAGTACGGTGGCGACCCTGCCCCGGTTGGCGAACGCGCTGGCCGGCATGGTCGCCACCACCGCTGTCGCGGGATCCGGCTGGGCCGTGCCGGCGTAGTCGACCGGCCCACGGACCACCTCGACGACCCCGTTGGCTGGCAGCCCGGTCGCCACGATCGTCAGCGGGCGGCGCGGGGCCGGGTTGACCGAGACGCTGCCCATTGGGTTGGCATCCAGCTGCAGCCACAGCGCCCCGGTGAAGCTGCCGAGGATCTCGGCGCAGTAGGCCCGGCCGGCACGCAAGGCGTCCAGCAGATCGGCCTCGCCGTCTGAGGCAGCCCACAAGTGGGTGGCGAAGGTGTTGCGGTCGCTGTCGTCGCTCCAGACGCCGACGTGCCCGGTGTGGTTGTCGGAGACACCGTTGCCGGTAAGAAACAAGCCATTGCGCGACAAGGTGTCCCACAGCGCCAGGTGATCCTCAAGCGCGGCGACCGCTCCCTGGCCCGCCGCGCCGCGGCTGTGGTAGCCGGCCTCGATGATGTCGGCACCGTCATAGGCGTTGTTGCCGAGGTAGCGCAGAGCGGCGGCGTGGCGTGCGGCGTCGATGGAGGCCTGCGGGGAGGTGCCGCCGGTGGCGGGGTCGCGGCTCTGCACCCCGAACGGATGGTTGATCGACGAAAGACCCCCAGTAGCGTGGATCAGCTTGGTGGCCTCCGCGGTGACGTCGCCGCTGATGGGGAGATCCTGGCCGTAGACGGGCAGGTGGAACGACCCGCCAAACCAGTTGGAGTGCCTGGCGTTGAGGGAGATCTCCAGGCCATGGCGGATCCGCACGGTCGGATAGCGGTCGTCCAGAGCGTCGAAGATCTCGGCCTGGAGTTTCAGCGGGTCGTCGCCGCCAGTCTGGTCACGGCTGATCAGCCCATTGGCGAACCAGCCCTCGGCCGCCGCGCCAGCCTGGCTGGTGGCGCCGAACCACAGGTCAACCAGGTGGTTGTCAGCAGCGACCAGGTCCGGCCACAGCGCCGCGATATCGCTCACGGGATCAATGGTGATCCCGGTGTTCCACTCCCCAGGGTCACCGGAACCGTCACGATGCCAAGCAGTCCCTGGGCCTGCCGACCGGCGGGTGCGGCGCCGAAGCGGTAGGACAGCTGGTAGTTTCCGGCCGGCCGGCCCGCCTGGGGCGGGTGGTAGGACAGGTTGATCAGCACCTCCAGCCAGGCGTCGGTCCCGGCGCTGGTCGCCAGCACGTCCACGGCAAGGGTCTGGCCGGTCAGGTTCGCCCCCAGACGGTCCGACGGCTGCACGTTCATCCTCGCACTGGCGGGATCCGCCCCAGCGCTGGTGGCGGCCACGTGCACCGACCCGCCGGTCGGGTCAGCCGGGCTGATGACACTGTCGAGCGTGCAGGTCGAGGTGGCGAGGCTGCCGCTGGTAGAGGCCTGGTAGCTCACCACGGTCCCGTTGGAGGTCTCCGGGTTGAGGAACCGCAACGTGGTCAGGTAGCCGATCGCCTGCATGCGCCAGTCGTGATCGGTCGGCCACATCACGTTGATACCGCAGCGACTCGCCTCCGCCAACTGGCCGTCGAAGCTGCCGTCCACCTCGTCGAAACTGGCATGGATGTGCATGGCGTTCGACACCCTGCACAGCCGGGGCGGGAACAGCCCAGCCTCGTCCCCAGCATCGAGCGTGGCCGCAGTGGCGATGGCCGGAGACAGCACCTGGCTGGTCCCTGGAATCAGCAGCGCAGCGCCGATCGTGCCAGCGCCACGGAGGAAGTCACGCCGCGTCGACGCGCTCAGGTGGCCGTTCGGATCCGGGTTGGGAATGGTGGCGGTCTCAGTGTGCTCGCACATAGCCGCTCCTTGACCGCTGGGGGAAATCGGGACAGTAACGGCGTCGGAGCATACTGGATAAAAAATCTTGCAAAGTGCATAGAGATCCAATCGTTACGCGTCAGACAGCGACGTTGCTGCATCGTCACAAGCCCCGCGATGCCAACTGGCTACGTACGACGGCACGGAGATGGCCGGGTCCAAGCGAGCATCTGGGACCGGCTCGCCTGGCACGAGCGACAGGGGCAAGACCCCAGCCCAGATAGGCAGCTCGTAATCCTCGTCGTCGTCCTTGGGATCACCGTGGCGAACCTTCGCCGAGACCTCCTCCAGCGGCACAGCCAGCACCACCGTTGCGGCCAGCTCCTTGCCGTCGCCAGGGCGGACGTCCGCCCCACGACCGGGGACGATGTGCTCGACCAACGCGCCGAGCGCTGCGTCCTTCTCCCCGGGATCCGTGACCAGGCGAGTCCGACCTAGCACCATCACCGATCTGAAATTGAAGGAATG
>Ga0137385_10005935_pt1 | contig 10750 bp, 8 predicted proteins | sample SagtaG_FD_104921 | JGI IMG/M metagenome (GOLD analysis project Ga0137385, IMG submission 104921) | Vadose zone soil microbial communities from Sagehorn Ranch, Mendocino, California, USA - Sage2_R_80_16 metaG | ecosystem: Environmental > Terrestrial > Soil > Vadose zone | place: USA: California... | reverse complement strand
GACCAATCGCACAATCGTCTCGTCGCCCGCCTCGGCCTTCTTCAGTGCCAGTACGCGCACCCGTGGGTTGCTCACATGCACCAGCGAGAAGCTCTTGCCCAGCGTGCCAGCGTGCTTGACCGTTGTCGTTATTCCTTAACCTGTAGAAATCTGCTGGATGGCGAACCGAAATATTCCCTTACCTGTAGAAAAGGGCTGTTCCTTAACCTGTAGAAATATTCCTTTACGACTAGAAGTCCACGGCCTCGCGCAGGCCGGTGTTCCAAAGGGCCGCTTTATCCAAGAGGGTCTTTCGATTCGTCTGCGTCATGAAGCGATCGCATGGTGGTCCAAAAGGGAGTTCCGCGACCGCACTCTGGACCTAGGGCGCCGCAAGACAACCCCTTCTACGGCCGCTGGGCTACTCCTGGTAAGCAGACCCGAGAGAGCGGTGGCCCGCTCGCTCGCGCGCAGCCACTCAGCGTCGTTCGCTGTGTCCATACCTGGATTCAATTTGCCGCCTGCCATGACGATTGCATGCGCAATTGTTCTACAGGTAAAGGAATATTTCTACAGGTTAGGGAATAATTCTACAGGTTTAGGGGAGAAGCAAACCCTTTCGAATGAGTGAATTCGTTCTAGAGGTTAAGGAATAACGACATCCGAACCGGAGGTCATCTGCACGAACCGAACGTACAGGTCCTGCACGAGGTCCTCTGCTTCGTCTGAAGCGCCTCGGGTAAGTTGTCTGGCCCAGTCCAGCAGCCAGTCATAGTGATTCAGGAGAATCGTCTCGTGGTTACGGACTTCTTCTCGAACTTCAAGGTTTTTGGGGAAGTCAAAGCTCCTCCTATCGCCGCTACAACTCGCGGGGGAGGGTGTTCGCAAACACGCAGAAATGCGCGAATGGACGGAAATGCGAGTTAGCTTGCCAGGGAAATTGAGAGGAAAGGGGCAGAGAAGTCGAAGGGGCTCGCGTCTTTTACAGCCAAGCAGACGCGGCAAGACCTCACCAGACCTCGGTCAGAGGTCGAAGGGGCGAGGTCGTTGACCCAGATTCGGAGGAGAGGGGCTGCTATTTTGGTGTGCCGTTGGAATCGAATCGATTGCAACGGGTTTTCAACGGTTTAGATAAGCTTCGGGGTCCCGATCTTTCCTAAAGATTCAGAAAACGGCAGATTCGCTGAGCAAGGTCTTCAGCGCTGATACAAAAACCAAGCGCATCGCTCGCTCGATGAAGGCTCTCATGGAGTGGGGGCGGTCTACTTTTGCTGGGCAGGCGCACGACCTGTATGCGCTAGTTCCAAGCGGCAGAGCCTTCATTCGTTCCGTTTCTCTGCCTCACACCCAGAGTAGCGGCTGACGAATCGGGAAATTGCGAATGACTTCTGCACCGGAGGGGTCCGGGTTCAAAGTCTTCCACAGGGAAATGTAGGAAGGTTGATGACATGCCAGGCCCGCGAACAGCAGTCCCGGCGATCGCACGGGCAAAGCGTCGAAGTGCTGAGCATCCTTCGCATACGGCCAAATACTTTTGTTCTTGATGTAGGGATATAGGAACCTTGCCACTGTACAGAGGCCGCGCCCATCGGGCAAGGCATAGGTAGCGAGATCGGGCGTCTGCCCTTGCAAGGATTGCGCGAGTCCTGCCATCACATCGAAGTTGAATATCGAATAGCTATAAGGCTTGGTTCGAGCCAACTCTCGAGGAAACGATCCGTCCTTATCCACCTGCTCGATAAGCAAGGTTTTGATAAACCACGTTCGGAGGTCGCCGCGCACACTGTCGTCGCCGACCAGACGAGCATACTCAGCGGCTTGGAGCGCCCAGCAGGTAGCGTGGTTGTTCAGGGCGTGACGCTCCTGTTGACCCTTCTCGCTCGTAATCATCCAATCAAGGTAGTCGCGAAACCACTGTCTGACAGCCTCAATTTCTTGAGCCGAGAGCGCTTCGCTCCCGAGCAACGTGGTGGCACGCGCCACCTCAACGAGGTGCAACGAGTCGATAATGCCGTAGCTCCTCCCGGTCGAAGCGCCATGAACGCCCTGTGCATACTCAAGGTGTGGATTCATTCTCGTTTCCGGGGTGATGAACCATGCGCGCAGGTAATCTCCTGCGTGTCGCGCATAGCGAGCGTCTCCGGTCAGCAGCCATGCTGCGGTGAGCGCGGGCATCTGAATAGAGAGGCCAATCATCGCTCCGCGATGATCCTTAAAGATGTCGGGATTGCTTAGGCCGTCTCGGCTGATGTAAGCGCCCTGGGGGTTCCTCGGGTCCGGCCAAAAGTAGTCCGCTTCGGAGAAGAAGTCGTGTAGTCCACCGGGACTTTTGCTCGTCGGAAATGCTGTGATCGTCGCCGCCGGTATTGCTAGATATTGTCCGGCCGCCAGAAGTATTCTCTTCCGGTCCATTCGTTCCACCATCCGAAAGGCGCCCGTTTTTCGCTCAGCCCAAGCGGATCTGCGAGATCCGCTCGCGAGGGCAAAGGCTAACCCACTACAGAATCGTCGACGGTCCAGTTGCATGATCTCTCCTAAACGGCTACGAGCGCTGCATTGCCACACAGAAATAGATCAGATGATTGAGGCGATTGCCTCGACGAGTAACGATTAGCTCGCAAGCCTATCTATATTATTAAGTGTCACGGCTGCTGGCTAAGGATGAATGACTGAGCGGCTGTTCCATTACACGTGTATTGTTGCAGCTGCACTCCATTGGACGTTGAGGCGGAGGGTACATCGAGACAAAGCCCGCTGTTGCGAGCAACGAACCTATAGGTGCCATTCCCGTTCGATATTGGCTGCCATTGCTGGTTGGTTCCACCTCCATTGCTCCAGAGTTGGATTAATGCCCCGGAGTTGGTCGATCCTGGGCCTCCGGTGACATCCCAGACAAGCCCTGCCTGCCGGCTTGTCACTCTGTAGTAGCCACTATCGGTCGGGGTGAATTGCCACTCCTGATTGGCCGGACTGCCAGCGCAGGCCCACTGTTGCACAATGGCGCCGTTGGAGGTGCTGTGTTCTGCATCGTCCACACAATCGCCACTGTTCTGATTGGCGACGCTGTACCAGGCACTGGTGTTGATCGAAGACGACGACTGATAGATGCGAACATAATCGACCAGCATGGTACCGGTATTGGGAGTAGTGGAGTTGGTGTAGCCCGGGAATCCGCCTCCGCCGATGGCGAAGTTCAGCAAGAAGTAGAAGGGTTGGTTGTAAACCCAGGTCGTACCGCTGGGAATGCTCGCGGGAGTAACCGTGAAGAAAGGGTGGGAGGGATTATCGCGGTAGTACTGCATCTTGTTCTGCGTCCAGATGACACCGTAGGTGTGATAGTTCCCGTCGTCGACTCGTCCTCCATCGGGGAAGGTGTATTGGCTGCCAATTCCGTATTGGCCAGAGTAACCAGGGCCGTGAATCGTTGAAGATGTAATGCTCGGGCCATACCCCTGCACCCATTCCATGATGTCCTGCTCACCGTCCGCTGGCCATTGTTGACCATTCGTCCCCATCATCCAGAAGGCTGGCCAGAAGCCATCGCCGACCTGGAGTTTCATGCGCGCTTCGATGCGTCCATATTGAAAAGAGCGTTTCCCGGAGCTGTTCATTCGACCTGATGTCCACGAGCCGTTATTGTTGATCGCCTTGATGACCAGATGGCCGTTGCCATCTTGATAGAGATTTGTGTTGTTCGCATTACAGGGGTAGGTGTTCGAATAGGGTGCGCAATAGACTTCAATCTCGCCGTTCGGCTGATTTCCTCCTGTTACAAAGTTCCAAGTACTGGAGCTCGGAGCTATGCCAGAGGAAGCGTTGAACTCATCGCTCCATGAGAGGCTCCACGTCTGGGCGTGAAGACGGTTGATGCTTGCCATCAAGAGTAGGATCACGGCACTGCTTGAGACCGCGATTCGGCGCGACCATTGCCACCAAATCGATTTGCGAGTTTCTGGTGCTGTCATGAGGGGAGACTCCTTCTTCGTTGATGGAAATCGCGGCACGATTCGGCTCCGGGCCGCTTGCTAGTTGTTAGCGGCGCCTCAGAAATTGAACCGGCCTACGAGTTGTAACTGACGAGCACCCTGTGTTCCGGTAATTTGACCAAAGCCGTTCGAGCCTTGCCGAAAGTTCGCAACGTAGTTGGTTGTGCTTCCAGGGACTAGTTCTGTTCCTACCGAAAGCGAGGAGTTGGGAGCGGTGAAATTAGTGTGATTCAGAACGTTGAAAGCATCGACTCGGAACTGAAACTTCAGTTCTCGCCACAGATCGAAGGTCTTCGAGAAAGAGGCATCGAATTGAATGACGCCGAAAGCCCGCACGGCATCTCTTGGAACATTGCCGAGACCGGATTGCACTAACTGTACGGTACGAGAAGGATTAAAGACCGGACCCGAAGGCTGCAATGGATAGCTCGTATCAGCTTGCGGTGTTCCCGCCGGGGAGACGGGCTTGAAGTACTGGAGCACGTTCCCATTGATGTAGGGCTTGACCAGGATGTCTTTGACGTTGCCGTTGGGGCGTTGCTGGGAGACGTTGGGGATCAGATTGCTCTGGGTGATGTTGATGGGTAGCCCAGTCTGGCCAACGAATGCTGGTGCGATGCGCCATCCGCGCAACCACCAAGGACCACTTGTCGTGTATTGCAGGGCGATGTTAGCGCGGTGCTTGATATCGATGTTGCTTACGGCATAGTCCAGTTTGCGGAAGGCATCGATTCCGACGTACTGTGCGTTGGCCGTGCCTCCGGGAGCAGAGAAGTTGTAGATGGTGCTGCCGTCATCGAGTGCCTTCGCGTAGGTGTAGCTGGAAAGCAGCACAATCCTTTTGTTGAACTGTCGGCGGCCTGTGATTTGGAGGGAATTGTAGTTTGACATGCCGGCATGTCGGACAACGCTGAAGGTACTGAGGGCGGGGAAGGGCTTGACGGCCTGTGTAGCCGATGTGGTGTTTGCCTTGGCAACGGCGTCCCATTGGGATACTGGAACAAGATTGATGGGAATGTTGTAAGGCAGATGAAGAGTGTGATTGCCGACGTAGTTGACCTCAAGGATCACACTGAAGGGCAGTTGACGCTGGATACCGAAGTTCCACTGCTGGACCATAGGCATCGGTGAAAGCTTATCAAAGGAGAGGCCACCGATCTGATATGGATTCGAGAGGCGATTGGTTGCCGTAGGCTGCGGGATCGATGCAAAAGAGGCCGTTAGATCTGGAGTGAGTGTAAGGGGAAGACCTTGGCTGAGACTGAATGGCTGCCGAAGTCCAGTGCCTAGATTGTTATAAGACTGGGTTTGATCGTAACCGGGAAAGGCAATCTGGCCACCGAGGTTCTGGAAGATTGTGCTGTAGAAAGTGCCGAAGGCTGCGCGCAGCACGGTCTTGTCGTTGATGCTGTAGGCGAGACCGATGCGCGGTGAGAGGTTCGCCTTGGGAGTTTGGACGTTGAGCGATGCAGAGGCATTCACTCCAGCTCGCAAGATGAATCCTGTGTCGGGGTCAAAGCGTGAGTAGATGTTCCCAGTAATCTTGATAGGAGATTCATATTCATAGCGCAAGCCGGCGTTGATGGTGAGCTTGGGAGTGACTTTGTAATCGTCTTCGAAAAAGATTCCGAGGTTCCAGTTGCGACGTCCGGTAGGAGGCATGGGCAACTGATAGCTTGCCGTCTTGATGCTGCCGGTGAGGAAATCTGCAAGAGCAGTAGTCGCGTTGCCGCCCGCACCACGGCTGGTGACGTCGCCCGTGAAGCTGATAGAGCCTTGTGGGCTCCCCGAGGGATTGTAGGAGTTGAACTGGTTTTTGCGTAGCGAAGCGCCGAAACGGAAGGTGTGAGGGCCAAAGGTCTTCGTTACGGTGCCGTACGGAGAGAAGGTGTTTGTGATGTTGATCTGGTTTGTGTTTCCGTCGGCCCCGATGTTGTTATAGCCGCTCATTGTGATTTGCGGTGTCTGATCAAGAGGAAGACTGGCGATGCCGAGAGCGGAAGCCGCATTAAATCCGGCTCCAGGGGGATTCCGGAAGACGGCGTTACGGAAGAATCCCATGTTGAGGTCGGTGACCAGTGTTGAAGTCCAGGTGCGGGTATAGTCGACGGCCCCGATCCATGCGTTGCTGCAGAAGCAATCGAAGTTTGTATTGAACAACGGCACCTGGTAGACAACCGGATTAGGTGAGCTGCTGGTATTGCGGTAGAGGTTGAAGCCCAGACGATCTCTGTCGCGAATCTGGGCATCAACACGCGCAACGAGACGGAGAGTGTCGGGCGACGTGTTGTCACGCTGGAAGTAGTTACCCGTGTTGCGGCCGTTGGGAAGGTCGGAAGTACCTGTCTGATTGGGAGCGGGCATAAGCGACAGGATCTTGGCTGCAGCTGGATTGATATTGGTGACCTGTTGGTTCGCGTAGGGCAGGCCTGTGTCAGGATTAGAGATTCTGGGCGCATTGGGGAAGTTGAAATTGCCCGCACGCTTCGCTAGATCCGGAACGGTAAGGGTTGTCGTGTTGGTGACACGCTGGAGCGTGCGGTCGTAGTTCACAAAGAAGAAAAGCTTGTTGTGCCCATCGTAGAGGTGTGGAATCCAAATTGGCCCGCCAAGCGAGGCGCCAACTTGATAGAAGCGGTTGCGACCTCGTGGCCGATTGTTTAGCTTGTCAAAGTAGGTGTTGGCATTGAAGGCTTCGTTACGCACCAGAGTGTAAACCGTCCCGTGATAGATGTTGGTGCCGGAGCGTGTATTGGCGGCGAGGATCGCGCCTGAGGTTCGACCATACTCGGCTGGTGCATTCGCGGTAAGAAATCGAAGCTCGTCGACGCCATCAGGGGAGGGAAGCTGGAGCGGTGATCCCGTGGAAGCTATGATCGTCGATACACCGTTGAGCAGGATCTCCGAGTTCAGTGTTCGGCTACCGTTGATGGAGAGCTGTGAGGTATTGACAGTCGTGGGATTGCCACCGCTTGCAACGCCGGGAACGAAGGCGAGAAGGTTCTCGACGTTGCGTTGGTTGAGTGGGAGGTTCTCGACGTCCTGCGGCGAGATCAGCGTGCTTACATTCGAAGTGCTTCGGTCAAGTTGTTCGCCTCTTGATACGACCGTGATGACTTCTGTCGCCACGCCCACTTGCATGTTTATGTTGACCGATGCCACTTGGGAAACCGTAGCGACTAGATCGCTCACGGTAGACGTCTTCAAGCCCGGGGCTTCCACTGTGACGCGATAGGTTCCGGGAATCACCTGTGGGGCTACGAAGGTACCGCTTGAATCTGTCTGCCCTGAAAACACCTGTACATTGGTGGCCTGGTTCACGATCGTGACGTTGGCATTTGGAACTAGCGCCCCTGAAGGATCGAGCACCTGTCCCCTGATCGTTGCATTTGAATTCTGTGCATATGCCACTCCAACTGAGAGAAAGGGAAGTATCTGAGCCGTTGTGATGACAAGTCCGACCACCAAAGAAGAGGAACGAAGGCGCTTGTGAGTGCCTGGGAAGAGTGATGCACCAATGGACTTCTTAAGCATTATTGTCTTGCCTCCGAACGCCGGCTCGAGGCCCGGGCCCCCAATTCTCAGGAGGCTCCGACGATGGTTTCTCGAGACGGAAGAGCTAAACCTCTGCGCTCAAAAGCACGACTGGCAAGTGACTCACGGTTTGGCACAAGAATCGTCTGGAACCACTGAGGAAAAACGTTTGTCGCAAACATGAGCCAAACAATGGAGATGGCTAACTTCCCTCAATTGCGCTATGATTTCGCCTGCTATCCATGTCAGTCACCGATATAGTGCGCGTACCGTGGAAACCCCTAACCGAAGAGGACCGGGAGGCTGTTCGTGCCTCGTTACGGGAAGTACTAAACAGTCCGCAGTTTTCCAGTAGCAAACGCCCAGCGCTGCTCGAGTACCTGGTTGAGCAGACTCTCGGAGGGCACAGCGATCAGATCAAAGAGCGAACCATCGGCGTGGAAGTCTTTGGACGCCCAGTTGATTACGATACCAATGCTGATACGGCCGTTCGCTACTCCGCGGGAGAGGTGCGAAAGAGGTTAGCCCTCTACTATCACGCTCATGAGAACGCTCCGATTCAGATCGGTCTCTCAAACCGATCCTATGTGCCGGAGTTTTTGCGGCGCGAGACGGACGAGCATAGAGACGCGCATTCCGTGCCTTCTTCTATAGAGAATCGTGCTGTTGCTGGACTGATAGCGGAATTGCGGACCGTCGACAGGTGGAGAAGGATTGCTCTGGGCGCCATAGCCTTGCTGTCCCTCGTTCTAGCAGCCTTCAGTTTTATTTGGGTGCGAAACCTATTACATCCTGATCCGGTGATCGGGTTCTGGAACCCCATTTTCGAAACGAAACAGACGTCATTGATTTGCCCCGGAGGTGTGGTCTTTTCCTCTGATTCCGTCTCCGGGACTAAAGTGGCTGATCAATCCGTACCTGATCCATTTCTCTCATTCGGGAGCAGTTTGGCGGTGGGTCGCATAGCAGCCACGTTGAATGCTCACGGCAGGCAATATCGCGTCCAATCGGCTGCCTCAACGACACTGGCCCAAATCACCGATAGCCCTGCAGTTTTGATCGGGGCCTATAACAACCAATGGACCCAGCGTTTTCTGCGGCCACTTCGCTTTCACTTCCAAGCACAACCGCTCGAACAGATTGTGGATAGCGCGAGCCCTGGCAAAGTCTGGGAACGTGATGGTTCGAAGCCTTTCGACCAAACAACGGACTACGCGATTGTTGCTCGTTTCCGAGAAGCGTCGACCGCGAACGTGATCGTCGTGCTTGCTGGCCTTCAGAGGTTTGGCACGGATGCTGCATCACAGTTCGTCGTAAATCCCACCCTTCTTCAAGAGTTGAACCGCCGGGTAGGGACAAACTGGAGAGATAAGAATATCGAAATTGTCCTCAAAGTGGATGTCGTCGACGGTCGGGTAGGGGCACCCCAGATTGAAGATGTATCAGTCTTTTGAAGTTCGGTCCAACGGACCAAACCCTGCCCTGTAAATTGTGCGTCCTTTGATTGAGGCAAAGCACACTCCCTCTTACCCGGGAGATGCATTACGACCGACCGGTGTGTACGCCTTGCCGAGGTACTGATTCCGGCAGCCAGGGATGTTGGAACAAAAAGCACGCACGGCCGTGCTGGAAAATGTCTCGGTTTCATCGCCGATGAGGACCGGTATCATCCGGATACTTTAACTCCACTACCGTTAGGGCCGGCCCTTGTATTGATCCGAAGCGCAGGTAGGAGCCTGAACCCTCGGCCTCGAAGGTTCTCGACAGGATCGGGGGAGGCCATTCTGTAGCTTTGAGAGCTATTTGAATAATTAGATAAACGACAGTCCTGGACCTCATCGCTCCGGTGATATCGCCACAATCCTCAAGAAGCCCACAAACTCCTTAGGACCCCTTCGGGCGAGTTTGATCATCAAAGGTATGATCTGGAGTCCGAACCACGGCGATACGGCTTTCACGGTGCCCTTATTCGACGAGTTTATGAAGAGGATCATGCCGGGAGACGACTGGTGAATTTCCTTGGAGGAATCACGGCTCCTGAGAGTGACCGAAGTCTGTCCAAATGACATCGAGATCAATGTCAGAACAGCCCTATTCGTTCGCATTGGGGTCCCTAGACCAAACGTCAAAAATAGTGCGGTAAGCGTCCGTTGCGAAAACCCATTGCCCTACAAGAAACCAATCGCACTATCTTTGTGCAACGCAAAAGCCGGGATTTTCAGGTTGGGGAGAACCCTTGTAGAAACGTTCGTTTGCGCAATGTACTTTAGCGCTACCCGCATGCGCGATCTATCGAAGGTGCGCACTCCCAATCATTGAGACTGCGGTCCTGACTAATTGTGCATTGCTTTCAGCCTCGTGGCCGTCAGGGAGTACGGCCACATCCTCAAGGCCCGTGCGAATCCCATGTCCTCTCGTGACCGCCCGTTGATTGACTGCCCAGGACGCGATGCCGTATCCGTGATGAACTTGTTCAAGCGTAAAACCTGCGGCTAATACGATGTCTTCCATCTCGGCCGCATGACGAACCGCCTGATCGGGATCAGCATCAAGCGGTTCAATAAGCACCCGGCGCCAGCGAAGATGAATTGGTGTAGCGACAAACTTTCTGGCATCATCAACGCTCAACAGACCTGCTTCGATTTCCACTCCGCGCGACATTAGCAATTCGCATAGCTGGATGATCCCTTCCTCGCCCTGATTCGCAGTAACTAAGTCAGGCAATTCGATCCAGGACGAAACGTTCCCTAGACGCCGTGCGGGGTCCTCTACTATCGCCGCAGACGTCGTGAGAGATATCGGGATGCCGGGGCATTCACGCCGAGTAGCACGCAGCGCTTTCGCGCAAGCATCGCTATCAAGTGTCTCAGCGCCATCATCATTGAAGGCGTGAATGTGGACAGACTGAGCTCCGGCGGCCACGGCAGCCTTGGTATCCTGCGCAATCTGATCGGCAGTGCGAGGGACCGCCCGATGCTTGCGGTCTCCATTGAGGGCCGCTTGGACGAACAACATGCTCACGACTCCACTTCAACCAGGATGGTTGCTTTTCGCTAAAGAGTACCAGTTGGAACAGTCGAGAACCGTTACCGTACGATTTTTGGTGCGCCGTGCGAAGGCACGGTTTTTCAGCGGGTGCGAATCCCGCCCGGCAAGATCGCTCCAGCCGGTAGCAATCGGAGCAGTCGTGGAGGTAACGAAGCGGCTGAAGCCTCCGGTGTAGAGGGTCATGTAAGTGACTTGGCAAGTAT
>Ga0137385_10005931_pt1 | contig 10756 bp, 6 predicted proteins | sample SagtaG_FD_104921 | JGI IMG/M metagenome (GOLD analysis project Ga0137385, IMG submission 104921) | Vadose zone soil microbial communities from Sagehorn Ranch, Mendocino, California, USA - Sage2_R_80_16 metaG | ecosystem: Environmental > Terrestrial > Soil > Vadose zone | place: USA: California... | reverse complement strand
TGGTGATCTTTGAGAGTCGACCACGAATATGGCTGTTGATAGATCTCCTTGTGCCCGTCGTGAAGATGGCCGGCAAGCACAGCGACCACGGAATCTGACGCCAAGACCTTTGTCCACGCATCGAGCAGCGACTTCTGAACGTTCCACGTAGAATAGGCAGACCGTGGATTGTCCTTGTCCGCGTCGATCGATGACTCTGGCTTTACGCCATCGTAGCGGTCACGGGCAAGATAGTACGGATCGTCGATCTCGGGAACGTGCGTGGCAATAATAACTTTCTTATTGTCCTTGATGGCTTGGTCGAGGAGATCGCGGAAAGTTTTGAACTGAGCAGCTTGCGAAACCGGATTTTTCTCGTGTCCCGATTCTTTGTTCTTGAAGGAATAGGATGGAAAACCGATCATTCGATAGGCCGTGCCTGGAATATCCGGCGAGCAATCAGAAATCGCGCCGCCCTTCGATCCATAGCATCCCGTCAAGTTGTGAAGCTGTACGTCGGAGTTCTTCGCGGAGATTTTGCTTTGAACGTCTTGGAAGAACTGGTTGAAGTATGCGATCCCCGCGTCGTCGGCGGTTTCAAGCGGCGTGTCATTGTTACCGGCAACGAAGTAGATGTTCCGTACCGGGCTGGCTGAGAAAAGCTCGCTAAACTCCTCGATTTCGTCATCCCGTTTCTTTGGGTCATATCTGTTTACGCAGTCATCGAGGGTTCTCGTTTTCTCGGGTTTCTTGAGAGTGTCGGCATTGGGAATCAGACAAGGATCGACACCGAAGTCTCCTGTAATAAGGATAAAAGCTGGCGCGCCCGAGGTTTGGGGCAACGTGCCAACGCGCTGGAGGAATCCTGACAGCACATCTCGGTCTTGCGACTCCTGGAACGCGGTAGATTTCTTGACGGCGTCCGTCGCCTCCTGCGCTACGTAGAGGTACCGGTGGGGGTCGGTAGCGTGCACAAACCAGACGGTGCGACCGTCATGACCGCTGCGTTGTGGCGTGCAGGAGCTGGCAAACATCCACGCCGAGAGCGAGACAGTGGCAGCAAGGATGACGTGGAATCGCTTAGTGTGAGTCATCAAGGGTGACCTCCTGGGCGAGGTCTCGCGGAGAGAACGGGCGACACGCATTCGACACCTAATTCACAGACGAGCAAATAAAGTGGCAAGACTGTACCGGTTAACGGGTCCTCGGTCAAATGGTAAAATTGGCAGAGCGTGCGTTACTTCGTCCAGAATTTCATGACGGCGGCGATGGCAGAGAGAAGGGTGTTGACGGTCAATCGTTCAGGGTTGGATCACAGAGAGGCCGGGAATTCCCTGGAAATCCCGGAGGTTCAGCGTCGCGACTTCGTAGCCGAGATGCAAGGCTGTCGTGCCAATCAGCAGGTCCTCGAACGCAAACTGGACGCCTATCGCTTCCTGTTGGCCCTCGATGTGCCCCGCGAGCCGCGCGATGACCGGAGGTGGAATTAGCTCGCGCATGATTTCTCGCTACCGATGATGGCGTCCCCAGTGATTTTAGAACAATGACATTGGTTGCAGAGCCGCGAGGTCGGCTAATCGACTCGGTCGCAGAGCCTCGTAGTCTTTCTGCGGAACCTTAACGTATCGCCACATTGTTCCCGTCAGCGTCGTGGCGTTCTCGCACCATCTAGAAGCGGCAGCGTCCTTACGAATCACGTCAATGTTCTCTTGTCCTTTCGCTTCCAGCAACCAGTGCGTTCCCTCGTCGTCTATGGCAACGAAGTCAGGAAAATACGATTTCAGGTTCATCGCAGCATCTGTGTACTCGATGGAGAAACCAAAAATTTGCGGCAGCTTTGCAAACGCACGAAAATCGGAGCAGCCATCCAAGAATTTCGCGAACTCACGTTCAAAGTCGTTGTCGCAGGGCACGAGGTTGAAGATCGTCTTGGCTCCTTCCCACACCGGCCGCGACCACGGAAATGGCTGACAGGTTGAAAGCATCCGTGGAGCTTCTAGTAGCTGCGGCTTCTGCTCTTCGATGGTCAGTTTCAACAAGGCCTTCTTGAAGACGTCAACGCACACATATTGGGCGGTGTTTGTACTCATGGCCTTAATAGTGGCCGGGTCATTCAGGTCCACCACATGTCCGAACGCTTTGAGTTCGAAGAACTCCCTGACCTTGGGTGCTATGGCGGCGAACTGGGCAGGCAGCTTGACAGCCTCCGCGATGCGCCGAGCGTAATAACCGATGACTTCCTGTGCTGTTTGCGGCTCGACCAGTTGGTACTCGCGCTCAACCATCTTCTCCAGCGTGATGATGTCGTAGCCTTCGTACCGGAAGGTCTTGGATACCGGGTCCTTTTCGCTCATCGGAAGGACAACGCTCTTCAGCGCCAGCACAGCAAGCGCGGCGATTTCATCCGCCAGACTTTTCTTCCGCACCAGCGAGGGCGTTAGCGATGGCAGGCCAATGTCGGATTTCTTGCGGTCTTCGAGCGGCATTATAGTGACAATCCGCAGCTTGTCCTTGCCAATCTCGAACGTATCCAGCTTCAGTTCTTCGAGTTTTTCCAATTCGTCCACGAAGTCAAGGAAAGCCCGGTTGCCAATGATGTCCACTCGCTCGGTAAAGCTGACGGATAGCTCGCGAAACATCAATCGCAGGCCGCGGCCGATGGTCTGCTCCGGCAAGATGTTGGCTTTGGCCGTGTAAGGCCGCAGCCCCACGACTACCGTAACATTTTGCACATCCCAACCCTCGCGCAGCATCAGCACGCTGACGATGGCATTTATCGGGCTATTCTCAAGGTCCACTTCGCGGACGGCCCTCCGCGCTACGTCTAAGTCTTTCTTGCTTACCTCACCCGACTTGTCCGTATGAATGACTTGAGTCTTTTCACCGCCGAAGATCTCGGGATATTTAGTTTTGAGCCAGTCCTGAACATCATCGGCATCATCTGTGCTGTTCATCATGATGAAGAGAACAGGTTTCTTCTTCAGTGGCCTTAGCTGGTCTCGGTACTCCTTCCAACGCTCAACGCCCGCAGTCAAATACGCCTTGTAGCGCACACTCGCAATCTCAGACTTCGGCTCTTGAATCTTGGCGATGCCTTTCACAGGCCGCTTCACGATGCCGTCAACAATGGCCTGCTTGAGCGGGTAGTCCATTATCGTCCAGGGGAATATCCCGCCCTTTTGGAATCGCGGGGTTGCGGTGAAATCGAGTTGGGCTGTAAGGGGTGTCTTGCCGTGAAGATTGCGGATGATCTTGTTCCATTCGCTATCTTCGTCGTGGGTGTGGTGGGCCTCGTCGTTTATGACCACCAGACGCCCAGCTCGCATGGCGATTCGTTCCACAAAGTCAGTGAGTTCCAGCTTCTTTGTCGGAGGCTTCGAACCGAGCATCTCGGTCATGATGTCGGTTTCATCGTCGTTGGAGCGGTCGGGCCGCTCGTAGAACTGCTGAATATTTGTCAGGAATAACGTACCTTCGGAGTGCGCCTTCTTTGCATCGCCTCGGATCACGCAGTCGAAATCCCAAAAGATTTCAAGTTCCTTCGGGATTACAGGGTCAGCCCGAAAGATGCGTCCCCCTGCGAAATCCATTTTCAGTCGCTCAAAGACAATCACGTTCGGAGCGAGAAGCAGGAACGTCTTGGCGTAGTCCTTGGCAGTTGCGTCCACCTCCCGCGAGGCATTTAAGAACTGCCATGCCACGGCCAGCGCCATTACCTTGGTCTTGCCGCTGCCCGTCGCCATCTTGATGCAATACCGGGCGAAGTCGTCGTAGGGTGCCAAGAGCAAGTCCGGCGAGGGCGTTGCGTAGCGTTCGAGCAAGGACTTGCGGCTACGGACTCTCTCGTACTCCCAAACGAAAATCAGAGTTTCAATCGCTTCTTGCTGTGAGTGGTGGTACCTGAAGGGACGGCCGGTCTGGAGCTTGTGGTCTGTCTGAAACCAATGATTGACCAGAAGTCGGGTCGTCTCCGTGATTCCCTTATATCCACCTGCCCGCCACGCTTTCACAGCCTCGCGCAGAGCGGGAACGCAGACACCGGTCTTCAACCTGGCCGTTATGTCCAGCAGTTCCGTCTGAGTCGGACTGGCTCCCTGTTTCTTCTTGCGCGGCATAGCTCCTATCGCTTGTCCTTGACTACGGCCTCCATCGTCTTTGTCGTATCGTTCCCCAAGATGTCTATAACCTTCACCACGATGGCGTATTTGCCAGAATTCACGTACTTGTAACTCGCTTCGAGTTCAATCGTCGGATTTTTGCGGTTTCGGTAGGTCTGCCACTGATTGTGGAATGTGTCGCCCTTGTAGTCCCAATCCACTGCCCAATAATCAATCAGTTGGCTCCAGTGCTTGATAGCTTTGCGGGCTTCTTCCGGGATGTCATCCGTGGGAATCACAAAGTCCTTCAGCTTCAGGCGGGCTTCGTAACCGCTCTGCTTGGCGTCAACCGATAACGCCCCTAGCTCGAAAAACCTCACGTCTCCTTGTTCGACAGCCTTTTTGTCCAGCACTTCTCGTGGGATTTTCTTGAAGGCCACATCCACCCGTGATTCCGCTGCGACCTGCTTTGCAAGTTCGTTTAGCTCGAAGGCGAATTCCCAACCGAGGATGTCAACGGCTGCTTTCGTAGGTGCATCTTTGCCCGCTCCCAAAGCCTTCCATGCTTCCTTGGAAATCGCCTTCACATCTGCCAGAGTCACCGGCGCATCTACAGCGCCGACATGCACCATCCGCCCGCCCTTTATCCCGTGAAGCCATGCGTGGCCTGTGAGTGGCCTGCCGCGATAGAGGTCTAAAATGAACTGGCGGTAGGCGACCTCCCGTTGCCGCTGCTCTTCGAGATGGTCTTTCCCGTTCGCAGGGAATTCAGCAACCTGCCATGCTTGCCGCTCGTACTTGCCAAGGTTTTGGACAATGAATGGCTTAACACCGCGTATTTCAAGCAATCTCTTGCGCGTGGTGTGGATGGCGAATCGGCTCAGGTCACATGCAATCCACCGACGACCTAATTTCTCGGCGACCACCGCCGCCGTGCCGCTGCCAGCAAAACAATCAAGAACGATGTCGCCATCTTGGGATGACGCCCGGATGATCCGATCCAGAAGTTCTTCGGGTTTCTGAGTTAGGTAACCTACTTGTTCATGCTGTCCCTTTGAGAGATTAACGATGTCCGTCCAAATCGAGCCAATCGCAAACCGCGCCTCATCTAGATAGTACTTCTTGTATTCTCGACCTGATGATGTCTTGTAGATCAGATTTTGCCGTCGGAATTGTTTTATGGACTCATCTGAATAATCACCGAGTGTAACCTTCTTAAACTTGCGACCGTCAGGGTCTTCATAAATGTATTCGCGCAACTGTGTGTCCGTAAGTTCTGTGACGTAAACCTGCGTGAAGAAAGCACCTTCCTCCTTTCGGTAAACCAATATGGTGTCACCTTCTCTTGACCATTGCCGGGAGGTTTTTTTGCTCCCTTGGCGGCAGAGTCCCTCTTCCATATCACTTCATTCATGAAGTTCTTGTTTCCAAACACTTCGTCTAGGATCAATCGCATCGGACTATTCACGCGCCAATCACAATGGATGTAGATTGTTCCGGTGTCGCTCAAAAGCTCTCGCATAAGCGTGGGCCGCTCATACATCATTTGAAGGTACGAATCGAGACCAGCTCCCCACGTATCACGGTAAGCCTTCTGTTCAATGATAGAGGGTTGCTTCAAGAAGACAGTGGGGTCGTCCTCCTCATCTTGTTCATAGGCAGGAACTGTGGCGGTGAAGGAAAAATCTAGCCCGGTGGTAAACGGGGGGTCGATATAAATTAGGCCAATCCTCCCGCCAAATTCTGGTAAGAGGGCGGCAAGAACATACTTGTTGTCTCCCCAAATCAGCCGGTTGCGCCACTCCGCCTCCCGTCCCCCGGTGAAAAGCTCCAGGCTTCGCTGCCGCTCCTGAGCAGTCTCGTTGACCGTCTCAATGGTCTGAAACGGCAACGCAATCCGCACCGGCCCCTGCTTCTTGCAATCCTTGTACTTCCCGTCCCAAATGAGTTCCGTCATGATCTCGTGGTATAGCAACTGAATGCATAAGAAAGCAAGTCCACGCGGCTCGAATCAACACTTTATATGCCAGATCACGCAACACGTGCCTAACCGGGAGAGCCAACAGAAGTTTTGCGCAGCGCTGAAAGTAGTTCCCTGGCAGTTACATATAGTACCGATACAGCGGGTTTGGCTCGTCATCCTCGCCGAGTTCGGTCATCGTTACTCCGACCCTCCGTGCGAAGGTTATCGTGATTGGGTGCCGACCGATTCCCTCTGCGTTATTCCAATTCACCTTTGTCAGCGAGAGTACTTCGTGCGCACGTTCAAAAATATCGGTCTCAGTCGCCGCGCCAATCTCCAGTGGAGATGGAATGTGAGGTCCCGGATACTCCTTCCCCCAGCGAACATATCCCGTCGTGAATAGGTAGTGCTTGGAGTCTTCGACGGTGCAAACAGTTCCTCTGTCTGGTTCCTCGACGCCCCGCCTCAAGAGACGGAATCCAGTCGGAGCCAATGAGACAAGTTCGCATGATGGAACATGAGACAGAAGTTCGCCCCGAAACCCCTCAATTTCCTCTTCCTCATACCGGGAGGTCTTGTGGACTACAAGCCGGGAAGGCGACGACCCTTGCGTTCTAGTCTTGTACTCTTTGACGACCCGCCCGACCAGTTTCGCGGCCTGTTCCGCTGTGAGGTAAGGGCGTCTGTTTCGAGTCTGTTCTCTCGGGATTGTGTCCCCTTTCAGAGCAAAGGGTTCAAGCTTTGAAAATGCCTGCGCTACGCTCGCGTAAACTAAGTCGCCAGACCGTCTCTTGAGGTGATGGAAGCTAACTCCAACAAAACAGGTATCGGGAGCCAAACCGTGCGGCTGCCAAGGAATGTTGCCGGACTTGTAGTAAAGCGCCGTGCCAAGGTTCCAAGCTCGCGTCGCCTTACTTTGCTTCGCCTCTTCGTTAACAAATGTATGCCTTCGGATGATTTGAAGAGGAACGCAGTTGCGTTCCAGCATGCACTTCGCCTTTAGCGCTCGATGGAAAACCCGGAACAATAAGTCTTCGGCCTGTGGGGCTAACTCTTTTGCAGCCTTCTTTTCCTCCTCGGTTGGCTCGAACAACTCAAATTGTCGCTCCTCGTCTTCCGCCTGGATTCTCACTAGTGCTCTTTGCTCGGCGAATGTAAGTCTAGGGTTGTTGATGCGAAGAGTCGCGACCTCCTCGGGGAAGTCGACGAGAATGCAGAGTGGCCCTTGGTCTATGAACAAAGACTTGATCGCCTCGCTGTAAAGGTCAAGCAATCCGGCGAACCGCTCTGGTGCCGACAGTTCTAGTGATGTCCTGAATTTCGCATCGTCAAGCTCACGAACAAACCGGACTTCAAAACGAGCGTGGAACGCCTTCTCAGCACCGGGAAACTCTCGAAACCTTTTGACATTCGTTTCGTCGTCAAGCAGCAAGTTGTTCATGGAATCTAGCCACTGTTCGATGAGTTCTTTGTTCTGAGGCAAACAAACCAAGCCGAGAGGGATTGTCTTTGCCGTCTTATCGTAAATTGAGCCGAACGGTCCGCCTTCCGGCAAGATGAGCTTCGGCTCCGCTCCGAGTACGCCACGACCACCTTCGATTTCCGGTTCAGCGAGGAGTCTAATTCGCAGCTTCATGAGCGGCCTCCTCGCTGCCGGACTTCGGCACTTCAGCAGACAAGTATTCGGAATCAAGAATCAGGTCATTGCATCGAATGTTTCCCAGACTGATAGTGGGCTGCCCTTGGGACAAGTATCGCGCCCAAAAGACAAGATCATTGTCCACGGCGGGATTGCGGTCAAACTTCATACGTCTTGTCGCTCGCCTTGTTTGCGCGAACGGGCTGAGGGGAGTTTCTCCATCACTTCGCGTAAACACGTACGTGGGTCGAATCTGTAACGCCCATGCTCCGAAAAATTCAGTGACACTGAAGCGGATAGCTTCGTTTTCAAACCAGATGTGCGGCTCTTCTCCGCGCTTTTTGACGACATCTCGCGTAACTCTGCGGTTCATTTTTGAGAGATAGCTAATGCTTGTGCTGTCCTTGCCTTTAAGCCGGAAGAATGCTCTTTTCCGCAGCTTTTCAACGATGAGCGGCCAGTTGTAGAGGAAAAATTCCCAATGTTTGCTCACGAGCCAAACGAATAGGTTTCTGCTGTCGCGCTCTTTGAGCAGGTCTCCGCACGAACGTTGCTCGGCTTCCTCCAAAAATCCCTTCTTGTCAACGAACGAGGGAAACTCTATGAAATTTGAGAAACTCCACAGATAGCCAGAATGCTTAATGAAAATGGGAGCTTCTTTAGGAAGCTCATTTGAGTCAAAGAGCGGAGCTTCGACAAACTTCTGCCGTAGCGGAAGGAGATGAATGGCCTTCGGTAATACGCGGAACGGCAGAAGGTTTGTGACATACAACTCTGTGCGGGCGACCGGTCGCGCTACGCGGGAGCGTTCGGGAGCTTCCTGAACCGGTTGCAACAGCAAAACTCGGACCGACCTGTTGTCTACCCCTATCTCGTACTCTGCCTTGCCGCCAGACTCACAAGCCAAATCGCTGACATCCGCAAGGCCGGAGCCCTCTTTATCCATTGAACCGATTCCGAAGAAAATGTCGGCCAGGAGCGGGTTGCGCATTTCCGTGAGACCGCGTACGGGCTTAAATCTTCCCTTGCTGTCAAACTGGACACCCTTTCTTATGCTTGGCATCAACCCGCCTGGATTCTCGAATGAGAGCGACCGTCCGCGTGTGAATTCGATCCGGCTATAATCCTGCGTTCCGTAGTCACGATGCACAAGCAAGTTTACGGTTAGCTCAGTCAGGGCCCGAGTCGGATAAGCGTCTTGCTCTTCTGCGACCCGGTCGGCCTTCAACCGGATCCGGGGATTAACCTCTTCCGCCGACAGGAGGGCGAAGATTTTTCTGAACTGAGTGACAAGATTCCCGTCTATAACGACGCGATTCTTTTCGTTCTGAGTGAACGAGACACAGGCGTACGGAAATCGCTTCTGCACGTCAATTCCAAAGAGCAAGAAACAACCTGCCGAGGGCACGAGTCGATTCTGCAATCGGTGGAGAAATCCCTGGCGCTCAAGAAAGACCAAATAGTTGTCGCGGTTAATTTCTGGCAACCTCAGGCGTTTGCAGTATTGCGAAAGCGTTGACAGAATTAAATCGTGGTCTGAGTCCTGTACGGTGACGCCATCCAAGGGCTGCAAATCAAACCTGTGGTCAAGGGAGACTGGAGGCGGCAGCGCCTTAGTGGGGCCCGCATACCACGACACGTCTTCTAGCTCTTTGTCGAGAGCAGCTAACAATTCATCAAAACCGGCAATTTCCACAAGGGAGAAATTGCTCCCAAGTGTTTCGCGCAGGAGTTTGACATTTTCATGCGGCTCTTCGCCGGGTCGAACACACCAGTACACGCCACAGTGATAGCTGTGACTCTCTTCGATGCCTTCGTCAAGGAGACGCTGCATGACAGACGGCTCCGCGCCGCGATAACCGATTACGATTATTGGCGAATCGTTCAGGAGCGGTCGAATCTTCTGGACCAGCTTTTGGTCGAGTCGCTCGGTCTCCTTGCGAAGATTCTGATCCCTATAGTGCTCCACGGAGCCATGGAGATAGACAATCTGGAAATCGTTGCTCAACCCGAATGTAATGCGGTCGTCAGGCGTCTTTATTTCTATAATGGCGGGTGGTCTTGGAATCTGCTCGCGAAGGGCTTCTGCTATCAAGCCATCGAAGTTCGTTGTGAATACCGTTCCGACCAGCCGCCTTACCATCATTCTCGCCAGAGACTTGTACGCGTCGCTCGCGCCCTGAGACGAGTGAATCAGGTCATGAAAGAACTCGCGGCGAAACTCGCGCGGCGTCAGAAAATGTTCGACCGCCAACGGAAAATTCTCGGCAAAGCGAGCCGGGTCTTGGATGAACCACGTTTGACTTTGAAGGAACGGCAGCCAGTCACTCAGCATCAAGCGGGAATCGTGAACATTTAGGCCAAACTTGAGCCGCGCATAGGCTGATTGAACAATTCTCCGCACCGCTTCATCTGCGAGGGGGATTCCCGAGCGAAAAGATGCTCCTGCACCAAGCAGTAGGGCGGGTCTCGCCTTGTTACTGGCCCTAAAGAGATAGGCCAGATTCTTAACGATGTCTGACACTAAAACGGTCTCACTCTCTGATATGACCGAATTTTGTCGCCATCACGCTCAATTTATTCCGAGCCGATTGCCGTTATGATAGCATAGCGAAGCTAAAGCGAACACTGTTTGACCGCCATTCCCTGTGGAAATCTCTGTCGATCATCTAGCGAAGGACGTTTTGCCGGACATCATCGAAAAAGTCCTCTCCATTCCCGTGCGGCGAATGAGGAACGCCGGTCCACTGACCACCTCGAAGCGTGACCGTCGTAGCAGATTCATCGCCACTGGTTATCTTGGCGAAGCTTGGCTGCTTCAACCTCCTCAATCGGCTTCTCGCCCTGCTCGATCAATGACTCAAGGCGGCAGAAGCAGCGCGTTTTGTTCCCTGAGAGGATGGCCGCCGCTTCGCATGTAAAGCGCCGTGCGCGGATCGGACTTCGAAGCGCACACCTTCCGCGTGCTGCAGATAGGCGACGATCTCAAACAAGTTGCGAGCTTGGGGGTTGCCACTGGGACCGAGCATCCGCATCAGACTTTTCGCTGAGCGATGGGTAACGTCGCTCAGTTTAGTA
>Ga0137385_10005921_pt1 | contig 10766 bp, 10 predicted proteins | sample SagtaG_FD_104921 | JGI IMG/M metagenome (GOLD analysis project Ga0137385, IMG submission 104921) | Vadose zone soil microbial communities from Sagehorn Ranch, Mendocino, California, USA - Sage2_R_80_16 metaG | ecosystem: Environmental > Terrestrial > Soil > Vadose zone | place: USA: California... | reverse complement strand
CGGTTCGGCGCTGAGCCATTCCGCCGCGCGCTCCGGCCCGGCGTGAGCGAAGGCGTTCCGGAACTGCTCCCGCGCGGCTGGCGGATCGCGATAGACCCTGGCCAGCGCGCGGTCGAAGTCCTTCTCCGCCGCCCGCACCGCGGTGATCGCGTGGTCCAGTGCGGACCGCCGGGCCTGTGCGGCATAGAGCTCCTTCGTCGCGCGGTCCCGCTCGTGCTCGAGCGCCGCGACGCGCTCGTACTCGGCCAACGCCCCTCGCAGTTGCGCCACATCGGGACTCGGCGGTTCCCGCGCGGCGAGCTCCTCCTCGCGCCCCGGATAGGGGGCCCGGAACCGCTCCTCGAGCCGGCGGAGCGAGAGATCGCGCGCCACGCGGGACGCCTTGACCTGATGCGTCCCGTCGGTGATCACGAGACCCCTGGCCCTTGCGCTCCAGGTGGAGGCCGTGCGTAGCGAGCGTCTTCTCCAGTTCGCCCCAGGAGCGAGCCACCCGCAGGTCCGGGAGGTGCGCCCGGACACGATCGGGGAATGCGGGCTCGCCGGTGCGCTCGGCCTGCCGGCGCTCCCCGCTCGTGAGGCGCGCGGGCTCCGGGGGCTCCTGCCCGTCGAGCTGATAGAGCCGGCCCGCCACCTCGCGGAGCACGAGCTCGCGCTCGAGCTCGCGCAGCGTGCGCTCGATCCGCAGCCGGTCCTGCCAGCGCTCCCACGCCGCTCCTGTCTCGGGGTGCACGCGGTTCACCATCACGTGCACATGGGGATGCGCCCGGTCTTGGTGGGCCACCATCAGGGCCTGGTGGTCGGCCAGGCCCAGGTCCCGCAGGACGCGGTCGGCCACCGCCTGCATCTCGGCTGGGGTGACCGGGTCGGTTGGGTCGAAGTTGACCGTCAGATGGTAGACGGGGGCCTCGACCCGCGGGTTTTGATCGGCGGTGGCCTGCATGAGCACCGCCGCGAGCTCCGGGTCGTCGAGGCCCAAGTTTCGACCCGCGGTCCAGGCCACGCGCTCGGTCTCTTCTCCTGAGCGCCCGCGCAACAGGTAGCGGGCGAGGGCGGCGAACCGCCGGCCGGAAGACGTTGTGGCGATCACTGCGTGGATCCTCCTCCCTGTCGACGGCTATGCAAGATGTGCTGGACGAGCGCTCGGTGGCCTTCGAGAGCCGCGCTTGTCTGCGCCGCGAGGGCAGCGTCTTGGCTGGCCTGGGCGCAGCGGGCGAGTTGGTCGAGGCTGCGGCCGATACGGGCGAGTTCGAGGAGCAGGGGTTGGGCCGCCGCGTGGGACCGGGCTCTGGGTGCCGCGCCGAGCGCGGTCTCGCGGATGAAGCGAGCTGGCGTGAGGCCTGAGCGCCGGGCGCATTCCGTGATCTCGCGGAGTTCGTCGGGATGGAAGCGAATCAGCTTGGCGGCGGTCCGGCGGTCGGGCATGGCCCTCTTAGGATGGGCGGGAAGCGCTACGACGCGACCCTCTCTTTAGACAAGTTTCCCCTTTGCAGCGTCCTGTTCTGGGCCGCTCGCAAGGAGGCACCGGTTCCTCCTCACGTACTTCGTAATTCCGCAGACCGTTCTCGCGGCATGTTCACGAGATGTCCCCCTCCACTTATAAGTAGTCCCGCACAGGGCCCAGCGTGTCAGCGGGGACCGCGCGCCGGGCCCCTGCCGTAGGTACCTCCGGGATGCGGCCCAGCGTCTCATTGGGGGCGGTCGCACACACCCCTCCATAAGGGAATAGTCCCGAATGACCCCGACCGTGCCCGCGGGGATTCGGCCCGGGTCTCAGGGGTGGTCGCGACACGCATCCCTCTACAAGTAAAGAGGCCCGGATGGGGCTTAGCGTGCCTGTGGGGTCAGGGGCTTGGTCGCCCTTGAGCGCGCGGCCGCGCGCGAATGGGCGGGGCAGGAGCGATTCGATGCCGCGCACGAGCGCGTGCACCGATATCGCTCCTCTTGCTTGCACAACGAACAACGCGTCTGAAGTCAGTGCAGTCCGAGATATCCCGATCCTCTCGGGTTAGCGCCGCGCCTTGAATGGCTCCAGCCCTAAGGAGACAATTGACCGCGGCCGCGACCAGTCCTACGTTCAGGGCGAGGTTACCCCCCTAGTTCCTTCGGGAGCTAGGCGCGAGGCCGGGCCGAAAGGCCGGCCTCTGCTTTTTCTCCCGGCGCCTGCAGGAAGACGTATGTGTACGTCGATAGCTTCAGCTGACGTACGCACCGCGAAGAGCCGGTCTTTGGTCTTCCCTTGCTCGTGACATATTGTCGGCATATATTGACATATGCCAACGAAACGTCACATCAACAAACGGGGCGGTACGACCCGGGACCGCCTCCTCACCCTGGCCCGGCGGCGGGGGGTCCTCCGACCGCGCGACCTCGAGCCCCACGGTCTGTCGCGCGAAACGCTCCGGCGCCTGACTGCGGCGGGGGAACTCGAGCGCCGGGGACGGGGCGTCTACGTCGCCGCCGGCGCCGCGCTCAGCGAGCACGAGATGCTCGCTGCGGCCAGTGCCCGCGTCCCACACGGAGTCGTGTGTCTGCTCTCCGCTCTACGCTTTCACGAGCTCACCACCCAGAACCCTTCCGAGGTGTGGCTCGCGATCGACCGCAAGGCGCGCGCGCCTGCCGAGCGAGCGCTGCCGCTCCGGATCGTTCGGTTTTCGGGGAAGGCCCGCCTCAAGGGAATCGAAGAGCACGCGATTGACGGCGTGCAGGTCCGCATCTACAACCCGGCGAAGACCGTGGCCGATTGTTTCAAGTATCGCCGGAAGATCGGCACGGACGTCGCGCTGGAGGCGCTCCGTGACTGCTGGCGGTCCAAGCGCTGCACGATGGATGAGCTGTGGCGGTACTCGGCCGTCTGCCGTGTGACGAACGTGATGCGGCCGTATCTCGAGGCCGTGGTCGCGGAGGAAGGCCGGGCGTGAAGCCCGGACGTCGACCGTGATGCGCAAGGCACCGATCGACCTTGCGGCGTCCGTGCGGGAACGGCTGCGCCAGGTTGCCGCGAAGCGCCGCCAGGAGCCCCAGCTGGTACTGACCCGTTACGGCGTGGAGCGGCTCCTGTACCGATTGAGCCGCATCCCGGCAGGGGAGCGCTTCATCCTCAAAGGCGCGGTCCTCTTCTACATCTGGGAGGGCGAGATCCCGCGCCCCACCCGCGACGTGGACTTCCTGGGGTACGGCGATGCCTCGCCCAAGGCAGTTGCCGCCGTATTTCGTCAGGTGTGCGGAGCAGCCGTCGAACCTGACGGGCTCTCGTTCATGGCTTCTACGGTGCGCGCCGCACAGATTCGCGACCGCCAGGAGTACGGCGGGGTCCGCGTGAAGCTGACCGCGATGCTCGGCCGGGCGCGCGTTCCCCTGCAGGTCGACGTTGGCTTTGGCGATGCCGTGACCCCGCGCGCGGAGGTGGCGACGTTTCCAGCCCTCCTCAAGTTCCCTGCGCCGCGCGTGCGCGTGTACCCGACACCAACCGTCGTTGCGGAGAAATTCCAGGCAATGGTCGCGCTCGGCATCGCGAACACGCGAATGAAGGACTTCTATGACCTCTACCGGCTCTCCGAGACGCAGGACTTCGACGGCGAAACCCTGGCCGCCGCGATCCGCGCGACGTTCGACCGTCGCGGCACGGTCTTGCCGGGCGACGTGCCGCTCGCGTTCGCGGCGGCGTCCGCGACCGATTCCGACAAGCAGGCGCAGTGGCGCGCGTTCCTCAGGCGGGGACGTCTCGACAATGCGCCGGAAACGCTCGCCGCCGTGACCGAACGCCTCGCCGCCTTCCTCCTTCCGCCCGCCGGCGCAGCAGCCATGGGGCGCACGTTTCGACAGCGGTGGGGGAGGCAGAGAGGAGAGGGGGGATGGGGCCCGGCTGAGTGACACGGCGAGACACCGAGCATTCTCGCCGACCAGAGCCGGTTGCAGATCGCACATCAGCTCCACGTGAGTCCGGTTAGGATTTGTCCGACGGGCCCGTTGTTACCATTCGTTGTTACCGAGATTCGTTTTCGGTCACTGTACGGCTCAGTCTCGAAGCGTTCCCGTATGTGTCGCGACGACGCAACAGCGGTCGGCGCGAGTCGGTCAGGGACCGGGGTCGGGTGGGCTACAACTCTCAGGCGGAGTCCACGGGGGGAGGTGGCACGACGCTCGCGGGACCCGAAGTGGCAGCCCGCGTGACCCACGTGCCCGAGTCAAGGAGGTCGGATCAATGCGCAGGGTCCTCGTGATCATTGCGTTCGGCGGCCTCGCCTTCGCCTTCGCGTGCGGCGACACGAGCGGCCCCCGCGCGGGCCTGAATGTCGTGTCGGGCGCCGGAGTGTCCGATACCGTGCTCTCGACCTTCAAGCCGCCGCTCACCGTCGTCCTCCTCGACGGGAATCGCCAACCGATGTCCGGCCAAACCGTGTACTTCAATACCAACGGCTTCGTGCTGGTGGCCCCGATCGACGACCCAGGGTTCGTGATCGACCGCCTGCCCGTGCTCACCGACGCGAGCGGGTACGCATCGGTCTGGGTCGAGGCAAAGCAATATGCGGCGACCGGGAAGATCGTCATCGTCGCTCCGAGCGGCCAATCAGTGGACTTATACTTCACCGTCCTCCCTGGCAAACCAGCCCTGGTGCGAGCCGACCCGGTGGACACCGCGCTGTATGTCGGCGGCAGCGTGACGTTCCGGCCCTTCGTCACCGACGCCTACGGTAATCGCCTCCCGGTCGCGCCGACCTACCAATACCAGAGCCTCAACGGTGCCCTCTCCGTCACCGGGTCAGGCAAGGCCACGGGCGCGGCGATCGGTCGCGGATCTGTGTCGGTCAGTGCGATGGGGTTCACCGACACCGTGTGGGCCAGCGTCGTGCCGAGGGGGCGCATCGCCGCACAATATGAGGGCGGTGGAGACAGTGGTCCGGGTTATGTTGTGGTGACGAACCTAGACGGGTCGGCGTTCGACACGATACCCGGGTCGTTCACGGTTAACCACTCACTCGACTGGTCCCCCGTGGACGGCACGCTGGTGCTGTATCGCATCGGCGCACCCACTTACCTGGCTTCCATCGCGGTGACTGGGCTGACACGCCGCGTCGTCACCGACCCACTCATGCGCAGCGAGTCATACCCGCGCTATGCGCACGACGGCTCGTACATCTATTTCACGGGCGTCGATTCGCTCACCGACTGCTACGGGGTGTGGCGCATACACCCCGACGGCACAGCGCTCCAGCATGTCGTCGCGGACACTAGCGACTGCGGCCCGTACGTCTACCAACAGCTGTCTCCGTCGCCCGACTACGCCTCCTCTCCATCGCCCGACGCGACTCAGCTCGTGTACGTGGGCCGCACGCTCCGCGTGCACACGCTCGCGACCGGGGCGGATACCAGCCTGGGCGTCGTCGGCGACGTCCCGCGCTGGTCCCCGACCGGCGAGTGGATCGGGTACGACAGCCTTGGAACGCTCATGCTCATCCATCCGGACGGCACGGGCCACCAATCGCTGCTCTACCGCGGCCCCCAGTGGTTCTTGCCGGGTGTCGCGTGGTCACCGGACGGCCAATGGATCCTCTACCGGGGTTCTGATCGGCTGACCCTCGTGCAGGTGACGACGGGTTTGCAGTTGCCGCTGGCCGTCACGCTCGGATTGGCCGAACCGACGTGGCAGCCGTGACGTCCCCGCGAACTGCGCTCTACGACCCCTTACCCACTGCCGGGCCACAACCCCGCAGCAGCGGCAGCTCGAGCCCATCCCGCAGCGCCTGCCAGCTCGCCTCGATGATGTTCTCCGAGCACCCCATGGTGCTCCACCCCCCGCGCCTCGGCCCCGGCGCCTTCATCCTCAGTCTCGCGTTCGGCCTCGCTGCGTGTAGCGATGCCAGCGGCCCCCGCGCGGGCCTGAATATCGTGTCGGGCGCGAACGTGTCCGACACGGTGCTGTCGATCTTCAAGCCGCCGCTCACTGTTCAACTCCTCGACGGCAATCTCCAGCCGATGTCTGGCCAGACCGTCTACTTCAATACGAACGGCTTCGTGTTGGTGGCCCCGATCGACGACCCTGGGTTCGTGATTGACCGCCTGCCCGCGACCACCGACGCGAGCGGGGACGCCTCCGTCTGGGTCGAGGCGAAGCAATATGCGGCGACCGGGAAGGTGGTTATCGTCGCTCCGAGCGGCCAATCCGTGGACCTGTACTACACGGTCCTCCCAGGCGCACCCGCCTTGGTGCGGGCTGATCCGAACGACACCACCTTGTACGTCGGCGGCAGCGTGACGTACCGGCCCTTCGTCACAGATGCGTACAGTAACCGTCTTGGAGTCTCGCCCACCTATCAATACCAAAGCCTGAACGGCGCGCTCTCCATCAGCGCGCCGGGCAAGGCCACCGGCGCGGCGATCGGTCGAAGGTCGGTGGCGATCAGCGCGCTGGGGTTCACAGATACCCTCCGGGCGAGCGTCGTTCCGAACGGGCGCCTGGCCGGCCAATACGTCGGTGAGGGATACGCCAGCGGTCCTATCATCTTAACAAACCTCGACGGGTCAGGGGTCGACTCAATCCCAGGATCGTTGCGGGGCCGGTCGCTCGATTGGTCGGCCGTGACAGGGACGCTCGTGCAAGATCGCGCCGGACCCGAGTATATCCAAACAATGGACATGAGTGGCCAGACGCGCCGCGTGGTTACCGACCCACTCATGCGCAGTGAGTTCTACCCGCGCTTCTCCCGTGATGGCTCGTACATCTATTTCACCGGGAACGACTCGCTCACCGCCTGCTATGGTGTGTGGCGGGTACACCCGGACGGGACAGCGCTCGAGCACGTGGTCGCCGATACGAGCGACTGTGGTCCATACGCGTATCAAGGGGGGCCCTCGCCGGACTACGCTTCCTCTCCCTCGCCGGATGGCACGCGCCTCGTGTACGTCGGTGGCAGGAACATCCCGTACGTCGGTGGGACACTCCGCGTGCACACCCTCGCTAGCGGGGCGGACACGAGTCTCGGCGTCGCGGGGGACGTCCCTCGCTGGTCTCCGACCGGCGAATGGATCGCCTATGACAGTCTCGGGACGCTCATGCTGATCCACCCGAATGGGACGAGCCAGCAAGCGCTGATCAATCGCGGCGCCGAACTGTACAACTCGAACGCCGTCAGCTGGTCACCGGACGGCCAGTGGCTCGTGTACCACGCCCCTGATCGGCTGGCCTTGGTGCAGGTGGCGACGGGACTGAAGCTGCCGTTGGCCAATACGATCGGGTGGTCCGACCCGACATGGCAGCCATGATGCACCGGGGGGCTGGCAATCATGACGGGGCCACCCCGACTGAGCGGTCGCCGGGCCTTGTTCCCGTGAAAATGTTTTTCAACGTCTGAGAATCAGAGCACCCGCCGAAAACCCGCTTTACCCGCGGTTCACTGAAGAAAACCCGCCAAGCACTTTGAGAAACGGAGGACCACCGGGCAGCTCTCGACTTGAGCACCCCCGGTTGAGGACTGGCCGCGCTCAGGCCAGACTGAGCGGAAAAAAGAATAGGGGGAAGCGTTAGATCAGCACTCTGCAGTCACACGCGCGAGTGCCACATTCCTGGCGATGTGGTGACCTGGGGCAGTGATACCCAGCATCTGGCGGCGGTGTTGCTCCCCACTACCAACTCATCGAACTGACCAAACTCCGAGCCTGGACCATCAGCGGTTATCGGTCCCACCAAAAATCCCACCACTTTCGGTCCGTCATCGGGTGGCTTCATTCCGTCTTGTTCCGCTTTGCCAGGCGGATTGTGCCCATTTTCCGTAATCTTCCGTCAACGGCCGGGTCGCGCGACTCGCTCTTAATCAGTAGGTTCTCGGTTCGATTCCGAGTCGGCCCATAGACTTACGCGATCGCTTGCTAATCTTTGCAAATCTTTGAACGGCCTGTCATGCCTGACAGGCCGTTTCTTCGTCAGGCGACGTGACGCTGATGCGCACGCATCTCCAGACGATTCGGGGCGCGGTGTCGCTGGAGCATCCGCGCCGCGATCTCGCCACGTGGCTCAGGAAAGCGGGTGGCTCCTAGAGGACCTTGTGCACGAAGAGGAACGCCACGCGGACCCTCCACCGGGTGCCCGGCACGCGGAAATCCCGGCACGGATGCCGGTCGCGCATGCGCCTGCCGTTGGGAAGAGTGATATGGTATCGGCAACGGTGGTCGCCACCTTCAAACGACCACCACTTGAAGTCCAGGGCGCGCCACAGCGCGACGAGAAGCGCCAGGCAGCTACCTTCGACGAATTGAGGGAGCTGGGGCAGCAAGAATGCGACAAGTTGAGGCCAGACGCGCGCCAGCGCATCCTTCAGCAAGGCCAAGCGGACCGACAGCTTATGCTTGAACGTCATGGGCACTTCCTTTCGGGCGCAAAAAGGGGCCGCCACATCCGACCATGAGTCGAATCGCTGGCGGCCCGGCGGGCATGGCGATTTGCTCGCCGTAGCCCCGTGACTTTGCGTCACCGTCTTTCGACGGCTTTGCTCTGAGCAGCGTGCTTTACGCCCTCAAGCCTATGAGGCCGCGGCGGCTCGGACTGTGATCCTCGTCATGCTGGCGACACGGGCCGCGGTCCCGACGACGCGGCCCTCTTTTGCTCTCACCGAGTCGCTGTTACCGTTGTGGCATGAGAGGTAGCCGGACGAAGACCGCCGCCTTCGTCGCATGTGGCATAGTTTGCGGGCTGATGCTCGTGACGGGCTGCCGAGGCCGAGCTAGGGGCAGCGTCAGCGGAGATGTGTACTTGCTGATGCAGAACGGCGACGTGAAGCGTGGAGCGGGAAACACCGTGGTTCTGCTTGGTCCCGCTGATTCGGTGCTCGCCAAGCGCGGGCGAATCTGTCGAGCGCACGGTGACCAACTCTTAGCTGCGGCGCGGCAAGGAGAGGGAGGCTTGACGGGCGAAGCCTTGGCAGACCGTGCACGCGTCGACATTGACACTGTACTCGCGCGCTTCGCGGTGGCGTCCTCGAAGACCGGGATCAACGCGCACTATCGCATCGACCACGTGCCCGCAGGGCGGTACATCCTTTGGGCGGAGACCGTTATCGGAGACAACGCCTACACCTGGTGGGCGCCGGTCATGATCGCCGACGGGGATTCCGTCTCGAAAGACCTAGATAACAGCACAGAGGCTCACGCTGCGGTTTATTGCGGCCAAGTGAAGGCTTCGCTCGCACCCACCCTCACGCGTGTTGCAGATTCTCTCGCTCGCGTCAGGGATTCCGTGGCCAACTTCGCCGAGCGACAGCGCCGGAAAGGCTGGCTCCTTTGCATGATTCGAGCACGTGCGTCCCTCAAGAGAGCTGACGGTGTAGTCGAAGGGGACATTGTGGATCGTCAGCGCGAGTGTTGGAGCACGTTTCCGGTCGACCCCATCTGGGCCAACTCGCAGAATCCACCATGAAAGGAAAGGCAGGCGAGCTAGGCCCCGGTTCACGAAGCGTGGACCGGAGCTCTTCTTTTCTAACACTGGCGCGTTTACCGTTGCGGCATGTGGCGCGACCTGTGGGCGTTCGTGCGGGCGTTGCGAAAGCACTTCTTCGGCCTCGCGGGCGGAACATTCGTGGGCGCGGTGATGCTCCTTTGGGACGACGTGCTTCACTGGGGCGAAATCCCCTCGTGGGCGTGGGTGGTTGCGGCGGTGCTGGGCTTGTTCATCTCAGGATTCAACGCCTGGCGCGAGGAACACGGGAAGGTCGCGGCGTCGCCAGAGGCCATTGACCCTGAGGCATCACGGCGCCCGGAGTTTGAAAGGCAGATCGCAAAGCTCAACCCAGACCAGCAGACCGTCTTGCGGTACGTGATAAACGTCGGGGACACCAGTGCCCAGCAGCTCCGCGATAGATTCTTCCACGAACAACAGAACAAGAGCGTAAGCGCCCACGACGCGGACCTCTTGATGCTCGGCATCGCAGAGACCACCGGCCTTCTGGAACCCAAGGATAAAGGAACGGCCTTCCCGCGTTATGGCGTCAAGGCCGTGTGGGCGAATCTGCTCACGGAATGGACCGCGCCACCTACGGTCGTTGACAAACGGATCGCAGACAAGGCTCGGGCATTGCGACGGACGCTCGCCGCGAGCTTTGAGGACTGGCCGGCCGGCCTCGACAAGCTCGACGATCTTACCACGTGGGCAGCCAAACTACTCGGCGGCTTCCCCGCGACGGAGAGGATGCTCACCGAGATCGTCGAGCGCCGGCCCGACGCCTCGCGCCGGGTCGAGCGAACGGTGGGGACGGCGAGCGACGCCTACTACGCAGCGGCCGACATCATCAACAGGCTGTTCAAGAAAGGCGGGTTGTCTATCGACGAGCACAATCGAGAGGCGGTCGGAACGCAGATTCGGGAGGCCGTAGTGCACGTGAAAGAATGCCTCGCGGCGCTGGACACACTCTTCACGTAGCGCGAGCCCGGTTCACGATGCGTGGACCGGGGCGCTTCTTGCTAATCTTTGCAAATCTTTATGAGGGAATTGCACCCGATTCCGGGGTCCGATCGGTCGAAGAATGGGGTAGTTTGTGCTCAGGACTCGTCGGAGTTCACCGGAGTGCCAACCCCACGACCGGACTCTTAATCAGTAGGTTCTCGGTTCGATTCCGAGTCGGCCCATGAGGCCTCCACGACTGACTGCCGACCAGTGACTAGCGCGTCATGTACCGGCGCAGCGCGAAGATCGCCACACCGAAGGCGACGACTATCAGGACGCGCAACACACCGATGAAGGACATGTGCTCCGCCTAGGAATGGGCTCCGCATGAAATATT
>Ga0137385_10005917_pt1 | contig 10767 bp, 8 predicted proteins | sample SagtaG_FD_104921 | JGI IMG/M metagenome (GOLD analysis project Ga0137385, IMG submission 104921) | Vadose zone soil microbial communities from Sagehorn Ranch, Mendocino, California, USA - Sage2_R_80_16 metaG | ecosystem: Environmental > Terrestrial > Soil > Vadose zone | place: USA: California... | reverse complement strand
TACCCCTCGCGCGCCTTGTCCGGCTCGGTGAAGTAGTCGGAGAAGTCGGTGCCGATCAGTTCATCCCGATCCATCCCGGTGACCTTCATGGTCGCCTCGTTGACGTCGGTGATCTTTCCTTCCGGAGAGATCGTTACCAGCGGGTCGAGCGATGCCTCGATCAGCGACCGGGCATACTGCGCCGCCTGCTTCTGGGCCGTGACGTCGCGCGCCGCGGCGAACACCCCGAGCACGTTCCCCTGCACATCCTTGTAGACCGAGGCGTTGTAGAGGACGTCGACCAGTTGCCCCTCCTTGTGCCTGATGGTGAGCGGATAGTCGGTGACGAACCCCTTCTCGAACACCTCCCGGTACCCCTCCCGCGCCTTGTCCGGCTCGGTGAAGTAGTCGGAGAAGTCGGTGCCGATCAGCTCATCCCGTTCCCTCCCGGTGACCTTGATGGTCGCCTCGTTGACGTCGGTGATCTTCCCTTCAGGAGAGATCGTGACCAGCGGGTCGAGGGACGCCTCGATCAGCGACCGGGCGTACTGGGCGGCCTGCTTCTGCGCCGTGACGTCGCGCGCCGCGGCGAACACCCCGAGCACGTTCCCCTGCACATCCCTGTAGACCGAGGCGTTGTAGAGGACGTCCGTCAGGTTCCCGTCCTTGTGGCGGATCGTGAGGGGGTAGTCGGTGACGAACCCCTTCGCGAACACCTGCTGGTATCCCTCGCGCGCCTTGTCCGGCTCGGTGAAGTAGTCGGAGAATACGGCGCCGATCAGCTCAATCCGCTCCAGGCCGGTGACCTTGATGGTCGCCTCGTTGACGTCGGTGATCTTCCCTTCCGCGGAGATGGTGACCAGCGGGTCCACCGATGCCTCGACCAGTGAGCGGGCATACTGCGCGGCCTGCTTCTGGGCCGTGACATCGCGCGCGGCTGCGAACACCCCGAGCACATTCCCCTGCAGGTCCCTGTAGACCGAGGCGTTGTAGAGGACGTCCAGCAGACGCCCGTCTTTGTGGCGGATGGTAAGCGGATAATCGGTGACCGACCCCTTCGAGAAGACCTGCTCGTATCCCCTGCGCGCCTTGTCCGGCTCGGTGAAGTAGTTGGAGAAGTCGGTGCCGACGAGATTCTCCCGCCGTATGCCGGTGACCTTGATGGTGGCCTCGTTGACGTCGGTGATCTTCCCCTCGGGGGAGATCGTGACCAGCGGGTCGAGGCTCGACTCGATCAGTGAACGGACGTACTGGGAAGTGGCCTGGAACTGCTCCTCCGCGCGCTTTCTCTCGCTGATGTCGCGCTTGATCGAGGAAACACCGATAAGCCGGCCGGCTGCGTCGTGGATCGGCGATACGGTCAGCGAGACGTGAATGCTGACGCCGTCCTTGCGCATCCGGAGCGTCTCGTAATGCTCGACCCGCTCCCCCTTCCGGATCTTGGCAAGGATATCTTCCATCTCTTTCGGCCGGTCCGGGGGGAGGAGCATTGAGATGTGCTTGCCGACTATCTCCTGGCTGGTGTAGCCGTACATCCGTTCCGCCGCCGGGTTCCAGCTGGTGATGATCCCTTCGGGGGTCTTGCCGACGATGGCGTCGTCAGAAGACTCTACGATTGACGCCAGGAACGACCTGTGGTCCTCGGCGGCCACCACCAGCGGCGTCTTCTCCGTCGCTTGCGTCTTCTTCTTTTCTTTGGGTTCCATTCACTGCCTCCTGTATGCGATTTGGAATAGTGCGGATATATCTTTATCCGGAGGTTGAGATTCCGGGCTGTTTCCGAAGCATATTAATTACAGGTTTGCCAATGCCATGTCAATTCCACCGTCTTCATAACTCCCCCCGCCCCCTCTTAACTTAAGAGGGGGAGCCTTGCTCCTCCCCTTAAACTAAGGGGAGGCCGGGAGGGGTTACTCATCTCCGAAATCCAGCGGATAGCGCGGTGCCTGCCCGGCCAGCACGTAGAGCGCATTGACCTCTCTCTTCAACTCTATCATGCGCAGTTCACGCCCCACCGAGGCGCTGTTGAAACGTTCCAACTCCTCGTTGCTGGCACGCAGTTGCTCGATCTGCTTCTGGATCTGTTCCTCGGCCCGTTTGCGCGCGGTAATGTCATCAAAAACCGCAACGAAATACTCCCGTTCAGTACTGTAAACGGAAACTGACAGCCAGGCAGACAGCGGCTCGAATTCGATTTCAAATTTTTCAGCCTGTCCCGTCAACGCTACCCGGCCATAGATTTCAAACAGTTCCTGAGATGATTCTCTGATACCCGGAATCACCTCGGTTACTTTTTTCCCGGTCACATTTTCCAATCCGGTCAACCGTCCGAATGCCTTGTTGACATCCAGATAGACAAAATCCACCGGAGTGCCCTGGTCATCGTAGAGCATTTTACAAAAGGCAAACCCCTCCAGCATGTGTTCAAACAGCGAATGGTAGCGCTTTTCACTCTCCCAGAGCGCCTCTTCGGCCCGCTTGCGCTTGGAGATGTCGATAAAAGTGACCACGATGCCGTCGATCGTTCCTTCCTGAGTCAGGTATGGGAAGATCCGCTTGAGATAGCAGTTTTCGCTGTCCAGTGAGGGCACCTCCATCTCCGCGACGGGTTCCCCCGCCAGTACCGTCTCCGCATCGTTGGTAAGCGTGGGCCAGTCGATCTTACCGGCCAGATGCCGGAAGGAACGGCCTATGTCGGTCGGGATCAGGTTGAAGATAGCCGCGGCAGCGGGGGTAAACCCCATGATGTGGAGCTCTCTGTCAAGGAAAAGGGTGGCAATTTTGGAACTGGCAAGAAGGTTCTCCATGTTGCTGGTTGCCTGATTCAACTCCTCCACTTTTCCCTGCAGCTCGGCATTGACTGTGATCAACTCTTCGTTCAGAGCCTGCATCTCCTCCTTGGAGGTCTCCAGCTCCTCGTTGGTGGACTGCAACTCTTCGTTGGCCGACTGGAACTCCTCGTTGATCGACATCAGCTCTTCATTGGCCGACATGAAGCCTTCGTTGGTGGTTTCAAGCTGCTCCGAGGTGGCCTGTAACTGCTCATGGGTGACGCGCAACTGTTCCTCGAGCTGTAGGATCAGCGTTTCCTTGGAGGTCTCGACTTCGGGCGTCCCCTCACCATCAGAGAGGTCGACCGTCTTCACCGCCGGAACACTCCCCTGCTCGAAGATCACCATGGCCAGCTTGCTCCCCGGAGTCGGGCCGAGCGGTTCCACGATCAGGTTGACTGCCGATTCGCCCCCGTCATCGGCGACCTTCACCCCACGGAACTCGATCCGTTTCTGTTCCGCGAACGCCTTGTAAATAGCCGCCCGCAGAGTCGGCCGCAGATCTTCCCTGGCCATCCGCAGAACATCCCTGGTCGGCTCGCCGGTCGGCACTTCCAGAAACCGGTTCAGGCGGGTGGAGACATGTATCGTCTCGAACTTGTCGCTGACTACCACACAGGGGGGAGAGTAGCGCTCCATGAGGAGCCGTTCCGCGATATTGCCGGGACTCGGTTCAGCCGCCTCGGCGGGACGGATGGGCCTATGGAGCGTCGGCATCCGGACGGAGGCGGCGAGAGGAAAGACTGTCTCCATTCTTTGTTTGCTTTCCAGGCGTTCGAAGATTTTCCATTTGTTGTCGACGGTGGAGAACAGTTCGCTATGGCTACCCACAGATTCCGCGCTGCCAAGAAAGAGAACCGCGCCGCTCTTCAGCACCTGGTGAAAGAGGGTAATCAGGCGCTTTTGCATGTCGGGGTTGAGGTAGATCAGGAAGTTGCGGCAGACCAGCAGGTCGAGACGGGAGAAGGGTGGGTCCTTGATCAGGCTGTGATGGGCGAAAACAACCATCTCCCTGAGCTGCTTCTTCACCTGCCAGCGGCCGTTGGTCCTGGTGAAGAATCTGTTCAGCCGTTCACTCCCCAGGTCCTGCTCGATGTCGCCGGGATAGAGCCCGGCCCGTGCTTGGGCAATGGCGGTCTCGTCGATGTCGCTGGCGAAGAGTTGCACCTTGGCATTTACCCCATTACCGTCCAGGTACTCCTGGATCAGAATGGCCATGGAGTAGACCTCTTCACCGGTAGCGCAGCAGGCGTGCCAGATGCGCACCGGGTTTTCGGGGTCCCGCCCCTCGAACATACGGGGTATGACCTCTTGCCGCAGGACCTCGAACGCCTCCGGATCTCTGAAAAAACTGGTCACGCCGATCAGGATGTCCTGGCAGAGGGCCTGGGCCTCCTTTGGGTTTTCCTCGATCAGAGCCACGTATTTCCCAATGCCGTTCACCTCGTTCATCGCCATGCGGCGCTCGATGCGGCGCATGACGGTATTCGCCTTGTAGGAGCTGAAATCGTGCCCGGTCTTGAGCTTGACTGCTCGGAAGATGGCGCCCATCTCCTCGTCGAGGGAGGCCACACGGCATGAGCGCTGCGGGAGGACGCAAATCCCCCGGGCGATCTCGGCGATCTTGGCGGCGATCTCCTCCGCAGGCAGGATGAAGTCCGCCACCCCGGTGGCAATAGCACTTTTAGGCATGGAGGGGTTGATGGCCGAGGCGGGCTCCTGCACCAGAACTGCCCCCCCGGCCTCTCTGACCGCCTTGATCCCGGCCGAGCCGTCGATACCGAAACCGGAGAGGAGTACGGCAACGCTGCGGTCGGCGGCATCGGCGGCGAGCGATCGGAAGAAACGGTCAATCGGGTGATGCGCTCCGGGGGTTCGTTCCGCGCTATCCAGCTTGATCTGCGCGGCAGCGACGGTCAGGTCCGCGCCGGGAGGTATCACATGGATCGTGTCCGGTTGCAGGGACATCCCGTCTTCCGCTGTCAGCACCGGCATCGGGGTACAGCGCCCCAGGATCTCCGGGAGATATGACGGTCCGTCGGGGTGCAGGTGCATGATCACCACGAAAGCGAGGCCGCAGTTGGCCGGCATCGAGGTGAAGAGCTGTTCCAGGGCCGCTTGGCCGCCGGCGGAAGCGCCGATACCGACCACGAGGCACGGTTGCTCGGACGGGAGGTCTGAGACGGATACTGCATTTTCGGTCGAGATCTTCCTCGCTTCGGACGCGGCGGCTGTGGTACCGGCATCTTTCGAGGGGTCTTTTTTTCTGACCATTGATTATCTCCATTTGTCGGAAACAAAATTGATGGTTATTTTGCGGAAAAAGTTATTTTCATACCAGAACCACAGGACAAATCAACCTAAATCAGCAGTTGTTTGATGTTTGTGCACGCAAGCGACCATCACCTGACAAAAACCGGTCATATTACCCTCATGGCTGATAAACTGTGCACTATTATGACGCCACACTCACTGCGAAGAACCTTCATTCTTTTCTACGAAGATCAGTCTGACGTGACCTGATGTAACAAACGCCAGATCATGAAACAGAAAGCCCCCATCTCGTAGCTCGAAATGGGGGCTTCTTATTTTGTAAGGCGATGCTCACGAAGGAGCACAATAAAAAGACTGTGCAACTGGATACATGGACGATGTTTATCGATGTAATAGTTGACATTGAGGTTGTTGGCCGAATTGGACCGCTTTTCAAAAATCAAAGCATAAATGCGGTTCATCTATGATCATAGTATTGCGGCAAGCTCCATGAGAGCTGTTTTCTAAGCCATTTGCGGGTAGTCCGTGTAACCCCTTTCTTCACCCTCGTAAAAGGTCGCGTAATTCGGGGCATTGAGCGGTGCATTTCGTCTGAAGCGCTCGACCAGATCCGGGTTGGTCAGAAAGGGGACACCAAAGGCGACGAGGTCCGCCTCTCCCCGGCCGATCACAGCATTGCCGGAGGCTGCGTCGTAGCCACCGTTAACGATGTACGCCCCCGTGAACAGCTCGCGCAGGACCGGGCTCAGCCGCGAGCTTCCGGCAGGTGGAGCGGTGGACCCGGAAAGCGACTCAAAGATGTGGAGGTATCCGAGCTTGAGTCCGCTCAATTCCCTGGCCAGGAACGAGTAGGTTGCGACCGGATCCGAATCGGACATGGAAAAGGCCGAAAAATAAGGTGCGATCCGGTACCCCACGTTCTCCGGCCCCCAAACGCCGATCACCGCTTCGGTAACTTCGAGCGGCAGCCGGGCGCGGTTGCGGACAGTCCCGCCATAGGCATCGGTCCGCTGGTTGGCGCCGTCCCGCAGAAACTGATCGAGCAGATAGCCGTTGGCGCCATGGAGCTCGACACCGTCGAAACCCGCAAGCTTGGCGTTCTCGGCCCCCTGGCGGAACTGCTCGACGATGCCAGGCATCTCGCTCGTTTCGAGAGCCCGCGGCGTCACCATTTTCTTTTTCCCCTGCGTGGTAAAGACCTCGCCCTCCACCGGCAGCGCGGAAGGAGCAACGGGGAGTTCCCCCCCGTGAAAATCGGGATGGGACACCCGTCCCACATGCCAGAGCTGGGCGAAGATCTTGCCGCCCGCCTCATGGACAGCGCCGGTCACCTTCTTCCAGCCGGCAACCTGTTCGGGGGAGTGGATGCCCGGGGTGCGAATATAACCAACCCCCTGCGGGCTCACCTGAGTCCCCTCGGTAATGATCAGCCCCGCCGTGGCTCGTTGCACGTAGTAGGTTACGGCGAGCGGATTCGGAACGTTGCCGTCAAGGGCGCGGCTGCGGGTCATCGGCGCCATAACCATGCGGTTCGCCAGTGCCAGGCCGTCCAAGTGGTATGTTGAGAATAGGTCCATGGTTGTTCCTTTCATTACCGGCTCAGTTGCCGGCGAATGGGTTATCGATAATGTAGAGCCACGTACCGTCCGGCTGACGGCGCACAACCTCGGAGGCCCGGCCGGTGAGGTTTACCAGGCAGCCGCCCGGGGCCGTGCCGATCAGGCTCCAGTCCGATCGGACAAGGGCGAGGTCGGCAGTCTCGACAACGCTCTTAACCTCCACGCGAAACTCTCCGCACAAGGTGAGTAAACCTTGCAGCGCCCCTCGGATTGCCTCTCTCCCCGTGGCTGACTGGCCCGACTGCGGCACCAGCGTCGCCTCGGGCTCGTAGAGGGCCACCAGGGCCTCCAGATCACCGGTGGAAAAGGCCTGAACAAACAATTGATCGACTTCTTCGGGTCTTCGTGCGGCCATGATATTCTTCCTCCTTCATTATTCGATGGTACGGCTACATACGGAGCGGGGCACGTTTTTTTGTTGCATAAACTAAGTAGTCAACTGACTCTACAGAATTATACACAAAAAATGATGGACCGCATTACGGCCACTCAAATGCCGGCCGGAGTTTTGTTCGGACAACCGGCTGTAGCCGAAACTGGTCTAGCGTTTTGCCGCGGAACTGCCCGGACTACGTACCCAACTGGCAGCCATGGGGCTGCAGCTGCGTGTCAGAATCGGCTACCTGGAACGGATCAGGGCAACGCCCTAGATCAGAGGATCGCGTCGGCGCTGGCAGGTAAAAGTCCCTAACGATGTCCACGTATTTCCCAGTGACCACCATCTGTCGAAATCCGGCCACGTTACACTCAGGGCCGACAAGCTGCACAGCATCACCGGCCTGGACCTGACACCCCACTCACTGCGAAGGACGTTCATCATGGTCGGCGATCACCTGGGTCTGCGCCGAGAAGATATTGACCGGCTGACCAATCATAGTGACGGCACCGTCACCTATTGCACTACCTCGTCGATTGTCCCTGAAAAAGGCCAGGAAACCGCTGCAGCAGATCTGCGACAAGCTCGATGCTATCCTTCTTGGTATAGACTCCGCAGATGAGCTCTTTTACGAAGATCTACCCGACGACACGCCTGAATCGACCTAATCCGCTACCAGTCAGCCCCCCCAGTAAACATAAAGGCCCCCATCTCGTCATCGAAATGGGGGCCTTTATGGTATTATCAACCTCTGGTTAATCAACGCAGACGACCGCAAGCACAGGTCATTTTATGGACATTTTATGGACTATGTCCCCCTACCCGCTTAAATCAAAGCGAACATGTGACCTCAACGATACTGAGAATACTATCATAGTATAGCGCCAAGCACCACTACTTGCACAGTTTAACTGTTTTATCCAGCGATAGTAAAGGCCAGCACCATTTACGATGTTTCGTTTTCATGCATTAATGGCGAAAAACCGTTTCTGGAACCAGAACGCCACGTTAACCAGTCCGATCATGACCGGCACCTCCACCAGGGGACCGATGACGGCGGCGAAGGCCGCGCCGGAGTTGAGGCCGAAGACCGCCACCGCAACGGCGATGGCCAGTTCAAAGTTGTTGCTGGCTGCGGTGAAGGCCAAGGTGGTTGTCTTACTGTAGTCTGCCCCAAGCTTCTTACCCATCCAGAAGGATACCAGAAACATCACTACGAAGTAGACCAAAAGCGGTATGGCGATCCTCACCACGTCTAGCGGCAGCTGTACGATCAGATTACCCTTCAGGCTGAACATGACTACGATGGTGAACAGCAGGGCGATCAAGGTCAGTGGACTGATCTTCGGTACAAACTCGCGGTGATAGCGCTCCCTGCCCATGATCTTCACGCCAATCAGACGGGTCAACGCCCCTGCGATGCTGGGGATACCCAGGTAGATAAAGACGCTCTCGGCAATCTGCCCGATGCTCACGTCAACGCTCATACCTTTCAACCCCACCAGCGGCGGCAGGATCGTAATGAAGAACCAGGCATAAACACTGTAGAAGAGTACCTGGAAGATGCTGTTGAAGGCTACCAGGGCAGCGGCGTACTCGGTATTGCCCTTGGCCAGCTCGTTCCAGACGATAACCATGGCGATGCAGCGAGCCAAACCGATCATGATCAGCCCGACCAGGTACTCCGGCTTGTCCGGGAGCAGCAGCGCCGCCAGGACAAACATCAGGACCGGACCGATCAGCCAGTTCTGGACCAGCGACAGGCCGAGAATCTTCTTGTTCTGGAAGACCTCCGGCATCTCCTCATACTTCACCTTGGCAAAGGGTGGATACATCATGACGATCAGGCCGATGGCGATCGGGATGTTGGTGGTACCGACCTGGAAAGTGTTGATGAAGGCCTCGGCGCCGGGCACGAAGTACCCCACGCCGACCCCTAGCGCCATAGCGGCAAAGATCCAGAGGGTCAGCCAGCGGTCGAGGAAAGAGAGTTTATGGCCAATATGTTCACTCATGTGGAGCTCCAATGGGAGCGGCTGTAGTTGTGGGTGCAGGGAAAGGGGAGTCGCTGTTTCATACTTTGATTATATCCGGTTTAGCGGATATATCAAGTTACAATCAGGTTACGGACAGGCGCTTTCGGTTTTGGTTCTCAGGAAGGCGGCAAGGGAGGCGCGGTCGGCTTTGGCTTCGGGGAGTTCGGCGGCATGGCGCAGGAGAATGTCGAGCAACTCGCGGCACATCTGGCAGCTTTCCTGGCTCAACTGGTAGTACATCCAGACGCCCTGGCGCCGGATATCAACCCAGCAGCTCCGCTTGAGGTAGGCCAAGTGCCGTGAGACAGTGGACTGCGGCAGCTTCAGGACCGCCATCAGGTCACAGACGCACAGTTCGCCTTCGGACTGTAACAGCAGTACGATGCGCACTCTTATTGGATCGGACAGGGCCTTGAATATCTGGGCGTGATGTTTCATAGCATTGTTTATAGTCTGGTTTCTACGACCCGTCAAGGCGGGGGCATTAATATGCGTTCCAGGCTAATTCTCTATCAATAAGAAAACTCAAATCACGACTTGAAAAATCCGCGAAAGCGGATATAATCCGCCGAGTTCATATTTCAGCTGAGGAGGGCATGATGAGACACCTGATATGCGCTGTATTGCTATTGTCTTGTTCGACAGCATTTGCTGTAGTCGGAGGAGGCGACATCACCCTGAAGAACAAGGGTGGAGATGTCGTATTCAGCCATGAGGTCCATGTAGCGGGTGCCGGACAGAAATGCACCGCCTGTCACGACAAACTCTATACCAACGCCAAACGACACAAAAAGGTCTCCATGAAGGATATGCAGAAGGGCAAGTCCTGCGGCGCCTGCCATAACGGCAAGACCGCGTTCAGTGTCAAGGGCGACTGCGCCAAGTGTCACAAGAAGTAAGGGGGCTCTATGGGCTCTATGCTGACCGGAAACCCGAAGGACACCTTTGAAGCATTCTATGATGCTGCCAGGAATAACGAGGTGCTGCCGGCCAAGACCACCTACCTGCTGCACCTGGCCGCCGCCATAGCAGTAGGCTGTGTTCCCTGCATGGAATACTACCTCAAGCAGAAGGAGCAGGAAGGGGTCCGCGACGAAGAGATCAGCACTGTTCAAGCTATCGTGATGGCGGTTTCATCTGGTCGGGTCAACGCCCAGCTGCGGGAAGCCGAAATAAAATTGAAAAAGGGATAGGAGGAGCGAATGCACCACGAAGACATCCTGGTCACTATGCAGAAGGAGCTGGAGCGGGCATTGAACAAGCCGGATAAGGACCGCCGTTGGGCTATGTTGCTCGATCTGCGCAAATGTGTCGGCTGCCACGCCTGTACCATCGCCTGCATTTCGGAAAACAAGCTGCCCCCCAAGATGAAGTACCGCCCGGTGTTTGAATACGAACAGGGCGTCTATCCCAAGCCGACGCGCACCTTCCTGCCGCGTCCTTGCATGCAGTGCGACAAGCCCCCCTGCGTGGCGGCCTGCCCGGTCAAGGGCCCGGATGGCGCCACATGGAAAGAGACCAAGGGGATCGGCGCCGGCATCGTGCCGGTCAATTACGCCAAGTGCATCGGCTGCAGCAAGTGCGTCCCGGCCTGCCCCTACAACGCCCGCACCATGGATGACGGAGCATTTCACACCGCCGACCAGGTTCTC
>Ga0137385_10005914_pt1 | contig 10768 bp, 9 predicted proteins | sample SagtaG_FD_104921 | JGI IMG/M metagenome (GOLD analysis project Ga0137385, IMG submission 104921) | Vadose zone soil microbial communities from Sagehorn Ranch, Mendocino, California, USA - Sage2_R_80_16 metaG | ecosystem: Environmental > Terrestrial > Soil > Vadose zone | place: USA: California... | reverse complement strand
TGCGGCCTCGGCCTCGCGATCGTGCGGCGGCTCACGCGCTATAACGGTGGACAGTTCGAATGCGATAACGCGCCCGATGGCGGGTTTCGCGTGACGCTGACGTTCGGGCGTGAAGCTTAGCGGCGTGCTTTTTTTCACGCACGCTCTAAACGAAATGCCGCCCGCAATGGGCGGCATTTTTCATGGATCACCGATGCGGCGCGAGCAGGATGCTCGAAATCACGCCCGTCGCGATCGCGGCGAGCACGAAGTCGCCATTGACCTGCACCCACTGATAACCCGACGGCGGCGGCTGGAGATCATACCCACGCCAATCGTCGACGATATATTGCGGACCGCGAAAGTCGGGCGGCAAGCGGTCGCCGCGATGCCAGTCGCGGTGCGGCACAGGACGATGCGACGCATCGGCGCGAACCGGGCCGCCAGCGTGTTGTGGACCGCCGGGACCACCGGGGCCACCATCAGGACCGCCGCGCTCGTCGGCAGCGGGATGACGGCCCGGGCCGCCGTCATCGCCCGGCGCGTATTGCGCGAACGCCTGAGTTTGAGCAACGACACACGAAGCGGCAAGCAACAACACAGATACGGCTTTTTTCATCAAACACTCCCCAAACAAGGTGAGAGTGTTTTCCGGCGCAACGATTCAAACGGCGTCCTTACTGTGTCTTACGGGCGGCTTTTATGCGTGATTGCCAGGCAGTTCGAGACGCGCAAGCTCCGCAAAATATCGCGCGCCTGTCAACAGGATATCGTCGTTGAAATCGTAGGTTGCGTTGTGCAAAGGCACGCCGCCCTTCTCCGCCGACTCGCCATTGCCGATGAAGATGAAGTTACCGGGCACGGCCTGCAGGAACGCACCGAAGTCTTCGGAGATCATCATTGGCGGCACGTTGGCGTCGACGTTTTCTGCACCCGCGATATTGCGTGCCGCGCTCGCCGCCACATCGACGCATTGTGCGGAGTTCACCGTCGGCGCGAACTCGTGCGTGTATTCGAACGTGCAATCCGCACCGTGCGCCCGGCAGATGCCTTCGCTCACTTCCCGCATGCGCGTTTCGAGCAGCGTCTGCACTTCACGCGAATAACTGCGCGTATCGCCCTTGATAGTCACGTTCGACGGGATCACGTTTCTGAGTCCATCCGTAATGAACTCCGTGCAAGAGATTACCGCTTGCAGACCCGGATCAAGATTGCGCGACACGATCGTCTGCAATGCGAGCACGATCTGCGATGCGATGACGATGGGATCGTTGCCCATATGCGGACGCGCCGCATGCGTGCCGCGCCCCTTGATGTGAATGACGAAGTTGTCTTCGCTCGCCATGATGCCGCCTTCACGCGTCGCAAATGTTCCCGCCCGCATGCCCGGCATATTGTGTGCGCCGAAAATGGCATCGACGGGAAAACGCTCGAACAGTCCGTCCGCCATCATCGCTTTCGCACCGCGTCCATGTTCTTCCGCGGGCTGGAAGATGAAACGCACCGTGCCGTTGAAATCGCGCCGCTCGGCAAGCAGCCGCGCTGCGCCGAGAATCATCGACATATGCCCGTCGTGTCCGCACGCGTGCATCTTTCCCGGCGTACGCGATGCATGCGTGCGCGCGGGCGCGTGCTCCGTGATGTTCAACGCATCCATATCGGCGCGCAGTCCGATCGCACGCTTGCCGTCGCCGACCGTCAGATTCGCAACCAGCCCCGTTCCACCAATGCCGCGATGCACGTCGAGCCCCAAAGCCGCGAGAATGTTCGCGACATAGTCGGACGTGTTCACCTCTTCGAAACCCGTCTCGGGATATTGATGCAGATGCTGGCGCCAGTTCTTCAATTGTCCCTGCAGCGTGCTTTCCATATCGGTTGTCCTTGTCGATCGGATTCGGATGCGCCTGTTAGCGGACGCAGCTTTGCTTCCACGCCTGCTGACGCGCATTCACCTCTTGCGCAGACTCGCCGACGAACTGCGCATAAGCGGCAGGCGCCGTCGCGCCTTCCGTGTTGATGACGAGCACGCGTGCGTTGCGATCCAGGCCTGCCGCGCGTGCGAGTTCGCCATCTCGCATCAATGCGCAAAGGCCTGCGAAACCCGCCGCACCCGATTCGCCGGCGACGAGCGGCGCATCGTCGCCCGCGCCCTTTGCGAGGTGGCGCATCGCATCGACTGCGTCGTCGTCATCGATCAGCATGAAATCGTCGATGCATTGCTCCAGGATCTTCCACGCGAGCGGCGATGTTTCGCCGCAGGCGAGACCCGCCATCACGGAATCGACCGATCCCGTCGCTCGCGCTGCGTGTCCGGCGATGGCGCTCTGATACAGGCAGTCCGCCTGGCGCGGTTCGACGACGATGAAGCGCGGCCTTTGCGCGCCACCGCGCTCCCAAAGATAACTCGCGACGCCCGCCGCAAGTCCGCCCACGCCGCCTTGCAAGAAGACATGCGTGAACGCCGGCGCATCCGTGGATTGCTCGATGATTTCAGCGGCAATCGTGCCGTAGCCCTGCATGACGTCGCGTGGAATCGCTTCATAGCCGTCATACGATGTATCCGAGACTACATGCCAACCGTTGTTCTTCGCGAGCGTCGCCGCGTGTGCGACCGATTCGTCGTAGTTGCCCGCAATGCGGACGATGCGCGCGCCGTACGCGGCAATCGCCTGTTCCCGCTCGGCGCTGACGTTCGCGTGCAGCACGATCACACAATGGCAACCGATACTCTGCGCAGCGGCCGCGAGCGCCTTACCGTGATTGCCGTCCGTGGCACTGATGACGGTGAGATTGGCGAGCATCTCCGCATAGCGTCCTTCGATGAGCGCCTGCGGTTCGATGTCGTGCGCGTGCCATAGACGCATGACGAGACGCATCAACGCGATCGGCGCGCCCAGCGCCTTGAAGCTGCCCAGCGGCGAGCGGAACGACTCGTCCTTGACGCACAGACGCGCGATGCCCAGTTGCGAAGCCGCCTCGGTTAGCTCCCACAGAGGCGTGGCTTGCTGGCTGATGAGGTTCCAGCCCGACAGCCATACGCGGCTTTGATCCGCTGACTCGACGTTGAGAATGGTCCGCAGCGTGTCCGGGTAGGCCAAGTGGATTGCCCGGGGATTGGAGATCAGCATCCGTTGTTGCTCCAGAAATCGGACCGCTCGACGGTCCGTTGATCAAAACTTGGTGAGCGCTTGTTTGCGCAAGCAATGATGAAATGATATTGCGCGACACCATCAATAAAGTCTCGAAGTTTGGCTGTATCGTGCAAAAATATCTCTCACATCACGACCCGCGACACGAAATCATGGCTACCCAACTCGACAACTTCGATCGCAAGCTTCTGATGGAAGTCCAGCGCGATGCGCAGATTCCCCAGACTGAACTCGGTGTGCGCGTCAATCTGTCGACGGCCGCCGTCAACCGGAGATTGCGCCGTCTCGCGGATGAAGGGGTGATCGACCGTTACTCGGCGATCGTCGCGCCCGAGAAAGTGGACTACCCGCTGACCATCGTCGCGAACGTCGAGGTCGAGAGCGAGCAGATCGATCTGCTCGACGCGATGAAACGCACCTTCGCGCAGTGTCCGCAAATCCAGCAGTGCTACTACGTCGCGGGCGAATGGGACTTCGTGCTGGTAATGACGGTACGCAACATGGACCAGTACACCGAACTCACGCGGCAACTCTTCTTTTCCAACAACAACGTCAAGCGCTTCAAGACGCTGGTGAGCATGAGCCGCGTGAAAGTGGGCCTGGGCGTGCCCGTCGATATCGTCGACGAATGAGGGGTCAGCGCACCACGGAGCGGTCGGTCCAGTTGCCCTGATCGAACTGTCGAACGGTAATCGCACCGTTACGGATATCGCCTTTCTCGTCGAACTGGATCGGACCCGTGACGCCGTCGAGCTTCGCCGCGCGCAGCTTCGGCAGATACGCTTTCGGATCGGTCGATCCCGCCGCCTGCATCGCATTCGCTATGGCGATCACCGCGTCGTAGGCGTACGGCGCGTACAACTGCACAGGCACGCCGAAGCGCTGTTCATAGCGCTTGAAGAACTCCGGCCCTTGCGGCATTTTGGCGGGCGGCACGCCTGCCAGCGTGCAGTACGTGTCGCTGCTCATCGACGCGCCCGCCAGCTTGATGAACTGCGGCGTGCACGCTTCGTCGCCTGCAACGAACTTGACCTTCAGGCCAAGCTTCTGCGCTTGCTGCACGAACGCGGCGGCCTGCGTGTCGCCGCCGGTGAACGCAATGCCGTCCGGTTGACGGCTCTTGATGGTCGTGAGAATCGCCATCCAGTTGGTCGTCTTGTCGGTGCCGTATTCGCGCGCGACCACGTTGCCACCCGCCGCCTTGACCGCCTTTTCGACTTCGTCGGCAAGCCCCTGCCCGTATGCCGTACGGTCGTCGACAATGGCGATTTTCCGCGCGCCAAGATCGTGAACCAGATACGTGCCGATCACCGTGCCCTGTCTCACGTCGTTGGCAACCATGCGGAACACGTTCGTGAAGCCTTGCTGCGTCAGTTTCGGATTGGTGGCGGACTCGGTGATCATCGGCACGCCTGCATCCGAATAGATTTTCGATGCCGGAATCGACGTGCCCGAATTCGCGTGCCCAACGACGCCCGCTACGCCGTCGTCGATCAGTTTCTGCGCGACGGTCACGGCCGTTTTCGGATCGGCTGCATCGTCCTGCGAATCGAGGACGAACGTGACGCTCTGTCCATTGATGCGGATCTTCCGGCTGTTCAGATCCTCGATCGCGAGGCGCACGCCGTTTTCGTCGTCTTTGCCGATGTGCGACAGCTCGCCCGTCAAAGGCGAAACCTGTCCGATCTTCACAGTGAGATCCGCATGCGCCGCGAGCGGCTGCAATGCGAGCGCTGTGAGCGTCAGAAGCGATAGGGGTCGAAGTGTTTGCATGGTGGTCAGCTTGAAGAGTGGGCTCGCGCTCGGGGATGGACGTTTTCGCCATCCGGGTTTGGCCTTGGGCTGCTTTACAAGGCTGTATCGATCGTATTCGCGTGCCCTGATAGCCAAAATTTGCAGCCCGCCCGTTCCCGCAAAATCCAGTCGATACAGCGGACGTTCGAGAGATTTTTTATCGCGCCGCCGCTTTTTGCCTGGATTCGGCCTGAATCGAGCCTGATTTCGGCCGAAGCAGGCGTCCTCATTCTTCGCTAATTCCCCGCCTATACGATGCACGTCATTCGCTAGTGCAGTCCGTCATCACCGATCCGAAAACATTTCGTCTGACGCATTCGTCTGAAGGAGATCATCATGTCATTCGCAGCCATCATTCACGGTACGCCCATCTGGGTTTGGGTGTTGCTCGTCTACCTGCTTTCGCGCGGGTTCAAGGCCATGAACAGCGGCACCGCGCCGCTTTCCCGCCTGGCCATCGTGCCGCTCGTCTTCGCGGTCTGGGGCATTGCGCACCTGGTGACAGACCCGCTGACAGGTTGGGCCGACGCGATCGTCTGGGTGGTCGCCGCGCTGGCGGGCGTCGCGGGTGGCGTGTTCATGGCGAGCCGCACGCGCTTCATCGTCGATCCGATCGCGAACACCGTGATGCTGCCCGGTTCCATGCTGCCGCTGGCGCTGATCGTCATCACCTTCGCGGCCAAGTTCTGGCTCGGCGTCGAGCTGGCGACGGCAACCAGTCTCGCGTCGCTCGGCACGTATATGTTGATCAGTGCAGCCGTATCAGGTGCCGTCGCAGGGATGTTCGCCGGTCGTTTCCTGACCTACTGGCGAGCCATGAGCGCGCGCCGCATTCTCCGGACTTGCTCTCAAGGCGCGTAAGCGGGGATTTGGGAAGCGGGCACGCCCGTTGCGCCCCACGATTCCAGGGAAATATCGCCAAACTTGTTACTCCCAGTGTTCGCTTTCTGGGTCCAGACTGTCTCACGGCAAGCAACGCGCGATGAACAACCAACGAAGCCGCGCCTCATCCCCGAGGCGCGGCAACTTGTTCAAATCAGGAGGTCGCAAGCGCCATGACTACATCAGACGAGAACGGAAGCAAAGGCGGGCAACGGGCGATGCGCACACCACCCGTCGTATCGCCGCAAGAATGGGAAACCGCGCGCGAGCAATTGCTCGTGAAGGAAAAAGGCCACACGCGCGCCCGCGACGCGCTCGCCGCCGAGCGCCGCCGCATGCCGTGGATGGCCGTCGACAAGACCTACGCATTCGAAGGACCATCGGGCAAAGTCAGTCTGCCCGACCTGTTCGACGGCCGGCGTCAACTGATCGTGTATCGCGCGTTCTATGAACCGGGCGTGTTCGGATGGCCCGAGCATGCGTGCCGCGGATGCTCGATGGTGGCCGATCAGGTCGCCCATATCGCCCACCTGAACGCCCGCGACACGACGCTCGTTTTCGTTTCGCGCGCGCCTCAGGCGGACATCGCGCGGCTGAAGGCGCGTATGGGCTGGCAGATCCCTTGGTTCACGATCACGGACAGCTTCGACGCGGACTTCGGCGTCGGCGAATGGCACGGCACGAACGTGTTTTATCGCGACGACAACCGGATCTTCCGCACCTACTTCATCAACAATCGCGGCGACGAGCAGATGGGCGGCACGTGGAACTATCTCGACATCACGCCGCTGGGCAGGCAAGAGGTCTGGGAAGATTCGCCCGAAGGCTATCCGCAGACGCCGACCTACAAGTGGTGGAACTGGCACGACAGCTATGTCGACGACGCGCCGCCCGACAGAAAGTGGGTCGAGGTGTCGGACGCGGGCGAGGCGGCGTTCAGGAACAAGCCTGAGACGTGAGCGCCGGGCCGCGTCACCTGTCGATCTGCTTCACCGTGACCACTTCGGGCCTACCCGCCGCTTCGCCGTTGCGCAGTTTCACGCGCCAGCTTCCGTATCCGGCAAACGGAAACTGCGCAAACGCGCTTTTGACGAGCCATGGAATGGGATGCAGCGCGTCGGCATTGCGGTCGCGGCTCGTCGCCGTGACCTTGTAGACTTCCTTGCCGGTCGCGGCGTCGAAGAGGCGCAACGTCATCGAATGCTGATACTCGCGGCCGAAGAGCGAAAAGCCTGGCTTTGCAACGCCATTGCAGGCTGAATCCGCGCAGTCGCCCGCAATCACGCCGACGGCAGCCGGCCGCGTATCGTACGCGAGCGAGAGCATATAGCTCGCGCGCTCCGCCGATCGATCGACAAGCCCGTAATTGCCTAGCTCGCTGTGAATCAGCGCCTCGTATTGCGCGCGGGCGGCGCCCGTTTCCTGCGACGGCGTCTGCACGATCGCATACGTGCGCTCGCCCTGTAGCACGACGGGCGTTCCCGACACCTGAACGTCCGTCGTCACGCCCGCGCATCCGGCGAGACCCGCCACGCTCGCGACAACAACGGCAGCACAACATAGCGTCTTCTTCACGTTCTTCTCGCTTCGATCGAATACAGATTCATGTGCGCATTGAGCGTTCGAGTTGTTCAAGCGTTCGTCTCATCGAGCGCGGGCAGCGTGATCGTGAATGCCGTGCCTTGCCCGAGCGCGCTTTCCACGTGCACATCGCCGCCATGCCGCGTCACAACCGCTTTCACGAACGCCATGCCGAGCCCCGTACCCGTGGCCTCAGGTCGTTCGACTTCGTGAAAGCGTTGAAACCGCTCGAACAGATGCGCCTGGTTTTCGGCCGACATCCCGTAGCCTTCGTCGCGGACCGTGCAGCGCACCCGCGCCGGCCATTCGCCCGACGCAGGTTCATCCTGCGCGACCGTGCACGTAATACGCGTTTCGGGTGGGCTATATTTCACAGCGTTGTTCAGGATGTTGACGAGCGCGCGCGTCATCAGTGAGCGGTCCGCGTTGATCCAGTGGCCGTCGCCCTGTTCGTCGTACGCGGCTTCAAGGCGAATGTGCCTGGCTTGCGCCTGAGGCCACACTTCATCGCTTGCGTCGATTACGAGTTCGACGAGACTCACGGGTTCGAACGAATAAGCCTGGGATTCGGCGCGCGCCAGTTGCACGAAATCGTCGGCGAGCATCAAGGCCCGCTGCGCGTATCGCTCGACCCGGTTCAGCAATTCGCGCAAGCGTTCGGAGTCGGGCGTGCGCGCGCGTTCGAGTTCGACGAGCGCAAGGATCGATGCCTGCGGCGAACGCATGTCATGCGACAGCAGACGCAGTGCGTCTTCGCGCAGCCGTTCGGCCGCGTGCACGGCCGTCACGTCGACAAGACCCGCGATCCATCCGATCACCGCGCCTTGCGCATCAGTGCACTTCGCGTAACGCAACAGATGATCGCGCTGGTTGCGATCGCGGACCTCGATGCCCCGCTCCATCATCTCCGCGAAAGCGATGCGGCCGGGATCGAGCAGCGCGGGCCAATGCGTGCGTCCGAGCGCATCGGCCTCCGCGCGGGAACCGATCGCCTTCACGAATGCAAGATCGCCAAGCACGTGGCGAAGTTGCGCGCCTTCAGGCGTCGCCGCGCCGAGCCGTTCGAAATACGCCTTCGCCGCGTGGTTCGCGATCAGCACGACACCATGCACGTCGCTGACGAGTATCGGCTCCGGCACGCTATCGAGGCTGTTCCACACGAAGCGCTTCATGTCCTGCACGCGGCGCGCCGCCTGCGCCATCAGCGCCATCTGCTGCGCGAGCGCGTCGCCGCGGAATTCGCGGCTGCGTTGCGGCGCTTCGGGCAACAGATGCGGCTCGTCGGCGAGACGCTGCAGTTCCTTGCGCAGATACGACATCGTCATTTCGAGCCGCCGCCAGTTCCAGATCGGATAGACCGCCGCCAGTCCAACGATCGCGGGCACGGGCGACATCCATAGCCGCATGCCGTACAGCAGCGCTGCGCTGAGACCCAGCATCGTTGCGCAGAGCACGATCGTCATCAGCAGCGAGCGCAGCGGCGACAGCACGAGCAGGCCCGCGAGCAGCACGCCGAGCGGCACCAGCGACACGGCGAACACCCACAGGCCGTTGACGGGATCGATCGCGCGGCCCGTCACGAGCGTATCGAGCACGTTCGCATGAATGTAGACGCCGGGCAGCGGCCCGAGCCGGCCCGACACAGGCGTCGAGAACCGGTCGTAGAGGCCCGATGCCGTCACGCCGATCAGCACGATCTTGCCGCGCAGCATGTCGCGGGGCACGTCGCCCGCGAGCACACTGGCGAACGACACCTTCGGATAGGTCTGCGCGAGCGGGCTGAACGGGATCAGTACGCGTGCTTCGTCATTGCCTGCGATCGAGGTGCGGTCGGGCACGTCCGCTGCAAGGCTCGCGGGATGCGCCAGCTTCACCATGCCGCCCTTGATCGCGCGCCAGATGGGCACCATCAACTGCGGCCAGCGCATATGCGCGTCGCCTTCGAACAGCGCGACACTGCGCACGATGCCATCGGCGTCCACTTCGAGGTTGATATGGCCGAGTCCCGCCGCGGCGCTCGCGAGCGGCTCGACCGGCTTGACGGCGACGCGCTCGCCGTTGGCATCCGCGGGAGAAAGGAGAATCGGTAGATACGTCGGCGTCGCGGCGACCGCGCGCGCCAGTTGCGCGTCGTCCGGCGCGGGCTCGGTGAAGAGCACGTCGTAGACCACGGCCGCCGGTTTGGCCTTCGCGATTTCGTCGAGCAGTTGCGCATGCACGGCGCGTGGCCAGGGCCAACGGCCGAGCCGCGCAATGCTCGCATTGTCGATTTCGACGACGGCGATATCGGGCAGCACCGGTTGCGCACGCAAGCGCAGGAAGCCGTCATAGACGAGATGATCGACACTCGCCGTCAGTCTGCCGAGCGAGCCGGCGAGAATCACCAGGATGCCGAGGCAGCCGATGCACAGCCATTCGAACAGGAAGCGGCGCCCGACTGGCCGCCCAAGACGTATGCGCGGATCGAAACTCATGCGCGGGCCGCTGGTGGTCATCACCGTGCCAGTGTAAATGAGCGGATCGCGCTGCCCTTCTGGTATCGCCGGCCGTTGTCGAACTGCTCGGCGATCACGGTCCAGTAGTAGTCGCCCGGCGGCAGATCGGAGACGACGATCTGCCCCGCCGCGAGATCCGTGCGGTCGACGAGCGGCTCGCGCAGATCCGCTGTCGTAGCCAGAACGAAGCGGAAGCGGGTCTCGACACCTGTGCGGCTTGCGAGCCAGCGGAACTCGAAGTCGCGGCTGCCGGCACGCAGCCCGGCAGAGACATCGAGTCCAAACTGGCGGCGCTCGAACGCATAGATATGCGGCAAGCCTTCGAGGCCCATACCGTCGATCGACGAAATGCGCACGAAGTAGTTGCCGTCAGGCAAGTCGCCGAACGTTGCGTGCGGCACGTTCACGCGCTGGTCGCGGATCAGGTCGAACAGATCGGCGTCGCGCGCGATCTGCACGCGGTACGCGCGGGCGTTCGCGTCGGGCACGAGATCGAACGCGACGTCCTTGTCGTCCTGCACCTTGCCCGGGTCCACCAGCGCGGGCGTGGGCAGCAAGGCCACCGGCCCGCCGACGCCGCCCGTCGAACGCGTGACGCTGCCGAAATGTGCATCAATCAGTTGCGTCGATGCCTGCAACGGCACACCCGGCGCGCGTGGCCGCATGCGCGCCGCATCGACGCCGACCGCACCGTCGAGCACGGCGACGGCTGTCGATTGTTCGTCGCCGTCGTAGCTCACGCGAAAGCGCGTGCCGCGCACGCCCGCCACCACCGACGGCGAACGGATCTGGAAGCGATCGTCCTTCTTCGTCGCATGGTTGACCTCGCTATCGACCTCGCCCCGCTTCAGGTCGATCACGCGATCTTTCGCGCCCGTCAGCACGGTC
>Ga0137385_10005913_pt1 | contig 10768 bp, 8 predicted proteins | sample SagtaG_FD_104921 | JGI IMG/M metagenome (GOLD analysis project Ga0137385, IMG submission 104921) | Vadose zone soil microbial communities from Sagehorn Ranch, Mendocino, California, USA - Sage2_R_80_16 metaG | ecosystem: Environmental > Terrestrial > Soil > Vadose zone | place: USA: California... | reverse complement strand
GACCGCTGGTCGAACGGCGGGGCTCAGGTCCTGGTCGCCGGGTTCTCGTCCAACGGTGGTAAGACCTGGGGCGAGAGCACGCTGCCCTTCAGCGGGTGCGCTTCCGGGGCCATCTTGGACCCGTTCACCGGGGCACCGTACAACCGGGCCTCGGATCCCTGGGTCTCCATCGGGCCTGATGGGACCGCGTACGCCATCGGTCTGTTGGCGACCAACAGCACCGGCGGGACGGCCAGCGGCAACAACGACACCGGTGTCGCGACTGTCACCTCGAGCGACGGCGGCCGTACCTGGGTCAACCCGAACTTGATCAAGTCCGACCAGGGCACCAGCCCCGTCTTCGAGTTTACCCATTTCTTCAACGATAAGGAGTCCATTACCGCCGATCCGCTCCATGCAGGCACCGCATACGTCGTGTGGGACCGGCTCGTGGCCCCGAGCCACAGCCCGGATGCGGCCCTCCACGCTCACGCGTTCCGAGGCCCGACCTGGTTCTCCAAGACCACTGACGGCGGCAAAACCTGGACGGGCACCCGGGCGATCTTCGATCCCGGGCAGAACAGCCAGACCATCGGTAACCAGGTCGTGGTCGATCCCAAGACGGGCGTCCTCTACGACTTCTTCCAACTCTTCCAGACGACTGGCTCTCCCAACTTCACGCCGCGTGGCTCGAGCGCCTCCTTCATCTCGTCGTCCGACGGCGGCAAGACCTGGTCGCAGCCGACGGTCGTCTCGGCCGAGCAGACGGTGGCGGATACCGACCCGAACACAGGCCAAGCCATTCGCACCGGCGAGAGCCTTCCCGAGGTCGCCATCGACGCGAGCACCGGACAGTTGTACGTGGTCTGGGAGGACGCTCGCTTCACGGGCGGAACCGTCAACCAGGCCGTGATCTCCAGGTCCACCAACGGCGGGGCGACCTGGAGCGCACCGGCCGTGGTCAGCAAGGTCACCGGCAGGCCCGCCTTCACGCCTACGGTGGCCGTCAACTCGGCGGGCACGGTCGGCGTGACGTACTACGACTTCCGCAACCTCCCTGCAGGAGATACGACGGATCTGCCGACTGATTACTGGCTCACCACGTCGACCAATCATGGCGCGAGCTTCTGCAACGAGGTGCGTATCACCCCTAGCTCCTTCGACATGCTGAACGCACCCTTTGCAGGTGGCTTCTTTGTCGGGGATTACCAGGCCCTTGCCAACATTGGTACGACGTTCGAACCGTTCTTCGTCCAGACGAACGACGAGAATACCAGCAATCGGACAGATGTGTTCACAACGTTTATCTAGCCGTTTCTGAATGCTTCGCGTATCACAGCCGCGCCCACTACAGGGCGCGGCTTCTGTCAGAGCAGCATGTTGAACAACAGGAGAAAAGGTGGTAAGTATTAGGGTGATGTTCAGTCGTACGAAGGGGAAAGGCTACCACGATGATAGGAAAGAAAGAGCGCTGCCCCCCTCATTTATGCTGCCCTATCGACCATCTCTAATTTCCCGGTGTTGATGTCGATCACCAGGCCGTGGACGGGGATTTTCGGCAGGTAGGGGCTGTTGCGAATAACGTTGACGACTTCGCGCACGTTAATGTGAACGTCCTGGAAAGCTCCCAGCCAGCGAATCAGTCCCTGCTCGTCGTTCAGTCCCTCTTGTTTCATCAACTGCTGAGGGTTTACGCCTAATGCCTGCATCGAAGAGATCATGACTGTGGGATCTGCATGGGCCAGTCCGCATTGGGTGTGGCCAATGACGGCAACTTCGCGTACGCCGAGCAGGTAAATTCCACCCGCCAGAGAGCGAATAAGATCATTTCCAGCGCCTGCTCGCTCTGGTTCAGAGATCGTTGCGCCAGCTGTTCGCAGTTCGAGCACATCGCCACGTTCCAGTCCCAGCGCCTGCTCAAACATCTGCACCAGGCGACAGTCCATACAGGTTACCAACGCCATATGTTTACGTGGGGCATGCCCGATCACAGGCAGCGTGTTCTGCTGCACAAAGCGCTCGTTATGAGCCAAAATTTCATCAATTCTCATTTAAATATATTCCTTTGGCCGATCAATCGGGCCCGACGTTTAGCCGATCAATCGGCTGTGGGCGGCGATAAATCGGCCCCTACGTTATTGCGCCCAGGGGCGCGATTTGGGTTTACTCTCCCTGTCCGAGGGAGTAGCCAATTTTTCCGTCGAAGTTGTAGAGGTTCTCCGTCTTGATGAAGTCAAATCCGGCATCAGCTACACGCTGAAGCAGGGCTATGATCTGCGCATGACGGGTTATATCGTCCCGGTTATGTGGCATGAAGCGACAACGCCAGTGATCGGTACAGAAGGTTTCTGGCAAACCATGCGGCCAGACCTTTGCTCCACGGTTTGTAATCATTGTCAGTTCAAGTCCATCACCATTGACCTGTTGAAGCGTTTCGCCTAATTGATCGGGAGTGCCATTTCGCCAATCCAGGTAGACATCCACTCCAACCAGCTCTTTCTGCTCAATTGCCTTCGTAATGGTAGCGTGTTCGCTGGAGATATGTGTTGGAGCTGAAGTATAGTTGACGGCCTTGAGCACCTGCGGCTGTTGACCGAGCCGGGTAATCACCGCATCTGCGAACTCTTTTGTGCCAACTTTTTCCCTGCTCACGCCCTCAACATAGATATCGTAGGTGTGGATGCCCTCTTCGATGGTACGCAACCAGGCATTATGAACCAGCGTAGCGACATCTGGCTGATTAATATGCACCAGCATCATCACTGCAGCAAGTAGTAGCCCCGAAGGGTTAGCCAGGGTCTGGCCTTCCCGCCGAGGAGCGGAACCATGTATGGCCTCAAACATAGCACAGTAATCGCCGATATTGGCCGAGCCAGCCAGGCCAACTGAGCCTGCAACCTGTGCTGCTACATCAGAGAGAATGTCCCCATAGAGGTTAGGCAAGACGATCACGTCGAAAGCCTCCGGCGTATCCGCGAGTTTGGCCGAGCCGATATCGACGATCCAGGTCTCATTTTCGATATCAGAATACTCTATGGCAATCTCGTTAAATACGCGGTGGAACAGACCGTCGGTGAGCTTCATGATGTTATCCTTCATAAAGCAGGTCACTTTCTTGCGATTGTGGCTCCTGGTGTACTCGAAGGCATAACGGATAATCTTTTCGCTGCCCGGGCGGCTGATGAGCTTGAGGCTCTCCATCATGTCGTTTGTCTGGCGATACTCGATGCCGGTGTACAAATCCTCTTCATTCTCACGGATAATGACCACGTCCATGGTAGGATGTTTGGTCTCGACAAACGGGTAGTAGGAAACGCAGGGCCGCACGTTGGCATAGAGGCCAAAAGTAGTACGGGTCGTGACGTTGAGACTCTTATAGCCCCCACCTTGGGGAGTGGTAATGGGCGCTTTAAGAAATACCTTTGTGCGGCGCAGCGATTCCCAGGCGCTGGGTTCGATACCGGCGCTGATGCCACGCAGATAGACTTTTTCGCCAACTTCGATCACCTCGATCTCAATGCGAGCGTCGGCTTCCGTAAGAACATGGAGGGTAGCGTCCATAATTTCTGGACCAATACCATCTCCGTAAGCAACTGTTATCGGTGTGTTCTGTGTCATGACAGTTCCTCGGGTGGTTTGTGTATGTGTTGTCTCTGTTAAGCTACTCTTACATTTGTTGGCTTCAGTTTAGCATAGCGACGGCTACGGGTACAAGACTACCTTCCAGGCAGGGTGTCCCTCGTTTTTTTGCGAGGAGAGCCTGGCACCCGCTCCGCCCCCTGGCACCCACAATTTACACAGGTAGGTTTTTGGGAAGCGGGGTCCAGGGGCGCGCCCCCTGGCGGGGGTTTGGGGGTATCCCCCAAGCTTCTCTCTCCTCCGCCGCCGCAGGCGGCGTGCCCAAAAAAGCTCGATGTCTCTACGAGACAGAGAAGGCAATGAAAATCGCATATTTCGTGCAGGAGCGGGAGTAGTATGCGATTTTCAGAGGAACCTACCCGTGCAAAGGCACCCACAAGGAGTGCCACTACTATGTTACGGCTTCGCAGGTCCGTCCATAGTAGTGGCACTCCTTGTGGGTGCCAGGGCCCAACGCAACCCTTTAGGGGACACCCTTCTAGGCAATTTTGTGCCGACCCAGAAGAGCAATACTAGCATTACTCCAATACTTATGCGCCTCAGTCTTGTAACCCAGATTGCCTCTTGTGCAGGATCGCCAGCACCCAACCCCAGTCGATGTACAAGAACCTGGAGGAGTGTTGGTGAAGTAGCGGAAGATGAGACAATGGTCGCTGCACGGGATATTCCAGCTACTGATAGCTGATTACTTTCTCCTGGTATAACGGTCTCGGGATGCTTCATTGTGCGTAACTGATCGGCCAGCGAGGTGAAAAATTGCTGAATCAGGAGCCTGGCTGTTCCCTTTACTACAGGAAGTGGTAGCAATGGTTCTAACTTGCCGATATTTAGTGAGCCTTTGTAGGCGACAATTGTATTTTCACCGCGCCCACTCAAATGGACAATCCCCTCACCATGCATCCGACTTTGCCGTCCTTCACCTTCGATAGAAAGGCTATAGTAATAGGGGTATTGCTGGTCGGTGATGGTAACGTGCCCACTATAAAGACCTACCAGGGGAGCATGTCCTATGTGCAGGGTAATGGCATACTTGTTCTCACCGAGTGCCTCCAGATGTTCTACGCCTGGAATAGCTTGCCGTAGTGCTTGCCGATCCATCAAGCAATTCCAGACATCTTCCGGGAGTGCTTGAAGTGTGTACGTTCCTTCAATATCCATAATAAGAGTCCTTCTGTAGGCAGAGAGGCTGGAATGGGAGGCAGAGAAATGAGAGAGTGCCTTGCCATTCTGCTTCTGCCTGTTATAAATGTGTTTATTGTCTCCATTATAGGTGAGAAGATGGGAAGGTGCAACGGCTAGATTTTGGGGGCAGGGCGATGTAAAAGTCGCCACGAAGCAGGAGTGCAGAGGGCGGCCGCCCTTTGCCGGAGCGCGAGGTGTCCTCGCAAAACTCCTCCTTCCTCGCCGCCGAAGGCGGCAAAAGAGCACTTGTAAATTGCCCTGTTTTGGGGGGATGCCAGTTGCGTTCATTAAATGCAAGATGTATACTTAGCCCGATAACATTGGTGAGGAGGAAGATGGTTCCCACCTCCCCTAGAGGAGTTTTGTTAGATGAGAGTAATTCTTTTAAAAGATGTTGAAAGCCTGGGGAAGGCTGGTGATTTGAAGGAAGTGGCGAATGGCTATGCCCGCAACTATCTCATACCAGGAAAATTAGCTGCTGTGGCGACACCTGCCCTCGTGGCGAATCGTGACCAGCGGATAGCTGCTGAACGGCGAAAAACGGAGAAGCACGCCGAACTCAATCGACAGCAGGCCGAGCGCCTTGGCCAGATTTCCCTTACGTTTAAAGCGAGAGTTGGTCGCCAGGGCCGCCTCTATGGTTCGATCACCAGCCAGGATATAGCAGCAGGACTGCGAGAAGCCGAGGGTATTACGATTGATCGTCGCCTGATTGATCTGCCAAATCCAATCCGCTCACTCGGTACTTACACGGTTCCGATAAAGATAGGGCAGAAGTTAGGGCCGAAGATCACTGTAAATGTGGTTGATGAAGCAGCGGAAGCCCCCAAAGAGGAAGAGGAGGAAGAGGAGGAGGAAGAATCTGCTGCTTCTGCTGAGTCTGGCGAGTCTGGCGAGTGAAGGAAACGAGCCGCGTTCCTGGGTAGGAGCGACCCTTGGGTCGCTCCTCATTTGTTTCTGTGTCGAGGTGGGAGGTCGTGGCTCCGCCACGACCTCCCACCTCGACACAGAAACAAATGAAATTTTATTTTTATGGGGATGCTATGCCTCGCTGGCTTTATTATTCTCTCATAACTGCCATCATCGCTCCAATTATCGAGTTGGTCTGGGGTCCGGGACAAGAGCTGGCGATTTTTATTGCTTCAGCTATTAGCCTGATACCTCTTGCAGCGCTGATTGGTCGTGCTACCGAAGACCTTGAATACTATGTTGGTCCTATCGCAGGGGGGCTGCTCAACGCTACTTTTGGCAACGCGCCTGAGATCATCATTGGCATTTTTGCCCTGCAGGATGGGTTAATATCGGTTGTCAAAGCCTCTATCACCGGGTCGATCATCAGCAATGCCTTGCTTGTGCTTGGCTCTTCGCTGGCGGTTGGTGGATGGCGTTGGGGTAAACAGTATTTCAACGCACGCGATGCCGCGCAATATTCTGCGATGATGGTGCTGGCGGTGGCTGGCCTGTTGATTCCCTCTACTGCCATGCTGGCGATTAATGATGATAAGCGCATCGAGACTATCAGTATCTGGATTGCTGCCATTCTGTTGCTGGTCTATGGGATGTATCTTGCCCTGCATGTCTTCCGCGTACGGTCGGCACGGCGCACTCCTAAGGGGAAGTCCCCACCTCGATCCTCAGCTGCCCCTGAGGCTGAAGAAGGAGAAGAAGTCAAGGCAGTGACGGGTGGACTTGATCCGCGTGGATTGGATGGGCGCAAACCTCCTAACGTATGGGTAGCGGTGGGACTGCTCTTTATTGCTATGATCGGTACTGCCTGGAACAGTGAATTGCTGGTGGGGGCGATTAAACCCGTCACATTGCAACTGGGCTGGTCACAGGTGTTTATTGGCCTGGTGATTATTCCGATTGTGGGCAATGCCGCCGAGCATTCAAGTGCTCTCTATATCGCTTATAAAGATCGTGTGGACTTGAGCATGGCAATTGCGGCAGGCTCATCGATACAGGTGGCTACGTTCGTCGCCCCGGTGCTTGTCTTCATCAGCCTCTTCTATGCCACAAATCTCAGCCTGGTTTTCCAACCTCTGGAACTGGTCATTCTTGGATTAGCGACCATCCTCTTTGCCTATATCAGCCTGGGGGGTGAGTCAACCTGGCTGGCAGGGGTGCAACTGGTGGCGCTTTATCTGATGGCGTGTGTGGTGTTCTTTTTAATACCAGGTTGAGAGGAATCATAAACCCTTAGATACCGTTTTGGTTTAAATAGCCCTGCCGCTTGGTCAGGGCGATGTAAAAGTGGCCAACAAGCAGGAGTGCAGAGGGCAGCAGCCCTTTGCCGGAGCGCGAGGTGTCCTCGCAAAACTCCTTCCTCCCCGCCGCCTGTAGAGTGCGGATTTATCCAGCACGTGCGGCAAAAGAGCACTTGCAAATGGCTCTGCCGCCTGGTTATTAGTAGTTGACAAGTTAAGTGTTTAATGGTAGGGTTTAATTCTACCAATTTAACATTATTGTCAACGAAAGGCGTAACCTTAATGCGTATCTCTTTACAATTCGCCCACAGATTTGTTTGCATAGGCATACTTGGGCTTCTCATCGTTCTTCTGACTGCCTGCGGCGGCACTGGGGCCAGCACGAACCCAACCAGCACGAGCAACAAGACGCCATCGACCGGAGGATCAAAGAGTACTTCAGCTCCATCGGCCGGTAAGATCACCGAATTTGCAATACCGACGCCTGGTAGCGACCCCGAAGGGATTACCGCCGGGCGGGATGGCAACCTCTGGTTTACCGAAGGCCAGGGGAACCAGATCGGGCGCATTACCCCCACTGGCACCATCACCACCTTTCCGCTACCGACGTCTGGTAGCGACCCCCTAGGAATTACCGCCGGGCCGGATGGCAACCGGTGGTTTACCGAGCTCGCGGGGAACCAGATTGGGCGCATTACCCCGACCGGCACCGTCACTGAGTTTGCGGTACCCTCATCTGGTAGCAAACCCCAGGGGATTACCGCCGGGCCGGATGGCAACCGGTGGTTTACCGAGCTCGCGGGGAACCGGATTGGGCGCATTACCCCGACCGGCACCATCACCCAGTTTCCGGTCAATGTTTCCTATCCCAACTGGATTACCACCGGACCGGATGGCAACCTGTGGTTTACTTCGTACAACACTATCGTGCGCTTTACCCCTACTGGCACTATTACCGGGTTTCAGCTACGCACGTCTAACTCCCCTGCTGGGATTATCGCCGGGCCGGATGGCAACCTCTGGTTTACCGAGTCCGACGCTCAGGCGAACCAGATCGGGCGCATAACCCCAACCGGCACTATCACCGAGTTTGCGGTACCCACGGCTAATAGCGCGCCTGCTGGGATTATCGCCGGACCGGATCACAACCTCTGGTTTACCGAGGCCCTGGGAAACCTGATCGGGCGCATAACCCCCACCGGTACTATCACCCAGTTTCCGCTATTCACGCCTAGTAGTAACCCCAGCATGATTGCCACCGGGCCGGATGGCAACCTCTGGTTTACCGAGCCTGGGGCGAACAAGATTGGGCGCATCACGCCTGGGAAGTGAGTAGCAGCCTGTCGGTGCGATTCTGACCGAAAACATGAGTCACCCCGAATTTTTCGACCGAGCGTTCGACTCCTTTCCAGCCGCTTCCCAAGGGGGATTGTCAAGGGCTGCCAGCCCTTGACCGGGGTTGCAGGGGTGTCCCCTGCTTCTTTCTCTCACTTCTTGCGCCGCCTGCGGCGGCGTGCAAAAGAAGAAAAAGGAGTTGTTCGGGGACACCCCTATTACCTGTCCCCCAAACGAGAGTGCAGATCTGTTCAGAGGCATGAATTGTTAGGCCGCTGAATTAGCTAGATAATACCGTGTAACTGAAGTTCGTTACTGTAGTAGTAACGCCGTAATAGCTAGTGATGAGTGTTATTGCTACTTTGGTTGGTTGGATTGGTGAAACGTTGATTGTATGTACTTCAGTATCTATTGAGAATGATAGCGTAGTACCCTTGAGAGTCAATAAGAGTTGCTCGCTTGTTCTCGTGGATGTGAGGCCTTTGTCCAGCGTTTGGATAATGGCTCCCCCACTACTTGATATTGAGTAGATGGACCATTGACCACCACCACAGTATTCTGCTAAAAATCCCCTGTTCGCGTCTTGTTCCGCCAGGCCAACGCAATCGGGGCCTCCTTCTCCAACGTTTCCTGTGATGCCTATGCTGTTGTTCGACGAGAATGCTTCGTTGTTCGGAAGTTGGAAGTATAAGTAACCTCGTGAATTGGATGAATTGACAGATAGCTGTGTACCACAGGTGATCTTACTAATTCCTTGTGGAGTCCAAGTGCCTCCGTTTGTATCGCATCCGGGGCCTGGTTGCGTTGCTGAGTAACTGCTCGATATGGGTGGTGTAGCCGTAGTACTACCAGTGGGAACGCTAGTACTACCGGTAGGAACGCTAGTAGGAGGAGTAGAAGTTGCTGTTTGAGCTGATGTAGCGGTAGACTGTATCGGCGGTACTCCTGTTGTGGAGGATGGCTTTTTGCTGGCAAGAAAGTATAGACCCCCTCCGCCTATAACCAAGACCAGGATCACCACAAGTGCTATGATAGCAAGCATGTTGCTGCCACGCTTTTTTCCCTGTCCATAGGGAATGGGCGGCCCTTGCGGGGGAAATTGCCCAGATGCCATACCAGAATGAGTGAAGGGAGGAGGATTTACATTGCCACTTTGTTCACCCATGGAGAAGCCAGGTGGTGGCGGTGGTGGCGAAGTGTTTGCCTGTTGTGATAGGCTGCGTGCTGGATAGGTGAGTGAGGGATTAATTCCCTGTTGTGATGGGTTGTTGGACGCTGGATAGGTGAGTGAGGGATTGCTTCCCTGTTGTAAAGGGTTGCGTGCTGGATAGGTGAGCGAGGGATTAATTCCCTGTTGTGATGGGTTGTTGGACGCTGGATAGGTGAGCGAGGGATCACTGCCAAGTGGAGGATATGTTGGACCAGAAGGTGGTTTGACGATAGTGGATATCTGTTCTTCAGGTCGCGTTGCATTGTTATAAGTCACGGGTGGGTTCAATCCCTGGTTTATCCCGCTTGCCTGTGCCAGGGCGTTAGCAAATGCCTGAATACTTGGAAAACGCTGCTGAGGATCTTTGTTGAGAGCGATTAGTATGACCTGCTCGACAGGAGGTGGAAGCGATGGGACTTTCTGGCGTAACGGCGGCGGTGGAGTAGAGAGGTGTTGGCCATAGATTTCGGCAAAGGAGCCTTTAAAAGGTCGCTCACCAGTGAGCCATTCATACGCGGTCACTGCCAGTGCGTACTGGTCACTGGCTGGAATAGCTCTCCCCTGCAATTGTTCAGGGGCCATATAAGCTGCCGTTCCACCTACCTCTTGACCGCTATAGCGCGAACTTTGTGCCACCACCGCAATACCGAAGTCACTCAGCAGGATATCACTGTTCTGCCCAATGAGCATATTCTCGGGTTTGACATCACGATGGATGATTTTTCTTTCATGTGCATATTGTAGAGCATCAGTCACCTGCTTGATATAGGAGACAACTTCTGAAGTGGAGAGACGTGACCCACTGGGATGCCGTTGACGAAGGGTTCCATTGGGTGCATACGTCATGACTAAGAAAGGCGTATCCTTCTCTACACCAAATTCGAGAACCTGTACAATGTTGCGATTGGTAAGGTTCGCGATGGTACGCGCCTCTGCGAGGAAGACTTGCAGGTCATTTTGTGCCAGCCGCGTTTGTAGAATTTTGATAGCTGCCAGCGTTTTCAGGTAAATGTGTTCACCGAGGTAGACGTCTGCAAATCCGCCACTCCCTAGTGAACGTATCAAACGATAGTTGCCAAGTTGCTGTCCTACACGATCCATAGTACCATTCCTTAGATAAATATTTTGCAATAGACATGTTGTTTATGAGACCACTATGTCAATTGTACAGGTAGAAATTACAGGGCGTCAAGTTGTTCCCCCGAAAGTCAGGTGT
>Ga0137385_10005909_pt1 | contig 10772 bp, 11 predicted proteins | sample SagtaG_FD_104921 | JGI IMG/M metagenome (GOLD analysis project Ga0137385, IMG submission 104921) | Vadose zone soil microbial communities from Sagehorn Ranch, Mendocino, California, USA - Sage2_R_80_16 metaG | ecosystem: Environmental > Terrestrial > Soil > Vadose zone | place: USA: California... | reverse complement strand
CTGGAAGAAGTACGAAACGACGGCCATGGAGAAAGCCAAGGCCGCCGGCTGCGAGATCGTGGAGATCGCCGACAAGAAGCCATTCCAGGATGCGGTCAAGCCGGTATGGGACAAATATGGCCCGAAATACCAGGCCATGATCCAGCGCATCCAGGCGATCTAGAGCGTGATCCGGAAGCGCGCACAGCGGTTTTCCGGGACGATCACGCTCAAACGAAAAGCTGAAGCGCGACGATAACTCATCGCGCTTTAGCCTCGAAAACTCAAACCACTGACAGAGCAGGAAACGCGGATGGCCGCACTGTTTCGCCGAGCGATGGACTATCTCTATTTGTTGTGCGTGATCATCGGCTGCATCGCGCTGGTCGCGATCTCCGCGGTGATCCCGTGGGCGGTGTTCACGCGCTATGTGCTCAACAGTGCGGCTTCCTGGCCCGAGCCGACGGCGGTGCTGCTGACGATCGTGCTGACCTTCATCGGCGCCGCCGCCGGCTACCGGCTCAACCTGCACATGAACGTCGCCTATTTCGCCAAAAAGCTTCCCCTGCCCCTGCAACGGGCGCTCGACATCTTCGTTCAGTTACTCATGGCGCTGATCGCGTTGTTCATGGTCATCTGGGGCGAGAGCCTGGTCGAGATCACCTGGTACAACACCATCGCCGACTTCCCCTCGCTGTCAGTCGGCGTCACCTACCTGCCGATTCCGATCGGCGGCGCCTGTCTGCTCCTGTTCGTGATCGAACGGATCTTCCTCGGCGTGCCGCCGGACCCGATCCGCCCGCATTCCGAACCCGCAGCCTTCGAGTAAGCGAGGAAATATCAAGATGGATATCTTTATCCTGCTCGGCACGATGATCGTCTGCTTCCTGATCGGCATGCCGATCGCCTATTCGCTGGCGATGGCGGCGATCGCAGGCGCGCTGTCGGTCGGCATTCCCCTCGAAGCGTTGATGCTGAAGATCTCGGACGGCGTCAGCAAGGTCGCCATGCTGACGATCCCGTTCTTCGTGCTCGCTGGCGCCATCATGGCGGAAGGCGGCATGGCGCGACGGCTCGTCGCCTTCGCCGACGTGCTGGTCGGCTTGACCCGGCTGCGCGGCGGTCTCTCCATCGTCAACGTGCTGGCGACGACGTTCCTCAGCGGCATCTCCGGTTCTGCGGTGGCCGACACCTCGGCGATCGGCTCGGTGATGATCCCGCAGATGGAGAAGAACGGCTACCCGCGCGTGTTCGCGACCAACCTGACCATCTCGTCCTCAGTACAGGCGCTGCTGGTACCGCCGAGCCATAATGCCGTGCTGTATTCGCTCGCGACCGGCGGCACCATCTCGATCAGCGCGCTGTTCATGGCGGGTGTCTTTCCGGGCCTCCTGCTCGGCTTCTCGCTGATCGTGCTGTGTGTCGCGATCGCCTATCGCGAAGGTCATCCGCAGGGTCGCACCGTTCCGGCCAAGGAGGCGATCAAGATCACGATCGACGCAGCCTGGGGTTTGATCACGCTGGTCATCATCCTCGGCGGCATTTTGGGCGGCATCTTCACGGCGATCGAGGCCGGCGCTGTTGCCTGCATCTGGGCGTTCTTCGTCACCATGTTCGTCTACCGCGATTACAAATGGCGCGACCTGCCAGTGCTCCTGCACCGGACCTTGCGCACCGTCGCGATGGTGATGACGCTGATCGCCTGCGCGTCCGCTGTCGGCTACATCATGGCGCTGACGCAGATGCCGGCAAAGATGACGGCGTTCTTCCTGTCGATCTCCAGCAACAAATACGTCATCCTGCTCCTGCTCAACGTCTTGCTGCTGCTGCTCGGCACCCTGCTCGACATGGCGCCGTCGATCCTGATCGCCACGCCGATCCTGCTGCCGGTGATGCAGAATTTCGGCGTCGACCCCGTTCACTTCGGCATGATCATGCTGCTCAATCTCGGCATCGGCCTGTGCCATCCGCCGGTCGGCGCGATCCTGTTTGTCGGCTGCGCGGTGGGGAAGGTTTCGCTCGAAGAAGTCATGCGCAAGATCTGGCCGTTCTACGGCGTCATGTTGTTCGTGCTGATGCTCGTCACCTACCTGCCGGAGATCTCGCTCTGGCTGCCGCGCCACATATTGCGGTAAACCTCCTCACGCCGGCGCGTCTCTTGACGCCGCCGGCGCGGCGCCCTCAAGATGTCCTGAAACAATTACCGGACATCTCGAGGGAAACGCCCATGCCGCGGAAGCTGATCGACATCTCCGTGCCGTTGCAGAACGACGTGCCTGCCGACCCGCCGGGCAATCACCCGACAATCCAGTATATCGACCATCAGCAGGGACTGCCGCACATGCTGCAATTCTTCGATGGCCTCAAGGCGCAGGACCTGCCGGATGGCCAGGGTTGGGCCGTCGAACAGGTTTCACTGTCGACCCACAACGGCACGCATCTCGACGCGCCCTGGCACTTTCATCCGACCATGAATCGCGGCGAGCGGTCATGGACCATCGACGAGGTGCCGCTGGAATGGTGTTTTCAGCCTGGCGTGAAGCTCGACTTCCGTCATCTGCCGGATGGCTACGTCGCCACCGCCGACGACGTCGAAAAGGAACTCAAGCGCATCGGCCACGCGCTCTCGCCGCTGGAGATCGTCGTCGTCAACACCAGCGCCGGTACAAAATTCGGCCAAGCGGATTACGTCAATTCCGGCTGCGGCATGGGCTATGAAGCCACGACGTACCTGCTCGACCGCGGTGTACGGTTGACCGGAACCGACGGCTGGAGCTGGGACGCACCGTTCGTCTTCACCGCCAGAAAATATGCCGAAACGAAAGATGCCGGCCTGATCTGGGAGGGCCACAAGGCGGGACGGCACGTCGGCTATTGCCATCTCGAGAAGCTGCACAATCTCGAGAAGCTGCCCTCGACCGGCTTCACGGTCTCATGCTTCCCGGTGAAGATCGAACGCGCCTCCGCAGGTTGGACTCGCGCAGTTGCGATCATCGACGGTTAGTTGCCGTCGAGGCCGCTTTCGACGAGTTCACGCAATGCGTCGGTGTCGAGCACAACGATGGCCCCATGCTCGAGACGAACCCAGTTGCGTCCGGACCACGCCCGCAATTGCTTGTTGATGCTCTCGCGCGTCATCCCCACCATCTCGCTGATCTCCTGCTGCGTGATGGCGAGCGTGCCGCTGCCGGAGTCGAACTTGCGCTCCTCGGTCAGGCCGAGGAGAGCGCTTGCAAGCCGGCCCGGCAGGTTCTGAAGGATCACCTGCTCGACCTGCTGGCTGGTCCAGCGCAGACGCGCGCAAAGCAGCTCGATGAATTTCATCGCCAGCGCCGGCTGGCTCTTCACGAACGGCAGGAAATCGCGGCGGTCGATGATGTAGAGCTCGCAATTGGTGTTGGCAGTCGCATCCGCCGACCGCGGTGCACCATCAAGAACCGCGATCTCGCCGAAGATCTCTCCGGGCCCGATCAGATTGAGAATGGCATTCCGGCCATCTGGCGACGAGGAGGATATTTTCACTGTTCCGGCGATCACCGCGAACAGATTGTTGCCCGGATCGCCCTTGGCAGCGATCGTCGCGCCTCGCTTGACCGTGCTGTGCTTGGCGTAGCGGCAGAGCTGGTCGAGCGCGTCAGGTTCCAGATCTGCGAAGATCGGGTGCTTGCGCAGGACCGATAGTTTGTTGCCCGACGACTGTCGGGGGTCGCCGGTCTTGTCCTGAGGCACGCCGGGACTCCTAAGACTGCGAGGCACTGGAGTTCCTGCGTAGTCAACGTTGCCCGGCATTTCAACCGGAAAGCACGTAAACAGTTTTAAGCAAGTGCCGCTAAAATGCCGAAGACGCGCCGAGAAGGCGCACCCGCAGGATGCGCCAATGCATCCTGGTCGATGCAGAGTTGCAGGCACCGCAAGTCGCGATTTGCGTTGAGGCGCTGCCATACGGCCAAGAGGCGACCGGGCCGGTACCCGCGGTTGGCGCTTCAAAATGCGACTGTGATCTCAGGAACTTCGGCGCGAGGCATCCGAATCAGGCCGGCCTGCGCTGGTCTGTCGGTCCGCCCAAGCCAGAGCCGCAGCGAACGAGACAAAGACCGCCACAACGGCGATCATCACGAGCAGCGCATCGGTCGGCATCGTGCCCCTCCCAAACTTCGTTTTGGGCATTATTCGCGGCGTACGACCGACGTCATTGATCGGGATCAAAAATTGGAGAGCGTTGTGGAAAGACCGTCAGGCAGCGGCCAACGCTTCGACGCTGGCGAGGTCGAGCAGGCTGATGCCGCCGTGGATGATCTCGATCGCACCGCGGCGCTCCAGCTTGGTGAAGGTGCGGCTGACGGTTTCGATGGTCAGGCCGAGATAATCTGCGATATCCTGCCGACTCATGGGAAGTAACACCGTGTCCGAGGGACCCTTGGGCGAGAACAACCGCTCACGCCAGTCGAGGAGAAAGGTTGCGACCTTCTCGTCGGCCGAGCGGCGGCCGAGCAGAACCATGTGATCGCGGGCCTGACTCAACTCACGGATGGCCAGCTCATTGATCCGCCGCAACAGATGCAGCCGCTCCTCCATGAAACGGCCAAACGGCGCCTTCGCGAACTGGCACACCGTCACAGAGCCGATCGCATCGGCCGAAAAATTATGGCGGCCGGAAATATTCATCCCCAGGAAATCGCCGGGCAAGGCAAAGCCAACGATCTGCCGCCGGCCGTCAGGCAGCAGCTTGTAGAGCCGCATCACGCCCTCAAGGACGTTGTAGAGCGACGTCGCGATGTCCTCCTCGGAGAACACGGTCTCGCCAGCCGCAAAATGGACGCTGCGTCCCAGATGCTCGAGCTCCCTGAGCTCGGCTGGGTCCAGCGAGGAGCAAACCGCGCGATCGCGGACCGCACAATCGCTGCAAAAATGCCCGTTCGGCTCAATCGTTACCACGGAAGGCTTCATCTAACGCTCCAAGCGCCCGCCCATATGCGATTTGGGCCGAGTCCAATGCGCATCCTGCATTTTACTGCACCGTGATAACGGTGATTGACGCAGATCAATTTTGACGGACTTCTGCGCCCTATTCTGCGTCAGGAATTCGATGGGGCCACCTTCCATGCTGCGATGCGCGCTTCGCCAGGGCCTGATTGGCTTGCTTCTGATCACGCCCGCGCTCGCGGCCTCGACCGCCGAACAGCGTGGCAAGGCGTTCGCCCGGGTCAAGTGCGCGCGCTGCCACGCCATCGACCGCGTCTCCGAAAGCCCGCTCCAGATCGCGCCGCCGTTCAGGACCTTGCACCAACGCTACCCGATCGAATCCCTTGAAGAAGCGTTGGCCGAAGGCATCTATACCGGCCACGCCGACATGCCCGCCTTCGAACTCAATCCGGACCAGATCCACGATCTGCTGTCGTACCTGAAGACGCTCGAATAGCCGGCGCGATGGCGTCATACCGCCTGCACCGTCCAGCCGATCAGCTCCTTGGCGATGCGAGCGAAGGCAGCGTTGAATGCTGCGACCGCTGCGGCGGGCTCGATCTTGTCGAGCCTCTCGCTGGTCTCGACGAGGCGTGACGCGATGACCTTGCCGTTCTTGTCGACGATCCGCGCCGACAGTCCGATCTCGACCCGCGTCTCGCCCTCGGTGGCAATGCGGAAGCGCCTGATATCGATCAGGAGTTGATAGTCCGCCTGTCCGAGGTCGGTCGTGCGCAGCGGGGCGTGGGCGATGTCGTAGTTCTCGAAACTGTCAATTAGCCGCGCCTGCACCAGTTTCGGAATGCTGTCGGCCCAGAGGAAGTCTGCAAAGCCCGGATTGTCGCCGACCGGCGCGAACAGCATGCGCTGCGTCTGGAGCATTGCGACCGCGGTCGGCTCGGGAATGGCAAGTGACGCAGAAAGCGTCTTGCCGACCGGTCCGAGATTCTGGGGCGTGCGCAGGTCATAGGTGATCTTCTGCGCAGGCGCCCCGCCGCCCGTCATCTTCTCGAGGCCCGCCAAAATGCCGTCGAGCTTGCCGGTGTTGCGCGCGAGACCGTCGGAGAATGTCTTGAAGTTGGCGATGGTATCTTTCAGCGGGCCGGAATTGTCCTCCAGCACCGAATCGACCCGCCGCAGCGCATCGCGCGCCGCCTGCGTCATGCTCTGACCTGCGCCGGCCTCGGCGATCAATGTCAAGGGCTCGCCCGACCTGGCAACGATCATGCCCCCCTCCAGCGTCACCACCGGCACGCCGGTCAGCCCCTGGAAGTCGAGGCCGACCTTGGTGTCGGCGCGCACCGGCGCCGTAGACGCTACCGAGATCGTCGCTTTGACGAAGCGCGCATTATCCGGCGCAAGGCCAAGCTGGGTGACCTCACCGACGCGGATGCCGTTGAACAACACGCCGGCACCGACCAGGAGGCCCGGCACCGGTCCCTGGAATTGCACGTGGTAATTCGTACGCGGCCCGATGCCGCCCGTGTTGTTCAGCCAATAGACGAAGCCGAACACCGCGAGGATCGCGGCCAGCACGAAAGCGCCGATCAGCACATAGGGAGCGCGGATTTCCATGTCTCATCTCATCTGGGGTTGCAGCATCTGCGAGCGCTTGCCGTGGAAATAGGCGCGCACCCAGGGATGCTTGGATTGCAGCAGTTCGCGCATCGGGCCGACCGCCACGATCTTGCCGTCGGCGAGTGCGGCGACGCGGTCGCAGACCGTGGTGAGGCTCGCGAGATCATGGGTGACCATGAACACGGTCAGCCCAAGGGTCTTTTGCAGCGTGCCGATCAGCGCGTCGAAATCGCCGGCGGCGATCGGATCGAGGCCAGAGGTCGGCTCGTCCAGAAACAGGATTGGCGGATCGAGCGCGAGCGCACGTGCCAGCGCGACGCGCTTGGTCATGCCGCCGGACAGTTCCGCCGGGTATTTGTCGCCGTCCTGCGCCCGCAGCCCGACCATCTCAAGCTTTGCGATCGCGATCTCATCCATCAGCTCCTGTGACAGCACGAGATTTTCGCGCAGCGGAAATTGGATGTTCTGCCGGACGGTCAGCGAGGAGAACAGCGCGCCCTGCTGGAACAGGATGCCCCATGTCACAGCAGTGCTGCGATCATGCGTGCCGCCGATCGGCTGTCCCATGATTTCGATGGTCCCGCCTTGTCGAGGAATGAGGCCGATGATGGTGCGCATCAACACCGACTTGCCGCCGCCGGACGCACCCACAAGCCCGAGGATTTCGCCCCGGCGGACATCAAGCGACAGATGATCGAGCACGGTCTGGCGGCCGAAGCCGACCACGAGGTCGCGGACGCGGATCGCGAATTCTTCTTGCGCTTCGGGCATCCTCACATTCCGATCGAGGCAAAGAAGATCGCGAACAGGCCGTCCAGCACGATCACGAGGAAGATCGACTTGACCACCGATGTGGTCGTCTGACGACCGAGCGACTCCGCACTGCCCTTCACGCGCAATCCCTCGCTACAGGCGACGATTCCGATCACCAGCGCCATGAAGGGAGCCTTCAGGATGCCGACCTCGAAATGGGTGACGGAGATGGCCTCATGCAGCCGCGCGATGTAGATCGCCGGCCCCATGTCGCCGTAGAACTGCGCAACCAGGCCGCCGCCATAGAGCGCGGCAATCGATCCGATGAAGGCGAGGATCGGCAGCGCGATGACCAGGGCCGCAACGCGCGGCAGGATCAGGACGTCGACGGGATCGAGCCCCATGGTCGAGAGCGCATCAATCTCCTCCCGCATCTTCATGGAGCCGAGTTCGGCGGTGTAAGCGCTTCCCGAGCGGCCGGCGACCATGATGGCGACGATCAGAACGCCGAGCTCGCGCAGCACGAGGATGCCGACCATGTCGACAGTGTAGGACTCCGCGCCGAACCTGCGGAAATGGAAGAAGCCCTGCTGGGCGATGATGGCCCCGATCAGGAAGGTAATCAGCACGACGATCGGGATAGCTTGCCACCCGACCCGGTAGAGCTGATAGACGAGCGACGTCAGCCGCAGCGAGCGTGGCCGGCGCACAACGCCGATCACGGCCACAAACAATGCGCCGAGCATTTGTAGAAAGACCGTGATGTCTTCGCGGGCGCCGATCGTGGCCTTGCCAAGACCGCTCAGCCTGAGCAGAACCGGATTCGGCGCGGCCACTGGAGCCGGCGTGTGGCGGTTGACCTGACGCACCTCCTCCATCAAGCCGGTGAAATGATCGGCCATGCCGACGATCTCGGCCGATCCTCCTGACGACGAAGCCTTGCGCGACAGCTTCTCCAGCATCCATGCGCCGAGTGTGTCGAGCGCGCTAATGCCTGACATGTCGACCGTCACAGCTCGCGATCGATCGACGTCCGCCCCGACCGCGCGGGACAGCGTTTCGAGGGTCGACACGTTGGCTGCGACCCAAGGCCCTTCGGGTCGCAATTCGAGCTCATCGCCAGACGGCGTAGCCAGCAGCAGGGGTTCCGAATTCACGCTGATATCCTCATGGGACGACCGGTCCCCGATACGCTGTGTTCTAGGCCGGCATAAGGCCGCCCGATTGACCTGCCTCAAACACAGTTTCGCACCAGTCCCCTTTGACGCAAATCAACGGCCAGCGAGCGGACTCGCATAGGCTCTCGTCATTCAATGGAGACCGCCAATGTTCGACACCGGCAGAATGAGCGAGGAGCCGAAGGCGCTGAAGATCGACGTCACACGTCTGCTGGGCACGGCCAGCGAGGAGGCGTTCGAAGCGTCAAAGGACCGCGCCGAGCTGCTCGCCGATAAGATCAAGGCTGCGTTGGCCGAACTCGGCGAGACCGTCAGCGAAGAGCAGGAGCAACTCCATGGCCTCGTCACAGAGCGTCCGGCGGCGGCGCTTGCGTCCGCCTTTGCCCTCGGCGTGGTGGTCGGTTTCATGCTGCGGAGGCACTAGGTGACCACGGAAAATGTCGTCAAGCATCTGCGCGCGCTTTGGCGCACGGACAGAATCATTGCGGACATCAGGCTTCGCCACCTGCTGATCGGGCTGGGCCTGCGTGCCTTTGCGGCACTGATCGCAGCATTCGGGCTCTTGATGCTGGAGTTGTCAGCCTATTTCGCGCTGGTCCAGATATGGAGCGCAATCGCCGCAGCCGCCGCGCTCGGCGCAATCAATTTCGTCATCGCGGCGATCCTCTTTCTCGTCGCCGGGCGGTCGCCCTCAGGACGCGACATCGAGCTCGCCAATGAAATTCACGGCGCGTCCATCGAAGCCCTGCAACTGGAGGCGCGTGCGCTCCAGGCCCAGGTAACCGGCGCGGTCCATCATCCGCTGAGCACGATCGCGCCAGTGCTGGTTCCGTTGATCGCGATCATCATCAAGAACATGCGGAAAGCCGCAAAGGAGCCAGTCGCGGAAATGTAGTTGGCGCGCTCAGAGCTTCAGCCTGACGTCGCAGATATCCGGCTCCGTCGGATCCGGCTTCACCTCGAAGCCGAGCTGACGGCACATTTCCAGCATTGTGCTGTTCTCCTTGAGCACATCGCCCGAGATGGTCTTCAGCCCTTCAGACTTCGCGTAGTCGATGATCAACTGCATCAGCGCCCAGCCGAGCCCCCTGCCCTTGAGGTCGGACCGCAGCAGGATCGCATACTCACCGCTCTCGTAGACCGAGTCTGAATGAATCCGGACCACGCCCACCATCTCGTTAGTGGCCTCATCGAACGCGATAAAGGCCATTGCCCGTGCATAGTCGAGCTGGGTCAGGCGCGCGATGAATTCGTGAGTAAACTCCTTCATCGGCGCGAAAAACCGCAGGCGAAGGTCGTGAGGCGTGACGTGGCGCAGGAATTCGTGGATGGTCGGCTCGTCCTCCGGGCGCAACGGCCGCACGAGGATACGCCAGCCGTCCTTGAGCGCGAGGCGGCGCTCCCATTGCGACGGATAGGCGCGGACTGCGAAATTGGCGGGGCCTGAACCTGCGAATTTCCGCTGCGGCGGCCCTACCGCGACGCGGGCATCGACCGCAGTCACGCCGGCTTCGTCCGCCAGCAGGGGGTTGATATCGAATTCGCGGATCTCCGGAATGTCGGCCGCCATCTGCGCCAGCTTGACCAGCACCATGGCGACGGCGTCCTGCTTGACGGCCGGAACGTCCCGATAGGCGCGCAGCAGCCGCGAGACCCGCGTGCGCTCGATCAAATCACGCGCCAGTTGCAGATCGAGCGGCGGCAGCGCCAGCGCCTTGTCGTTGATGATCTCCACCGCCGTCCCGCCCCGGCCGAACACGACGACGGTGCCGAAGGTCGGGTCATCGGCAAGTCCCAGGATCAGCTCGCGCGCTTTCGCCTTGACGACCATCGCCTGCACGATGACGCCGGAAATGCGGGCCTCGGGTCGCAGCTTCCTTGCCCGGGCGAGAATGTCGGTCGCGGCCGCGCGGACGGCGTCCGGTGTGGTCAGATTGAGAACGACGCCTCCTACGTCCGACTTGTGGACGATATCGCGCGACATGATCTTCAGCACGACAGTGGCGCCTTGCGCGAACATTTCGTTCGCATAGGCCACCGCCTGTTCGATATCTGCCGCGGCGTAGGTCGGCACCATCGCGATATCGTAAGCCTCGAGCAGTTGCTTGATCTCGATGGGCTCAAGCCATTTGCGCCCGTCGGCGATTGCGGTCACGACGATTTGCCTCGCACTCGCGGCGTCTGGCACGAACGTGTCGGGCATCGCCGGAGGAACCTGGCTCAGCTCCTCCACGACCTCGCGGTGCCTCACGAGGTGCATGAAACCGCGCACCGCGTCGTCTTCGGTCGGATAGTTCGGAATGCCGGAGCCGGACAGCGTTT
>Ga0137385_10005908_pt1 | contig 10772 bp, 10 predicted proteins | sample SagtaG_FD_104921 | JGI IMG/M metagenome (GOLD analysis project Ga0137385, IMG submission 104921) | Vadose zone soil microbial communities from Sagehorn Ranch, Mendocino, California, USA - Sage2_R_80_16 metaG | ecosystem: Environmental > Terrestrial > Soil > Vadose zone | place: USA: California... | reverse complement strand
TAGTTCATAAACGTTTCTACAAACACTATGGGTACTATGGATCACTATACCATCTATGAGTACTACTGTAGAGTCTGGTAGAGCCCCCAGGGTTTGCTGATGGCCTGTCATGCTTCACATTCACTGACTTGACTCCCTAGGGCTCATCAACCACCTTAAATCACACTTCCCCAGTATGTTTCGGCTCTATTGTATACTCAAAGACTGGGTGGAGCAACCGATGGCCCAGGAAATTGCAGTTGCCTCAGGTAAGCAGGCACTGGACCCAACAAGTGAGGTGGAGTATATCAAAACACTTGAGGTGGCAAGTGTGTAGAGACATGGTGACATAACGTGTGACATGTAACACAGGGATGACACATGAGTGCCCGATAAAGACAAGTTGAGAGGGAGTTGAGTGGAATGCAAAAGCAAGAGCACAAGCATAAGTAAGACACACAAGGGTTCGAGAACAATTGGGTTGTAGCAACAGGTCATGGGGGTTGTAAAGTAAGGGAACTGAGACAGAATGTGCATGGAGTGATAAGGGATTGAGGCATCGAGTGGTTGTGTACTTGTGGCCTTCGCCCTTGTGACATCAGGCTTGGCATGGCTCGTGCTTGATCTGAAGTCGTATCCTAGAAACAATCAAACAAACGAGATATAGTAAGGGAGACGAGGTGGTATAGTAATCGAGACGCAAAGTCTCATGAGGGTCCAAAGATTCAGCCCATAGGCTCGCTCCTACCAGCACCACACTGCGTGCAACTGGTCATGGGAACACCGGCCCCTAGCGGTTCAGGCGGATTCATGGCAAAATTCACCACTCCCCTGCAAGCCGAGCACAGCCCAAGCGCTGTAGTGTGCCCTTTCACCTTCCATGTGGGAAGCACTTTGGTGAGAAGGTCAGCGACCATGTCATCTGTGGGGCAATAAACGAGTTTGAGAACCCCTGCCCCCACGGAATGCCTAATGAAATGGTAACGAATGTCAATATGCTTCGTTCTTGCATGAAAGTTGTCCGTTGTGGCAAGTGTGAGTGCCACTTGGTTGTCGCAATAAAGTGTTGTGGGAGAAACAATTGCCCCAAAAAGTTCTCCTATGAGGTGTTGCAGCCAAATGCCCTCCTTTGTGGCATGCGTGGCTGCAATATACTCCACCTCAGCCGTGGACAGCACAATGAGCTCTTGCTTGCGTGACCTCCAGGAAACTGCGCCTCCATCGATGAGATATGCAAAGCCAGAAATGGCTTGCTGATGGTGCTGCGAAGACCCGTCTGCATCTGTGTAGCCAGTCAGCTCATGCCAGTCTCCCCTGTACATCAGCGCAAGGTCTCATGTTCCGGTGAGATACTGAAAAACCCTCTTGACGGCTTCCCAATGGGCCTCCCCCAGATTCTCCAAGAATTGTAAGAGCGTTGACACTGCAAACAAGATGTCCAGGCGGGTAGCCACAGATGTGTACATGAGGCTGCCGATAGCTTTGCAGTAAGGAACCTTTGCCATGTGTGCTGCATCAGTCTTGTCTGTGGGTGCATCTTTGGTTGAATAGGAGATGGTGGGGATCATGGGAGTGTTGATGGGCTTTGTGTCACCCAAATTGAAATGCTGGGTGATAGTGTCAATGTATGACTCCTGCGACAATGTGATAGTGTGCGCATCACAGTCTCGGGTGATCTTGATGCCCAGGAGCCAGTGGATAGGCCCTAGGTCGGTTATGGAGTGGCATTCATTGATGTGTCGCTTGGATTCTTGAAGTGCCTTCATGGAACTGCTTGTGATGGCACAATCATCCACATGGACTGCAATGATGACTGGGTCGTCCCCAATACAAGTGTGAAAGACACCTGGATCAACCTCGCTAATGCGAAAACCCAAGTCAGCCAGGGTGCGCTTGAGTGTGTCATACCATTTCCACCTGGCCTGCTTCAGGCCGTACAACGATTTCTTGAGGTGCTTGACGGTGCCTTCCTCACCATCATAGCCAGGCAGATTCTTCATATAAATGTCCTCCTCACTGAGTTCTCCATTGAGGTATGCTCCATTGAAGTCAAAGGTGTTGATGTCCCAATCCTGCTGCGCAGCGAGCATGAGGATGGTTTGGAAAGTTGTGAGTTTTGTGACCAGTGAATAGGTCTCGAAGTAGTTGCTTCCATACACTTGTGTGAAGCCTCGTGCTACGAGACGTGCCTTGTACTTGTCGACAGACCCGTCCACCTTGCGTTTGACTTGAAAAACCCACTTGCTGCTGACAATATTTTGGTCAGGCAGGCATGGGACTGTTTCCCAAGTCCCTGCGTCCTCAAGAGTCTGCATCTCACAATCCATCACCTTCTGCCACAAGGGCCAGTCCTGGCGAGATCGTGCCTTGTTGACAGTTCGCGGATCGCCTTGCATATCGCTGATAGCCTCCGCGATGAGTGGCATGACGCCTGCAACGAATTCACAGTCAGCGCCGAAGTCTGCAAAGTTATCAGCAAAAGCTGCTGCTGCTGCGGTCTTCTTCTTCCGCTTCTTGATATTTGGTCCAGCTCTGTCATCTTCCCCTCCGTCGATGGTACCTTCACCGGCCTCCAGTCATTTCTTGTAATCCAAAGGCCTGCTTTTGCGAGTTGAAGCCCACGTAGCTTGAGTATAGCCAGGACTGCCATCGGCGGTGCTTTGCCTGGTAGTCTTGCTCTTGCCCATCGAAGGTGTCAGCTGAAACCGACCCAGTGGTGCCAGATCCAGCTGGTCTTCAACATCTTCGTCATCATTGTCTTCAGCGTCTGACGGCGGCAGAGCGATGTCTTGCGGTTGAGGAGGTGCCAGTGCTGGGACTGGTGGTAGAGCTGGTGGAAGGGAAGGTGGTGGGGGAGGTGCTGTGATGGAAGGGGTTTTGCCAGGCTTGTTGGTAGGTAGCAGGGCATTGTAAACTGTGACTGTTGTCGATGCAAACCTGACGTTTCGCTCGACTGAAACTGAGTTCTTGCTTGGCCAATAGATTCTGTGGGCATAAGTACTGTTCCTGTCGTACCCAACCCAATGCCCTTCAACGGCTCGCCCATCCAACTTTGAGCCTGCATCAGTGTGAACCCACATGCGTTGCCCCCCTTCAGGCACCCCAGCCAAGTTGGGCTTCTGTCCATGCAGCCATTTGTACAGCGTAACATTGCCGAGTGCCCGCATAGACGTGCGGTTCTTGAGCCACGTTGTGAAAAGAGTTGCCTCCCCCCAGAGATGCTTGGGAAGGCCGCTATGATGGAGAACTGCATGCATGCACTCCAGAAGGCACCGGTTCAATGACTTGGCCACCCTGTTATGCTGAGGGGTGTCGTGCATGGTCAGCCAACGCTCCGTACCTTGCTCCTTGAGGTACTGGTTGAAGTCGGCGCTGGTATACTCACCCCCACAGTCTGAGCGGAGCCGCTTGATTTTTACCCCACGCTGAGTCTGAGCCCAAGTGGCGAAGTCCTTGTAAGCTTGTAAAGCTTCGTCCTTGGAGCGCAAGAGTTGGGTGTGGGTGAAATGGGAGTGGTCATCAGTGAAAGTGATGTAGTAACATCGCCCGCCGATAGTCTGCAGCAGCAATGGCCCCCAGACGTTGGAGTGAATCTCCTCGCCAAAGGTGCTTGCTAGCACTCCCTCACGCTCCTTCTTGATGGCCTTCCTAGTCGCCTTAGTGTATTTGCATGACTCACAGTAGATTGGTTGCCCATCATCAATGAGTGAAATGCCTTGTATTGCCTGAGAGCGGATGAGCGTGTGGATAGAGTCTGCAGCAACATGCCCCAGTCGACAGTGGAGCGTGTGAATGTCAATTACTTCATCAGCCTGACTTGCACTGCACACATGCTCCACCCAGTAAAGCCCATTGGCGTTAGATGGGATCTTTCCCACCACATTGCCCTTGTCATTGCTGATCTTGCAGGTGTTCCCCTCGAATGATATGGCGAAACCTGCTTTAGTAATGTGGCTTATGGAGACCACAGTGAGTGCCATATTGGGAGCATAAAGCATGTCGTGCAGGATGACAGGGGTGAATGACTTGCCGTTAGGTACCCTAATCCACAAGTCTCCCACACCATTAGCGAAAAAGAGGCGCTTGTCAGCTGCCATAATGGGGCATGGAGTAATGGGGCGATAGGAAACGAATTGGTGGCAGAAGGGGGACATGTGACACAAGGCGCCAGAGTCATAGAGTTCACTCTCGGTCCAAGGCTTGCAAATGAAATTTGATTGATCTTTATCCTGGTCAGAGATTTGCTTGATTGCTGCCCAGGCCTTGATATCCTGTTGTGCCTGCTGATCCGCAGTGGCAGTGCCCTCTTGGTGTTTTCTCTTCAGCCCTTGCCCCTCCTTTCCTCCTCCCTTTGCCCAGCAATCAGCCTTCATGTGGCCACATTTCTTGCAATTGAAACATTCAATATCCTTCTTAGGTTTGCCTTTGCCTTTCTGGCTGGCATCCGCTGCAAGTGCTTCATCTTGAGGTTCCTTGGACCTGCCGTTCTTGAGAACGCGCTGATTGTATTCGTTGGTGACTAGCCAGATTACTGTGTTAGGGGTAAGGTCAGTGTTGGTAAGCGATGCTGTGGTGGACATTGCTGAAGTTGTGGCATCATACGCCGTGGGAAGGGAACCAAGCAAAATTGAGGCATATTCTTCATCAGGAATTGACTTTCCCATTGCAGCTAGCTGCTTGTGGAGATTAGCGATAGTCTCGAAATGGGTGCACACATTGTCCTCCTCCCTGCATTTCAGTGTCTGAAGTTGCCAGCAAAGGTCCACAACAATCATTTGCATCCGCCCTTCAAATAAGGCCCGCAAAGCGTCCCAGGCATCCTTGGCATGAGTACTGCCCTTGATGCAATTGAATATTGAGTCGGGCATGGAAGCAGTGATAGCCTGCTTTACAGTTGCCTTGCCAATTGCCCACTGGTTGGCCAAGGGAACTCCATTTATCGCACCGGGCAAGTAAGTCTGAGGCATAGTAATGTTTGTCAGATGATCAGAGAGTATACACAAGCCCATTGCCCAGATCATCTGATCACAATAAACCACCCAATTCGAACCATCTGCCACCAGTTTGGGAATGTTGAAGCATGTCTCATCGCTCATGATGTAAGATTTCCAAAAAGAAAGATAAGCACAGATATGTGGTAGCTCAATCTCATACGTGTTGTCTTTAGGTGCAGGCAGGGCCCATAACCTAGAGACGTGGTGACATTACGTGTGACGTGTAACACAGGGATGACACATGAGTGCCCGATAAAGACAAGTCGAGAGGGAGTTGAGTGGAATGCAAAAGCAAGAGCATGAGCACGAGTAAGACACACAAGGGTTCAAGAACAATTGGGTCATAGCAACAGGTCATGGGGGTTGTAAAGTAAGGGAACTGAGACAGAACGTGCATGGAGTGATAAGGGATCGAGGCGTTGAGTGGTTGTGTACTTGTGGCCTTCGCCCTTGTGACGTCGGGCTCGGCATGGCTCATGCTTGATCTGAAGTTGTATCCTAGAAACAATCAAACAAACAAGATATAGTAAGGGAGATGAGGTGGTATAGTAATCAAGACGCAAAGTCTTGTGAGGGTCCAAAGATTCAGCCCATAGGCTCGCTCCTACCAGCGCTGCACTGCGTGCAACTGGTCACAGGAACGCCAGCCCTAAGCAGTCTGGGCGGATTCATGGCAAAATTCACCAGTGTGAATATCCGCAAGTCTTTTGCAGCTCAGATGGCTCAGGCAGCAGTATGTTCCCCTCCTGTTTTTCCCTGATATGGTTAGCCTGACACAGTCTGATAAAGGGCCCATGGGACCAGGAAAAATTTGAACACTTGTTGACAGAATGGATCATTGCATGTGACCAACCATTCGATGAGGTTGAGAAGCCTGAATTTGTGAAGTTGATGACATATGCTCACCACCCTGCCTCTTCTGTCAAGCTTCCCAGTCAAGAGGGAGTACGATGCTGAGTGATGAAGATGGGTGAAGTCACTGTTGAGGGCACCTGTGGGATGTTTTCTGTATACAATGTCATTGTTCATTTGCTTGAGTCACTCATGCACTAGCAGGAACTGAAAGGGAAAGTTGCATTATCCCTTGACGCATGGACCTCCAGCAATTAACATGCATTTTTGGCAATTGTTGCACATTACATTACAAATGAGGGCCAGTTAGGTGTGTATATTGGTCTACACATCTGGATTGTGTCACTGATCAGTTTTACAGAGGAACTTCTCATTGACTTCTGAGAACTTGTGGGAGAACACTCCAGTGAGAATATGGCAGAGGTAGTATGGGAGACATTGACCCAGTATGGCCTTGTTGGGTGGGTAAGTTTTATTTTTTTCCTATTAATCAAGTTTTAGTGCTGTCAACACTGAACTATTTGCAGAAGATCATCGCATTTGTCATGGACAATGCCACTAACAATGACACTATGGTGGTTGCCATTGAACAACACTGTTATGAAGCAAATGTGCACTTCTCAGCTAGGGAGTCATGGATGCGTTGTATGCCACACACAGTTCACCTAGCTGCAATTAAGGTATAGACTATCTCTGTTCTTGTCCAAAATGGTATGAGTTAACATTTTATCAGCTACTTGAGGGTATTGGCGCACTGTCAAAGGTGGACAGGAAGAAGGCACTCTCATGAAGTGGGGACTATCAAGATAGTGCTGTGGCACTGCTAGATCGTGAGCATGACAACAAGGCTGTCCAGTTCCAGGATGAAGAGGATGACAATGCCGATGCCAATGAACACCCTGCCATGTTTCTATCTCCCATAGCTAAGGTGACCCCATATTGTGCATACTGCCACTATATCATTCTCAGGTCCTCCTTTTCTAGCTTCAGAAGATCATTCGAAATGTTTGGTCCAGCCCCCAATGCCGCCAATCATGGTACAAAGAAATCTATATAGTAATGAATCAAGGAGGTGGGAGTGGCGAAGATCAGAGCCCAGCACTCATGCTCATTCTCAATGTCCAAACATGATGGTCCTCTACTCATCAGATGCTATGTGAGTCCCAGATACATTCTATTACTGTGACATCAATTCCTTACCTACAGTCAGGTTGTGCACTTGATTACTGACCAGCAATTGACTCATACGTCACAAGGAACCGTGACCTTTATCCATATGAACTCTCCAATGAAGACTGGTCTTCAATTAGTATGGTTTCATCATGGCTGAAATTGTTTCACAGTGCAACCACCCAGATGTCTGTGACAAAGGTGCCAATGCTCTCAACCACCCTTGCCATATTTTGTGGGCTTCAAGACGATATCAAGACAATCCTTTGCAGTCTGGCAACAAACACATCCCTGGTCATCAAAATGGGTCTTTTTGATGCTCATGAGAAGCTCAGTGAGTATTATTACAAGTATGACGAATCTCCATTTTATACTTGGGCTGCATGTATGTCATTCCATTGTGTTACGTTGCCACTGAACATCAGCCTTGACTTAGGCTTGGAAGTGGTGTGTGATGCGACTTAGTGAAGGTAGAGCTACACACAGACTGAATGTCACATGGTCTTGGGGATCACAAGGTCCAATGACACTTGGATATGGGACAATGGTCACTTCTTGGGCACAAGTATAGAAAGGGAGAGAGCCCTTAGATCTTGCAGAATAGAGGGGAAGACAAGTGGTGATTCAAGAAGACCAAGCTGGAGAGCTAGGTCTTTGACAACTACATCTTAAGTATTACAAGAAGAGGGCTTTAAAGCGCCTCCTGAAACTCGAACCCTAGTACCTGTATCCTAGTATCGAGTCATTGTATCGTACATGTGATACTAGGCTGACTGACGTGCTGACTGATATGTAAGTCCATGACTAATTACCGCTTACTCCAGTAGTCATAACCTATGAGTAAGTGTCTCTGGATGAGAATGTAACACATTGTATCTGTCCATTTCAGCCAACTAATTCCTTGACTAATTCGCTCAGTACTTGATCCAAGAATATCATATGACGGCATGAAGCTTGACTATGAGAGTGACCCACTACTCTTGCTGTACCTTGAGTCATCCAAAGACCATTTGCAGAACTACTACAATACACACTATGCCGGTAAACATTCAACACCATCTTAAATCACGGCGTTTGCAACCACAACATCCAGCATGGCAGTTGCACCCCCATGCTCGCCTCAGAAAAACTTCACTTTGCATTTTCACTGGAAGGCAAAAGTGGTCATAAACGAGCTGGAGGAGTACTTCAACCTTCCACCAGAAGACTTTGAGACCTGCAACCCTATTCATTGGTGGATGGGTCGGCACGCTCAGTTCCCAAATCTCTTCTGGTTTGCTCAGGATATTCTCTGTATTCCAGGTGCATCTGCAATCTGTCAATGGGGTGCCATAGGTGACAAACATCACATGTTAGGGTCTGCAGTCACTGTTGAACGTGTTTTTTCAGGGGGGCGTGATACTATTTCACTGCACCATGCAAGTCTTCACCCTGAGACAATCAAAGTCCTTATGCTTGCCAAGAAGAAGCTTCATTTGGCGCATGCTCAGAGTGCAGTAGTATTGTGTAGCAGTAGTTAATGTCCTTACTATCCAACTTTCTGTTTCCATATTGTCATATTCACTGTCAGACAGCCGTCCAGGCACCCATACTGTACCATCAACCAACTCAAGTGGTAGGTGTCTGTACCATATACAGTATGGTTCTGACCTGTCAACAGCCATATGTGTACAGCCATCTCCATAATACAGACAGTGCACAGCCCTATTGGACTTATGAACATGGAATTTTCTCTGCACAGCCCAAGGTAGTCACAGCATCACATTGCATGGCAAGCATGCACAACTTAGCATCAATAGCAACAAGTAGAATTATATAAATCTATTTTTTATTTACATTTTTTATTTACAATGTTTATTTTCTGTGGGAAAAAACCTTGGCATGGGGGTATTCAAACCCTGCTACCTCTGTTCTGAAAACAGAAGGGGACTATCAATATGGATTTGGCTGTAATACTTAACAATTTTTCACCATCCATAATGAGAAAATTATTGTAATCAAATTTTATGATCATACCAGGATTATCAGGTCATAAAAAAGTGTGAAAAAACTTAATGTTCAGCCCTAAATAAAGTCTAAAAGACCATTGTTCTCACAATTTTAGTGTGGGCTGAATGTTAAGTTTTTTCACAGTTTTGTCTTGTGTGATAATTCTTGAATAGACATAAGATTTAATTGTGATAATATTCTAATTATGGATTGTGAAAAATTCTTAAGTATTAGTCACTGCTTTTTCCCGGTTTCTTCGTGCAAAAACAGAATCATATTGTCAGTGCCCGCTCATGTTAATCTAACTCTGAGGACGGCAAAATTTGGGTTTCTGTAATTGGGTATGGTCAGCGGATTGAGTTGACACCTTGGTTGATACGAATTGCCACGGGCTTATCTCGGGCTCGAACTTGCTACTGCGTCCAAACACAGTAAGTATGTGGTAAAAATGGGATGTGCTTGTGCTATAAATTGTTTAAGTTCTTCACTCTTGCTTTATCTCATCACTCAACATGTCTTGCTCCGTCTCAGGTCCTACTCCCTTACTTTCACAGTCAATGACGCCAAATTACTCCTCTGTTTCGGGGTAGGTCTCGAACGTCGTTAACAACGTTGAGGTGCCTGACGCTGCTGTCCTGTGCTCGAAAGGGAGTCCCAGGATGTTTTAGGGGAGCTGAAGACCCTCGCCAACATCATACAATCCTCCATCGACAAGATCGAGGAGGTCCTTAGCGCTAACGCCTTCGTCCTCCCCTCGTCAAATGCATCTTTTAGCTTTGAGTCAGAGGCACCCCGCATGCACCCGAGCATTCAGTCCGCCGGGTCGCTTATTACCTCCGCCGCGGCGCAACTCATGACCCTTGTGAGGCCTGCACCGTTGGTAGTCACCGATGTCATGATGCAGGTGAATCGGATTGTTCCTGCGACCATCGCACACTTCCAAGTCACTGTTTACTAACAATATCAAGTTCCATGTTTCTACTGCAATGCGCACTGCAGTGAGTACTCATGTTGCGGAGATCCTTCGGGATGCAGGCCCCAAGGTAGCGTCACTGGCAGATATCCTGTCGGTTGAGAGCTCTCCCACCTGACTTTATGTTTGCTCAGGGTTTACACGCACGAGAGATCGCCAAGCCAATGGGGGTTCATCCTGCGAAGCTTGGTGTGTATCAAGATGGAGTAAAATATGTCCGCTGATAGTGTGCCATCAGCTCGGGTCCTTCGTCTCCTTGCAACGAATCACATATTCATTGAAGTGTCGCCGGATGTGTTCGCCAATAACCGGTTATCCACTGTTTTTGACACTGGAAAACCTGTTGAAGAGCTGATATCAAAGTGGGCCCTATTCTGGACACGATCGCCAAACACAATAAACTGACAGATGACTTTAGCCCCGAATCGAAGCACATTGGGACCCTTGGCATAGCGTCTATCATCGAACACGTGTATGAATTCCCCTTTGGAGTCATTCTCATCTAGGCTCTGACCACGTTCCCCCAGTCTTGATGTAGTTTTTAAGAGCTCATCGTACCTGACAGAGACACTTCTCGATCCCGAATTTGGGCATGCCACCGGAACGACTAAGACTGCTCTAAACAAAGCATTCGGCATCGAGGGAGATATGTGGGGCTGGTTAGAGGGTCCGGATAATAGATTCCGCCTTGCAAGATTCGGCGCTGGGATGACTGGCTTGAGAAACATGACTCCGGATGATGCGCTTTTCGACGGTTTGTCACCTTTTACTCTGTCGATTACCGCCTGACTTGATGCGTCATACCCACAGGGTAT
>Ga0137385_10005891_pt1 | contig 10789 bp, 8 predicted proteins | sample SagtaG_FD_104921 | JGI IMG/M metagenome (GOLD analysis project Ga0137385, IMG submission 104921) | Vadose zone soil microbial communities from Sagehorn Ranch, Mendocino, California, USA - Sage2_R_80_16 metaG | ecosystem: Environmental > Terrestrial > Soil > Vadose zone | place: USA: California... | reverse complement strand
TCCTCGGTGAAGTCATCGGGGAGGCGCATGCGGGCGGTGTAATACAGGGCGCGTTCAACGGTGAGATCGCGGTGAATGATGTCATCCTGTGGCACATAGCCAAGCTGGGTGCTGAAAGCCGCGAGGTGTTGATAGTAATCTTTGCCATTATAGAACACGGTGCCTTTATGGGCCGGTCGAAGGCCGTTGAGGGCATCCATGAGCGTGGATTTGCCCGCGCCGGAACCGCCTACCAGGGCCACAAACTTGCGTTGGGGGATGGCAATGGAGATATTATCGAGAATGATGGTTTTCTTGCTGCCCTCTTTGTAAAGGCCGAGCGCATCGATACGAATACCGCCGCTCTCGTCGCGCTGGGTGAGCTGTGTGCCAGTATAGGTGAAATTGAACGGGCCGATGCGTATCTCATCACCGGGTCTTAACGGCTGGTTGGTGACACGCTGCCCATTGACATAGACGTGATTGGTGCTTCCCAGGTCAATGATGCGATAGCCACCCTGTACCAGTTCAAGACGGGCATGGCGTCCAGACACCTGGGGGTGATCGAGTACCACCATATTCTCGGGTAATCGACCGATGGTGATGACCGGCGCTCCTAAGGGAATGGGGCGAATCTCTGGGACAATATCCTGCGCGGCGCCACTGCCATCGTCATAGGAAATTGTGACCATAGTGCCGTGTTCATCGCCGATACGGAAGAAATCGCCACGCGCCAATGGTTTGCGGAATGCCTGGTTGCCTGGAATATGATTGCCATTGTAAATCAGACCGTTCAACGTCTTGCCACGAGATGGGTGAGGATGGACGAAGACATACTGGTTGCCCTCACGGACAATCTGCGCGTGAAAACCAGAAACTACTGGCTCACTGATGACCAGGTCATTAGATGGTTCACGCCCGATATTGATGACCTGTTTGGTTAAGGGAAGCGCCTGTTTATTTGGATGAATGTTGGAACTGACCTCTATTGAAGGCGTGCCCGGGGCTATTCCCGGCGGCGTTGCTTCAGAATAGACTACCGGTTTTACCGGCGGCTGGGCACCAGATGATCCCACGGGAGGAGACCCAGCAATGGTATGGAATGCTGGCTGAGCAAACGGTTGCTGTGGAGGGAGAGGCTGTGATGGAGCATAGAGTTGCTGTGGTGGTAGCGGTGGCATGTATGGGTTTTGTGGAGCAGGTTGCTGAAGCGAAACGGCAGGGGCTGCCAGGTCAGGTGAGACCAGGAAGAGGAAGGTGGTTCCATTTCCCAGGCCAATGGTATCGCGATCAGCGATGGGACTCTGCTGCACGTCCCGTTGATTGACAGTCACGACGTTCTGTAGCGAGAGTTTTTCGATACTCCATTGCCCACCATTATTCACCAGGCGGGCATGTTGGCGCGAGACCAAGGGGTCAGAAATGACGATGTCGTTTGTCGGTTCACGACCAATAGTCATCATGGGCTTACTGATCTGAATGGTACGCCCGGCCAGTGGACCGGTAAGAAACCTGATCGACCCCAATCCCTGGGACTTGTTTAGCACATCCATAAAAAAAGTCTCCTCTAGGTGAATGATGACAACTTGCGGCAGCTATCGAGTCCTCTCGACATGAACTGATAAAAGACATGCAGCGCATTTGCTGTTGCTCTATCTCACGCATCTGTTTTAGTGAGGCAATTATACTGTAGTGGTGTTCTTATGACAAGACGGTAAAAATATGGAGAGCCCTGGCGGTGTATGCTGCCCCGCTTCGTAGGGACAAGGTGTGGTGTGGGGCGGACGCGGGGGCCTTGTGCTTGTCCTGGCTGGGGGATCGAGCGAGCACCGAGGACAAGCACAAGGCCCCATACATCTCACTTAAGCTCTTTAAACACAACAATTGTTCGAGTTTTTTGAGGTCAAATTGGCCACTTACCGAGACAATAATGATGAGCTTATCAGGCTTAAGTGAGATGTATTGAGCACAAGGCCCCCTCCCCTCTTCACCACCGCACCTTGTCCCTACGAACCGGGTGCTTTGTGCAGATTGATATTGCCGGTGCTGACATCGATTTTCAAGATGGCTGACGGGAGGGTCGAACCTGGGATGAGCGGGCCACAGAAGTAGGTCGAGCTGGGGGGGGATGTGCCACAATACGGAATGAGGGTGGGGGGAGGGGTCAGAGGAAAATCGCTGTTGAGCTTGCCAAAATTGGTATTGGCATCAATGATGACGTTCAAAGAGGCGTTCAAGGTCGCATTGACATTGCCTGACTCACTTTTGAACTCATACCAGGCATGAGGATCTGTAGAGGTAGAGGTAGTGCAGGGAACAATGGGTGTACTGAAGTGGACATCTAAGAGCGCATTGAACGTGATATTGCCAATGTTGGTCACGACACAGGAACCAGCGACCAGTAGCCCATGCTCTATGGAGACATTTCCCTGTTTGCTCGCCTTGAGGTTAACTGTCCCTTGAAAATTCTGAACCGTTATATCTCCTTTGATGGTGGTAGCGGCATTGAGGGTAAATGGAGGGGTGTTGGTCACATCGGAGGGAAGCCTATTCACGCTGGCGGGCAAGACCAGCGTCAAATCAACAGCATCGAGGGTGGGATTGGGTATAGTTGTACTGATCGCAAGGCAACTCGCTGGAGGGCAACTGGCAGTCGTGCCATTTCCCGCATTGACCGAGATGCGCCCAAATTCGCTGGTGGCGTTGCCGCTGCTGCTCGCCTGGACTTTCCTGGTATAGGTAAGGGTGGCAGTGGTGTTCGTATTATTCGTGTCAACCGAGACGCTCACATTGCCTGTGCTGTTGTTGATCTGTACCTGCGTGAGAGTGGGCGGGACACTCAATGGAATCGAGTGCGGCTGGTCCGAAAAAGTAGAACTGCCAATGCCCAATCCAGGGAAAGCCGTCGGAAGGACACGGTAGAAGATGAATGCAACGATGCCCGCAATTAGCGCAATTGCGACCACACCACCAATGCAGCCAATCAACAGGGTTGACCCAACACTGCGGCGACGTGGTGGTACCGGTCGTCGAGGCGTGGAGGACGGTGGTTGCGAGCGTGCGCGCCGGAGTGGTCGATAGTTTGGCTCCTCTTCGGGGTTAGTTGTGCGGCGCGGAGTGCGTGCGGGCGTATCTTCAATTTCGTCACGCGCATTGAGCGGTTGACGGGGACGTTGACGCAAACGCGCGTAGACATTCTCACGCGATTGCCGAGTCGTGCGCGGTCGCTGTGGCTGCTGTTGTGAGTACGCGGTGTTATCTTCCTCGCGGAAATCGTGTGTCCGGCGGCGCACCACGGGAGGCTCGGTCACCTGGTCGCGATCATCACGTGGGGGAACAGGCCGACGCTGAGAAGGTGGACGCTGCCGGGGTGGCTCCAACGAATCTTCATAGTCATCTTGCGAGGAACGCTGATAGGGCGGGTATGCCTTACGAGAGGTATCACGCAAATCATTGGTATTAGCCGAACCAGAACGTGGCCTGGGACGTGCCCTGGTATCGCCTGCGTCTGAACGAGGGCGTTGTGGTCTGGAGCGAGGCCTATCACTCTGGTAGTTCTCGCCTTCGCGGGCTTCTTCCCAACTGTCTTGTGATGTATCCTTGTCTCTGGTCATATTCGTCCTTTTCCTTTCGTCCTGCCCGAGTGCGGAACACCAGGCGTGTCAGCGTCGTTGGCAGGACGGATAGGTACTACCTTGCATCCTGCCTGAGCGAAGCGCACTCTTTGCATCTTGCCTGAGCGAAGCTAGGACGCAGTCCGTTGGCAAGATGGTTTCCAAGAAGGACGCAGCCCGTTGGCAGGATGGCTTTCAAGGTACCGATTGTCTTCGTTTGTCCATCGTAGGGAAACGCATAAGGTCCCAAGCTAAAATGTTACCAGCCTATGGTATGACATTTACTTACGATGTACCAAGCACAGCATAGGGAGACGACTTTTTACCCTCCAGCAGGAGAGCGGGTATGATAGCCACAAGGCAGAGTATACCGGCCGCCAGAAAGATCGAAGTGTACACATCGTGTCCGGCGCTGGTGCCAAATTTCGCCAGGGCATCCTGGAAAGCCTTGCTAAAAGGACTCACTCCGGCGGGTGGTTTGAAGGTGACAATGATTGCGTGGAAACGTCCAAGTCCCCACGAGGTCAGGGCGGCGAGACCAATGATCATGCCCACCATACGTAAAACGGTGACGACGGATGAGGCCATACCCATCTGTGAATTGCTCACCGTATTGATGGCGGTAGTGCCGATAGGCGCGATAACGAGGCCAAAGCCAAATCCGCAAATGACCGTACTGGTGGTAATCTCGATCCAGTTCACATCGATGGGCCAGAGGTGCATCAGCATAAACCCGAGTGCAGTGAGCAGCAGGCCAATGACCGCCGTTGCGCGACAGGTAATACGTGGGCAGAGCAGGCCGCCAACGATAGCGCCGACAGGAATCAAGGCCGTCAAGCGCAGCAGCGTCAGGCCAGCATAGAGGGGATCACCACCGACCACGGTAATGATAAAGAACGGGATATCAACCATAGCGCTAATGAGTGCGCCACCTACCAGCAGACTGACCAGGGAGGAAGCGGAAAATGCTGCGCGTAGAAATACCGACAATTCCACAATCGGCAGAACCTGTTTGCGAAGGCGCGGTCCAGTACGTCCTGCTGTTTCTGCATTGCCTTCCCCCCGAACGTGGGCGCGATCCAGCACGCCTCTACGCTCAATGAAAAGTTCCAGCCCGATAAAGGCAGCCAGCAAGAGCAGCGATGCGCCAATCAACCAGGGATTATTCTGTATCGGTGACTGGTTGGGGTTGGGAACCCCCGTGGTAGCAGTGATCGCCTCCTGTGAAAGTCCCAGGCTCAGGCAGAGTAGGGATGCCCCTAGCAGCAGCGTGCCGAGAAAATCGATGCGCCCCCGGTTTGTAGGGGCGCGATTGATCGCGCCTACTTGCGTTGCAGGATGATACCCGGCGCCCGATGGAATGAGCCGCCAGACCGCAAAGGCGAGGATGGCGACAATTGGGAGATTGAGATAGAAAATGGCCTGCCAACCCAGCGTTTGCACAATTACGGCGCCGTAGAGCGGACCCAGTACCCCACCGGTCTCCGTCACCATACCGATCAAGCCAAGCGCCAGGCCGCGCTGTTTTTCACCATAGAAATCGCCAGCAATAGCCATAGCGACCGGGATGAGGGCGCCGCCCCCGATTGCCTGCACAAAGCGCGCGGAAACCAGCCAGACCAGGCTGGGAGAAAGCGCGTTGGGATCGCTGAAATCATTGGGCGCGGAGACATTGATGCCGATATGTTGCAGGAAACTGATATCCACTGTATTGCCCAGGTTGGTTGCAAGGCCGCAGAAGAGCGAGCCGAAGGCGAAAATACCGAGGCAAATCAGAAAGACCGCGCGCCGTCCGTACATATCGGAGATGCGTCCCATGAGCGGCATAGCGATGATGAAACCGAGCAGGTAGCCGCTTACGATCCAGGCTGCCCGGTCAAGTTGCTCCGGGCTAATCGATAGATCGACGATGATTTTGGGCAACGCCGTGACCACGACCGTCTGATCGAGGGCGGTAAGAAAAACCGCGCTGCACGCGGCCAGCATTGCCAGTGTAGGGACGGGATTTATCCTGTCCCTGTCTCGTGAATCGTCCTTGTCTCGCAGTCGAATGCGCTGAAAACGCTGCATCGTCTATCCTTTTCCTATGGCGTTGCCGTCGGCGTTAAGATGGGCGGCAACGTTGGTGTCGCACTGATGGGTGGCGCCTGGATGTTGACCGATTCCCCGAAATTTGATAGCTTGAAGGTGCGTACCGTCTTATCGGTATCACCCTGCGCCGCTATTCCCGTAATCACAATCTCATACGGCAAGTTATCATTTTTCCCAATGCAGGTGGTCACTTTGTCCAACGTGCCTGCTGGCGCGCCACCGCCTGTGATGCCAGAAAGATAGCTGGGATCAAGTTGGCCGCTGAAATTCCAGCAACTTCTTCCATCCACATTCGAGTCGGTGGGCTGGCTGGGATTCTGGATATGGCCCAGGATTGCCGAGACGCCCGTCTGTGGATCGGATAGTGTGCGTGGATCAATCAGCCCCGTCGCTGATTGCCAGGTACCGAGGGCGGCGAGGTAAATGTACTGTTGACTGCCCAGGGCGATGATCTGTACCTGCTGACTGGTCCCCAAAAAGATCGCATTGGCTGTAGCCTTGAGCTTATCGGGAACCTGAATATCGCCATCCGCGCTGGTAATCGGCAGCGCCGCATTTGTCCCAATATTCTCTGCTTTGAGGCTAAAATGATAGGATGTAACCTTCTGAATAGCTGCCTGAGCATTTTTAATCAATTGATGCACATCAGGCGCGTTGCTATTATCTCCACCGCATGCCGCAAGCAGCAGCGCCAGCATCAGGATGAGCAATATGTAGGGGTGCGATGTATCGCGGATGATTCTGTAGGGACCCGATGTGTTGCGTCTGCCTGCCATGGAACCCTCCTTCACTCTATAAGCCATATGATGTATGTATGACACATATTTTACCATACGACTGAAGAATAAAGGAGGTTTCACAGACCCTGCCTTTTCTCCTATCAATCTTGTATATCAAGCGTATTATATGCTATGCTCGTTTCAAGCATTCACCCCACACGTCAGGAAAATGAGGAAGGTTATGTCAGAACGAAAGCAGCAGAACTTGTATGTACCCTTGCGAGTGCGTTTTCGCTCGGCTGCCGAGCGCGCGCAGTGGGAACGTGAACAGGCTGCGGCCAATACGCCTACCATGCCGCGTATCCCAGAAACCCCTGATGACTCGATGCTGCAATCGCCAGCCGTAACGTATCCACATGGGATGGAGGTACCGCAACGCGCGCGGCAGATTAAAGAGGTGATCCGCTTAGGCAATCTATTACGCGCGGAACTGGGCCTCAATGAAGTGTTACAGCAAATCATCGCCTCACTGAGCGCGTGCACCGGCTTTCGCAGCGCCGCCATCAACCTGGTCGAACAGGGCAGCGAATACCTGGCGGTTGCCGCTCAGATAGGATCATCCGAGGAAAATGCGCGCCTGTTAACGGAAAGACCTATCACGCGCGAGCAAATGCAGCGGCTCATGCGCCCAGAATTTCTTATCAGCCAGAGCTATTTTGTGCCGCACGAGCGCTTCGCAGAATTTTCGGATATTCCAACGGTTATAGATTTGCCCATTGATCAGTACGAGCCGGGTGGATGGCATCCTGAAGATGCACTACTTGTACCCCTCTTTAGCCCGCGCAAAAAGAAAGTACTTGGCTTTCTCTCTTTAGATGACCCGCAAGATGGCAAGGTTCCAACCGAAGAGCATATAGAGATCGTCGAGTTGTTCGCGAACCAGGCTGCCATCGCCATCGATAACGCTGTCATCTTCCAGGAGCGTGAAGCCGAGCGTCTCGCCCTGGAACAGGCCATTGAACTGCTGCGCCACGATCTGAAGCGCCTGCAAAGTGGCGACTTGCGTGTGCATGTCCAGTCTTCGCATGAAAAGTTGCAGCCCATCGTCCAGGCAGTCAATACCATGATCGAAGAGTTCAGCGAGATTCTGGGCAGCGTGCAAAAAGTAACGGAAGCAGTAGATGAGCATGCCCAGGACGTGCGACGCGGTTCAGAGGTACTCGCGCATGACACCAGCCAGCAAGAGCACCAGGTAGAGTCCATCTCCCGCGTCATCGATGATATGGCAAGCACGATGAACCGCGTATCCGAGCGCGCAGAGAAAATGTCCCAGGTGGCATCCGAAGCCACCGAAGTCACCGAGGAGGGGCAAGAAAAAGTTGATCGCGCCCACGAAGGCATGCGCTCAGTACGCGAAACCACCATGCAATCCGCTCGCATCATCAAACGCCTGGGGGAAAGTGGCCAGGAGATCAACGACACCGTCGTAGAAATCACTGACCTCACTACTCGCATGAACCTGCTCGCCCTCAATGCGGCCATCGAAGCTGTGCGCGCAGGCGAGCGAGGCCAGGGCTTCGTCGTCATTGCTCAGGAGATTCGCTCACTGGCCGTTAGCAGCGCTGAGGCCGCGCGCAAGGTCTCCTCGCGCATACGCGCCATTCAAAACGAAATGACCACCGTCTCCCAGAGCGTTGACCAGCATATCCAGCAGGTCGTTGTGCAAACCGAACTGGTCACCCAGGCCAGTGTCGCCCTTGCCGCCATTGGCATCGTCACGGAGCAGATGGTTGATCTTGTGCAGGGTCTCGGCCCGGCAGCCATCGGCCAGGCACAAGGATCGCAATTGGTGGCGCATTCCGTGGAAGAGATTTCACTCATGTCCAGTGAGATTGCCCAACAATGCGGGCATATGCAGCAATCGCTGGCTCACCTGGTAGAGTTGACTAACTCACTGCGCAACCGTTTGTCGGTTATTCGTATTGCAGAGCGCTAGAACGAGGCAGCTAGAAGCGAGGAACGGTCTTGAGCTGGCATATTCCCGATCCAATGATGCTGGTAGCCGATAGATTTACACAGTTTCTCTACAGGGCCACAGGCGGCTTGCTGGGAGAAAAGCAGTTGAGCTACTCGGTTCTCCTGCTTCACACTATCGGGCGCAAAACCGGAAAGAAGCGCACTCACGCGTTGTTATATTTCCGGGACGGAGAAAACCTGGTTATTTGCGCGTCGAACAACGGCTCACCTCAATCTCCTGCCTGGTATTTGAACCTGCAAGCGACCCCCCGCGTTCATATACAACATGGCAGGATACGGCGAGAGGTCACCGCGGAAACCGTTGGTCCAGAGGAAAGAGAACGGCTCTGGCGGAAGCTTTTAACGGTTCGTCCCCAGTTCGCCGACTATCAGCAATACACCTCGCGTGAGTTTCCCATCATCATTCTTAAACCGCTTCCTGCGGTGAACGGCAGCGTATCGGGTCAAGGAGGAATACCAGGCATGAGCAGTTATGTTTTCGATCCCCAGGTTATTCACGAAGTCAGCCTTAAACATCTTGGAGAACCTCTCGAATTGTAATAAGGTGACATGCGTAGAATCCACCAGCGCGCGGCAGGACGTATCATCATCGTAAGCAGCCGCTTGTAGCCAACAATGCGCGTCAGTTGCTCCATAATATCGTCGAAAGTATAACGCTGGTAGTGAAGCAGGCGCTGGCTTTCCCCGGTATCCAGCCAGTCGGTACTGTAGGGCTCGGTACCGAAGGCGCGCTCCGGTAGTCTGCCGATGCCCATCATCTCCAGCATGCGTGCGAGATAGTCCCGGTAATAGATCTGGCAGCCGGGACCGCCTCCGATGAGCAGAACCTTTCCCCATATCTCGTCACAGAGCATAGCGTTGGCAATCGCCAGCCCGGCGTCATAGTTGTGGAGCACCTCGATGCGTGTCGTGAGCGGTATCCTGAACATTATGGGATGGGGGCTGCGCAGACCCAACGGTGGCACATCGGCGAAGCGAAAGATCGTCCACTCCAGCCCCGATGTTTTCACCATCTCCTCGCAGGCGATTTTGTGGGTAGTGTAGTGATCAGTGGCCTGTACCGGGTCTGTTACCTTGCGCGGCGGCGGTTGATCCTGTGTGTGTCCAAAAACATCGAGGGATGAGGCAAAGAAAAATCTTGGCGGCCTGGACAGGCTGCGGGCCGCGTTCAGCAAATGGCGTGTTCCATCGATATTGATCGAGTGGGCGAGCCTGGGATGGTCTTCGCTGCCTGGCGGAATCATATAAGCCAGGTGAATGATGACATCCTGGCCCTGTACAGCTTTCAGCAGGTCTGCCGGCTGCCTGATATCGCCCTGGATGACTTCGAAATTGCCGGTAATGTGCTTTAAAATGCGAGTGTGGGCTTTGCGTGGCCTGACGAAGCAGCGTACCCGGTGCCCCTGGCGCAGAAGTTCCTGCAGCGCGCTGGTTCCAATGTTACCAGTAGCCCCGGTTAACAAAATGTTCATGTTTATTTCCTACCCTTGCATAATTATATCTCAATGCACTTACTATCATCGTTTCTTTTTTGTGACGTATTACCATTGATATCACTTGATTTCACGAGTCAAGACAGGTATACTCCCTATAGCAAATAGTTATATCGGAAAATAGAGCGGTCATGATGCAGCAGAGAAAGGACACCTTCAACAATGTATGACGCACCTAAAGTAGATCCGACCAAATTTGATCTCGCTTCCCTAAAACGAACAAGGCCAGAACAGGACAATGATCGGCTTTCCAGGAGGGCGGCCCTCCTGATGCTCATTGTCGTGCTCCTCATCATTGGGGGCCTTGCTCTCTTCTTCGTCACTCACTATTAGTACTCTCCTCCGTTCTCAGTTTTTGGCACTGATTTTTTCTTTGAAAGCCTTCGCTACGGCTTCAATGCCATATGTGTGAAACAGAAATTGAATCAAGCGCATACGCGATGTGGGGTGCCATAGTGTCCTGCTCGTGAGCTTGTTTACGACGCTCGTTAGCTCATTGAGTATCGTTGCGAATCGAGAGGCTTCTTCTCGATGACGTGCGCGTAACAGCCAGTTTTGTTTGATCTCTTCTGCTGTGAGATTGAGCTTGATGAGAGTGATCGCGTCTACCGATAGCGTCAGGTACTCCACATTCCTGGAGCATTTCACCAGTATCCACGTCGTCCTCCACGACCACAATGATAGCGTCCGCCTCTTCCTGTTTCTTGAAAGGCATGGGTGGCCTATGGCAACGATTCGTCAATTTTGGGGCCATTTGTGCCGCTCTGCATTTTTTACCTCTCAAGAATCCTCTGCTGCTGAGAAGAGCCTCATTTGACGAGCCGCCGTCTTCTTTCGCTTTTTCTTTGGTTTCTTC
>Ga0137385_10005887_pt1 | contig 10793 bp, 9 predicted proteins | sample SagtaG_FD_104921 | JGI IMG/M metagenome (GOLD analysis project Ga0137385, IMG submission 104921) | Vadose zone soil microbial communities from Sagehorn Ranch, Mendocino, California, USA - Sage2_R_80_16 metaG | ecosystem: Environmental > Terrestrial > Soil > Vadose zone | place: USA: California... | reverse complement strand
CTACTACATAACTATGATGTCTACAGTGTCTACAGTTTCTACAATGTCTACAAGGGTTTCCAGGCATTGCTACCAAGCTTCTACAAATCAACTACTAAATCACTATGATGTCTACAATATCTATAGTCTCTACAGTCTCTACAAGGATTTCCAGGGTTTGCTGATGCTTGTGACATGATTCACTGTAATGGAGGGGCCTGTTCTGCTTTGGTTGCTCTGACAAAGATGTGATCTGGTAGTACAGTCACATCTTTGTTGTCATTTTCCCCTTGATCATATCCTGGTTTTCGGGATAGAGTGTTGGCTCTTCCATTTAATCTTCCTGGAATGTGTTGTATCTCACAATTGTATTCTGAGAGTTCTAGTACTTCCCTTGCAACCCTCCAAGATATCCTTTGTGGTAGTCACCAATACTGCAGATTGAGATGGTCAGAATAGATGATGATTTTGTGTGGGGATCCTGCAAGTAGCAGCCTCCAGTTTTTGAGTGCCATTACAATGGCAAGTAGTTTGAGATCGTAGATATTGTAGTTCCGTTGTGCTTCATTGAGTGTTGCCGAATAGTATCCTATGGTGCTTTTTATTGTCCTCTTTGTGTTGAAGAAGTACTGCACCCACTGCATATCCTGATGCATCTACTTCAAGCTCAAATTGATCATCAAAGTTTGCATGAGCCAGTACTGGTTTTGCAGTTACCCTTCCTTGTAAGGTATCAAACGCTTCTTGTTCGTCCTGTCCCCAGTGCCATTCTTGGTCTTCTTGTGTGAGCCTATGCAGGGGTCATGCAAGTTGTGCGAAATTCTTGATGAATGGATGGTAGAAATTGAGGAATCCCAGGATCTTCCATACTTCCGTTGTGTTTTTGGGTACAGGCCAGGTATCCACACCTGCAATTTTTGCTGGGTCCATGCGTGTCACCCCCTTTTCAAGGATTACCCCCAGGTAATCCATAGATGGGGCATGGAAGGTACACTTCTCCGGTTTGAAGTAGAGGTCATGTTTCTGAGCAACCTGTAATACGTCTGAAACCGCCGCTTTGTGATCATCCATGTTCATCCAGGTTGCGATACCAATGTCGTCCATGTAGACATGAATTGTCATTCCCAGTGGTTCGTGTTTGAGTATAACATCATGATAGATGTAATTCATCATCGTCTGGAATGTGGTGGGTGAGTTGGTGAGACCAAAGTACATCACCATGAGTTCAAAAAGTCCGTATCATGTTTTGAAAGCTGCTTTAGGTTCATTCCCTTCATGGATATGGACATTATTGTATCCCCAACAGACATCAAGTTTTGTGTATATGTGGGCATTGCTTAGGTCGTGAATGAGGTCTGAAATAAGTGGAAGCAGGTATTGGTTATGCACAGTGAGGGTGTTTATCTTTCGGTAGTCTTGCACCAGTCATAGTTTTCCATCCTTCTTTCAAATGAAAAAGAAGGAGGATGTGTATGGTAACTTTGATATGCGAATGTATCCTTTCTTGAGTTCATTTTTGATGAACTCTTGTACTGCTTGATCTTCAATTCAATTCATGGGGTATACCTTGCAGTCTACCACATCGGGTGCATCTTTCTTAAACTCAATAGCGTGGTCCCATGCACGCTTTGGTGGGTAACATTTTGATTCTTCTTCACTGAATATTTTGCTGAATTTTTGATAATGGTCTAGTACCTTGGCTTTTTGTGTATACTGTTGAGCTTTGATTGTGAGTTCAGTGGATGTTGTTGCTTGTGAACAGGAGTTTTTTGTCTGTGTCTTTGCTATAATAAGGTCTTTGCCCAGTACTTGGGGGTTCGTAGATTGGATGATGACAGGTAGTGCCTTCTCATTGATGACTGCATTTGTCCAGTTGAATTGTGGTTCGAATGTAGCAAGCCATGGGTAGCCAAGGACAAGGTCTTCATTTCCTATGTTTGTGACCAGGAATTGTATGGTTCTGTGAACTCCTTTTGTCTGCACTTTTAGATCAATATAATGAGTAATCAACCCATCTTTGTTTGCAGTGTTATCAATATTCCATATCTTTTTTGGTTTGTGTAGGGGTCTTGTCCCTAGCTGCATTTGTCAGATAAATGCAGGACTCATAAAGCAATCAGTAGCTCCAGAGTCTACAAGCCCTTTGATGTTGGCCATTGCATTACTAGTTCTGATAGAGACTGGAATGCACATAGATCGGAATTGTGTAGTCACTATTACAGAATTGAAATTATGGACCACCCTCACCCAGGCTGATGGGTTTAGGTGCTTTGAAAACCCTCCTTTCCAACAAGGTCCCTTATGACGAGTTCCTGTACTTCTTCTCCCACACAGGCCATTCCTCTTAACCACGTATTTGCTTGTTGTTGTGGCATTTGAGTGCAAGCCACCAATATTTGGTCATCTTCGATGACACTCCTGTCATCTACTACAGCTTCTCTTCCTTGACTTCGCTGGTTCCACATGTGCTGAGGACAATTGCAACTGAGGTGTCCTTTCTGATGACATGTGTAGCACTCAACTTGGCTGAGGTCTCTTTGTGACCTTCCTCCCTGTCTCTGTATGAACCCTCCTCTAAGTACATATCCTCTGCATGGTACATATCCTCCACACAGCATTGTGTTGGGATTCATTTCTTCACTTCCTGCAATTCATCCATGAGTCCTTCCTGCTGACATGTCCATGGCATTAGGGTCAGTGAGTTGTCCTCTTGGTGCCCATCTGCTCCTTGCTGGTCTAGGTGTGGTGTTTCCTTGATGTGCTCACAATCTTGCCTTTATATGGATGTAAGTTTGTTGTTGATCAATAGCTGCTTGTTTCCACTGTTCATAGGTGTGTGGTTGATTGAATTTGAGTACTTTCTGGTACAGTCCCATGGGTAGTCCCTCTGTGAAGGTTTTGACTGTTTGAGGTACATCAAACCTATACCCTGCCATCCTAACAAGTTCTTTGAACTCCGCCACATAGTTGTCGATGTCTTCTCCTTTCATCTTAAGGCCATCTCATAGGGCTGATTGGGTGTTTTCCTTTGCCAGACTATCAGTGAAATGTCTCAAAAAGGATGCGGCTACTTCCATCCAGAGCCTTTCATTGGTGTTTGTGATTCCTCCTTGAAGTTGCCTTGTCAACCACCAGTTCACCACCACAACCCATTTGTTAACATGTGTTCCTTTAATGTAAGTGAGAAAGAACATAGCTTGTCAGTATGGGTTGATCATAAGGGGGTTGTTGTTGTTCACCCCCCAATATAGCTCCCATTGGTTGATGAAGAGTTGCGTGTTCTTCCTATCTCCATCATAAATGGAGGGTGTTTCTCCTACTAATTTTCTGGGTTGTGGTTGTGGTATTTGAACTGGTGGAGGTCCCCATCCTCCTCCAGGTGGGCCTCCTCCAGGCGGGCCTCCTCCTCTGGGGTATCCTCCACCTCCTCCAGGTACTCCTCCTCCTGGGAATCCTCCTCCACCAGGGAATCCTCCTCCAGGGAATCCTCTTGCAGGTATATTGTCCTGTGGTAGTTGAATTGGTGGTAGTTCAGGGAGTTGTTCCAGTCCTCCACTAGGTGGATTGGCTCTGTCAGGTCCTGTGGCATGTTGGAGTGCCACTTCGTCATCTACTATGTTAGTGATTTGTCTGATTTGATGTCCTGTCTGTGGGCTGATGTCTTCTGTTACCTTCCTTCTGAGGTAATTAGCTTCTTCGTTGAGTACATGCTCCCTTGTTTCAGTCATTGTAGTCATGTCAGGTGTATTGATATGAATAGACTCAGCTAGATCGGCCAACCTTTCTTCTTCTGTGGTGTTTCCTGGGGCTCCTGATTTGACTGTGTTGTCGGATCATTTACTTCCTTCATCTTCATCTTCTGTAGATGGTGCTGGAGTTCTTGGTGCTTGGGGTGGTTGTCTGTCAATAGGTCCTACTTGTCCTGCAGTCTGTACTTTGTCCTCAAAGATGTTGCAACGGTAATCAGGTCTGGTTGGTCTTTCAACGTTCCACCTTTGAAGAGGGGTGTTCCACGTAATCTCAGTCCAACACACAAAGTTGTGGTTAAACTCAACTGGGTAGTATTGCAATGGTTGCATTGGGATATTCACAAAGTATCTGGTGCTTCCTCTAACAGTTCTCCATCTGGCTTCTTTGAGGTATATGAGAGGTACGTCTTGTTCTCCCCTCTGTTCAATGGAGTGGGGTGTGAAAACCCAATGACCTCTGGTAGTAAGGCATGCCACAATGAGAGCTTGGTCTTAATGTTACGTTGTCACCAACATCAGCCTTGACTTAGGCTTGAGTATGACACACAATACACAACTTAGCTGTGTACTTATACATGGACTTCAGCTGTCACATGATACTGATGGTCACAAGGTTCAGTAACACTTGGACGTGAGACAATGGTCATTTCTTGAAGGCAGGTAGAGAAAGGGAGAGAGCCCTTAGATCTTGCAGAGTAGAGGAGAATACAAGTGACGATTCAAGAAGACCAAGCTGGAGAGCTAGGTCTTCAATGACTACATCTTATATACTACATGAAGAGGGCTTTGAAGCACCTCTTGAACCTGAACCCTAGTACCCATATCCTAGTATTGAGTCATCATGTTGTACATGTGATACTTGGCTGACTGATGTGTAAGTCTGTGACTAATTACTGCTTACTCTTGTAGTCACAACCTATGAGTAAGTGTCTTTTCAAGTCAGAACATAACACACACCCTATCATGAGACCACACTCCATGGACCAAATTACTCTAGACTGCCTCCAGACCTAGTTGATAATGAAGAGGAATATAAAGTTAAGAAGGTTCTAGATTCTTGGTGGTTTGGCAGAAGACAGAAATTGCAATACCTTATCAAGTGGAAAGGGTATCCCAACTCAGACAACAAGTGGGTCAACAAGAATGATGTACATGCAAGTGAAGTGATAAGGGAGTTTAAAAATCAAAACCCCGCTTCAGAAATACATATAAACATGGGCTATATGAGCAAGTCCCTCATTCCCTCTCTTCCACAAACTTCCACATTCACTCACTCTACTCCCATGACCCATGCATACTACACTCAATCTCCCAGACAAGTATTTGCTGAGGAGCTCACCAATGGGCTCATCAGCTATGATGAGGCAGCTGCTCTATGTGTCAAATGATACAATGAGAAGCTGCAGGATGAGGAGCTTGCTGTCACCACCCCCATCACAGTCAAAGAACTGTGCAGGGAGAGGGAGTGATTCCCCAAACCAGCAAAGATACTTGTGTCTGAAGGTTCACTTTGATTGCTGGTGTCAGATGTGCAAGACGATGATACCATGGGACAAGAAGCCAACCCATCCTAACAGTGTGAGACACAAGAACTTGATGATCAGCTTTGGGACACTGAAGAAGGTGGCCTGAATGCCCTACCAATACCCCCACATCTGGAAGCAATTCCAGCAGCAGATGAAGGAGGCATGTTGGGAGTGGAGGGACAAACAGTTCACAAGAGCTGTGTGGAAGTGAAGCACATGGCTCGCAGCCTGAGAGGCAGTGCACTGCCAAGCACACTGGTGATGAAAGGACCATGGAGCTGCACCACAAGCATGATGGAGGAGGACCTTTACCCAGCTGAGCATCTCTTTGTCAGAATGCTAAAGGACTCTGATGACCTGAATGAGACCCCCTACACTGCCACAACAACTGGCTACCCTTTGTACAAGGGGAGCTACCTCAATAAGCCCTGTCAGCAAGGAGAAGCACCCATTGGGTTCTATCACAACTGTGGGGATCAATTCATCTCTTACCCCATTTGACAGGCACACTTGGAGGAGGTGCAGCAGGCCCAGTATGTTCAGCCTATCATGGGCCCAAACCTGCTTGTGATAGGGCTGTGTGATGACACCAACAAGGTGTACAGCAAGCCGCTGTACACCTCCCCCCATCTACCACTTCAGTGGCAAGCCAGTGTACACCACCAAAGAGCTTGAACTCCTCAAGCTCCATATGGAAGACCAGGAATGTGTCAACCATATGATTCATCAAGTCCACGATGTCTCATTGTCAGTGGAGGTTCACCAATTCTGGGTTATATCTGCAGAGTTGGACTGCATGGAGGAAGTACTGGTTGTGAATGAAGAACTGTGGGGGCAGCTTGCATCAGCTAAGTTGGGAGCTATACAGCGATTGGAGATGGCTGACACCTTGAAGAGAATTAAGGTGCAGGATGATGGACTTGTGGACAATGTCTTATGCACAATGATGGAGTTTCCGCTATGAGGGCGTAGCAGCTTGAAAAGGGGGTGATGTTACATTATGATTGAGATCTCACAAAGACACTTACTCATTGGTTATGACTACAAGGGTAAGTGGTACTTAGTCATGGACACCTTGCTCAGTCAGCAATAGTATCACATGTATGATAGTATGACTCAACCCTAGGATAGTAGTATTAGGGTTCATGGTTTGGGAGCAGCTTTAAAGCTCCTTGACAACTGTATATAAGCTGTAGTTGTTGAAGACCAAGTTCTCCAGCTTGGTCTTCTTGAATTGCCACTTGCATTCCTCTTCTACTCTGTGAGATATAAGGGCTCTCTCCCTTTCTCTACTTGTACTCAAGAAGCTACCATTGTCTCTAGTCCAAGTGTCATCAGACCTTGTGACTTCCAGTGTCATGTGACTACCAAGTCCATGTACATTCATCTTTGCTAAGTCATGTATTGTGTGCCATCCCCAGGCCTAAGTCAAGGCTGACATTTAGTGGCAACTTGCGTTGCTAAGGCCACATGTGAGTGTGGCACACTCAGAAATGCAAGGGATGAGCTGCACTGAGCTCTCTGAGATCTAAAACATGAGGGGAGAAGTCTATTCTTTTGCTTAGTTGTTGTGAAAGTTGTAAATACACAATATATACTAAAGGAGGGTGGACTAAGGAAACTAGGGTGTGTTTGCTAAGCTAGGGACCAGGGGGCATGCATAGGGATGGCCTAGATACAGGCAGGAGAGTCAAGTGCTCACAGCACAGGAAAGTGGCAAAGCATGGGAATGCAGACCAGGGAGCACACAGAGTGCATGTGGGAATGTGGCACATACAGAGAGTGCAGGAGGGTGGTGAGGTGCAGAGGGTATTGGAAAGTGACTGAAAACTGCAGAAATTGCCTTTTCAGGGCTCAGGGAGAGAGCAGGTGTATCAACGTATCAGCAACATTGCACCCCCACTTGCACTTGCATTGTGCTCACCTAATCACATTTTTGATTTGTTTATACAGTTTTCATGCCTCCAACACTCCTTTCAACTCTAGTTTATTGAATTTCTGACTACCAGCACTCATTCCAAGCTATTCTAACCACTAGCGATACACACACTGCACAATGCACAGCAGAACCCTCATCCCCAATGCAGCCATCATCCTAGCATTTGCATGCTGCCCCTTGCCACCACCAGCACACACAGACTTTGCGCTGTGCCCTCAAGTGGAGCCACACCATCTCACCATAGCACCATCACACCCCTAGACCTTGCCATATGCAGACATGCACCAGGCATGCCCCCATACCTTGCCGACAGCCCAATGTGATGTGCAGAGTAACTGTGCAGTGCCATGTGCCTAAGTCCTAGTGCAGCAGTGCAAGCCCATAAGTACTGAAAGCCAGACTGTGATAGAATTAAAGCAAACAGAAGGCAGTACAGCAACAAGGGTCACAACACCTGAGGCAAGCAACTTCAAATCAGGACCTGCACATGCCAAGTGCAAGAGTAATCCAACCAGTGCAGCCAATGTATGCACCCGCCACCAGTGCACCAACCCCTGCCTCACACAGACATACTTGCACTGCAAGCCACTGACCGCATTTCCCAGTTCCACAGTGGTGTGCATAGCAGCGGTGATCCAGACCATTGGTGATAGCAAAGCCTAAACCCATGGTGGCAGAGGAATGCATGTGCTAGTAACTATGCCACAATCACACACCCTTTTGTGGAACTGTCAGAGATGGATTGTGCTTCAAGTGGAGTGTGTGGGTCCCACAAAAACATGTACAATAAAAGTAACCCAGCTTTGTGAGGAGTGGCACACATCAAGTTACCTCAGTGCAGAGCCAACCATAAGCACACCACAGTTGTGTGGTGTCCCATACATTGTAAGGCCAGCCCAAGTGTTGGGCTTAAAATTTCCCATTTTTGGCACTCACATTATCAGATCAGACCACCTGCCATTCCCTCACCACCCACTCATAGGCCACGCATTCTTGTGCCTTATGTTCCCCATATACCACACTATTTGTTGATCACCTCAGCCACACTGCCCCTTTGTCACTGGCAAGGGCATGGATTATGTTATTCTACCTTTACTAACCTTTGTCATATTAGTGTGCAATATCATGTGTTGTGACACAATTTGGCCCTGTGCCACTCACTTGTGTTTCAGCAACTTGTACCTTACCACCCTTCCATGTCCTGTCTTGTCCCCATTCTGCCTCCACCCCATGACTTGTTCTCATGTTCTACCCCTCTAGTAGGTACTGGATTCAACTGTACTTAAAGCCCTCATCTCTTGCTGAATCGAGAGTGTCAAATTGCCACTGTTACCCCTACATCTTGTGTGATCTCTGTTTGAGTTTGGCCTAATCGAGGGCACTTGCAACTGACTTTGCTTGTTGCTTCATCTTGTCTCACCTCCTCAGTTGGCATTAGCTCTCATTCTCACTTGTTCTTGCATTCCCAGTTCTCACCCTTTCCTCTCCTCCCCCTTCCTTCTTGGAGTTGAAACACACTCCACCTTCGAACTCACCTGGACCCCTTAGCATCCATACAATGTCACCTACAGACTGTGGATATTAATTCCAGCATTTACAGGTGCTGCACAGATAAATGCAATGTGACTTCATCAAGAGCAGCTTCAGCATAGACAAGAGTGCAAGAGCAAAGCTTCAGTGATGGTTGGTTTCATATGCAAGCGGATGCCTGCAGCACATTTGAAGGTCAGAAATGGCTTGCATTAGCCAGTACAGCATTTACAAGACACCAGTGATGTGTGCAGCACATGCAGATCTGTGGCGACTTGTGTCAAAGAGTCTTGCAAGTATGAGGCTTCAGTGACAGTCCCAATTGCGTGTGGACTTCTACAGTGCATCTGAAGATTGGCAAGGGCTACCAGTACATATGACAATATTTACAGCCCCTGCAGTGTCATGCACATGGCATGCAGATCAACTTTGTCAAGGGCAGTGTGTGTTGCAGAGTTCACAGGTACAAAAGTGGCAGTGATAGCGCTACTTGCATGCAGATGCCCATGGCACATTTGAAGTATGGGGATAGTATACAGTACTTGTGGCGACATTTACAGCAACTGCAGCAACATGTGCAACACCCACAGATCAACAGTGAAGTGCATCAAGGATTATGACAAGTACAAGTACAAGTGCAATGGTGACAGCTCTACACTGCATGGACATCAGTGGCTTGTACAAGTTACAAGCATTGACTACAGTGATTTTAGGCCTTGAGAATTCACGTGCAACAAGAGTGGCTTGGTATAGGCAAGAGCACCCATTCTGCAAAGCACCTCAAGCACCAGCGTACCCAAGTCACTGCACTGCAATCACACAGGCTTCAGCAGCCCATCCAGGCTACTAGGATGACCCCACATGCCAGCAAACCTGTTTGTGACTCCCATGACAGCATTCACAGCCAACCCAACCTGACTCAAGACACCAGCACCACCATGTAAGAATGCCATGAGCATGCAAGATGTAGCGACTGCACCACACCCACATAGACCCCTAAGACCTGCCATGAGGATGGTAGACATTCAAGGAAGCAGTTTAGAGACCCGCTGCACATGCACAGCAGCACCCATGATAGCCATGCCTTGATGCTGATGACCACACCCTTTAGCAGACACACTGTGAAGTGCATAGTGCTAGCTGCCAGACCACAAAGCCACAGACTGCCACCTTTGGCTGAGAGTAAGGCCATAACCTTCAAGAGCTTGCTAGAGTGACCAGAGAAGACCATGGAAGTGCGCACAGTGGATCACACATCAATTTCACCTGCTGTACATGCAAGACAAGTCACACCTTGGAGGATGTGGCACAGCAGCCACAGTTGCATTGTGCCTGATTCAACAACAGTTGGACACACACCCTGCATGTTGAAGACACCTGCAATGGGCCAACACACCACAACCTGAGCAAAGCACCACATGCACAGCTAACTGAGGACAGTTAGTATTTCAGTGGGGAGGAGATTTAGGTGATATGCCTGCACTCTCCCTAGCTGATGAAATCACAATTTTTGCAGATTCCAGTCATTTTCCACACTTGCCACACTTCTCTGCTCTTCTGTGCTTGCATGCACTCTTTGTATATCCCACATTTCTGCACTTGCCACACTCTCTTGGGCTGCATTCCCATGCTTCACCACATTCCTGCACTTTCAAGTCACCGCTTTCCTGCACTGTGAGCACTCAGCTCCCCTGCCTGTTCTAGCCCATCCCTGTGTGTTTCAGGTATCCCCTGGTCCAGATCCCTAGATCCTTACTAGATACCCTCCTAACTATATGTGACTATTGCATGTACTTACAACTTTTTACAATTTGGATAAGAAGTAGACATTTCCTCTTATATTTTAGATCTTAGAGAGCTTAGTGTAGCTCACCCCTTGGGTTCCCCAGTGTGCTGCACTGTGCACAGCCTTAGTGAGTCAAGTGTGACATGTTCCTGACCCTGGCAGCCACTCATGTGAAGTTATGCACTATGTGGAAGTGTGTGCAACTCCAACCACCTTTGACCACCCAACCCAGCTGGGCTCTATGCACCCCACCATTTCCATTCCTGAACTTGCTGCACATGCAT
>Ga0137385_10005885_pt1 | contig 10796 bp, 10 predicted proteins | sample SagtaG_FD_104921 | JGI IMG/M metagenome (GOLD analysis project Ga0137385, IMG submission 104921) | Vadose zone soil microbial communities from Sagehorn Ranch, Mendocino, California, USA - Sage2_R_80_16 metaG | ecosystem: Environmental > Terrestrial > Soil > Vadose zone | place: USA: California... | reverse complement strand
TGCTAGTACCGGTTCCGACATGACACATTTCTTTAATGTGTCAAAGGCCTCTTGTTCTTTGGCTCCCCAATGCCATTCCTGGTCCTTTCGTGTAAGTTTATGTAGTGGTCGAGCAATGAATGCGAAATCTTTGATGAATGGGTGGTAGAAGTTGAAAAATCCAAGTACTTTTCATACTTCCGTCGCATTCTTTGGTACTGGCCACGTGTTGGCACTGGCAATTTTGGCAGGGTCCATGCGCGTCACCCCCTTTTCAAGGATTACCCCCAGGTAATCCATTGAGGGTGAGTCAAAGAGGCATTTTTCGGGCTTGAAATAGAGGTCATGGAGTTGTGCAACTTTGAGGACGTCGTGAACTGCCCGGTGGTGGTCGTCGAGGTTGGTTCAAGTAGCGATGCCGATGTCGTCCATGTATATACGGATTGTTGTTCCAAGGGGTTCATGTTTGAGGATGACATCGCGGTATATGTAATTCATCATAGTCTGAAATGTCGCTGGCGAATTGGTTAGACCAAAGTACATGACCGTAGGTTCGAATAGTCCGTATCTGGTTTTAAAGGTGGCTTTCTTCTCATCGCCTTCCCGGATGTGTACGTTGTTATACCCCCATCTGACGTTGAGTTTGGTATAGATGTGCGCATTACTCAAGTCGCGAATGAGGTCGGCAATTAAGGGAAGAGGGTATTGATTTCGGATTGTGATAGCGTTGATCTTCCGATAGTCTTGTACTGGTCGCAGTTTGCCATCCTTTTTCCGGACGAAGAAGAATGATGATGCATATGGTGATTTGGACTCACAGATGTAGCCTTTCTCTAGTTCATTGTTCAAGAACTTTTGCACCGCCTCATCCTCAACGCGATTCATTGGATAAACTTTACAGTCTATGGCTTCTGGTGCGTCCTTTTTGAATTTGATTGCATGATCCCAAGCCCTTTTTGGTGGGTATTGCTTCGAATCTTCTTCACTGAATACCTTGGTGAATTGTTGGTATTCCGCGGGAATTTCTACCTTTTTGGTATATTGTTGCGCTTGGATTGCGAGTTCTGTGGAAGTTGTGGCTTGAACCCAATGGTCATTTTTCACCCCTTGGATTTGTGCGATTATTGGTTCTTTTCCGGGAATGGAGGGGTTTACTGACTGGAGAATTACAGGTAATTCCTTTTCGTCGATGATGCCCTGCTTCCATGTGAACTTTGGTTCGAATGCAGCCATCCAGGGATATCCCAATATGATATCTTCATTCCCTATATTGGTGACGAGGAACTGTATCGTTTTTCGGACTCCACTGGTTTGTATGTCAAGGGTTGTGTAATGTGTGATGTCTCCGGCTTGATTGGCCGTGTTGTCGATGTTCCATATCTTTCGTGGTCTTTGTAGGGGTCTTTTCCCTAACCTCATTCTTCGTATGAAGTTTTCGCTCATGAAGCAATCGGTTGCTCCAGAGTCTACAAGTGCTTTTATGTCGGCCATTGCATTGCTAGTTCTGATAGAGACGGGAATATGCATGGATCGAAATCGCGTAGTCACTATTACAGAATTGAACTTATGGATTGCCCTCACCCAGGCCGATGGGTTCAGGTGCTTTGAAAACCCTCCTTTCCGACGAGATCCCTCATCACCAATTCTTGTATGTCTTCTCCTGCGGAGGCCACTCCTCGGAGCCATGTGTCTGCTTGTTGCTGTGGAGTTTGAGTGTTCCCTCGCACCGTTATTATCGGCTCTTCGTCACAGACGCTTCTGTCGTCGACCACTGCTTCACGCCCTTGGCTTGGTTGTGGGGTCCAGTTTCTTCTGGCATTGTTTGGTCTGTTCCACGTATGCTGGGGACAGTTGCGACTCAGATGTCCCCTTTTGTGGCAAGTATAACACTCAACTTTGCGTAGGTCTCGTTGCCTTCCTCCCCTTTGATTCCCTTGCATGAATCCTCCTCGAGGAACGTATCCTCCACGAGGCATAGTTGCTGGGTTCATTTCATCGCTTCCTGTGACACAACCCCGAGTTCTTCCTGCTGATGTATCCATTGCGTTTGGATCCGGCATCATTTGTCGTGGCATCCACCCTCTTGGACGAGGGGTAGATACTATGCCACAATGCGCCTTTAGTCGCGCTTTCATGTGGATATAGTCTTGTTGGCGATTTATTGCCACTTGTTTGCACTGTTCGTATGTAGTTGGTCGGTCGAGTTCTAGGACCTTTTGATAGAGCCCAGTGGGTAACCCGTCCATGAATGTTTCAATCGTTTGAGGTACGTCGAATCGATACTCAGCTAGTCTGATTAGCTCTTCAATCTCAACGATATACGTGTCAATGTCTTCCCCTTTCATCTTTACTCCCGTTTGGAGTATGGATTGCGCATTTTCCTTTGCGAGGCTATTGGCGAAGCGCCGTGTGAAGGATGCTGCTACTTCATTCCAGAGTCATTCGTCAGCGGTGTTGATTCCCCCCTGTATTTGTCGGGCTAGCCATCGATTGATGGCCATTACCCATTCGTTAACTCGACTTCCTTTTATGTATGTGAGGAAGAACATAGCTCGTCGGTATGGGTTTATCATAAGGGCGTTGTCATTGTTGACTGCCCAGTATAGCTCCCATTCGTTGATGAACAGGGTCGTTTTCTTCCTGTTGCCGTCATAGATTGTGGGAGGTTCTCCTACCAATTTTCCTTGAGGGGCTTGTGGCATTGGTAGTGGTGGTGGTCCCCAACCACCTCCTGGCGGTCCCCCAGGTGGTACCCCTCCTCCTCCGGGGTATCCTCCTCCTCCTGGGAATCCTCCTCCTCCTGGGAATCCTCCTCCTCCGGGGAATCCTCCCCCGGGGAATCTTCTTCTAGGTTGGTCATCTTGTGGGAGTCGAATGGGTGGTAGCTCTGGCAGTCATTCTGGTCCTCCGCTTGGTGGATCAGGCCTATCTGGCTCCTGTGCTCGTCGTAGAGCTGCTTCATCGTCAGTTGTGCGCATTCTATGTCCGGTTTGTGGGTGAATTTCTCCCACTATTTCGCATCGGAGATAGGTGGCTCCTTCTGTTGTTATTTCCACCGGTTCCGTCATAGTGGTCATTTCTGGTGGGTTGATGTGAATTGACTCAGCTAATTCAGCTAATCCCTCTTCTTCGGTAGTATTCCCTGGTACCCCTGTTTTGGCCGTGTTTCCAGAATCTTCGCTTCCCCTTTCTTCTTCTTCGTCTTCAGTAGATGGTGCTGGGGTTCAAGGAGTCAGGTTGTTTTGTCCGTCGATCAATCCTACTTGTCCTGCTGTTCGTACTTCGTCTTCGAAGATGTCGCACCGATAATCTGGTCCTGTTGGTCTTTCGACGTCCCACCTGTTTTGGGGTGCGTTCCAAGTAATCTCTGTCCAACACACGAAGTTGTGGTTGAACTCAACTGGGTAATACTGTGCAGGCCTTGTGGGGATGTTGACAAAATATCCGGTGTTCCCTCGAACAGTTCTCCACCGTGCTGTTTTGAGGTATATAAGAGGTACGTCTCATTCTCCTCTCTCTTGGAGTGAATAGGGCGCGAAGACCCAGCGTTCTTTGGTAGTGATGCGCGCCACGATGTGAAGGGAGCTTGGTCTTAATGTTATGTTGCCACTGAACGTTAGCCTTGACTTAGGCTCGGTACGCGGGGCGCAACACGACTTAGCGATGATAGACACGGACTCCTGCCTGGTCACGTGCTATAGGAGGTCACAAGGTCCAAGGACACTTTGGACATAAGATGCTTCGGCTCGTAAGTGGAGAAAGGGAGATAGAGCCCTTATGTCTCACGAGAAGTAGAAGACGAGTGGCAATTCAAGAAGACCAAGCTGGGGTGCTTGGTCTTCAACAGCTACATCTTAAGTACTACAGTAAGAGGGCTTTAAAGCGCCTCATGAATCCTGAACCCTACTATCGCTATCCTAGGGTCAAGTCATCGTATCGTACATGTGATTCTCTGGCTGACTGATGATAAGTCCATGACTAATTACCGCTTACCCCAGTAGTCATCACCTGTAGGTAAGTGTCTTCAACGTGATTGTAACAATGTGGGTCTCAATACCTGCCATCCGTGCTGTTTGGGGGAGTCCCTGGTTAACGCATAAGGCACATGGAAAGGAGCGCTATGGCTTAGCATGCCTACAGGGAGTGACCCCACTGGCAGAGGCCTTTCCCCCAGCCTCCTGTGTAAGTACTACTAAAACTAACTAGCACAGCGCAGTTGTAACAGAGGCAAGAGCTTCGGTGGAATGACTACCACCCAGCCTTGACACCCCAAAACCACTCCCAACTTAATGGGCAGCAACAGCCAACTGTTCAACTGGGCTTATAGCCAGACCAGGCTCCCCCCATCCCACCTAACAATCATGGCCAGTAAGGCCACATCGGGACGAAAACCTGGAAGTATAGAAGTGTACTAATGCGCACAGGGATGGGAGTTTCTCCCCACATGTCTCCCCACACCTGGGGTCTATAGCGCAGGTCAAGCAAGGCGTGTGAGGCCCCAGCATGAGCCTCAAGACACTTGCACCCCAACGTGCAGAGGTGCACCTGAGTTGGAGAGGTATTTAATAAAGTCAAACTCACAGTGAGAGAACAGTGAGTAGATCTTGTCAAGTCAGATTACAGCACAGGGCCCATAACCTGTTGCAATGCAGCAAGTTATGGGATGTTCTGGCACACCAAATGTAGCGTAAACAAATATGTATTAGACACAAGATAATAAAGCAACTCACCTAGCACACCAAATGTAGCATAAACAAATGGGGCACCAGGCGTATACTATGCAATCTTAAGTACATCATAAGGAGGCTAACTACACGTGAAATACATGTGTGGACACCTGCACTCCATTAGAAACAATCATAAAACTTCCTAACTAAAGATCAAGGAAGATCAAGGGATTGTCCCTGATCATAGTCCTTAAGGATCATGTTGCAAGACTACACTTGCATCTCATCTCCACTCATGCCCAATGCCAAGGCAACTCGCACATGGATGCACACAACATTTCAACAAGTAGTATAAATTGTATGAGTATTGGACTGTAAATAATCACCCAGTTGTTCTTGAAATCACCCGTGTGCTCCATTCCACTTAGCACTCTGCTGCATCTCACTCAACTCCTTACTTTCATCTCTGCTCAGTGCATGCACTTCCATGTGATGTGTTACATCACATTGTCACATTGACTCTAGGTTATGGGCCCTGCCCATGCCTAAAGACACCAGTATGAGATCAAGTTATCTATTTGCACACTTATCTATCATTTTATCTGCACTTTCAGCATCTTGTATCATAAGTGACAAGACTCGCTTCAATGTTCCAAGGTTGGCAGTGGATGGTTCCAACTGGGTGATATACTGTGATTGGATGAGCTGGGCCATGGGCTCCCAAATGCTCTCTGAACACTTGACTAATGCTACTATGCCCCAAGCCTATTCAAACTCTGGCATGGTAAACGGAGTTGCTGCACCAGCCCAGTGGGCCTATGGGGAGGCTACTGTGAAGCAGGCTATCACTACTTCAGTTCCCAACTCTATTTTTAATCACATCAAGAGCAGTACTTGTGCCAAGGATGTTTGGGATGCCTTAAAGGCATTATTTGAGGGGCGCACACAAATGATTGTCATGGATCTTCATTGAAAGATCTAATCACTAAAATGCAGGGAGGATGACAATGTATGCACTCATTTTGACACCATCACTCATCTATGCAAGCAGCTAGCCACAATGGACAAGACCATTCCCAATGAGGAATATGCCTCCATTCTCCTTGGATCACTCCTGGTAACTTTTAAAGCCACCATCTCAGCCATATCCACTACTGCCACACTTACCAACACAAACCTCACACCAAATACAGTAATTTGACTAATTACTGATGAGCATTACTGGTGCATCATCAAAGCCAGCAAGCTGAAGGACAGCCAAGATGAGGCACTAGGTGCTGACACTGGCAAGAAGGACAGGAGGCTGAAGAAGGATGTGGAATGTTTTAATTGCAAGAAATGTGGCCATATGAAGGCTGACTGCTAGGCAAAGGGAGGTGGGAAGGAAGGGCAAGGACCAAAGAGGAGAGGCCAAGAGGGTGCCGCTGCGGTGGATCAACAGGCACAACCTGACATAGAGGCCTGGGCTGCAATTGAAGAAGTTTCAGATCAAAGTGAAGATCAGTCAAATCTCGCTTGCAACCCCTGGACCAAGAGCGAGCTCTATGACTCCAGAGCCTCGTGTCACATGTCCCCTTTTCGCCATCAATTTGTATCTTATCACTCTATTACCCCTCATCCCATTATGGCAGCCAACAAGCACCTTTTCTTTGCTAATGGCATAGGAGACTTATGGATTCAGGTACCCAACAGTGAGTCATTCACCCCCATTATCCTCTGCAACACCCTCTATGCCCCCGATATGGCACTCACTGTCGTTTCCATAAGCTGCATTACAAAGGCAGGCTTCACCATGTCTTTCAAGGGCAATGCATGCAAGATTAGAAATGGCAGGGGCATTGTCATGGGAAAAATCCCCTCTAATGCCAATGGGCTCTACCAGGTGGAGCATGTGTGCAGCACAAGTTCAGCCAACGAAGCAGTCAACATTTGCACGCTCCATCATTGCCTAGGGCACATTGCTGCAGACTCTATCCATACCCTCATCCACTCTCAGGCAATACAAGGCATTTCACTCATTGATGATGGGCAACCAATCTACTGTGAGTCATGCAAATATGCTAAGGTGACTAGGAAGGCCATCAAGAAGGAGCACAAGGGAGTGATAGCAAGCACCTTCAGTGAGAGATTCACTCCAATGTCTGAGGGCCATCACCACTGCAGACTATCAGTGGGCGATGTTACTACATCACTTTCACTGATGACCACTCCCATTTCACCCACACCCAACTCTTGCGCTTCAAGGATGAAGCTTTACAAGCTTACAAGGACTTCACCACTTGGGCTCAGACTCAGTGTGGGGTAAAAATCAAGTGGCTTCACTCAGACCACAGGGGTGAGTATACCAGTGCCAACTTCAACTGGTACCTCAAGGAGCAAGGTATGGAGCATCAGCTAACCACGCACAACACCCCTCAGCATAATGGGGTGGCCGAGTCATTGAACTGGTGCCTTCTGGAATGCATGCATGCAGTTCTCCATCACAGTGGCCTTTCCAAGCATCTCTGGGGGGAGGTGACTCTTTTCGCAACTTGGCTCAAGAACTGCATGTCTATGCAGGCACTCAGCAACGTTACACCATATGAACGGCTGCATGGACAGAAGCCCAACTTGGCTGGGGTGCCTGAATGGGGGCAATGTGTGTGGGTTCACACTGACGCAGGCTTAAAGTTGGATGGGCAAGCCATTGAAGGGCATTGGGTTGGGTACAACAGGAACAGTACTCATGCCCACAGAATCTATTGGCCAAGCAAGAACTCAGTTTTGGTCAAATGAAATGTCAGGTTCACATTGACAACAGTCACAATTTACAATGCCCCACCACCTACCAACAAGCCTGGCAAGACCCCTTCTGTCATGGCACCTCCCCCACCACCTTCCCTTCCACCAGCTCTACCACCAGTCCCAGCACTGGCACCTCCTCAACTGCAAGACATCACTCTGCTGCTGTCAGATGCTGATGATGATGATGATGACAATGTAGAAGACCAACTGGACCCAGTGCTGCCAGGCCAGTATCAGTCCATGCTGACCACCAGCAAAGACAAGCTGAAGAATTGGTGCAACTCTGATGGCAATCCTGGCTATGCTCAAGCAATGTGGGCTTTAACTTGCAAAAGCAAACCATTGGACTACAAGAAGCGACTGGAGGCTGGCAAAGGCACAGTTGATAGGGGAGAGCACGAGGAAGAGATTGGGTGGTCCAGCAAGAAGAAGAAGCTCAGAGCAGCAGCAGCCTTCGCTGACAAGTTCACAGACTTTGGCACTGACTGCAAGTTCATCACAGGCATTACGCCACTCATTGTGGAGGTCATCAGCAACATGCAAAATGATCTGCTGATGCCTCACGAGGCACAATCTCGCTCTGACTGGCCTTTATGGCAGCAAGCAATGGATTGCAAAATGAAGACACTCAAGGACGTGGGCACTTGGGAGACAGTGCTGCACCTGCCTGGAAGGAATATTGTGGGCAGCAAGTGGGTTTTTCATGTCAACACAAGGCCAATGGCAGTGTGGACAAGTACAAAGCACACCTCATAGCACAGGGGTTCACACAGATATATGGGTCTGATTTTTTTGAGACCTACTTGCCAGTCACCAAACTCACCACCTTCCAGATGATCCTTGTGCTTGCCACACAGGAGGACTGGGAAATCAACTCCTTTGACTTCAACAGAGCATATCTCAATGGGGAGCTAAATGAGCAAGAGGACATCTACATGAAGAACCTGCCTGGCTATGACAGTGACCAAGGCACCATCAAGCACCTCAAGAAATTGCTGTATGGCTTGAAGCAGGCCAGGCAGAAATGGTACAATACCCTCAAATGTACCCTCGCTGATCTTGGGTTCTGTGTTAGCAAGGTTGACCCTGGAGTATTCCACACTCACGTTGGCAAGCACCCAATCATTATCGCAGTCCATGTTGACGACTGCGCTATCACTAGCAGCTCAGGAGCAGTCCTCCAAGACTACAAGTGCAAGATTAATGCACATCATTCAATCATCAACCTGGGGCCTATCCACTGGCTCCTGGGCATCAAGATCACCAGGGACTGCAGTGTGTGCATCATCGCATTGTCGCAGGAGTCCTACATCAACACTATCACCCAACATTTCAACCTGAGCAACGCAAAGCCTATCCATGCCCCCATGATCCCTGGCATCTCCTACTTAGTCAAAGATGCACCCACGGACAAGACCAACATGGCATGCATGGCAAAAGTACCATACTGCAAGGCTATCAGTAGCCTCATGTACGCTTCTGTGGCTACTCATCCAGATATCTCATTCACAGTCTTGACACTCTTGCAGTTTTTGGAGAACCTGGGGGAGGCTCATTGGGAGGCCACTAAGCGGGTCTTCCACTATCTCACTGGCACATGAGCTCATGCATTAATGTACAGGGAAGACTGTCATGCACTGATTGGTTATACAGACACAGATGGATCTTCACAAGACCATTGGCAAGCCATCTCTGGCTTTGCATACCTCATTGATGGGGGCACAATTTCATGGAGCTCTTGCAAACAGGAGCTCATTGCACTGTCCACAGCCAAGGTGGAGTATATCACAGCCACACATGCCACAAAGGAGGGCATCTAGCTGTGATGCCTCATTGGCAAACTCTTCAGTGCCTTCAATGCACCTACAACACTTTACTGTGACAACCAGGCAGCCCTAATGCTTGCCACGACAGACAACTTCCATGCCAGAACAAAACATATTAACATTTGTTTCCACTTCATCAGGCACTCTGTGCAGACCAGAGTTTTTAAACTCATCTACTGTCCCACAGATGACATGGTGGCTGACATCCTTACTAAGGCGCTTCTGGCATGGAAGGTGAAGGGCCACTCTACAGCACTCAGACTGTGCTCAGCTTGTGGGGGAGTGCTGAAATATGGCACAGAGATCCCGTCTGATCGTTGCAGACCAGTGCCCCAATGACCAGATGTCAGTCTGGTAGGAGCGATGACTTGGGCTAATCTTTGGACTACCCCAAGGCTTCACACCTCAATTACTATACCATTTTCCCCCCCTTCTCCACCTCACCTCTTCTGCTTACAATCATGTTTGGTCTCTACAATACATTCCCAGATCAAGCACAAGCACACCAAGTCTGGCATCACAAGAACAATGGCCATGTGTTCCCCCACTCAATGCCTTGATTCCTTATCATTCAATGCACATTATGTCTCAGTTCCCTTACTTTATGACCCCCATGACCCATTGCTATGACCTACTCACCCGATTAGGTCTCTCATGACCTGTTCCCTTACGACACATACTGATATCTGATGATTTCCATACAATAGTTACTTACAAACCCTTGATGGGCCAGTAGTATAAATTGTATGAGTATTGGACTGTGAATAATCACCCAGTTGTTCTTGAAATCGCCCATGTGCTCCATTCCACTTAGCACTCTGCTGCATCTCACTCAACTCCTTACTTTCATCTCTGCTTGGCATGCACACTTCCATGTGACACATTATATCACATCATCACATCAACTCTAGGCAGTGTAATCTATTTACCCTGGTTGGGCAGTAATGGTTACCATAGGTGGATTGTGAAGTGTGAGGACCAAGGCAAACCATATAATTGGTACTCTATTTTGACAAAATATAGTATGAGTTTTGTAAGAAGAATCAGACTGGTTCACCTAAACACTTGTCAATAGAATGGTCCAAGACATAACACCTCTCCTCAATATCTTTTACTCTCCTTCCCCTCTGTGTCTATAGCTCATCAAAATGCTGAAGCTCCAACCACTTGTTTTAAAGTCTCCTTCTGTGTGTGGTTGATAGCATGTGGGTTTGCACCACCAGGGAGTGGGTTGATGGCATAGCCAGTGAGGTATGCAACAAGATTGTGTCCACTAAGATGCTCTATTGCATCAGTGGAGTCCAGGTGTGGGAGATTATGCTAATCACTAGTTAATTCAGATTATAGTAGGGGCCAAAAATGTGACTTACAGGTGGCTGGGTAGGATCATCACCATTAGCAAAGGGGACAACTTCAAATGGCACAATATTGCCAGTGCCTCTAAACAGGTTGATTTGCTATAGGTGAAATTAGTTATATCCAAAGAATAAATGGAAAAGCCATACCCGCTTAAGACTTGGGAAGATCTCAGCCCTCATGT
>Ga0137385_10005884_pt1 | contig 10796 bp, 9 predicted proteins | sample SagtaG_FD_104921 | JGI IMG/M metagenome (GOLD analysis project Ga0137385, IMG submission 104921) | Vadose zone soil microbial communities from Sagehorn Ranch, Mendocino, California, USA - Sage2_R_80_16 metaG | ecosystem: Environmental > Terrestrial > Soil > Vadose zone | place: USA: California... | reverse complement strand
GGCTTTGTCGATATAGGCGGCAGCCTGCTGAGGAGTCCAGGCATCTGCCGTTCCATCAGTTTGCATGGTGATAGTGAGATAGGCCACACCGCCTTTGATATGGATGAGTTGTACGACATTGTCCATGCTGTAGCTTCCAGGAGTGCATTTATTGCTCTGACCGCTGGATAGCTGCCCGCTTGTTGGATCAACCCAGCCTGTTCCTACGAGAGCTGCGTCGGGGTCAGCAGCAGCAGTTGCGAGGTAGGCCCGGATGCCTGCCTGGCAATCGCTTCCAGTGATCCAGCTGAGTGAGGCGGTTTTCCCGTTGAGCAGGCGAGTGCTATGGGCAACCGGGGCAACGGAAACCGAGTTTTGTAGAGCCAGGATGGTGGGTGCACTGACCAGGACATGACCGGTTAAGAATACTGCCAGGACGATCAGCAAAAGCAACAGGATAACTCTTGATCTACTGAACACTTTGCTGTACATATGTACGCTTCTTTCCAATGTACTCTGGCATGACTATTCAGGTTCCTACTGAACCATAGAAATAATAGCATATTTATCGATAAAGATGAAACAAAATGGCACAAATGGTTCTGCCAAAAACCGGAGGAACCGGCCCAGATGAGGGGAACATGAACAGAATGTTATTGAAAACTCAATTTTTTCACGTTATATGTGGTATCGAAATGAAGATTTCTTCATAGTTTGGGGTTAAAAATTCATAAAATATTCATCCTTTGATGGTATGCTGATGGCAGCGTGGCTCTATATTCTTTATTGTCTTGTGGAAGGGCTGAAGGACTTATGGTTCAGTTACCAAGCGACCAGCACATCACTTACCAAAACCAATATCGTAAGTGCGGAAAAGCATCTTGCCGCACCTGCCGCGATGGTCAAGGGCATGGCCCGTACTGGTATGCCTATTGGCGCGAGGGATCACGTTTGCGCTCAGGCTATATCGGGAAAAAACCACCCTGGGTACAGGGTACAGCAACACCTCGTAACGAGATGAGGACAGCGTTCCCTACGGATGAGGAACGAGCAATGTCTGTTCTGGTCTGACTTCTCTCATTTTCATGTGAGTATCCGCACTTCCGCACTCTCTCGGTTGAAGTTAGTGGTAGAATAATTGCTATGAAATAGTAGTGATATCAAAGCCGTTTAAAGAGGGATTCTTTGGGGACACCCCAAACCCCGGCAGAGGGCTGGCTGCCCTCTGCACTCCCGCTACGATGATCGCTGTTCAAGCAGATTTCATATGAAACAATGGTAAAAACCTTGGGGGCGCTTGCATGAAATGTCCATTTTGTGGGGGTAATGAGTCTCGCGTTAAAGACTCGCGAGACATTGGGGATGCGATCCATCGCAGACGTGAATGTGAACAGTGTAAGGGACGCTTCAGTACTTATGAACGGGTTGAGAAGTTCGACCTCATGGTGATTAAGCATGCCCAGAGACGAGAAGCTTTTGACCGGGAGAAACTTTACGTTGGCATTCGCAAGGCATGTGAGAAGCGTCCATTGCCCGTGGGCGAAATCGAAAACGCTGTTGAGGAGATCGAACAGGAACTCTACCGCCTGGGCCGACAAGAAGTGCAGAGCAGCGAGATAGGCGAACTTGTAATGGAACATTTACGAAGTATGGACAAGATCGCCTATATTCGCTTTGCCAGCGTTTATCGCTCTTTTGCAGATGTCGAGACGATGTTCGAGGAAATGCAAAAGCTGCTCAGTCGGGAGAAACCTGAGACAGCTGAGGGGAATGGACTGGAACTATAACCAAACCAGTTGTTCAGCAGATTAAGTGACGCGCCGAGCGGCTTATTCTGCTGAACAACTGGTTTAAAATTCAGGGTGGCTCAGGCTACTAATGGTTGTGGACACGACCTTCGGCTTTGCGTAAGCGACGGCTGAGCACACCGAGCAACTTTATGGCAATGTCAGGGTTATTGCGCAGCACGGCATGGAAATCCCAGGTGGGGAGCAGGAGAGCAGTCACATCAGTTACCGCGGTGACAGTTGCCGAACGTGGCATGTCATCTAAGAGCGCCATTTCACCCAATACCTCTCCGGTGCCAGCGGTACCGATTTCTTGTTCTGGCTGGCCCGGCTGGGTTGCCTGGGTGATGCGAACTGTACCACTGGTCAGGATATAAAGCCCGGAACCTGTATCGCCCTGGTGAAGTAATTCTGTGCCCGCGCTATATTTGCGTTCACGGCAGCTTTTCGCGAGTATCTGTAATTCCTTCTTGTCTAAGCCAGAGAAGAGATCTACTCGTGCTAGAGCGTCTTCGTACATGATCGAGAACTCCTTCCTATTGGTCGGTACCCGGGTCGGTACCGCTAAAATTATCCAAACTGCCATCCTATGTTAGCCTACCGGGATGTATTTTACCACAACAGGGCATTCGAGCCTACTACTAAGCTTTTTGGGGGAGGATGAAATAGTTTCTTCAAGCGTGAAAGACGCCGAAATAGGCTGTCAGGCAGCGCAGGTTGTGCGCTGCCTGACTTTGCTAGATTGGATCAGGAATCTATTCCGTTTGCTCGCCGGTTCCCTGCGGGGGCACCAGCAGGTAACTCAGCACCAGGCCAACGATACCCGCCATTACGGTTGAACCGAGCCATAGGTGGATCGACCAGGAGATACCACCGTTGCTAATCATGATGGGCACGAAGTAGTCGAGGTAGAAAACCACGGGCACGGTGAATGCGAAGAGGCGTAATGCCCCAGGCCGCGTGACCGCTGGCTTTAATCGCCACAACAGTACATCGGCAATGATGCCTGATAACATTGCAACAGGTATCAACTTATACTGATCCTCGTGGCCGAAGACGCTCATCAAAGCGATATTGAGTGTAAAGACCAGCGTCATTGTACCGACCGGCAGCTGCCAGCGTCGGATGGCTAATAAGATGACTCCCATGAGTATTCCGGCTTGTAGCAGGATGGCAGTCGCTCCTCGTGACTTTTCGCCATCGCCTATGAATGTGTCTGTCACAAGCCCGGTCTGGACAAAGGGATGAGCAAAGGATGTGAAGAATGTGAGCGTCGATAGGATGGCGGTCAATGAGATGATCGCCGGGAAGAGGGTTGCCCAACGATTTGTTGATATAGAATCTGCGCGCCTACAGGTGGCGCGGAAAGGCCCACTCATGATCAGCAGGCCACTAAAGGCCAGCACCAGGTGCGTGGGGCTGAGCAATGGCTCGATGCCAACCTCGAATCCGAAAAGCGTGTGCCAGATCAGGTCACCCACGCCAGCAACGAGGAATAAGGGTACGCCCAGCAGCGATAACTCGTAACCACCGGGTATCGCCTCTTGCCAGCGATAGCCGCGCCAATGGTTGATGAATACGGTTGCGACCAGAACGACCGCGCATGCGAAGTACCCCGAATAGAGAACAACATGCCATGGCGTGAAGAATGTATTATCCACCTGGCCGTGATTATGTGCCCACCCATCAAGGAACAGACCGCCCAGGAACCAGCAGGTGAAGATGGTCATTACGCGGTCAAAACGGATACCTGCGATAAAATGCTTCTTTTGGACTTCGATATGTGTTGGCTGTTCATTGATCCTTGATGTGCTTGCCATTGATTTGTCTCCTTTCACCTGCCCTATGATATTGTTCATTTCAATGCTCATCCACATTATAGCAGAAGGCGCGACGAACCGCGAAATAACTGAAGCCCTCGTATTCCTACACCCGCTTTTTGACTTTCTTTGAGCCACGAACTACAATGGAAAGCGATAAGAGTATGGCATGAAAAATAGAGAACGGGTATCACGTACAAAGAGATATAGATGCTATGACAACACAAGACAGAACAACAGCGGAGAAGCGTTTACAAGCGGGCATCGAGGCCTTTAACGACGGGAAGTTGGATACAGCCGCAGAGGCTTTCTCTGATGCGGAGATACGCTTCCGGTTGCTTGGTGATTATAAGCGTGCTGGAGATAGCCGCTCGATGCTGGCCGATGTGCAGCGGCAGAACAATATGTTTGAGCAGGCTATAGGAAGTTACCACCGCGCTATAAGGCTCTATCGAGAGGCTAACCATCCCTTGAATGAGGCAAACACTACCCTCGCACTGGGGCATGTTGAGCGACAACAGGCACACCTGGACCTTGCACAGAAAGCCTATGAAGCTGCTCAAGAACTTTATGTGGACCTGAACAATGAGCAGGGACAGGGGAACGTAGCTCTCGCTCTTGGGCATATTGAGCTACAGCGTGGAAGAACGGAGCTGGCCAGTACCTACTATCAGCAAGCCGCCCAGCATTTCAAAAGTGCAAATGATAGCATTAATGAGGCAGATGCACTGCGCAGTCTGGCAGATATACATCGTTTAGCCCGGCAGTTTGATGAAGCAATAGCCGATTACCAACGTGCCCTCGAAGTGTATCGCTCAACCAGGGACAATTTCGGTGTGATCGATGCATTGCTCGGCCTGGGGCGCATCTACCTCGACCAGCGGAAACTGGATCAGGCATCAGATGCTTTTGTAGAAGCAATGAAGCTGGCACGCCCGATGGAATACGAATTGGGAGAAGCTGATAGCGATCTCGGGCTGGCCGAAGTTGCTCTGCTCAGCAACCAGGTTGACGTGGCACTGATAGGTGCAGAATCGGCGAATCAAAGGTATACTCAGTTGCATAACGCACTGGGGACGGCCAATGCGAACCGCGTACTTGCAGAGATCAATATGCGCCGGGGGCAGCTTTCCTATGCCAGCTCGATCATGGAACGAGCGATACGGACATACAAAGCTGTCGCATACCGTGTTGCACTGGCAGAAGCAACAGCAGGGCTGGGCGAGATTCAGCGGCGGCTCGGTTCGCTGGAACGTGCAGTGCAGAGCTTTGACGAGGCCCGGAAGCTGGCACAAATGACGCGGAATGAGTTGATCGAAAGCAGGGCATTGCTGGGTGTTGGCGATATCTACCGCCAGCAGGGACGGACTGCCCTGGCAGGGGACTATTACCGTGATGCCCAGGTGCGTATGGAGCAGATTAATGAGCCAGCAGGGGTGGCCGAAGCAGCAGTACGCCTGGCACGCCTGGCAGTATTCGGTGGACGTTTGAATGAGGCAAGTTCATATCTTGCGACAGCCCAGGCTGTAGTTTCGGCCAATACATCCGCTCGGCAAGTACTTCCTCTGATGTCGCTTGTACAGGGACAATTGTTGCTGACGCAGGGAGACTTTGCACAGGCTGAAGCACGTCTTAGTGATGCGCATAATCAGGCTGAAGGACAGCAGGAGCCTCTGCTCGCTGCCGAGGCTCTTCTGGAGCTGGCTCGTACACGCCTGGCACGTAGCGAATTAGATGCTGCTTCAAGCACTTACATGGAGGCAAGACGGCAATTTGAATTGTTGGAAAGTACTGATGGGAGTGGTGCAGCAACGCTAGGAATAGCTCAGACACTGATCGGGCGAGAACTCTGGGAGGAGGCGATCCAACGCTGCGAGGAGGCGTTAACGCGTTTCAATCAGAGTGATGACTTGATTGGACAGGCGGATACAGTGCTCTCTTTAGGATTGGCACACCGCGGCAATGGTGAACTGGATGAGGCAGCCACAGACTTTGAGCAGGCATTGACACTCTATCAACAGCAACAACAGCCACTGGGAGAAGCTGATGCACGCTATGAACGAGCGGGAGTGTTTCTGGCACGGGGAGAACTGGATGCGGCTCTACGGGAATTTGTTCGCTCGATTGCATTGGTTGAACAGGTCATGAACACTCTCAGCGTCCCTGAGCAACGCAGTATGTTCTTGCGTCAATATGCAGAGTTGTACGCACAAACAGCGATTACCGAAGTAAGAAGAAATCAGGATGTACAGGCTCGCGCTCGTCTCGCTTCCTTCACGCGCCTTGGGGGCAACAAAGAAATTGCACAACACATCAAAGCTTACGAGGAGACTGTTCCGACCAGTGGCGAAGAATTGAGTGAAGATGAGATACGTACCAACAAAGACCTGGTAAAGCGATTGAGACAATTGCGAAAAGAAGTAGGATAGGGTTGTCATAAGAGGCGAAACAGCTTATTATACAGGGTATGGGGCGCGATAAATCTATGATTACCTGTCCCCCAGATAGGGCTGCTCTCCCCCAGGGAGGGTGCCCTCATTGGCACCAACTTAAGCGGGATTGTGAAGGGCGACCGCCCTTCACCTGGGGCTTGGGGCTGTGCCCCAACTTTCTCACCTCCTCCGCGCCGCCTGCGGCGGCGCGGAAAAAAGGAAAAAGAGCTTTTCGGGGACACCCCGAAGCCCCGGCAGGGAGGCTAGCCGCCTCCCTGCACTCTCCGCAGCAAGCAACAAGCCTTACGAAAACGAACAACAAATAAGGGAGGATTCTTGAAAAATGGATATACGTTTTTTGCGTGGTGATCCACAAAGGCCAAAGGGACACGCCATCATTTTCGCTCGGAGGACTGACGATCCACGGCTGGTGTTATCCACCTATGGTATAGTCCCACCAATACCGATGTCAATCGCCAAGTATCTTCCCTCTTTTTTAGCTGCGCAATTGCCTCCAGAGGAGTTGCGTGAAGCAACCAACGTTCCAGGCACGCCTATTCCACCTATGCTGGAGGAAGGCGGGAGCCTGGAATATCTGCAGCTGCTGGCAGAGCGCCGCGATGATGACCTGTGCGAGATCGGTACTGTGAACCTAAATGACCAGGCGGCACGTATGCAAATGGCTGCGCAAAGCTGCCATGACTATGGACAACTCTACCAGAATTATGCCTCAACGTTTGCTCAAACGCCCATTGGTGGGGTAGTTGAAACTGAAGAAGCACTGGCGCTGGATGAGTTAGATACTGAAGAGCTCTTGATGCAGACGATGACCGACCGGGAGCGGCTGACAGAATTAGGCAAGCTGGTAGGGGTTGTCCGTTACGCACTCGAAGGACGGGATGTAAAGCTCCTGCAAGAGACAAAGCAGCGTATGCAGCGGATTGCTGGTCGGCTCCCAGAGAAGTATCGCGGCTCTGAACTTCTGGCTGCTGCGAACGAACCAGGAGAACGTGGAGCGAAGCTGGCACAGCTCTACCTGGAGCGAGGTTTCAAACTGCTCGATGAGGAATATGCAGAGATTCCTGGCATCGAGCGAGCTATCCGTGAACTACGGGAAGCACAACACTAATTGCATCCAGCCTTTGCTTTGAGTTGGATGGAGGATTGAAAATTATGCCGTTGCTTGGAAAGATTGTTGATATTTCAGAGCTTGTTGATGCTACTGTTGCTGGCGACAGCGACCAGCTTATTACCGTTGCCCGTGCACTTTTGGAACAGAAGGGAGTACCGGCCTCTATACTGATAGGGCGCGTGGGTATGATCGCCGCACATGGTGATAAGGATGGACATGCTATCCTGACACTCAACGCGGCCAGTACTCTTGCTCACTGGTGCAATGCTCTTCCGCATGCTTCAGACATAGAGCCACAGGCAAGGACCCACGAACAGGAACTGCCTTTCCTGGTACAGGTACTCGTGGCCACTGCTCCAGAAGTGCGTGCAGGCCAGGCCGCAAAAGTTACATATCCCGAGCCCTTCTTTCCCAGCGAATATCCAGAGGGAAAGTCTCGGGCCGACATGATGCATGACGCTATCTACGGCAATGATGCAACATTAATCGAGCGCCTGCTCTTTGGTCTCTATGGTTCAGGTGCAGACTATCGTACAATGCAGTTAGCTGCCTATGAGGGGATCGCCACAACATTCCAGAATGCCGGGCATCCACTGATCTTTGCGGTACGTGGCACTCAGTTACTCGATTGGGTAGATTGGGGCGATCGCGTTCCCACTATTTTGCACTGGCTTACTCCGCATCTTCCACTGCATACTGAAGAACCTGAGTGGATAAAGACTGTCCGCAGCTTTGTAGCCGACGAGGCTCATAGCGTTGTGAGTCTGCGTACCCGCCTGTCTGCACCAAAAGAGGAGAATGCGCTTCCTCTCCGCCGCCTGCTCCTGAGCGATGCTGATACAACCCAAGTTTGCCAGGCAGTATATGATGGACTTATGAAGGGGGGAGCATCAGCTCGTGGCATTGGCTCTGTTGTTGCCCTGACTGCGGCTGATATCATGCAGCGAGTCGGCGATGGGGATCGCGATGCTTTTGTACGAGCCGCACATGGATTACTCTTCGCTGCGGCAGTGCGCCTGGCATTCCGGGAGATCGAGGATGTGGCGCTCCTCCCACTGCTGTTCACCTCCGCTGCTTTCGTTAATGCCCTTTCAAAAGAAGTAGGACAGCAGACAGCTCCTTCTCAACCGGCAACCAAACCGAGTACGATTCCTGGTGGCGGTCTGATAGCTACTGCCCTGTTGGAAGCACTCAGTAATCAACTCGGTGCACAAGACTTCAGCGGAGCACTTTCCACTACTCGCCGTTACCTCCAGCTTGGGAACGATCCTCGTGCTCTGTTTGCCGCCATTGGCCTTGTTGCTGCACAGGCAGATGCCGCCGCTGATCAGGGCCATACATTGCAGATTGTGCAGGCTGCTGGTGAGGAGTTTCTTGCATGGCCTACAGGCCTGGCTGGTACAAACATCGAAGGACTTGTACAGGTTGCATTGCGGGCGGCTGCATTTGCCAGGCGCAATAATCTGGTTTCTAATTTATAAGCTCGAGGGGGCGCAATCTAAGCGCCCAAGAAGCATCAACCGAACGAAACAGGGTTGGATCCTCCGTAGGGGCGAGGGCGGTTGGGATGGGTGGGGAGGGCCTTTATGGTCGCCCGCGTAGCTGGTCGGGTTGATGACAAGGGGGGTGAACATGGCAGAACGGGACGGCGGGCGACCATAAAGGCCCTCCCCACCGCTCCACACCGCCCTCGCCCCTACGGACATTGATGGGCTTTTCCCTGGGTTGATGCCTATTGGGGCGCAATCTAAGTGCCCCACAATTTCTCTATTCCTTACTTAAGTGATTTGCTAATTTTAAAAATATTTGGATATAGGGGAGAAACTACTCATGGTTACTGCCAGGAAATTTCCAAACAGATTTTTACCGCTCTTTTTCTGCCTGTTAGCTATTCTTCTTACAGGCTGTGAGCTATTTGGAGGCAATAATACCACCACTCAGCCGAAAAAAGCTGTGAAACTTCCAGCTGATAAGCAGGTCTATATTACTCCTCAAATAGGCATCCCTGATATCACAACACTGGATCCGGCACTCGCGTCAGATCAGGCATCTATCACGGCTATCCAGATGATTTTCACCGGGTTGGTGCAGGTGGATGACAAGCTTCAGATCCATCCTCAGCTCGCGCAATCCTGGGATGTTTCCTCTGATGGCCTTACATGGACTTTTCATTTACGTCCCAACCTGAAGTTTAGCGATGGCAGCCCGCTTACTTCCCAGGACGTAGCTTACAGTATTGATCGCGCCCTCCAACCCACTACGCAGTCTACTGTTGCCCCGAACTACCTGGCACTCGTGCGTGATTCCGATGAATTGTTGGCAGGACGGGTTACCACACTGATCGGCGATAGCCTCTTGCCAACTAATAAATCTACGCTTGTGATTATGACAAAAAAGAAGGCGGCATATTTCTTGCAAATGCTGACCTACCCCTGCTCTTACGTTGTTGAGAAGAGTTTGATTGATAAGTATGGAGCAAAATTCACCGACCATTTGACGGAGGGTGGCGGTACAGGGCCGTTTAAGGTGGCTCAGTATATTCACAGGCAGGAAATCGACTTTGTACCCAATTCCAATTACTATGGTTCCCAACCTCAACTCACGAAAGTGACGTTTCCCTTCTACCAGAGTGCCAGCGCTGCTTACCAGGCGTATCTGAATGGCCATGTCGATACGACAATGGTCCCTCTTGCCACTTTTGGAACTACGAAGAAGCGCTCGGATTTCCACCAGGTGCCCCAGTTGTGGATTAATTACTACACGATGAACTACCTGGTGAAGCCATTTGACAATATTCACATTCGCCAGGCCTTCGCCCTGGCTATTGACAAGATGGCGATTGCCAATACTGTCTGGAAGGGCACAGTCCTACCTACAAATCATATTGTGCCCCAGGGTATGGCGGGCTATAATCCAAACCTCACCGGGCCTGATGGAACGCAGGGACTCAAAGGGAATCCAACGAAAGCCAAACAGTTATTCCAACAGGGCTTACGGGAAGAGGGCTGGTCAAGTGTGACGCAGATGCCAGCGATCACATTGACCTATGCGACGAACGCAAATACTCCCGGCTTTGATCAAGAAGTGACCGAGCTGATCTCAATGTGGCAGAAGGTGCTGGGTGTGACTGTCAAGGCCGATTCACTTGACTCCAATACGCTCCTGGACAAGGTTACGGCTGCCACGAACAATCCCGCCGGTTTGCAGTTCTGGGGGCTTTCCTGGGTGGCTGAATATCCCGATCCACAGGATTTTTTGACCTTGCAGTTCGACATAGGTGTGCCCAACAACAATATGAACTATGGGCAGAACACAACTGCTGATGCTGCCCGGCAACAAGTAGTTCAACAACAGTTGGAAGCTGCTGATGCTAATTCAAATCAGGCTGCTCGACTGCAGGCATATCAACAGGCGGAGCAGCAACTGGTCAATGATGTGGCCTGGTTGCCAATGGAGCAGGTGACGTCGGTCTTCCTGCGTACACCAAATATCGTTGGTATCGTTGATAATGGACAGGGTCTGATTCCGCCCGACGATTGGGCGAAGATCTACAGGGTGGCTTTTCAATGAGGGGTTAGTCAGCACAAGGTTTTTGGGGAGGCTCCTTTCCAAGGAGCCTCCCCAAAAACCTTGTGCTGACGGAGTG
>Ga0137385_10005881_pt1 | contig 10799 bp, 15 predicted proteins | sample SagtaG_FD_104921 | JGI IMG/M metagenome (GOLD analysis project Ga0137385, IMG submission 104921) | Vadose zone soil microbial communities from Sagehorn Ranch, Mendocino, California, USA - Sage2_R_80_16 metaG | ecosystem: Environmental > Terrestrial > Soil > Vadose zone | place: USA: California... | reverse complement strand
TGGCCCAGGCTTCCACGTCCATCATTGCTGCCTCGGCAAGCTTGCCCTGTTTGACAAGGTCCTCTTGTGATGCCATTTGTTGTTCGAACTCTTTCCAGATCTTGTCTTCTTCTGGTGTGTTCTGGTATCCACTGCAGCCGGACCCGACAAGGACTAGCCGATCTACCTTCTCGGGATTGTTTGTTGTGAAGTCTATCGCAATTCTTCCGCCGTTAGAGGCTCCGACGATGTGGGCCTTGTCTACTTTGAGGTGTTGGAGCAAGGAGCGGAGGTCTTCAATGTCGGAGTACTTGTCTTCGGCCTTGCTGGACTTGCCGAATCCTCGGACATCGTACCTGATCACCTTGTAATTTTTCGAGAAGTGAATGAATTGCGGGTCCCACATTCGACGGTCCAAGAATCCAGCGTGGATTAGGACGAGCGGGGGACCCTGTCCCTGGGTCTCATAGTATATTGTTCCGCCCTTTACCGGGACTAGCCCCGAGTCCATTGCTAACAACATTGCTTCCGTCCTCGTTCGTGATATAAGCCGGTGTTGTCAGAAAGTGTTGTCAGACCCTGGGTGCGAGGTACTTCTCGACCACGTTACGAGTGAACGACTCCAAGTTAAGTCTCAACGCTTCTCCAGGCCATACCCACGAGTAGCCTTGGATCTCCCGATTGTCGACCGTTACGTGGTCCTTGTCACACCTGCACAGAAAGTCGAAGAAGATGTAGTGTCTCTTCTTCCAGAACTGGGAAGTGTAAATGGCCTCCTGGGTGAGGAGAAGCCTCTCCACGGAGATATCTAGACCAACTTCCTCTTTGACCTCGCGAACCACTGAGTCTTGCATTGTTTCGCCAAGCTCAATGTGCCCTCCCGGAATCGTCAACTTGTCAAACCACTTATGAGACGACACTAAGAGAATCAGTCCCTGTTTGTTGACGATGAGCCCCCCAACTGTGGGCTCTGGAAAGACCTGGTCCCTTGAGGCTTGTGAAACGCTCATCCTGGATGCCCAATTTCCTGTCAGAGAAGCGGTTTCGTAAAAGGCCTGTCCAGAAAAACATTCGCGAGAAATTCGGCAAAAAGGGATTCGGACGTCTACTTCCAGAAGGAATATTATCGAGCTCTAGGACCATATGCCTCATGGCAAAAATGAGCACCTGCCCTTGCGGGTTCACAGTGATTTCACCAAGGGGAGACGAGGACGTAAAGAAACACATGTCCATCCATCTAAAAGATACTCACCCAGGATCAAGCATGACCGAAGAAGAAATCGGCAAAACGATCAAAACGGTCTAGCCACCTCAGCTAGCTCAGGTTCGACTTCGAGAGGTACTCGGCCGGAGACCAGGTTCTACCCCGCACCGTTCTTGTCGATAATATTGTCGACCCAGCTAGGCTTCGGAGGCTCTATCATCTCTTTGAGAATGTAGAGCGAGCATCCTCGAACACCCTCGAGCTTAAGCGAGCTCAACAACGCCTCTTCTGGATCCCCTAGAGTGAAACCGAATAGACTAACAAGAAGTATTCCCGCCCTAGACTTCTGGACTGCCCAGAGTCTTTCCCCGTGCTGTTTCTCTAATTGCTTCGCGATAGACGTCTGGTGGGTCTCGCTTGCAGAGAGTTCAAGTTCGTAGAAGATCAGACCCTGTTGTTTGCGAGTGTCGATCATAGCCCGAACCGTCATCGCCCCAGAGGACAGGAGCTTCTTGATTTTGTACTCTGCCATGCGCGGCGTAATGTGGAGGGCAGTTGCAACATCTTTGGCGGGACAACGGGCATCGTATCGGAGCTTCTTGATTATCTGCCAGTCCAGCTTATCAGGAAGGAGAGATGTGAAGAGCACGCTTTCGTCCCCAAGGCGGAACTGGGACAGTTCGAACCTTGATGCGACTGAGTCTGCGACTGTCTGGATATCATCTTGCGAAGTGCCTGCGAATCTAATCGCGACAAATGGTCCGATGTAGTCGTAAGCATCCACTACGTGTGGGACCCGTTGTATGTAATCGATAATATTGTGCTTGGTAAGGATGTTGAGGGATTCAAACCTGTAGGACGCTAACGTCTTCAGGCCGAATAATGCGAAGCTTGGAATCGCCTGGTAGTTCTTGATGAAACCATCCTGCTCCATCCGCTTGATCCTAACCCGGACAGTCTTCTCGTCGAGTCCAAGACTTCTCCCGATTACAGAAGGACTGATTTCGCGGCCGCCAGGCTCGTTGATCCCCGGACTCTTGAAAGCTATCTCACAGAATATCCGGACATCCTTTGCGTCCATTCTTGGAAGAATGAACTTCTCCGCCCGTAATAAGGGAAACTGGCGAATAGCCAAGGCTAACAACTCACACCGCAAAGTTTCACAAGTTGTCGATGACGGGCGTCGCTTGCCCGTGCCACCCTTATCCCACGTATGCTGAATAGACAGGCATGAAGAAATCGATACGTAAAACAACCGTTCTCGCAATGACATCAGTTCTGACAATTCTTGCACTCGCCACCGCCACGCTCGGCAACGCACACGCAACCAACACATCATACTCGTTCAACCTAGTAGGTCCTAACACAGCAATGGCAGCAAACACCATCCCTGGAACACCAATCGCTGCCGGAGATGTTCTGCGCATGACTGGCTCAGGAGCCTTCGATACAACTGCAGGAATAGCAAGCGGAGGCGGGTCCTTCACTCACTACAAGCCTGACGGCTCGGTGTTCGCCAGGGGAATCTGGGTGATCACCGGCTTCCAAAGCTTCTCAGCTTACGGAGGACCAAACCGTGGCCATCAGGGTGGAGTACTGCTCGTCACAGTGAGCCTCATCGGTCCAGAAGCTACCTTCGCAGGACTAACATTACAAATCAGCTGCGGCATCAACGCACCATCAGGAGCACCCGCCGAGGGGACAACCCTCCTCGGTCTCTTCTCGACCGCCACGGGCGGGAACACATTGTTCCACAGCAACTAAGAGTGTCGGCCTATCGGGACTGACACTCTCCCCTTTTTCACATCCGAAGCTGGATTACCGTCGATTCTTGATGATCCAAGACTTGGGCAGGAGACATGTCCTCATTGCCGACAGCGCTAATCAGAAGAAGATACCGTGCATACTTCAATCATCTCTTCCAAAACTATAGGACGAGTCTGGCTACAGGTCTTAAGAAGACATGCACTTCGAAGCTGTTAGATGTGTGAATTGTCGAAAACAGTAGAGCTGCCCAAGGCTGTCACTCTCGAGAAAAAATATGAGATGCTGAGGAGTAAGCTTGCGGACTATCTCCTCCTCCAGGTGAATACCTTCATCGCCGGGGCTGGGGAGCGTGCCATTGGGCCCGCAATGGAACTGCTGACGGAGAAGAGCGCGGAGATGAAAGTTCGAGAGGCTCAGAAGAAAGGAGAAGACAAAGGCACACTCGCCGTGCATTCTCTAACCAAGAATCTGGCTGACAGCATGGGCGAGACATTCAACAGCGACTATAGAGTGGAAACCATGGAGTCATCTCAGACCGTCACCCTTGACCGATGTGGATGTATCGAATCAGTCTTGAAAACTGCGGAGACATATGACATGTCCCAAGTCCAAGCGAAGTCCATATTCTGCGGTGCCTGCATGAGCGGCTACAGAAAAGCGGCCCATGCACTAGACATCGGGTTCAAGGGGAAACTTAGCGAAAAAGGCTGCACGATGAGCTTCTCCGAGAACAAGGCTTGACGATGCAGGCCTAGCAGTAGGGTCGAGCTCTCTGATTTCGGAGAAGACCTTGCAAGCTTTCCGGCAGGTGGTCAATTCCTTCAAACTCTATGACTACCACTGACACGATCCGTTGTTGGAGGTCTGGCCGGATGTGTGGATAGGTCATCTCTCGCTCTCCTCCGATTCCAGCGCAATCATCCTCCACGATTATGTCAGGCAGGCTTTTCTCGGCAACATCCTTGTACTCTTCGCGTTGGCTTCGGTAGTTTAGGCGGCCTTTCGGAAACCTGTTTTCCTTTAGCGCTCGTCGCACGGCTTGAATCTCATCAGGTGTTCTTCTCGATGTAAGATATTCGATCTGTGCGCCCTGACCGCTCCACTTCCGCAATTTACCTGGAGCACCCCCCAGAACTGTTCCTCCGATCATCCTACCATCTCTCCCTCGGACTTCGCGGATTATTGTTCCTTCAGTGAAAACCAGTATTTTCACGCGAAATCTTCTTTTTCTCAGCAGCCTAATCCTGTAAACGACGAGAGCTATGCCTCCTCCAATCATGAGGAAGAGCCCAAGTGCAAAGTTGCTGCCGGCGGTATTACAGGGACCGAGAAAGAGATACTGACAATAATTGTGGATTATCGCGAAGCCTGCGATGATGACCATTGAGAAGAAAATGTCGGTCGGATGGTACTTTAGCAGGCGAGGAGGATGATTGGACCAAGCGGGATTCCCAGTCAAGTGCGGACAGAACCGGGATTAGCTTCAAGCAAGATGCCGGTAAGCTTATCGGACCAAAACTGGGAGAGGAGAGTTTGGGAGAAAGATTACCTCATCGATGGTTTGATGTTCTGATTGATTCGAAACAAGTTGGTCGGATCGTACTTGTCCTTCAAGACAACTAAACGATCATAAACCGGTTTTCCGTACGCCGCTCTAACCCGTTCCTCTCCCTCGTCACCAAGAAAGTTCACATAGACTCCTCCTGTAGTGAACGGGCGCATGTCAGAGAAGAACTTCCGTGCCCATTCCACATGCTTCTCCTTTTCTCTCGGGTCCTGCCACATGGCGATGATGTTGAGGACGAAGGGCGAATCACGGTGGCCAAATGCAGTCTCCTCTCGACCGACCCGACTAACAAATCCTGCAATGTGGTGAATATGTACTTGAGTCGTCGGTGATTCCGCCCGACTCGTATGTTCTGCGATCATATCAATTGCATCGTCGCTCAGCTCGCGTAGATAATCAGACTTCCAGTAATTCTGCAAACCCGCAGGCGCCCCCTCATCCAACATGCTCTGCAGCACAGTGTATGGTAATGGCTGGACAAGGTCAACGTCGGGATGAGTCGTCTCCCTCAAAGGCTTCAGCTCTGACTGACCCTTCTCGACCGGACCAATGTAGCACATGACAATCGCCAAGATGGGCTTTCCATGCAGGTGTGCGGGAATGAAAGGTAGTGGTGGAGCTGTGACGAACGCGACCAATGTCGTCAGATCCTCAGAGATCCTCGCGACATAGTCGCGATAGTATCGCAATACTTCGCGGGCGCGTTCGGCCTTGTAGATCAGCATCCCGCCAAGAACGGTCGGACCAACAGGGTGAAGGCGGAACTCGAACGAGGTTACGATTCCAAAGTTGCCTCCTCCACCGCGTATACCCCAGAATAGGTCGGAGTTCTGCTTCGAACTGGCCATCAGGAACTCCCCGTCGGCCGTGACAATATCAGCGGAGATCAGATTATCGCAGCTGGTGCCGTACTTTCTCATCAGCCAGCCTATTCCGCCGCCTAGAGTGAAACCCGCAACTCCAGTTGTAGATACGAGGCCGCCGTTGGTTGCGAGACCGAACGCTTGTGTCTCGTGGTCAAAGTCTCCCCATGTCGCTCCTCCCTCGGCCACTGCTGTGCGTCCCGCAGGATCGACTCGGACAGACCTCATTCGGGACATGTCAATGACGATCCCATCGTCGCAGACCGCGTTCCCCGCAACATTATGGCCTCCGCCCCTCACGGCAACGATGAGGCGATGTTTCCTCGCAAACTTGACCGCCTGAATGACGTCCGCGACTCCTGCGCAGCGTAATATCATGCCAGGCCGGCGGTCTATCATTCCATTCCACACCTTGCGCGCAATATCATAGCTAGGATCGGATGGAAGGAGAAGCTCGCCCCTCAGCTGTTTCTTGAACTCTGGAATTTCCGAGACCCAAGACGTTGTTCTCGGGGCCTGAATCTGGGTAGTCATGATGATTTCTTCACACTAAGCGCTGGGGGATATGAAATGATGGTTTACCTTATAGTGTTACAATGTGTTCTAGTCCTGTATGCCTGGATGGAAGAAAACAGTTCTAAGAAGCATCAGAATTCCGGAAGAGCTTGAGGAGATTATTGCGAAAGATGCGGAGGCAAAAGGGCTCAGCGTTAATGCTCTAGTCGCTTCAATCTTGACAAAATATTCTCAGTGGGACCGGTACGCAGACAAGTTCGGGCTCGTAACCATCACCAGGGTTGGTCTAAGATCGATGATTGAAGGCCTTGGATGAAGAGTCGGCGGCCAGAGTTGCAAGAGAAACCGGTGGACAAAATCCTCGAGAGATGACGATGTTTTGGTTCAAGAAGCCCAATCTTGATACTTTCCTTTCATACCTCAATATCATCTGCCGGTACGGAGGAATCGGCCAGTACGAAGTAGAGATGGACGGGCGCAACTGCACAATCCTCCTTCATCACGGTTTGGGTCTTAACGTGTCCAAGTACCTCGGCTACTTTTTCACAGAAGCTATCAAGGCAATTGTCGGAGCTGCAGCCAAGTCGGAAACAGGCCGGAATAGTCTGGTTCTAAGATTCCAGAAGCCATGAGGAGAAATGAAGGCACTAGTTCTGCAAAAGTGTCGGGTCACATCGGTCCTATGGTGCTTTCTTTCGAAACCGTGTAAAGTATAGTGCGACGCCGACCGCAGCAATTACGAGTACGATGATTATTCCGTAGAATGTCGTGAAAGGAAGTCCAAGAACGCTCGAGCCGGTAGAGGAACCGGTGACGGTGACGTTCACCAGAGCATTATGAGCAAGGCTCCCGCTTACGCCTTGAACCGTGACCGTGTACGTAGCGGGGGGAGTGTTGGTGTCGACAGTAATTGTGAGCGTTGATGATCCGGAACCTCCGGATACGCTACTATCGATGAGAACGGGTCTCAGGCCTGCATTCGGTACGGTGGGAGTCAAGGTGACGGTACGGGTGAACCCGTTGACTGGCGCGATGGTGATGGTTGATGTTCCAGAGCTTCCTGCTTGGATTGTCAGCGTGAGAGGGTTGGCTGTTATTGTGAAGTCGGGTACGGATGATGTGACGATGAAGGTGATGGCGTGAGATAGTGATCCGCTGCTGCCGGTTAGTGTTACTGTGAATGTTCCGGTTGCTGAGGGGATGCATGACAGGGTAGAGGTTCCAGAGCTTGTGAAGCTGGAGGAGGTTAGGCTGCATGTAATTCCGGTGGATGGAGAAGATGATTCGGTCAGCGAGACGGTACCTGTGAAACCGTTCAGGAAGGTCAGAGTGATTGTTGAGGTGGCCGCGGAACCTGTTGAGACAGATGAGCTTGCGGGACTGGCTGTCAGACTGAAGTCTTCCTCGGCATAGGTCACAGTTGCAGTATGGGTTGTTGAACCACTGGTCCCCGTCACGGTGACGGTGTAGGATCCGGTGGAGCCGGAACATGAGAGGGTCGATGTCTGGGACGCGCCTAGTGTGAGGGTTGAGGGGGCAAAACTGCACGTGAGACCTGAAGGTGCTGATGAATAGCTCAAACTGACGGTTCCCGTGAAGCTGTTAACGGGTGCGATTGTAATTGTTGAATCGGCTGAGGCTCCAGCTAGTGCCGTTACGCTTGCCGGGGCCGACAGTGTGAAGTCTGATACTTGGACTGTGACGATTGCGGTATGAGTTAGCGCACCGCTAGTTCCGACTACGTCAACGTAGTACGTTCCGGCCGGGGTATCAGGAGCTACCATTACTGTGAGCTTGGCCGCTGTTAAGGGGGTGATGCTGGAAACGTTGAACGAGGCTGACAGACCGACGGGCGCGATGGCTGTCACGTTCACGAATCCGGAAAATCCGTTCAAATGTGTTACGCTGACTGTGGAGTTGACATTGGACCCGGCAGGTACTGGGAGAGTCGCTGGAGAGGATGCGATTGAGAAGTCGGGACCAACGACTGTTACTGAGACAAAGGTCGGGTGGAAGAGGAAACCGCTGAAACCATCAACCTCGACCGTGTACGTCCCCGGCACTGTAGAGTTAACGCTGAGCGTCGCCGTACCGGAACCAGTGATAGATGTCGGCGTGACAGTAGCGTTTACCTTGAGAGGCGCGTAGACGAACAGGTCAACCGTGCCAGTAAACCCGTTCAAAGGATCAATTGTTATCGTAGACGTCCCGGGCGTGAAGGTGTCGATGGAGATTGTTGTAGGGTTAGCGTTGATCGAAAAGTCAGGCGCGACCACGGTTACCGAGACAATAATCGTGTGAATCAAGGGACCACTGGTTCCGACGATGACGGCATCATAGAATCCTGAAATTGACTCATTACCGACAGCAACCGTTAGAGTCGCAGTACCAGGACTAGTGACGCTGACTGGGTTGACGGTTGCGGTCATGTTGGCCCCGGCAACATATGCTGCCAGAGAAACAGTGCCCGAGAATCCTAGCAAAGATGTGATCGTGACTGTCGAATTCTTGTTCGTGTTTCCGGTTGGGGGTGCATCGATCAATATTGAGCTGGGGCTGGCTGAGAGCGAATAGTCAGGGCCTGTCACGTTCACAATGACACTTGTAAAGTGAAAGATCGACGTGCTGTTTGCATCGATTTCGATGTAATAGAAGCCTGGAACAGTACTAGCTGGCGCGGAGATTGTGAGGGTTGCTGTTCCTGAGGTTGTAATGCTAGTTGTGGAAATCGTAACGGTAAGCCCAGGGGGAAATGTGGAATTGGCCAGAGTGACTAGACCCGTGAATCCGTTTAGAGGAGCAACGGTTACGATGGAGGTGCATGATGAGCCTCCGGCGATAAGAGAGATTTCTTCTGGGCTGGCTGAGATGCTAAAGTCGGGACCCACGAAGACTGTCATATCAATCGTAGCATTGAACGTCAGGCTAGACGCGACAATTGTGAGATCATGGAACCCAAGTGAGGTGCCTGGTGGAGCGCTAACGGTTAACGTTGAAGTCCCAAGTCCTGGGAGCGAAACCGATGGTGGAGTGAACACAGCTTCAAGCCCAGGTGGGCTAGATGAGTTGTAGAAGGTCACTACTCCGGTAAAGCCTCCGAACGGCTTCACAGTAATCACAGAGCTGTTGGATCCACCAACGGCTACCTTGAGAAAGAGCAGGCTAGCAGAGGCCGTGAATCCCGGTCCAATTACAGTTACAAGGACGTCAAGACCGTGAACCAGTGAGCCACTGCTCGCAATCAAAATGACAGTATAATTACCAAGCAAAGTCGAGAGGGGCGCGAAGACTGTGAGGTTGGAAGTGCCTGCTCCACCAAGGGGCACCGGCACGGAAGCTGGAGAGAGAGATGGGCCGAGGCCGCCTGAAGGATAGGCGACGAGACTGACCAGACCGGAAAAGCCTGTCAAGCTGGTCAGTGTAATCAGAGAAGAGTCGACACCTCCGGGCATCATCGACAAAATGGGTTTCGATAACGAGATCGAAAAGTCTGGTCCTATCACAGTCACAGTAATGTCCTTCGTGTGAAGGGTGCTGCAGCCGTACACTCCATTGACGCTTACCGTGTAGTTGCCGGGAGTTGTAGTGATTGGCACAACAACTGTCAGGGTTGCACTTGCACTACCGCTTGGTATGAGGGTGACGTTCTGCTTGTCAAGAGAAGCGTCCAAGAGAAACCTAGATGTGGAGAGTAGGATGAGACCGCTGAGTCCCCCTACACTAGTCAATGTTACCCCAGTTGAACCGCTCGCTCCCGCAGCGAGTGTCATGGTGCCGGAACTGAATGAGATCGTAAAGTCCGGGGCACCCGGCCCAAATGGGATCACGCCTGTCTGGGAGGAAATTAATGGAGCAAGGATGGCCGCCTCCATGAGGGGAACCAAACATATCAGAAGAGCAATCAGGATCGCGACAAATTTCCTAGACCCAAAGCAGGACACGAAGACCGTTAACTCCTTGTAGGATAGACAGCAAGCTCCGGCTCTGATAAAAAGACGCGACCGACAAAGCACTGGTTCGTGTGGAGCTTCTCTTCTAGTCGCGTGGACTGTGGTTACGATGTTACGATTCCTGCCGGGAGGACCTGCTGGTATGACTGTATGCTTTCGAGAGCGTACTCGCGTAGGATTGTTTCTCTTGTCTTCGTCTGTCTTCGGGGTTTGAGGTATGCCCCTAGAGGCACCATGTACATCTGGACCCTGCGTTGCTCATTCTGGTTTTTCAGGTAGGTCATCTCGAGATAGTAGACCTGGAAAATCTCTCCCTGACGCCGCATGGTCAGCCAGATGAACGTGTCTCGGAGACGAGACTTTGGAAAGTCCTTCTTCAGAACTAGTGAGAGCACTGAGGTGTGAGGGATTGTGAGGTTCTCCGAGTCAGATGCTAATGATTCAAGAGTGGTCTTCTCGTAGTCTTCAAGGGTCTTTGGGACCACATCGGTTACGAGAGCAGTCCCGTATCTCATCTCGCCTCGGAGAACAAAACTGCTCCTGGTTTTCTTCTGACGAATCAAAACCGACCTTCTATCCGTCACCAGGACCGCGTATTCCTTCGGAAAACCCCTCGTCGGGAATTATGACCCGGTGAATGATTGCGACTCTCTTCTCCATTGTTTCCATAACATAGCCGGCTTCAAAACGCGAATGTTCGGTCTCGATGGCGCATCTGACCTTCTAGGGTCTCCATCTTCCCGCCTCTTTCAGCACTGAGAGAGCATCAACGGTGACGAACTCGTTCATTGTCTTCGGGCTTACTGGTCCCCAGTCCACCAGCGAACGGCCTCCCCTGTTCTTGGAGACTCGGTAGTATTTCGATTCCGCTGGGAAGCCCCCGTTCTTGAGTTGCTTGGTTTCGAGCAGGTCCAGCGCGTCTTCGCATCGAGCATCCTTGATGAAACCGGCCT
>Ga0137385_10005880_pt1 | contig 10802 bp, 8 predicted proteins | sample SagtaG_FD_104921 | JGI IMG/M metagenome (GOLD analysis project Ga0137385, IMG submission 104921) | Vadose zone soil microbial communities from Sagehorn Ranch, Mendocino, California, USA - Sage2_R_80_16 metaG | ecosystem: Environmental > Terrestrial > Soil > Vadose zone | place: USA: California... | reverse complement strand
TCGCCGGGATGAACTCGAAGAGAGCTTGCTGAAAGGCTTGTCTGAATCCGTCCGCAAGACTGAGGTGGTCGATTATGCCGTCGCGAAGATGGAAGAAGCCCTGAGCGAGCAGTATGCCGGCCTGGACGCAGAGCTTGCGCGAATGCGTCAGCGGAAACAGGAACTCGATTTGGAACTCAAGCGCCTTACGGACTCGATAGCGCAAGGCCAGCAGTCTCAGAGCATCATGAACGCGATTGGAGAGCGGGAAAAAGAATTGCGCGCCATCACAGACAAGCTCCTCGAGCCCGCACCGGGATCGTTGCGCGCAAAGCTCGAAGAGTTGAGGGAATTTGCGGTGTCACGACTGTCGAAAATTCGGGAGCTATTGGCGCGCCCTGAAAACATCCAGGAGGCGCACGAGGCGCTTGCCGAGCGCGTTGGCCAACTGACCCTAGAAGCAACGAACGAAAACGGAAAAAAAAACGTATCTTGCTCATGGCAAAGTAGATTTCTTTGGTGAAGAAGAGTTGGCGCATTCCGATGGTGCCGGGGGCCAGAATCGAACTGGCTACGCCTGCCTTTTCAGGGCAGCGCTCTACCAATGAGCTACCCCGGCAACATTTGGCCCTTCAATTTTAGGGTTCACAGAAGGAAGAGTCAAACAGTTGCGGTTACATTAGGTTACATTGCGTATTTTCTTAGATGGCTTGACAGGACAGCGCGCGCTACGCGCTGCCGCTTCGGGGCGCACTGCTCCAGCAATTTCTGAAACCGCTTTGCGTGGTAACTTTGGCCGTCCTCGAGCACTTTGGTTGGTTGTGAGCGAATCAATTTCCCCTCGGCGTCCAAAATGAAGATATGCGGATACCCATGAATGTAGGGGAAGCGAGAGAAAAACGCGCGGTTGGGATTCTCCTGGCTCATGCTCACCTTCATGGGAACGTAATTTTTGTCGCGAAGCGCCTCAAGATTGGGATGTTCGTGAAAGAAGCGGTCGAGAATGTGGCACCAGGTGCACCACTCGCCGCCTACTTCGACGAAAATGTTTTTGCCGGCTTTTTTCGCCTCCCCGCGCGCAGCATCCAGGTCTTTTTCCGGATCGCGACGGGGATCGTAGCCATCCGGTAATCCATTTTGAGGCGTAGAAGAGGCGGCAAACTGGGCCCAAAACTTCCCAGTCATCGCCGGCGAAGCGCGACAAATGGCAGCTGGCAGCATCAGGATCGCCAGAAATGTCACAGCGCCGCGTTTGTGCCATCTAATGCTGCGACTCATCGAATTCTTTCATCCAGTTGCGGTTTTTCAAAACCTCGCGCGGCTTGGTGCCGTCGGGGGGGCCGACGATGCCATCTTTTTCCATGAGGTCGATCAAGCGCGCGGCCCGGCCGTAGCCGATCCGCAGGCGGCGCTGCAACGTGGAAGTGGAAGCGCGTCCGGCGTCGCAAACGACGCGAACGGCATCCTGATACAAGTCGTCGTCGACGTCGTCGCCGCCATCCGAATCGGGTTCGCCTGCTCCTTCGGCGGCCTTGCCATTCTCCTCCTTGGGTGCTTCGAGCAGCTCTTCTTGATATTTTGCTTGCGCTTGCTCGCGCCAGAAATCGCAGACTTCGGTGATTTCGTCTTCCGTGACCAGCGGGCCGTGAATCCGGTGCAATCGCGCCGAGCCTGCCGGCAAGTAGAGCATGTCGCCGCGGCCAAGCAACGATTCTGCACCGTTCGAATCGAGAATGGTGCGCGAGTCGACCTTGCTAGCCACTCGGAAAGAGATACGGGCGGGGAAGTTCGCTTTGATTAAGCCGGTGATGACGTCGACAGAGGGCCGCTGCGTCGCGAGAATCAAATGAATGCCTACGGCGCGCGCCATCTGCGCCAGCCGGGTGATGGATTCTTCCACATTGTTGGTATCGACCATCATCAAGTCGGCCAATTCGTCGATAACGATGATGAGGTAGGGAAGCGGCTTGTGCTCCGACTCTTCGACATTGTCGAAGAGCGAGAGCGACTGTTCTTTCTTGAACGTGCGGTTGTACTGGTCGATATTGCGAACGCCGCGCTGTGCCAGCAGTTTTAGACGGTTCTCCATCTCGCGCGTAGCGTTCCGTAAAACGTTCGAAGCTATTTTCGGATCCGTGACGACCGGCGCTATCAAATGCGGAATGTTCTCGTAAAGACTCAGTTCCAAACGTTTGGGATCAACAAGCACCATTTTCACTTCGTCCGGGCTGGCCTTGAACAGGATGGACAGCATGAGCGAGTTGATGAACACGCTCTTGCCGGTACCCGTCGAACCGGCAATGAGCAGGTGCGGCATGGCGGCCAATTCCGTCACGCGAATCCGCCCGTGCAGGTCACGTCCCATGGCCAGGGTCAGCTTGCTTGGGGAATGAATGAACTCCGGGGCTTCGATGATTTCACGCAGCGCGATCGTCTGGCGCTTGTCGTTCGGGACCTCGATGCCGATGGTGGACTTGCCGGGAATGCGCTCGATCAGGATGGATTCGGCTTGCAGGGCCAGGCACAAATCTTCGGTGAGGCTAATAATCCGGCTGTACTTGATGCCGGCTTCCGGCTTGAATTCGAACGTGGTTACGACAGGGCCGGGGTTGATCTGCGTGACGCGTCCCTGGACGTCGAATTCCTGGCACTTGGCTTCGATGGCACGCGCGCGCTGCTTCAATTCCTCTTCGTCGAGCTTCCCGCCGCGCTCGCCTTCGTGCAGCAGAGAAGGAGGAGGAAGTTTGTAACTCTGGTTGCCCTTCGCAATCTTGGGCTCGCCGGTTTTCTTGACTGCTGGTTTTTCCGTATCGCGATGAAAAACAAAAATCGGCGCTTTCGCGACGCTGGACTTGCTGTCTTCGTCAGCAGCTTCCGGTTCCGACTGATCGGCCAAGGCGCCACCGGTTTCGAGAAGGGCAGTTCGGTTGATCGCTTGTGGTGGCACAGGCTTTCTTCCGGAAAGGCGCGATTCTTCGACTCGGCGGCGCATACGCTCCTGCTCGCGGCGCTCGCGCCAGTTCTGCCAGCGCGTTTGGGCCCTCTTGAGAAGGCCTAGGCGTTCGACGGCGCCGATCGGCCCTTTCGGCCCGGTCGCCCAAGCATGTGTTCCGGCAAAGGAGAATCGTGTAGTCATAAACAAGGACGTGAAGAAAAGGGCCACGGCGACCAAGAGGGCTCCCCAGAAGTTGAACCCTGCGAGCAATTCGGTCGAAATCAACGAGCCAACCGTCCCGCCAGCGGGAATGGCACCGCGCACGGCGGGGAAGGGAAACAGCGCCAGCAGCGATGGCAGGGAAACCAGCAGTAAGAAGTAGCCGCCCAGGGTGGCGGATTGCGAATCGATAGCCCGGCTGCGGCACCATCGCCAGCCCAGCACGGCGATCGCCATGGGCAGAAGAAACCCGGCAAAGCCGAAAATCTGGAAGAGCAGGTCCGAAGCATGCGCGCCGACCGGGCCCATCCAGTTGTTGGTCACTCCGCTGTCGGCCGTCTGCGCGCTAACGTTAAACGAAACGTCTCGCGGGGAATAGGAAATCAGCGCCAGCGCAATCAAAACCGCCAGCGAAATACATAAAAAGCCTACCAATTCGTTCAGTCGCTTGTTTTCAGTCGGACTAAGAAGGCGCACAGGATCTCCTCAGCTTCTGGGGAAGGCTGAGTGCGGGGCGGGTGCTGGCGCTAGCGCAATCCCGCCTGGAGGAACGCCCAAACCAGGATCATGATACCAAACACAAGGCGGTAGACAACAAATACTTTCAGGGTGCGTGTTTGCAGGTAACGCAGGAAAAAGGCGATGACGAAATAGCCGGCGACGCCGGAAACGAGCACACTGACGACGAGCGTCGAGAGTGGCAAATCGAGGGCGCCGGCTTTGTGCATCTTGATCAGTTTGGGAAGCTCCATCACCACCGCGCCGGTGATCGCCGGCACGGACAGGATGAACGAAAAGCGAGTTGCCGCGGCCCTGGTCAGTCGGCGAAACAGTCCCGCGGTAATGGTGATTCCGGATCGTGAAACTCCCGGCCACAATGCCAGCGCTTGCGCCGTCCCGATCACGAGCGCATCTCCCAAGGTGGATTCGCCCTCTTTGCGCGTAAGGTCCTTTTTGGAATCCGCCCACCACATCAGCAGGGCAATCAGCACGACCGAAATGCCGATAATCGTTGGCTGGCGCAACTTCTCTTCAATTTCGTGATGGAATAGCAACCCGGCCACGCCGGCGGGAATCGTTCCGATCACCAGATACCAGAACATCTTCCGGTAGTGCGCGACCTCCTCGATGGGCGCCGTCGCCGGGTAGTTCATTCCAAATCCGCACAAAAGCAGTGTCAGCCAATCCTTGAAGAAGTACAGAATCAGCGCGAGCAGAGTTCCTGCGTGCAGCGCCACATCAAATGCCAGTCCGGGGTCCGGCCATCCAGCAAGCCACGGGAAAATAATCAGATGCGCCGTGCTGCTGATGGGTAGAAATTCCGTCAACGCTTGCACCAAGGCAAGGATAATCGCCTGATAGAGCGGCATTGATTAGGATTCCTTTTTTACCGGTTGTAGATTTAACGTCGCCGGCAGAATTTTCCGCATCTCGTAAGCGTCAATGCGGCCGAGATAATAGCGCTTCAAAGTCGCCTCGATACGATAGCCGCGACTCTTCCAGAAGGCAACCGCAGGTTCATTATTGGTTGCGGTTTCCAACAAGATGGAGCGTACGCCGCGCAAGGCCAGGTTGCCCTCGAGCGTCTCCAAGAGCGCGCTAGCAACGCCGTGCCGGCGGTGCTTCGCATCCACGTCGAGCGTAATGATGTGCGCTAACGGCGGATTTTCCTCGCTCACGATGAACCCGACGATGCGCCCGCCATCTTCCGCGACGACGCAATCGGCCGAGGGCAAGGTCAAAAAATAGCGAAGGGTGATCTTCGAATAGGAAATTCCCGCCGGAAAACACGATTGGTCCAGCTTGTGCAGCGCCGCGAAGTCGCGCGGCCCATACGACCGAAGGGTGAGCGGCATGGCTGCCCCGGATTGTAGTCCAGAATGGCGGGCTCTCAGCTAGTCCCCGAAGCGCATTCCTGGACTTCCGCCAACCGAGCAGCGATTTGCTTGAGAGTTATGACTAGACATCTGACTAGTTGGTGTGCCAAATGAACTGAGGGGGGGAGTCATGGCTTCTTGGCAATTGCAGGACGCAAAGGCGCGCTTCACAAAATTCCTAAACACAGCCTTGAAGAAAGGGTCGCAAATCGTCACGCGCCGCGGCGTGGAGACGGCCGTACTCGTGCCCATCCAAGACTGGAGGCGGCTCGAACAGGCCGCGCGGCCCACATTGAAGAGTTTGCTGCTTGGTCCCAGCCCTTGCTTTCAGAATCTAGCTCCGAAACGCGGCGCGCTGAAGCGCCGCAAGGTGGTCGAATTCCAGTGATTCATTATCGTGCTCGGACACCGGTGTCGTTTCCGAACTCCGCAAGCCAAAGCCGCACGGCGGAGTCGTAGCCTGGCTGCAAAGTCTTCGCGAAGATCAGATCTATATCTCCGCCGTCACAATGGGGAAACTCCAGCGCGGTATCGAGCACACTCGAAGGCGGAACGCGGACAAGGGGCGAGAAATCAAAGTCTGGCTCGACCAAATGGAAGCTTCACGCAACCTGCTCTCAATGGATGCAGCTTGCTTTCGCGAATGGGCCGGGCTTAGCTCACGCGGGTCCGAGCATCTTCTCGAAGAAAATGCCATGATTGCCGCGACTGCGCGTGTACATCGATTAAAGGTTGCCACGCGCAATCCTTCCGATTTCGCACTGCTTGGAGCGGATCTCTTCAATGCCTTCAAGAATTGGGCCTGGACAGCTATGCCCTTCACTTCTGCGGCTGAGGCGCGGGCATGGTGCGGCCCAGGGCTTTCACCGTCAACGCGTCGGGTACCGCCCGGCCGTCTTGTTTCACCGCCACGGCGAATCCCCCGCTGTAGTCCCACATGGTCCATCCGATGCCATACTTTTCAAGCGTGGTCCGCACGTCGGAAATCCAAGCGGCGCGATCTTTGGGCAAGGCCGCTTTGCGGTATACGCCGAACTCGTTGCATGTTAGCGGCACGTTCCAGCGTTTTCCCCAAGCGGCAATTTGGGAAATCTCGTCGTCAATTCGCGCGACGCTCCAACGGTCCATGCCATACCGGATGACCAGGAGACGATTCACAGCGTCGGGCACCAATGCGGCGGCTTGCTGAACGTTCTCAGGAGTCGAAGGATAGGGCAGATCTTTCAGGTAGTGCACGAAGTTGGTGCTCCAGTTGGCGCCCTGATGGGTGAAGACGTGCGGGTCGTAAAAATGGAAGTTATAAATGATATTCGGGTCGCGCAGGGGCTCGATGAAAAGCAGTTCATTGTCGGCGGACCAGTTGGCCCCTGCAAGGACGATGGTCTGGGCCGGCGCGCCTTCGCGAATGGCCACGGCTAAGTTGGACTGTACGCCCTCCCAGCGGTAGCGGTCGCGGAACTCGGGTTCATTCAGAACCTCGAAAAAAACCAGATCCGCGTTCCACGAAGAATAGTGTCTTGCGAGCGCCCGCCAGAAATCGGCGAACTGCTCGACAAACTCGTTGTCGTTCGCCAATTTCTCCTTGAAGTCCGAATCCGGGTGGATGTCGATGATTACTGCGAGCCCCTGATCCAGAATCATCTTGACCGCGGCATCCAGATATCCCAGGTAGTCCTCGGGAATTCTGTCTGCCTCTTTGCGGCGGAACATTGGCTCTGGATTGACGCTCAGCCGGACATGATCGAACTCCATCGCCTTGATCAGGGCGATGTCCTGCGCCGTGGTCCACGTTTCAAAGTGCTCCTTGGTGTAGGCCTTCTGGTCATACACCTGCGCGAACCATTCGCTCAGGTTGATGCCGTGGCGCAAATGTGCGGCGCGTTTTTGTGCCAGCCGGGAATCTTGGGAAGTTTGCGCGAAAGCTGCGCAGGAAAGCGCCAAAACGAGCGCCACGGCAACACGACGTGTGCGTATATTCAACTTCTTGGTCGCCTCAGTCATGATTCCTCAACCTGCGTTTCGCGATTTCAGTCCCCAAGGCGAAAAGCCTATACCGCCCGCGGAAAGCAAGCAAGAAGCTGGCCATGGGAGGGTGGGTGCGACCCTGCGTCTGCTTTCAGGTGCTACGCAGGTGGAAATTCAGCGCAATCCTCCGGCGCGCTAAGGTCTTCGCTTGATTGACAGGTTGGTGGCATTTCGCGGACCCTACAACGCTGCGTCATTCGCAAGCATTGGCACGCAAGACCTTCGCGCCACCCCCGCCCCCGCGCGTTCCTAGCCAGAAAATCATTTTGAGGTATGGTTATGCGCCTTCGGACTCTGGTTGTATTGCTCGCCATCAGCATGGTGGGCCTTTTCACGGCAGGATGCGCAGGTAGCACCGCTTCCAATCTTCCAAGCGCTCCCCGAATCGTGGTTCCGCCGGCCAGTCAAACCGTCACCAGCGGTCAGACGGCGTCCTTCAGCGTTACCGCTACCGGAGCTGCTCCGTTGAGCTATCAGTGGAACAAAAACGGAGCGGCGATTAGCGGCGCAACTTCCGCGACGTACACGACGCCGCCAACGACTTCTTCCGATAACGGCGCGCAGTTCGTCGTCGTGGTCAGCAACGTGGCGGGAAACGTGACCAGCAATGCAGCCACGCTCACCGTGAACACCACGTCCACGATGCCGCAGTTTGGGCATGTGTTTATCGTCATCGGAGAAAACAGCGCCTATAGCAGTACCTATAACAGCAGCAACATGCCGTATTTGACCTCGCTCGCCAATCAGTACGGGCTCGCCACCAAATATTGGGCCGATACCCATCCTTCGATCGGCAACTACGAGGTCTTCACGGCGGGACAAATCTTTACCAATAACGACAGCCAGACGCCTTCGAGCTTGCCCCGCTCCTCCGACAACATTGCCATGGAGGTGGAGAAGGCGGGCAAGACCTGGAAAGACTGCGTCGAGACGGGTAACGGCTGCGGGGCCCTGAATAGCGGGACCTACTACGTGCGCCACGACCCGCTCGAGTACTTTACAAACATCAACAAGGCCAACCTTGTTTGTTTCAGCCAATTCGCCACGGACCTGGCCAATAATGCGCTGCCGAATCTCTCCTGGCTCTCCCCGAACGGCACCGATGACGGGCACGACACGTCCGCGTCCACTTTCGACAGCTGGCTGAAAACTGTCATCACACCGCTTCTCGCCAGCAGCTACTTTCAACCGGGAGGCGACGGCTTGCTCATCGTCACTTTCGACGAAAACGACAGTTCGGGCAGCCCCAACTGCACTACCACGACGGTCGGACAAGGCTGCGGCGGTCAAATCGAAACCGTGCTCATCAGCACGCGGAGCAAGATGGCGTACCAGTCCACGGCTGGTGACCCCGCCAACTACAACAACACCTACGATGGAGCCAACATCCTGCGCACGCTCGCCGAGGCGCTTGGACTGAACACCTCGGGACTTGGGGGCGCCTCGACGCGGCTCCCCATGGCCGACTTCTTCCAGTAATCCAACCGTTCGAGCTAAGAGAGTTCAGCCGGGCGATCGTGGCTAAGCGGATGATTTGGTCGTCGAGGTTTTCCCACGCTTGTGCGGTCAAATGTACCGGCATTATCTGCTTTAAGGAATACGCATTTCAATAGCAGCGCCTCATGCGAGCCCAACTCGAAGTTGGATTGCAAAGGATTTCGCGGTGAGTCGAAAACGAGATGGTCGTGCGTCTCAATCGGTTGGCGCCATGGGGCAAAGCGAGAGAGGTCGCAGCTTGCTCCTCCGGCCAGAATAAGGGTCAGTGAACCGAACGGACGGCGGTTAGACCTCGAGGATGACTGGCAGAATCAGCGGCCGCTTGGAAGTCTGTTTGTTGATGTACCTTTTGAGATCGACGCGAATTTTTTCCTTGATCACACCCCAATCGGAATTTTCTTCCGAGCTCGATTCGGCAACGGTTTTCATAAGGACCTCGCGTGCGCCGACCAGCAGTTCCTGGCCATTTTCGCTCATGAGCCCGCGGGTCACAATTTCCGGTTGCGATTCGAGCTTCCCGGTGTGCTTATCAATTGCGATGATGGGCACCACGATGCCGTCTTCGGAAAGGTGTTTTCTGTCGCGGATCACCACCTCTTCGATTTCTTCTAGCGAACCGGAATCCACCAGCACACGGCCGGCCGGGACGGGATCCCGCCGGTGTGCCCTCTCTTCCGTGAATTCGACCGCCTGACCGTCCTCCAGCAGGAGAATTTCTGCGGAAACAGCCCCGAGCTGATGCGCCAGCGCGGCGTGGCGGAACAGGTGGCGGTATTCGCCGTGGACAGGGACAAAATATCTCGGCTTCACCAGTTGCAGGATCAGTTTTTGTTCTTCCTGGCTGGCGTGCCCGGAAACGTGAATCATGCCCCCGGAGTTGTCGTAGTAGACCAGCGCCCGGCGGCGGAACATGTGATCGAGCATGCGAAAGATGGGTTTTTCGTTGCCAGGAATAATACGCGCGGAAAGAATGACCGTGTCATTCTCCTCCACGGAGACGTGGCGGTGGTTGTCCACGGCGATACGCGAAAGCGACGACATCGGCTCGGCCTGGCTGCCGCTGGCCAGGATGACAAGGCGCTTCGGATCGAACCCGCGAATGTCCTGCGGGCGCACTACCATGCCGTCGGGGATCTGCAGCAGGCCAAGCGAGTGCGCAATCTCAACATTGTCGATCATGCTGCGCCCAACGAAAGCCACTTTGCGATTCACGCGCGCGGCGATATCAATGACCTGTTGAATGCGGTGAATCGAGGAGGCGAAACAGGACAGAATCACTCTTCGGGGCGCCGAGCGGCACAAGTCTTCGATGCGCGGCACGACCGCGCGCTCGGAAGGCGTGAAACCCGGGCGCTCCACATTCGTGGAATCACTGAAGAGCGCCAGCACGCCTTCCCGTCCATACTTTGCAAGGGTATGCAAATCGAAAGAGGCCTTGTCCACCGGCGTTTGATCGATCTTGAAGTCGCCGGTGTGGACGATGACACCGAGTGGCGTCCGAATCGCGAGCGCCACGCAATCCAAAGTGCTGTGCGTCACCGAAACAAATTCAATCTCGTACGGGCCGATTTCGATCGTGCGGCCTGGCATGACTTCGCGCAGCGTGGTGGAATCCAGTAGTCCTGCTTCTTCCAGCCGCTTTTTCACCAGCGCCAGGGTGAAGCGCGTCCCGTAAATCGGGACGTTAAGGTCGCGAAGGATGTACGGAAGCGCGCCGATATGATCCTCATGACCGTGGGTGAGAACGATTGCGCGAACTTTCGCGCGGTTCTGCTTCAGATAGGAAATGTCCGGAATGACAAGGTCAACTCCAAGAAGCTCCGATTCCGGGAACATCATGCCGGCATCGATGACGATGATGTCGTCGCCAAGCCGCAACACCAGCATGTTCATACCGAATTCGCCCAGCCCCCCGAGAGGAATGGCGGTGAGAGAGGCCGGTGATTTACCGACGGTCTTAGCTGGGGTCTTGCTCAAGGAAGAATCGACTCCGCATCGTAAACCAGCATCGTATCACACGACAGCGGCCGGGACAGGATAGCCAATCGTCGCTTGCCGACCAGTTGGCCGCAACCTGTGCTAGCTAAAGCGTGTTGCAAAACGGTTATGCACCAGCCTTTAGCTAGGGCGGCGTGGCAAAGTTTCACGAGCAACATCAGGAAGTGAAAACTCCTCCTAGGTTTGAATCTGTATTGGCATGGCTAAATTGCGGCCAGGCATCCGGTTGATCGTTCGGAGCTTCCCATGAGAAAACACTTCGGCCTCCTGCC
>Ga0137385_10005840_pt1 | contig 10842 bp, 8 predicted proteins | sample SagtaG_FD_104921 | JGI IMG/M metagenome (GOLD analysis project Ga0137385, IMG submission 104921) | Vadose zone soil microbial communities from Sagehorn Ranch, Mendocino, California, USA - Sage2_R_80_16 metaG | ecosystem: Environmental > Terrestrial > Soil > Vadose zone | place: USA: California... | reverse complement strand
TGGCCTATACCGAATGGATTTGGACGTATGGCATGCAGGTACTGCTTGCACTCGCACTGGTGGCTGTTCGAGCAGGGCGCAGGTTGGGTGTCGATCAATGGCTTGCACCACGGCTACAAGCAGCAGGACAGAATCATCGCATGGCGCGCATCACGAGCTGGTTTGTGTAGGGCGAGAAAGAGAAGGATACGATGCAAACACTATGAGCCATCATGCACCTTTCAGCCTCGATTTTGGGAGGTTCCTTTCCACGTTTCCCGTCGACTTGCTGTTCGGGGTAGTGTTGGGGGCAATCTACTTCCAACTAGAGCGACAGCGTGCAGCAGCGGCATTGTAGGTGCGATTGTTCGTGAAAAGCGCACGTTTCTTGGTGTTCGACCTGAATGAGGAAGCAGCTCGCCATCGCCTGCTCGCAGAGATTCCCCCGAACTTCGCACAATGGGTGATCGTGGTCGACAACGGCAGTACGGATGCTACAGCGGCTGTAGCACAACGTTCGGGAGCAATCGTTGCCAGTGAACCGCTACTCGGTTATGGATGAGCCTGTTTGAAGGGCTTCGAAACGGCGTGCAGCATCGGTGCAGAGATGGTTATATTTACGGACGGGGACGGAAGTGATGATCCCGCTGACCTGCTTATGATGGTGAGACCAATTCGCGAAGGCCAGCTTCTACATGTTGCGTATAACGTTGCGCTGTGCAGGAACGAGGAGGACACGTGACTTCGCCCATTTGGCGACGATGAAGGAGTTCGTATGACTACAGCCACACTGCCACGCTCGATCTACATAGAACCGACCAGTCGATGCAACGAATTGTGCCAGCAGTGCCCGCGCACGCTGCTCTCGCGCGAGGATGACCGCGATCTCTCCTTCGACGACTTTCGCTCCATCGTGGATCAGTTTCCTGAGCTGGAGCGCGTGGTGCTGCACGGTCTGGGTGAGCCATTGCTCAACAAAGAGCTGCCGCGCATGATTCGCTATCTCAAAGCACGCGGAACCTATGTGCTGTTTAACTCCAACGGCATCCTGCTCAATGCGAAGCGGGGCCAGGAACTGATCGAGGCTGGGCTGGATGAATATCGTCTCTCGATGGACGGCGCGACGCGTGAGACGTATGCCCGGGTACGCGGTGTGGACGCCTTCGATAAAATCTGGCGCAACATCCACACCTTCACTGCCATGCAGCAGGAACAGCGCGCGATCAAACCGGCCGTCTCCCTGTGGTTCACTGCTATGAAGGGGAACTTGCACGAACTACCTGCGCTCATCGATCTGGCATACGAGCATGGCATACGCGAGGTCTATTTGCAGCGACTCGTCTTCTTCGAACGAGGGCTGGCTCACTGGAAACAGAGCCTGTTCCGCCGTGCCACACGCGAAGAACTGGAACTGGTGCGTCGATGTGAGCAGATGTGTCAGGAACGTGGCATAGTCTTCAATGCGGCAGGCTCCGCCACGCCCCTGGAGAGCCTGATACGGGATTTTGGGGATCGTCCCTGGTCTGGCTGTCGACGTCCCTACACGCTGACCTACATTACTGCGAGCGGGAATGTGCTCTCGTGTTGTTTTGCACCTTTCGGGCATAGGAACGCCAGGGAGTATCAAGAGGAGCGTGTGTTGGGGAACATCTTCCAGGAGCCAATAGAGGCTATCTGGCACGGCGAGCGGTATGAGGGATTTCGCCGGGCTTTTGAGAGCGATCATCCCGCCAGGCACTGCTCGCAATGTGGCCTCAACTGGAGCTACTAGATAGAGTGTGCATAGAATGTATCGTCATGAACACTCCTCAGTGTGTCTTCTCACTATGAGTCGGCTTCGAGGCGTGCATGTTCTGATAACACTGGCCTCGGCTGTGCTGGCAATTGGGGACATCTATTCGAGAAAAGACCCTCATTGTAGAGGAATCGACACTCCCTCCCCATCATCGCTTTGTGTAGAGATGAACAGAAAGCGTGCGTCGTAGACAAGGAGACAAACCCAGGCGAGCAAGTGGAGAACGGAGAACAGGCACTTCATTCCATCAAACATGTAATTTTTGAGAGAACCGCCGAGTAATAGATTCTACAAGACACAGAGCGTGACAGGCAGACATGTTGGGCCAATGATGCTTCTTCGAAAGAGAGGACGTGTCCTTTGCGAAACAAACAAGAAGTACACCCTTCATATACTCAAGGTCTCAAAGCCCTTCCCAGGCTCATGAAAGACGGATAACAGTGGATAGGCAAAAGAAGCTATCACTCCTTCCTATCTATGTTATTTGCCTTTATAACGGCAGCGGAGGAGCAAGCTAAGCATAAAAATAGTGTAATTTACTATTGATAGCAAATTACACTATAAACCGACGGAACCGACGGGTGTCGAATGCTCTGTCACCAATTTTCTCCCTCTTCCTTGCCCCGTCTGGGAAACTGTATCTCAAGGTGCAACAGGTGCTCGCTCAGGGTGAAACACAGGACGCCAGCCATCCTCCGATCGTTAGCAAACGGCGACCAGGGCCAAAGCACCCGAAATACGGCATACCCTAAGAAGCATAACCGTACGGGTACTGTTCCTCTGATAGAGGCCTGATGACATCCTGGCATCAAGAGAGCTTGCGGATGCGCATGGTCAGCACCTGCACATTGACCTTTCCTTGCGCCGTGTCAGCAGGTGCAGGGAAGGGACGCAGATGGACCACTGTACGCAGCTGGTCTTATCAGCACACAACAAGCATAGCACAGGAGGGTGGTACAACAACGGGTAGCACCTGGACATGGAACGGGGAAAGGCGGCAAGCCGGGCCAATTATGGAGTTTGCACTGGCTCTACAATGGTACTGCAGGCAGAGACGAGTTGGTTTCCTAACGCCCAGAGCAATACATGTGCCACATGCTATGAGAAGTGAAGCATCGTCTTCATGTCCATCCGCACGTACCAGTAGTAAGCTTTTCAACAAGAGGTGGCGAGATTGGACGTGGGCAGGATGCGTCAAAAGAAGTGGAGCATCATCTGGAAAGCACCTGGCAAGGAGCTGGAAAGCGGCCAGGAGTGCAAACGAGGCATCTCCGGCCCTCTTCTTCCTCAAAGAAATGTATTTTCCAGAATGCACACGGTAGTGCTGCTGTTGTGCGTGGTTAAAATCCTTTCCCGGCAGCACATATGCCTCCTCGCGTGGGGTCTGACAGAAGCAAGTCCGAGCTCATGGCAGAAATTGCACTCTTGCGAAAGCCTCGTATCATCCTTCGTCGACATGTGAAACGGCCAGTCACCAATACGGACCGGATACACCTAGTTCTTCTGGCGAGGGCGGTTCAGACCTGGAAATCGGCAGATGCCTCGAGTAGCCACAACAGGTCCAGTTCTCATTGCTCTGTGGCAGATAGTCGTAATCCATATTCACAGTAGTCCTATGCTGACTGCTCTATTCCTAATCACGTTTGGCCAACTATTCTTCCGAGTGGGGATATTCTGGCTCAAATCCGGTACAATAAATAGACAACTATGCTCAGGTAGAAAGTTGGTATGTTATAGAGAAGGCACAGGTATGGGCACGGACAGTAACAATGTGGAGGGTCCCATCCATTCTCTCCCTACTTCAATAGGAAATACTCAGCAGGAGATGAAAGTTAGCTGGTGGCTCATTGTTACATTGCTTGTCGGAATTGCCACGATCTTTTCTAACTTGTATGCAACCCAGCCGATTCTCCCTATTCTTAGTCAATCCTTAGACGTCTCCCCAGCTCTAAGCGCTCTCACTGTCTCCGCGCCCGTTCTCTGCGTAGCTCTTGCATCAGCCATCTATGGACCTCTTTCAGATCGTATCGGACGCAAACCTGTAATGATAGGGGCCGCTTGCCTGTTGTTACTTCCGACCAGCCTGGCTGCACTTGCAGCGAATCTCCCTATGCTAGTGATCTGTCGTGCATTTCAAGGGCTGCTTATTCCAGGAACGACAGTTGTAGGAATTGCCTATATCCAGGAAGAGTTCCCTCCTGCCTGGCGGGGCATGGGGATGGGAGCCTATGTCAGTGCTACCGTCCTCGGAGGTGTGGAGGGTCGCCTGCAAGGTGGGTTGATTGCTGATTGGCTGGGCTGGCATTGGATATTCATCTCTTTCGCCATCACGACCGGTCTGGAGACTCTGCTGATGACCCTCTTATTGCCTGGAATCAAGCATGGACGACAGGTGTCAGGTAGCAGAGAACTGAAACTACGCCAGGTGGGACGTATCTATCTGCAGCTAAGCGCCTTTTTCCACCAACAACGTATTATAGGTGCATCTATCATGGCCCTGGCTTTCTTCTTTACGTTCATCAGCATCTTCACGTATATTCCGTATCGTATGAAAGAAGCTCCATTCTCTCTCTCCGATAGCGCTGTCAGCCTGCTCTATCTCGTCTACCTGGTAGGCCTGTTTGTGCCACTGTGGGTTGGCCGCCTTTCCGATAAAGTTGGGCGTCGCCTTGTCCTGGGTTGTACTCTGTCAGGCGTAACGGTTGGTATTCTCCTCACTTCGCTTCCAAATCTTATTGGTATCCTCATCGGGCTTGCGGTACTCTGTTGTTGCCTGTTTGCAACTCAAACAGTTGCCACTGCATTTGTGGGTGATAACGCCAATACTGCAAGGGGGAGCGCTGCTTCTTTCTACATGCTGTGGTACTACATCGGTGGATTTCTTGGCCCACTGCTCTGCGGGCTTGCCTGGCAGGTTCTCGGTTGGTGGGGTGTACTCGCTCTCTGTCTCATCGCAATCAGTGTCAGCTTTGCCTCCCTCTTGACGCTCTGTGCCTGATGCCCGCCCTGTCTTCGTCCCCTTGCAAACAGGAAGTGTTTGTGTTACCTTGAATACATCAACACCTGTATAACCCTTCGATTTGAAGGCCTCCTTCCTTAAGCTGTAGAGTATTATGAGCCAGCGCAGAAGATTCCTTCAAACAAGGCTTAACAGGCATTGGCTCCGTCAAGCGATGCTAGTATACCTGCTTCACGTTATGTTGGAAGCTATCAGGTTAGTAGGCTTCTGCGTCCTGTATAGGCATGCTGCGATGCATGTGTAGAATAGCTGAATATCAGCATATATGGAGGAACAGCCAATGAAAGTCTATCCCAACACGTTTTTATCGTCTCTCCTTCCGATGCCCTCGGCATCAGGGCACAGGTCATCTCGAAGAGTTCTACCTGCTTTAACCCTGCTCGTGTTGATGCTCCCTGTCATACTGACGGCCTGTGGTGGTAGCAGCAGCACTACCACTAGCAATACACTGCTATTTGGCGCACCGATCTCGCTGACAGGCGCAACCTCAACAGAAGGCCATCTCACGCTTGAGGGATATCAACTTTGGGTCAAAGAGGTCAATGCTCATGGTGGCATCAAGGTCGGAGGCACCACGTACCAGGTGCAACTCAAGTACTATGATGATGGGAGCTCTCCTACCAAAAGTGCCCAGCTCACCCAGCAGTTAGTTGCCTCTGACAAGGTAAACTTTCTGCTTGGCCCATACGGCACCGCTGCCACACTGCAAGACGAAGCCATCGCTGAGCAGTACAAGATTCCAATGGTGGAGGGAAATGGTGCGGCCAAAGCCATCTTCTCGAAAGGTTTTCACTACATCTTTGGTGTACTCAGTCCAGCCTCCGAGTATGCTAAAGTGATGCTGGAGGCTGCGCTTGCACTGCCCAATCCCCCAAAGACCGTTGCAATCATCTCTGCCAACGATGCGTTCTCGTTAGAGGTTGCCGCTGCTGCTAAAGACTACGCTGCAAGCCACAATCTTAACGTCGTTTACTACCAACAGTATCCGGCCAACTCAACGGACCTGACGAGTGTGTTGACTGCTCTCAAAACCTCTGGTCCAGGAGGGGCGGTCCCCGACATGCTGCTCGGCTCTGGTCATGAGAATGAAGCGGTCACCACGATGAAAGAGGCAAAGCAACTGCACGTCAATGCAAAACTCTATGCCTTTACTGTTGGTCCTGCTACCCCGGACTTCATTTCTGCTCTCGGGCCAACGGCCAACGATGTCCTGGGCAGCGCGCAGTGGACCGCACAAGAGAAGTACAATGGTACCGATGTCTTTGGTACCCCGGCCAACTATGCTCAGATGTACCAGGCAGAGTATGGGCATCACCCATCTTACCAGTCGGCTGAGTCTACTGCAGCGGGAATCGCATTCCAGTACGCCATCCAAAATGCAGGCTCCATTGACCCGCAGAAGGTTCGTGATGCGTTGGCCAGTCTCGATATCATGACATTCTACGGTGAAGTTCGTTTCGATTCCACCGGTGCGAATACCTATAAACCGATGGCTACCATCCAAATACAGAATGGTACTCTTGTAACAGTCTATCCGTCTGATGTTGCCAATGCTCAGCTTACGTATCCCACGCCACCTCTTTCATAAAGCTGGGTACAGTGACAAACCTGACCATTCACAAGTGAACTGGTAGGTCTCACAAATACGAGGGCACGTAGTCACCTGGCACCCCTCGCAGGTGCCAGGTCTGAGCGTCCTTTTGGAGGGAGAACTGTATGGCTGTTGGACAGGTTCTTGTAAATTGGCTGCTGCTCGGCAGTCTCTATGGAGCGATGGCCCTGGGCTTCTCACTCGTCTGGGGGATTATGAACATCGTCAACCTGGCGTATGGCGCCTTCATCATCGTCGGCGCATATACAGCCTTCTGGCTGTACACCCAGTTACACATTGACCCTTACGCAGGTATTCCCTTGACAATGGCTTTTCTCTTCATCATTGGCTGGATTGTGCAGTACATTGCGATCAATCGCGTCATCCGGGCTCCTTTACTGATAACATTATTGATGACATTCGGCCTTGACCTGCTCATAGTGGACCTGGTACAACTAATCTTTAGTAGCGACCTGCGTTCCATCAATACAACGTATGCAGGCAATGGCATCGACATCGGCTCGACACATATCGCCTTTGATCATCTGATCGCAGCCGCAATCGCCGTATTGCTGACTGCGGCACTCAATTACTTTCTCACGCGCACGCGCACGGGCAACGCTATTCTCGCAACGGGTATGGATCGCGATGCGGCTCGCCTTATGGGAATTAGTATCAGGAATACCTATGCATTGACGTTTGCTATCGGGGCAGCATTGGCGGGAGCGGCTGGCGCTATGTTGTCAGAGCTTTACCCTTTCGATCCCTCAAGTGGAGGTACTTTCACTCTGCGTGCCTTTGTCATCGTCGTGCTTGGTGGCCTGGGTACTCCCTGGGGAGCGCTTGCAGGGGGGCTCGTCTTTGGATTGGCTGAAACCGTTGTCCCACTCATACCGGGAGTTGGTCCTGGCTATGATGACGCCATCGCTTTTGCAGTGCTGGTTGCCATACTCATCTTTCGACCTAATGGTTTGTTGGGCAAACCTTACTACAGTTAATGCGGGACCCTTGAGGTCGCCACCCACCAGGAGCGTAGTTTATGGAAGCAGGTAAGAATACTCAAGCGCCTCCAGCCACCGAGGCCTCTTTCCCAAATCAGAAAGAGGGACGTGGATGGCTCTGGTCGCTGCTGCTTGGATTAGGAATCCTGGGCCTTATCGCAACCATTCCATGGATTGGTAATGCCTCTGACCTGCATACCTGGACATTCATCATCATGTTTGTCGTCCTGGCACAGAGCTGGAACTTTATAGGTGGCTTCACCGGCTATTCAGCCTTTGGTAACGTCGCATTTTTTGGTATTGGCGCCTATACCACCGGTCTCATGTTACTCAGCAATCAGCCTTTCTGGTTAGGGCTTATCGCAGGTGCGTTAGTCGCTGGTCTCTTCGCTTTTTTACTGGGACTACCAGTGCTGCGGCTGAGAGGCCATTACTTTGCCATTGCCACGCTCGGCATAGCCGAGGTTCTACACGAGTTTGTGGCGGTGAGGAATGTCGGTGGAGATGGTGGCCTGATGTCATTGCCGCTTCCCAGTCTGAGCTCGGATGTCTCCTTTTTCTATGCGTTCCTGGGACTATCCCTGCTCTGTCTACTGATAACTGTTTTCCTCACACGCAGCCGTTTCGGCTATGCGCTGATCGCTATCCGTGAGAGTGAACAGGCCGCTGAGGCGTTGGGCGTTCCCACCTACTGGTATAAAGTAGGTGCCTTTGTCTTGAGCGCCGTGCCCTCTGCCCTGGCTGGTGGATTGTACGCATATTGGGCAACTGGTTTTGATCCTGATACCGTCTTGAATGTCGGCATCTCCGTCGAGATGGTGCTACTGACTTTCCTTGGAGGTGCAGGTACTATACTTGGTCCGCTGCTTGGCGCTATTGCTTTCGAGTATGCCTCATTCCAGCTCCAGACGAGTGGATTTAGCTTACATAATACCTTGCTTGGACTCTCAATCGTTATTGTAACGATCTTTCTCCCACAGGGAATTGTGGGCCTTGTCCAGGAATTTTTCAGGAAGCCAGCGCCAGGGAGTGCCCGCACTAGTCGTGTGATAGGGGGAGTGCAGCGTGTCCGACGCTTTATCGCAGCCAATGGAATCTAGTGCTGCTGCAGGTGGAGCAGAGCAGTATGATATACCTCTGCTTCAATTAGTGAGTGTGACAAAACGCTTTGGCGGTTTAGCTGCGGTGGCTGATTTGAGCTTATTGTTACAGAAAGGGGATATCCTGGGGGTGATTGGACCCAACGGCGCTGGCAAATCCACCATGGTCAACGTAATTGGTGGCTCTATGACCCCAACCTCCGGCACAATCCTCTACCGGGGGCATGATATCACCCGTCTGCCTCCAAATCGACGAACACACCTGGGCATCGTGCGCACCTTCCAGATTGCCCAACCTTTTATGGGGCTGGATGTTCGCGAGAACGTGATGGTAGGCGCATTCTTTGGACAGCAAGGACACAACCGCACCAAAGCGCTACGTATCGCCGATGAGGTGTTAGAACGTGTGAACCTGGCGCACAAGGCAACGTTCAAAGGCGATCAACTCACAATCGCCGACCGCAAAAGGCTGGAGCTGGCCCGCGCTCTGGCAACCAATCCGCAACTCCTGTTACTTGACGAAGTGATGGCTGGTCTTACCGCTACTGAAGTGGCGCAGGCGGTAGAACTGATCAAGCAGATCAATAAAACGGGTGTGACCATACTGGTCATCGAGCATATTGTACGTGCAATTGCGAGTGTTTCCAATCGTATTGCCGTGCTACATCATGGACGTAAGATCGCAGAAGATGAGCCGTCTCAGGTCCTCTCAGACCCCAAGGTCATCGAGGCATACCTCGGAGAACGCTACGCGAAAAAACGCATTCAAGAAGATGTTAGTCTCTACTCCCTCACTGTAGAAGAGCTAGAGCAGCATGGGGAGGACAGGTGAGCGTGAATATGTCAACTCGTACAAACCGGGATGCAGACGATCAGAACCCACACATAGGAGCAATATCCGATGCAAAATCTTCGGCGCCAGAGAGGCCACTACTAGAGATACGTGGGCTGAATGCCGGCTACGGAGAGACGCAGGTGCTGTGGGATATCTCCCTTGATGTGTTGCGCGGTGAGGTAGTTGCCCTGGTAGGGGCCAATGGCGCAGGCAAATCTACGCTGTTGACCACAATTTCTGGGTTGCTGCCGAGCTGGAAGGGGACGATAGTATTTGCAGAGCGGGATATCACGCATTATAGAGCAGAGCGAATCGTAAAGCTTGGCCTGGCACAGATACCCCAGGGACGCCGGCTTTTTGGTGGTTTGACGATAGAGGAAAATTTGCGGTTGGGCGCGTATACAAATCGAGCGGGGTCCGCTAGCGGAATTGCTACTGACCTGGAACGTGTTTACACGCTTCTTCCAAAGCTTCGTGAACGCCGCAGGCAATTAGCAGGCTCCCTCTCAGGAGGTGAGCAACAGATGTGTGCTATTGCGCGGGGACTGATGGCCCGCCCTGACCTACTGCTGGTAGATGAACTTTCATTGGGACTGGCACCGAACATCGTTGATGATCTTCTCGTCGCTATAGATAACATCCATAGGCAGGAGCAATTGAGCTTTTTCCTGGTAGAGCAGGATGTACAAATTGCCCTAGAGCGTGCTAATCGTGCCTATGTAATGGAGAGCGGACGCATCGTTCTCAGTGGATCTGCTGCTGATCTCTTAAAGAGTGAGGAGATACGTATGGCCTATCTCGGTGGATAGAGTCCTGCACGGGTAGGTGGAGCGAGTAGCTCTACGGATGTCTATTTTGTGATCGGACGTGCCAGGTATCCACTACTATCAAGTGTTGTCCCAACCGCCAGCAACAGAGGGATCGTCCGTTGGCTTGCGGTCTTGTCGCAAGCTTGTTGTAAAGTTCCGTATCGCAGTCCAGAGCGCGTTCCCGCCGACCTCAAAGAGCTTGTTGTGACCGCATCCCTGGATAGGGAAGAAGGTCACCTGCCCGCGCTGGCGAGCTACTTGCGCGAGGCGCTCGGCCATGGCAAAGGGCACGAGTTCGTCCTGTACCCCATGTCCGATGAAGATCGGGCACCTTACCTGGCCGATCTTGCTCAGATTGTCGAATCGCTCCCTGATGAAGAGGCGGACAAGCGACTTGGGAACCCATGGCAGCATGGCATTGGCTTGCTCAGGTAGGTTCGTGAACGCACTGAGCACGAGCAGACCGGCCACACGCTTGCTGGCAGCGAGGTCAATGGCTATTGCCGCACCCAGCGACCAACCACTGACAACGATCTGCGCGGGAGGGACGTGCAGGGTCTCGGTGAGGTAGCGATAGGCTGCCTCCGCTGCCTCGTAGCATCCAGACTCGCTCGCCTGGCCGCTACTCATTCCGTATCCCAGGTACTCAGGAATGAGGACAGTGAAGCCAAACCGCCGAAATCGTGCAAATTCAGAGTAGGAGGTCTGAAGAT
>Ga0137385_10005839_pt1 | contig 10842 bp, 10 predicted proteins | sample SagtaG_FD_104921 | JGI IMG/M metagenome (GOLD analysis project Ga0137385, IMG submission 104921) | Vadose zone soil microbial communities from Sagehorn Ranch, Mendocino, California, USA - Sage2_R_80_16 metaG | ecosystem: Environmental > Terrestrial > Soil > Vadose zone | place: USA: California... | reverse complement strand
TCAAATCGGAACGGCGACTGCCGATGCCAGCGGCGTCTGGTCGTTTTCGACAGGGATTTTGGCGGACGGCCAGCACGTCTTCACCAGCAAGGGGGTAGATGCTGCAGGCAACGTCAGTGTCGCGTCGTCTGCCTTGAATGTGACGGTGGATACGACTGCACCTGGCGCGCCGAAAATCATCTCGGACGCGGCTGCATCCGGAAATTCAGTGGTCGTAACGGGGACGGCGGAAGCCGGGAGCACGGTCAAACTTTATGAAGGCACGACACTGCTGGGGACGGGTGTGACAACTTCCAATGCACAGTGGAGCATTGCCACCGGTGCACTTTCGGTAGGTACCCATGCCTTCACGGCCACTGCCACGGACGCGGCGGGAAATACGAGCGGTATCTCGAATGTGCTGGACCCGGTTGTTGGAGTACAAATCGAGGCTGCTGGCGCAACCGTGCTTACCCAGGTTGGAAACAATTTTATTGCCTCTACCGCAAGCGTCAACGTCCTGCTTAAATATAACGGCGCTGCTGTTGTTGCAGGGCAGTTTGGCAGCAGCTGGAAGCCGCTCGGGGCGGAGCAGACGGCAAGCGGATACGAGATTGTCTGGACCGGTGGCACCAATAAGTACTCGGTGTGGACGGTCGATAGCAACGGCAACTACCTCGGAAGCACTGCTGTGGTCAGTGGCACCAGCGCCACATTGCTGTCCCACGAGGTGAGCTTTCAGCAGGATTTCAACGGCGACGGGATCATTGGGGCACCCACCACAGCCACCACAGCCACCACAGCCACCAATCCCACCGTACTGATCGAAGCTTCTGGCGCAACCCGCCTCACTGAGGTCGGAAGCAATTTCTATGTTTCTGCTATCAGCGGCGGATCGACAATCGAGCTGAAATATGCCGGCGCTGCTGTTGTTGCAGGGCAGTTTGGCAGCTGGAAGCCGCTTGGGGCGGAGCAGACGGCAAGCGGATACGAGATTGTCTGGACCGGTGGCACCAATAAGTACTCGGTGTGGACGGTTGATAGCAACGGCAACTACCTCGGAAGCACTGCTGTGGTCACTGGGACCAGCGCAACTATCATCTCGCACGAAATCAGCTCTTACCAGGATTTCAACGGTGATGGCGTGATCGGCACCTCGTCAACGGTGATCGAGGTCGCCGGAAACATGCAGTTGACGTTGAAGCAGATGACTCAATCGGTGATCATTGACGCAGGCACGAATCTGGAATTGACGGGCGCCGTATCGGGATCAGTTACATTCAAGAGCTCAACTGGTACCCTCACTCTCGATCACGCCACGCAATTTACCGGCGCCATTCATGGGCTTTCCGGCAATGGCGACCCGTCCGCTTCGGATATTCTCGATTTGAAGGACATCTCATTCGGGACAGGCACGAAGGTCTCGTATTCTGGCGATACGTCCGGCGGTGTGCTCACTGTCTCGGACGCACAGAGCCACACCGCGCATATTAGTCTGGTCGGAGACTACACCCATTCAACGTTCAATCTGTCGAGCGACGGAAGCGGCGGCACGCTTGTGATAGACCCTCCGGCACTGGGATTTGACTTCTCCCGTGCTTTGACGCCTCAAACGGCGGCAGCGTTCCCCGTGGTCGGAGGAATTGCACCACTCGGCGATCGGTTCGCGTTCTATCTTCCGGAGACGCCAGCCAACTTCCTGGGAGTAGGGGCCAATCACTCGGACGGATACCGCGATCTTGGAGGTGCGCTAGCGCAGTCTCGACTCGACCTTGTCCAGGACGCGCAACATGTTCTCGAGAGTGAGCATGCAAATGCGCTTCACGCACATTTCGGCGACGGATATCTGCTTCACGCATAGCTGCGTGTACATTCCGCCGGCGGAGGGTCGTCGGATCGCAAGGGTGCGCGGAGAGATGGTACCTCGTGGGTTGTATGGCGCATTGACCGAATGGCCATATTCAGCAAGAATCACTGCAAGCGTCTCCTGCTTAAGCGCCTCGTCGCAACGGATGGTTCGCCTGAGAATCGAGACCGGATCCATGGATGTTTCGATTGATAGTAGCTTTTCTAGTAGCGCAAGGATGTCTTTGGTGCCGACAGCTCTTTCGATCGAGGGAGCGTGTATCTCGTACCCTCGGGCGCGGTTCCTAAAGCGACCGAGGGCACATTGGACGGCGTACGAGCAAACGAAGCAATGAGATCGCATTCGCGAACTCTCGACCTTCAGGTCTTCCGTGACAAAAGAGGACGCTCTATTGCGATCCACGATAGCGTTGCAACGGCAAGTGTAATTATGAATTCGATAGCTACCCTGGTCTTGTTAGAAGGCTCAAACGCGATCCCGAGTGCGGGGCGGATATATTCCAACTTCACAAAATTGTGGTACAGATAGAATCCATAACTGATGCGACCGAGGTTGCGAAGAGGCCAGCAATCGAGCAGGCGGACTAGCGTTGAACTCTGGCGCAGATAGATGAACCCGTAGAGGGTCGCTGCAAAGAACGGAAACAAGAGTACCGCGGTACTAAAACTCTTGCTCATCGCATAGTTCGCGCCAAGCGCGCATATCATCACTGTCGCCGCTGCCATCAAGGCAACTGTCGCAGTGCGCGGTTCGATGCGCGATACAGTCAGTCCGGCTATCCCGCCGAGAGCCAGCATGTAGAAGCTGAACAGCGAGTCGGCGTAAGCTGTAGCTGAGTTCAAGACTGCAACGCCACGGGCGATCCCGAGTATTACGATCAGCCCACAAAGATAGGGCGCCAGTCGTAATGGCATCAGTAGGAAAAGGGGGGCCGCCAGAAGATAGAACTGCTCCTCAACGGCGAGGCTCCACAAGTGAACAAAGCTGCCAGGCGACCGACCGGTTATCTGGATATAGACGTTCGTCAGATAGGACCAATAATAAGACCATTGTCCATCTGAATAGTCCCGCAACGGGCCGAACAGCGTTAGGATGGCGCATATTGCCAGCACGAGGTAGTAGATCGGGAATATTCTCAGCGTACGTCGACGCAAGAATGTTTTCCAGGCGGAGACGGCGGTGTCCTGTCCAGTCTCGATATTGATGCGCTGAGCGTGAAGAATGCGGATGATCAGGAAGCCGCTAAGGACGAAGAAGGCCCAAACGCCCATCGTTCCGAATTCAAGGGAACGAGCAAGATTGTTGGTGTGATGAGCGAAGACCAACAGAACAGCGATTGCTCTAACACCGTCCAGGCCGGAGATACGTTGTGCTTGCACGGCGGTCTCCAATTGGGTTGCAGGTTGCGGGAGCTCTCGCAGCGTACAACCCCATCTTCGCCTCATTCGATTGAGCTGTTGACATGCGACGCTCGGAAAATTCCTACGAGTTGCGGCAGAGTAAACGGCCCATCACTCCGGTCTGCTGGCGGCGAAAGCATTTACTTGCTACGAGATAGTGGTCCACTTATGGCAGGCCGCCATTGCGCTCACACAGGAGCAGCGAGGCGACGCCCATCGTAGTCGCGGATCAGGCAGGAGATGCAGTTCAGTTGGGGAAACACAAGAACGAACTGAAAGCGCTTCTGTCACGCCGTTGCCTAGGCGCGGACGCTTGTTTGAGATTCATCTTCGGAATCGTCTTGTCCATCATCGCAATGTGGCAGCCCGCGGTCGCGTGGGCGGGCGGAACTTGCATTTTGCACCCCGCGCCGTTCATGCTTCGGTCAGATACTGTGCGTTGGTCGATCAAGATCGCTTCCGGCGGGGAGTGCATTCAGGGTTTGCGTTGGTCAACGATCATGATCGAGAACATCTCGGTCACCGAACCACCGAAGTCTGGACGGCTTCTGGTTCAGGGGCCTTCGTTCCGATATTTTTCGAATCCCGATTTTCGGGGCGTCGACTTCTTCAAGATCACGATCAGTGGGACGTCTCTTCACTTGAACGGAAGCTCCTCGATCGAGGTCGAAGTCAATTCTCAGTGAATTTTCGAAGCGAACAAGGATAATCAATGCACGTGTGAATGAGGTCACAATAATGACGCGACCTTTCCATTAGATCGGAGGCCATTGATTCTCATCCAGCCACGGACGGTAAGCATGCTCCTGCCAACCTCACATGATCAGGCCATGCTCGCGCCGATTGATGCGGTCGCGCAAAAATCCAGATCTTTGTGGATGGAAAAGTTGGTCGGGGTCGCGTACGCGACCACCGTAGCGGTTGCCATGATAGGTTGGCTGTACGTGCTGGGTTTGGCCGTGGGCGGAGTGCTCACTTGGATTTGGTCATAACAAGCCGACCGGCTGGAGACCGTTTGGTCATCATCAGACACCGTTGGCTGGGCTCCAGGTGTCCGCTGAACTTCGGATTTCAGCGAGTATTGGTCCGATTGCTGTTGAGGTTCGGGTTCGCTGATACGGCCGGAGGAACACCTTGTCCAATCGGATTCTGGAACGGATTGTTGCTCGGCTGAGTTGCAACCGGCGTACGAGAACCGGCGGTATAGTTTTGTGATCGATTCTGGGAATTCGTCCGCTGGGTGCCCTGCGCAAAGGCCGATGCGCCAAATGCGAGTATGAGCGGGGCAATCATCAGGATTCTTGGTGCATACATTGAAGTCCTCCATCCAAGGCTGGGGCTAACAGCGTAATACTCCAAGCGTTGGTTAAGTTCCCTATTGTCGGTTCGGAAAAGTCACGGCCGCTTGCAGGCTGTATAAAACGTGCCGTTTGTAGCCACCACCCGTTCGATGCACTGTCTCGGATCGATGACTTCCCCTTCAACCCTGAAGTAGTAAGCTTGGCTCTTCAGAACAAGAGCGTACTGGCCGGGAGGTAGCTCCAGCGCCGGATCCTCGCTGTGGAGCTCGTACATTTCGGAATTATCAGGGACCGGAGAGGCCCTGAACGGGTACGAAAAATTCCTGATGACCCAGTTGTCATCAGCTTCATCCGGCTTTTTGCCCACGGCTTCTGCGGAGAATTCCCTGGCGATCTTGGCAATGACCCGGACCTCGCCGCGTTCCAGAACGTTGGTGACGACATCTCGGCGGAATACGATGAACTTCGGCTGTCCATTCCGAAGGCTGGCCTGTCTGGGCAGCTTGAAGGCCGCCGACACGGCGACTCTGATATCGGGCGGGCGGCCCGGTAATAGCGGAAGTTCTGTCAGCGAGTCGTTGCTGATCGCGTAGACGCCGTAGTCAGTCGGTCGCAGAGGAGCGGGCTTCGGCGCAGCAGCCGCTTTCGGGGCGGAATCCCCAACAACCGGGGTTGGTGCCACAGTCGGTCCGGAAGCCGTCTGTCCTCCAAGGTGCTCAAAATACCCTCTGAGCGACGCCAAGTGCTTGCGCTGTTGCACGACGGTCGCCACGGCTCCGACGATCAGCAGCACCAGAGCCGTTCGCAGTACAACCGACCACAGGGGATGACGTTGCCCTGTGGCGGCTGTCGGGTTTATTTCCAGGTCGCGCATGACACGAGCGCTCTGCACCCCCTGCGGAACGACACTGAGGGATTGGGGCGAGCCAGCATGAAGTTGTGGTACTGGGGGAGGAGCGGGAATACCGATCTGCTGTTTTGAAAATTCCTCCACGCCTCGAATGGCGGCTTCGAGCGCTTTCTCAGCTCGCCCAACGTTCCTCACGTCCGAATGGGTGAACTGCTCCCGCAACTTGTAACGGGCAAGGTCGTAAACAGCCTGACGCATATGCTCAGGGCTGTTATTCATCGTCTCGATCATGCGGGCGATGACGAGCGCGAACTGGACTTCGCTGGAAGCTGGCTCCGTCGGATCGCCTTCGTTCGGTATCAGATCGCCCGAACTCATCGAACTTGTTGCGTCCCATGTCTGCACAATTGCAGACTAAACCAATTTTCGAGCCCGGAATACGGGCTTTTTGCCTGTACCAAATGCCAGCATTCCAACTAGAATGGTCCGTGATGGCGGGGCGCGGTGTGTCTCCGGCGTTACAGGAGGCTGGGAGAGGGACGCGATGATAGGTCGGGTGAGGTTTGGATATGTACTGCTTGCACTGATCAGCATGGCGCTGGGTTCGATCCCGGATTCCGCGCAGGCTATCACGGCCGAGGTAGCCAGAAAGTGCAACGCGCTGACCGCCAAACAATTCCCGCCGCGCGAGCCTGGGAACCCGGCCGCAGGAAGCGCGAAGGGATCGGGCCGTGACCAGAATGCGTTTTTCAACAAGTGCGTCGCGAATGGCGGCAAGGTAGACGACACCACCGCCAAATGATCGATCCCCAAAAGTCAATCAATCACTGCGAGCGTAGGCGTTGATCCGGATTACGATTTTGCGGGAGTCGGCACGGGCTGAGGGACATTGCCTTCTTTGGTCACGCAGTCCTTGAAGTAGGCTTGGCGCTCGCCACTGCCGCGCGCTGATCCTGGACGCTTGTAGGGGTATGCGACATACGAGTATTGCATGCAGCGTCTTGCAACTTCGGCGTTGGGACCGGCCTCGGCGCAGACCGGCATTAGGCAGTCGCATGCTAGGGCTGCGAATAGGATGAAAGTTCGCACGTGCTCTCCGTCAATTCTTCGTTCCAAACAGGCACAGCAAAACATCCTGTCGACGGGCGATGTCAAGCATATCCGTTCGGATTCTTGTTTTGCCATCGCCAGTGATCGGCGCACATCGTTTCAAGCGATCTGGTTGCCTCCAATACGCCTCCATCGCCTATCGCCAGAGGCTCGCCGAACATGACATCACAATCAGCATGAGCAGGCCTGGCCAATCCCTTCGACAACGCCAAGGCCGAAAGCTTCATGAAGACGCTGAAGACGGAGGAGATCAACGGCAGCGCCTTCGCCGACATCCGAGACGCCCGGCGCCGCATTGATGGCTTCATCGCAGAGGTCTACAACAAGGACCGGCTGCACTCTCGGATACCAATCGCCCCTTGAGTTCGAAACGGCGTTCGCGCAAAACAAAGCACGATAACGCATCATGGCAACCGCACTGTCACCGAAATTATCGTGTCTCACTTATGGGGTGCAGTCCAGCACTGTCACAGAAATTATCGGGGGCAGTCCACTGCCTGTCACCAAGATAATTCGTGTTTCACTATCGAGCCCGTTTTGCTGGGTTTTTGAGTCATTCTCGGGTCGGGCGGAAAGTTACTGGACGTGAGTGCTACGTCACTGATCTGGCGCACTCATAGCACCGGCAAGCGTCCTAGTTTTTACAATGATTAGGCTCGTCGGCCTTTCATCTCCTGATCAATCTGTAGAATAGACGTATCTATATCATCCACAATTTGCAAACCAACGTGCAACTTTGTGGGTCAACGAGCAATAGTGGCGCTCTTTAGCACCAAATTTACCATCGTTTGCAGCGAGTGACGCGGACGTTACAGAACGTTCAGGTCTCGGCGTCACCATCCATCGAACGAGAGGATGTCGAAAATGCCGCGAACTTTTGCCCGTGTTTCAGTCGCCCTGCTGCTGTTCGCTCTTGTGAGCGCTTCGGCGAAAGCGACGCCCAATTGTTTGCGAGACAATCAAGCTTACAAGCTCGCAGGTGACACCATTGAATGGTCGATGATCATCGCGCCAGGAGCAGACTGCATCCAGGGCCTTCGCTGGTCAACGATGCAAATCTACAGTGTTTCGATCGCAGAAAAACCGAAGAACGGGGAGCTTGTTCTGGTGGGGCCGGGCTTTCGCTATTTTGCCAAGTCTGATTTCAACGGGACCGACAACTTTACCCTCGTTGTCGTTGGAAAGAACCGTCACGACGAAGGCAGCTCCACCGTTCAAATAACTGTCTCGAGGCCGACCAGCGCTATTGCCGCGAACTTCGTAAATGGCTCTAACTGATAGCAAGAAATTCCAGATTATCATGAATTGGATGCCAGATGGGCTCTTGGTCGAGGTCAGTTGGCATTCGTGCTGGTTTGCGACGTGCGCTCCGGATATTTGGCGCGCAATTGGAGCCGGCGCCGCATATACCAATTAGTTGAAGTCGCGCGGTTCGGAAAAGGGTGCAGGATTCTTAGAGTCAATCGTCCGCGGTGATTCTGCGAGGCAGAATCCCTAAAAGAGGAATGTTGATGCCCTGTTCGCTCGTGGCCGCGCAGCCAGTCCATGCAGCCCTCGCGCGCCGGCCAGATTTCTGATTGCAGGACCTTACTGTGCTGAACGATAGCTTGTTGAAATTGGAAAGGTATGAGCGAAGGGCCTATGCAAGACGCAAGCATGCCTTGCGTGCGATCGCGATGAAAAATTGATGGTGACCAGGAAGGAGGATTGGGTTGCATGATGCATGACAGCACTAAATCTTCTTAAGATTTTGTTTTCAAATTTGCAGAACGAATCCAAGCCTTAGGGGTTGCAAGATCTTGCTGCGCCGCCGCATCGAATCACGTCGAAATCGTGGAAACTTGCCCTGGCGTTAGGCGTTCTGATTCCTGGGCGAGGAAGAACAGAATGTTGACGTTTCTCAACGCACGGGCGATTTGGATCGGTTTGAACGCAGCCTTTGTCGCGCTTCGGCTTTACGTCACGTCAGATCGGACTTCGTCCGCTCAGGCCTTCGTTGGGTCGGTAGGGGAATTCATCGTTTACCGACCGATTCGGTCAGCGCGTTGAGAACGTCAGCATGCAGGCCTTGGAGAAATCGGACATCATAAAGTTTTGAAAACAAGTCATTTGGCGCTCCTATTGGTGAAAGAATTGCGCGAGAGAAGAAGATACTTCATCTCCAAACCCTGATACGGGTGGGAATGAAGCCCATCGCGTTATTTATTGTTTTGCGCCGCGACCACTTGTCTCGCGAGCGCTCAGACTGATGTACCGCCGGCCGACACGCCGTCCGCTCGCGATCGTATCAAGATGGACCGCGCCAAAGATGCTGTAGCAGTGACTAGGGACGCGAACGCGCCTCGTCCCTGGGACAAGGACGGTGGTGGCAAGAGACCCTGGGAAACGACGGTTCCAGCGCGTCCTAAATGATGGGGTGGGCGCTACCCCAGGCTTCTCAACCGGCCTGACCTGATCCGAACGCTTCCTTGATACGGTTAATCGGCTCCCGGAGAACAACAGGAACGAAATAGCCGATACCGATCCCGCAGATTCCCCCGGATGCTTTGACCAACGCGTCGAGCACGCGCCCATGCCGATCAGGCGTCAACAGTTGCAAAGCTTCCAGCGTGAACGCGCTGCCGATGACGATGGCGATGACGAGGAGCATGCGATTGCGATGGCCTAGCGCAAACGTAAAACCCATAAGCGCAAACGCAGCGAAATGCTCAAACTGAGGTCCGGCAACTACCGGACGGTCATCGATCGGCGACAGCGTCACATACGCGATAAAGGCTAGTGCCAGCCAAGCCGCTGCAAGGGATAGACGATGGATCATGGCCCAGTTGCTAGGCCACAAGCGGTCCGGCAGCAAGCCCAACACCTTCGCAGAAAGCCGTTGGAAATGGAGTGTCGGTAATCACCGTTAATTTTGGCGGCGGCGCCTCGATGCTAATGCCAATCGTTAATGCGCAAAGCCGGCCGCGGGAGGCTGTCCACCCCGCCCAAATCTGTTATTCACCCCGGTCATGACAAAAAAGTAACATTTCACCCCGTCCCCTGTTCATAGCCCGTTCACGGCGGTAAGCCTCATCTTGGTGGCGGATATCGTGGAACGCTCCGTCGGAGGTCAGCTTGCGTCTACTCGTCGTTGAAGATGATCCGGATCTCAATCGTCAGCTCACGACTGCGCTGACGGATGCCGGTTACGTGGTCGATCGCGCGTTTGACGGCGAGGAGGGGCACTACCTCGGCGACAGCGAACCCTATGACGCCGTCGTGCTTGACATTGGGCTACCCAAGATGGATGGCATTTCGGTGCTGGAGGCCTGGCGCCGCAACGGCCGGGTGATGCCGGTGTTGATCCTCACCGCGCGCGACCGCTGGAGCGATAAGGTGCAGGGCTTCGACGCCGGCGCCGACGACTATGTCGCAAAGCCCTTCCACCTCGAGGAGATCCTGGCCCGGATGCGCGCGCTGCTGCGCCGCTCCGCCGGCCATGCCCAGTCCGAGCTGACCTGCGGTCCGGTGTCGCTCGATACCCGCACCGGGCGCGTCAGCGTCTCCGGCAATCCGATCAAGATGACCTCGCACGAATACCGGCTGCTCGCCTATCTGATGCACCACACCGGGCGGGTGGTGTCGCGCACTGAACTGGTCGAGCATCTCTACGATCAGGACTTCGACCGCGACTCCAACACCATCGAAGTATTCGTCGGCCGCATCCGCAAGAAGCTCGACGTTGACATTATCCAGACCGTTCGCGGCCTCGGCTATCTATTGACGCCGCCCACGCCCGGCGGCTGAGCTAATTTTTAAAGGCTTGCTCTTTGACGGCTTACTTCTTGATTTGAGCATGATCTTGGCCGAACACCTGTATTCTCCCCGCATCGGGTGCGGGGCATGCCGTTTCGGGATCGTGCTCTGATGCGCGGAAGCTCGCTTGCCACCCGCCTGTTCGTATCGGCAACCGCCTGGGTGGTGGTGATCCTTTGCATCACCGGCGTCATCCTGTCGTCGGTCTATCGCGACGCGACCGAGCGCGCCTTCGATCGCCGCCTCAATCTTTATCTGCGCACCCTGATCGCCGAAGTCGCAACCCCGGACGAGCCGCCGGACCGCCAGTTCCAGTCGCTCGGCGAGCCCCTGTTCGAATTGCCTTTGTCGGGTTGGTATTGGCAGATCACCCGCACCGACACCGAGAAGCAGGAAACGCGCGCGTCGCGTTCGCTGTGGGACAAGAAGCTGCCGAAGCTCGAGGACCACGGCGCGGAATTGACCGCCGCCGGCGTCCGGCTCGGCTATGTCGACGGTCCGGAAGGCCAGACCCTGCGCATCGTGGAAAGGCCGGTCGAC
>Ga0137385_10005829_pt1 | contig 10849 bp, 10 predicted proteins | sample SagtaG_FD_104921 | JGI IMG/M metagenome (GOLD analysis project Ga0137385, IMG submission 104921) | Vadose zone soil microbial communities from Sagehorn Ranch, Mendocino, California, USA - Sage2_R_80_16 metaG | ecosystem: Environmental > Terrestrial > Soil > Vadose zone | place: USA: California... | reverse complement strand
TAGTTTTCAAAACGGGATTTTCTGTCTAGTCTAGGCAGGCGCGAGGGGGTGCACATGGCCGATGTTGTGAATCCGCCGGCCGCCGGGCGCAGCTTCGGTCGAACCCAGCGGCACGATACCTGGTGGGTCGAGATTGTTCCGGTTGTTGTGCTGCTGGGGGGGTTCGGCTTTTACGCCACTCTGCGGGCCTTTGAGGGCCGTTTCTACGAATGGGGGCCATACCTCTCCCCTTTTTATTCTCCGCTGATCGACCCCCATCACCATTGGTGGCTGCTTTCTCCCGCGTTGCTGATTCTGGGCGGCCCGCTGGGATTCCGCGTGACCTGCTACTACTACCGGAAGGCCTATTATCGCGCGTTCTTTCTCGACCCCCCGGCCTGTATGGTCAGCGAGGGCCGCAGAACGTATCGCGGCGAGACGGCATTTCCCTTCATCCTGCAAAATCTGCATCGCTATTTTTTCTATATCGCGGTGATTTTCCTCGCTTTTCTCTGGCGTGACGCCGTTCGCGCCTTCTTCTTCGATGGCACCGTAGGAGTCGGTGTGGGCACGCTGGTTTTGCTCGTTAACGTGATTCTGCTAAGCCTTTACACGCTCTCCTGTCACTCTCTGCGCCACCTGGCCGGCGGAAAGCTCGACTGCTTCTACTGCGCCGCTTTCGGCCCGCCGCGCCACAAGACCTGGCAATGGCTGAGCGGTTTGAACCAACGCCACATGCTGTTCGCCTGGGCCAGTCTTGTTTCCGTCGGCTTGGCCGACTTGTATGTACGGCTGGTATCCTGTGGCGCCATTCGCGACGTGAGGCTGTTTTGAGCGACCGTTTCGAAACTCACGAGCACGACGTGCTGATCATCGGCGCGGGCGGCGCGGGCCTGCGCGCGGCGATCGAAGCGCTAGGCCAGGGCGCTTCGGTCGGCGTTGTGTCGAAATCGCTGCTCGGCAAAGCGCACACGGTGATGGCGGAAGGCGGCATCGCCGCGGCCATGGGCAACGTCGACGCCGCCGACGACTGGCGCACACACTTCCGCGACACGATGCGTGGCGGGAAAATGCTCAACAACTGGCGCATGGCGCAGATTCACGCACAAGAAGCCCCCGATCGCGTGCGCGAACTCGAGCTTTGGGGCGCGCTCTTCGATCGCACCGAGAAGGGTCAGATTCTGCAACGCGCTTTCGGCGGCCACACGCACAAGCGGCTGTGCCACGTAGGCGACCGCACCGGGCTCGAAATGATTCGCACGCTGCAAGACCGCGGCGTGCAAATGGGCTTCGACGTGTACATGGAATGCACCATCACGCGGCTGCTCAGAGATGGCGATCGCATTGCCGGCGCGTTCGGCTATTGGCGCGAACACGGCCGCTTTGTTGTTTTCAAAGCCAAGTCCGTGGTCATGGCCACAGGCGGCATTGGCAAAGCCTGGCCGATCACCTCGAACTCCTGGGAATACACCGGCGACGGCATGGCTCTTGCGTACGAGGCGGGAGCCGAGTTGATGGACATGGAGTTCGTGCAATTTCATCCCACCGGAATGGTGTGGCCTCCCGGGGTGCAAGGAATCCTCGTCACGGAAGCGGTTCGTGGCGAAGGAGGCATCCTCCGCAACAAGGTCGGCGAGCGCTTCATGGAGCGTTACGACAAGCAACGGATGGAACTGTCCACGCGCGATGTGGTCGCCCGCGCGATTTACACGGAAGTGCGGGAAGGTCGCGGCACCGAGCATGGTGGCGCTTACCTGGACATCTCGCACAAACCCGCCGAATACGTGAAGCGCAAACTGCCCAGCATGTACCATCAATTCCTCGAACTCGCGGACGTGGACATCACCAAAGGGCCCATGGAAGTTGGTCCAACGTGCCACTATATGATGGGTGGCATCCGCGTCGACGCCGAGACCGCTCAAAGCTCGCTCCCGGGTCTGTTCGCCGCCGGAGAAGCAGCCGCAGGTTTGCATGGCGCTAACCGTCTCGGCGGCAATTCCCTTTCCGACCTCCTGGTCTTCGGGCGCCGTGCGGGCCTAGCAGCGGCAAAGCACGCAAGCACCACACCGGCATCGGCAGTCGACGCTGCGCAAATCGATGAGGCCGAACATGAGGCTCTCGCACCTTTTCAGCAAAAACAAGGCGAGAGCCCCTACGCGATTCACCGCGACCTGCAGGACTCCATGCAGAAGCTCGTGGGCATCTTCCGCAACAAGGAAGACCTCGAACGTTCATTGGGCGAGATCGACAAGGCGAAGAAACGGCTGGGACGCGTGAGCGTTGAAGGTTCGCGGCTATATAATCCGGGATGGCACCTGGCGCTCGATTTGAAATCGATGCTGACCGTTACCGAAGCGGTCGCCTTGAGCGCGCTGGCTCGCGAAGAGAGCCGCGGCGCCCACAGCCGGATCGATTTTCAGAAGCTGGACCCGTCCTGGGGAGCAAAGAACAACATTATCCAGCGCGATGGCGAAGCCATGAAGCTTCGTCAGGAAAATGTTCCGGAAATGCCCGACGAGTTGCGCTCGCTGCTCGCTGAAGAAAAGGGCGAGACGGCCCGCCGCGGGTGAAGGATTGGTCATGGATATGCCGTGGAAGAAAATCGCGCCAGTCAATCCGAACGCGGAATACCTCGCCCTGCTCACGTATTTGCCGCTCAAGAAGCACCGCGCCATTCCGCGTTTTCTCTGGTCTACGTTTGCGATTCAAAAGCAACTTGCCGGCTCCGCAGGCATCCTGGGCTATGCCCTGCGTGCGAAGCCCCTCGAGAGAAATTTCTGGACCATGTCGGCATGGCTGGACGAGAAGTCCTTGATGGATTTCACTGTTCGGATTCCGCATTCTCGGGTCATGAAAGCTCTCGCCCCGCTTATGGGTTCGACGAGATTCATCAGGTGGAAAGTTGCCGGGTCGGACGTCCCGTTGCGTTGGGACGTCGCAATCGAGCGTGCGAAACAAGAGGCGCGACCATGAGGGAAGCCACCCTGCGCGTTTTTCGCGGTGAAACTACCGGCGGAAAGACCGCCGATTACCGTGTGCCCGTTGCCCCGGGCATGGTCGTTCTGGATGCGCTGCACTACATCCAGGGCCACCTCGCTCCCGACCTGGCAGTGCGCTGGAACTGCAAAGCAGGAAAGTGCGGTTCGTGCTCGGCTGAAGTAAACGGACGTCCGCGGCTCACTTGCAAGACGCGCATGGACTCCCTGCCTCTGGACAAGCCCGTCACCGTCTTGCCGATGAAGGCGTTTCCGCTCATCAAGGATCTGGTCACCGACGTCTCCTGGAATTTCCGCATCAACAAGAGGATTCCCCCCTTCCAGCCGCGGCCGGACGCCGAATGGAAAATCGACCAGAGAGACGTGGACCGCGTCCAAGAGTTCCGCAAGTGCATCGAATGTTTTCTCTGCCAGAACGTTTGCCACGTTCTGCGCGAGCACGACAAGAAGGAAGAGTTCGCGGGGCCGCGCTTTTTTGTGCGCGTCGCGGGTCTGGAGATGCACCCCATGGACGGCGCATCGCGCGCTGGGCTGCTCCGCAAGGAATTGGGCATCGGCCTGTGCAACATCACAAAGTGCTGCACCGAGGTCTGCCCGGAAGAGATTCGCATCACGGACAATGCCATTATCCCGCTCAAAGAGCGCGTCGTGGATGAATTCTATGACCCGCTCCTCATGTTGGTCCGCAAGATCCGCGGTGCGAGGTAACAACCAGGCTAAAGGCAAGGAGGATTCATGCCACTCCATTTAAAACCCATCTCCAAGGCTGGCATTTCCGAAGCCATCGCCAAGGTGGATCTCTACCGCTCGCTGAACGAGCCGGAAGAGGCGGAGTCCATCTGCCGCGACATTCTGGCGGTCGACCCAACACACCAATTGGCGATCCGGCTCCTCGGTTTGGCGATCACCGACCAGTTCTGCGGTGAGATTTCGGATCGCTGGGGCGAAGCCCAGGAAAGTTTCAACAAACTCAGCGATCCCTACGAGCGCATCTACTACACAGGACTGCTGCACGAACGGCGAGCCAAAGCGCAGTTGCGTGCCGGCCGTCTGCCGCACACGCTGACCCCGCTTTTCGAGGAAGCCCTAAGCTGCTTCGCCGAAGCTGAGAAGATTCGCCCCTCGGGAAACGACGACGCGATCCTTCGCTGGAACCGCTGCGTGCGGCTGTTGCAAAGTCATCCCGAATTTCAGGAAGAGAACCAATCGGTGGGATTCGACGTCCAGGACAGCTCCCCGGTCTGAGCGGTTCAACTTAACTTAGGCCTGGCAGACGACAAAGCTCGGTCATCAGCGCGATCCCCAAAGAGTCTTGATCCGGCGCAAAGACGCTGCCAGGGTCGCAATCCTTGACCCGGTACAGTGAGCGCGCGACGGGCTAGGCTTTCTCGGCAAAGGAACACACGCGGGGTTCCGCCAAGTGCAAGAAATCCACGTTCCCCATGCGCACACAATCGGAATGGGTGCCCGCGCTCAGGATGATTTCCGGGTCTTCCGCCAGCGCCACCTCCAGATAAACGGGCACGCCATAAAGTTCACCGAACGGGGGAATCACCCCGCGCTCGCAATCGGGAAACAGCTCAGTGAAGGTGTCCTCGTCCATCAATTGCACCTTTGCGCCGACAATAGCCGAGAGTTTCTGAAAATTGATGCGGTAGGAGGCCGGCAGCACGGCAAGGAGCTTGCGGTCTCCGGCTTCGAGCGCGACCGCTTTCGCCACTTCTTTGCCGGGAAGGTGCATGGCTCGGCCGCCATCTGGGCGCGGTTGGTGGGCGCGTGGAATATCATCGAGTAGGGCACATGTTTGACGTTCAAGTGGGATTCCAGGCGTCGTGGCATCAACATGGCGCTTTCTCCTGTCGACCGGGCCTAGCTTGGCAGGGCCCAGGTCTGTTTTTGTTGATACCGCTGACCGCGACAGGAGCACCGTGATTGCCCTCACCGGTCCGCGTGACCGCCGACACCCATCTGGCACGGTCCACCTCCACCTAACACCCTCACGCCTCAGCGACCAAGTCGCCTAGCTCCTAGGAAGAGGCGATCACTTCGATTTCGACCAGGGCGTCCTTCGGCAGCCGCGCCACTTCGACGGTGGAGCGTGCCGGCGGCGCCAGGGCAAAGAACTTGGCATAAACCTCATTCATCGCCGAGAAATCATTGATGTCCTTGAGGAAGACCGTGGTCTTCACCACGTGGTGCATGTTCGAGCCCGCCGCCTCCAGGATCCCTTTTACGTTCTCGAGCGTGCGTTCGGTCTGCTGCTGGATATCCGTGCCAACGAACTCTCCCGTCTTCGGATCGAGCGCCACCTGTCCTGACACGTAAAGGAATCCGTTCGCGCGGATGGCTTGCGAATAGGGTCCAATGGGTTTTGGGCCTTTGTCCGTCAGTACCACGTCTCTCATGGTGTCTTCTCCTTGTCCTTTACCGCATTCGCTGCGGCCGCTTCTTCATACCGCGCGCGAAACTCCTGCGGCACTCCCGGCCGCTTCATCCATATCCGCACAAATTCCGCCACGTTTTGGTGCGTTTCCTCTTCGAAGGCTGCAATCAAATCGTTCAGGTCGAAACCTCTCTCCCGCCGAGCATAGAGCATGTGCTGCGTAGCTTTCCGAAACGTCTCCCGGCCGTACTGGTCCTGCAACGCAAAGAAAAGAAGGAAACTTTTTACCCGCAGAACGCGCGCATCTTCCTTCCCTGGGAGCTTCTCACCGGAAGGAATCAGCCGCAGCGCGCGCCTGATCGTTTCTGTGCGCGCGTCTCCTCCTTCGGCGGCATCGCGTCCAATCGCCGCGGCGAACGCTGGCAGCATGATGAGCGGCAGGCTTTGCTCAAAAAAAGCCGGGCTTTGTCCGTACCCCAGCCAGCTCGCAGCCAGCGATGGAGCAGCCTGAGTCACCAGCGTGGGTGTGCCTTCGCTGAGTTCCACCACCATGGTGTCTTGCGAAATCATTTCCGCCATGTTCTGCTCGTTTTCGTCCTGCGCCAGAAGTTTTGCGCTCAGCGGGTTAAAGTTGGTAAAGCACCCCGCCACGACGGGACATTCTACGATCCAGGTTTGCGAAGGCGTTTTGCCGCGTTCCCCGAAAGCGGCGTCATACTCCGCCATGACACGCGCCAGCGAATCGCTCAAGTCCCGCAATTTGGCGGAATTCTGTTGCTTGCTCGTCCACAGACTCACGTTTTCCTTGCCGTTGCCGATTTCGGCGATGCAGTATCGACCGGCAACTACAAACGGATACGCGTCCTTGGTCCTCTGTTCCGCCAACACAACCGTCTCTTCGCCTTTTCGCACACTCTTCTTTTGCGTGCCGCTCGTGTGGATCTGAAATCCGTCCGGCAGGGCGACCAGCAGATCCCATTTGTTGGGCGGCGCCCCTCCGGCGGGGAAAAGCCCGGCAGGCGGGAGCAACTCGAAGCTCCAGCCGGACGCCGGCAGAAAAAACGCATTGCTCGAAAAACTCAGAGAAGTTTCTCCCCCCTGGGCCGGCAAAAACTCGGTCGTCAAACGCAACTTGTGCCGCGAGGATACTTTCCACGGTTCCGCCAGCTTCATGACCATGTCGCGCGGGGCGCCGGGGACCTGTGCCAGAGTGATCGGTTTTGCATCCCAGGTTGCGCGGAGTTCGCCCGAACGAAAGCGCCTTCCCGGCAAACGCAATTCCAGTTCCTCGAGGGGACGAATGCCGGTGTTCTTCAGATGGTAATCGGCCGCAACCTGAATGCGTGGTTCAGGCTCAGCCACAAACCGCACCCGGATTTCCTGCTTCTCAATTCTGTAACCGGGGCCGAGCGCCACGGCACATGATGCCGCCCAAAAAGAAACCGCGGTGGTAAGTACAGCCAGTGGAAGGCGTGAAAAGGTTCGGGATTTCATTAGCCCAACGATTGTAACGGGGAAAACTCCGAAGAAAAAGCGGTGCTTGAGAAACGTCCCGGTCAGAAGCTTCAGCGCCGGCGCCCGTGGACGCGCGTAAACCCGGTGTTGGCATGATTCCGCGTGGCTTCTCGGTACGCTGCTTCTTTGTCCGCTTCGGCGTCCGTCATGCCCCGGTTGATGCGCTCCATAATCTGACCTTCGGTGAGTCCGGTGTTTTTCAGCCGCCCGATTTCCGCGCTGGCGAGCGTGCGCTGGCCTTTCATCCTCTTGTGCAGAATCACATCCACCGCCGAATCCGACAGTCCAAGCAGGCGAAGCATGACTGCGTCACCGCTCAGGATGTCGAGCTGATCCGCTTTCGTCATTTCCAGGATGATCGGTTCGCCATACCCAGCATTCGTCAGATTCACGGCGGCATCCGCGTTCGAAAACGGATGCTGATGCTGGCGCGCATCGGCTATCACTTTGACGCAGGCATCATCGCTGATTCCCGCTTTCTTCATTTTCGTGAGCTGCATCACCTCCGTATCTGAGGTGTTAAGTTTCTTGAGCTCTTCGACGCTGCTGGACCACATGCCCAACTGATCGAGCGGACGGTAATCCGTGAACAAGTGCTGGTCGCACCCAAAGAATTGCGAAAATAAAGCGGCCCCAAGAATGAACTTGCACTTCATGATTCCATTTTATCGGGGACAAGAGGAGCAAAGCCGAGCTGTGCTGTGCCAGGCACCCGCCGAAAGTACAGGGAAGCAGCCCTCTCAATGGCTTGCTTGATAGATCCGTTCCACTCCGTAAACGCCCGGAATTCTCTTGATGTTCACCAGAATCGTTTCGAGCTGACGCCGGTCCGCGATCTCCAGTTTGGCGTCTATGCGTGCGTTGCTGCGGTCCGGACGGCTTTGCAGATTGTGAATGTTGGAGCCCGCGCCGCTAATCACCGCCGTAATGTCCGCGAGCAGTCCCGCGCGGTCGCGCGCGCGAATAGTGAGTTGCACGGGGAACGTCGCGCCGCTGGCGCCGCCCCATTCCACCGCGATGCGGCGCTCGGTTTGGTACAACAGATTCTGCACGTTGGGACACGCTCGTGTGTGAACCGCCACCCCGCGCCCTCGCGTGATGTAGCCTACAATCTCGTCGCCCGGAATCGGGTTGCAGCACTTCGCCCGGTACACCAACAAATCACCGTGGCCTTTGACGATCAGCGGCGCCTCGCCGAAACCCAGCATGCGCTTGACGGTCTTAACCAGCGTCGGCGCCGAGTCTGGCGCAGCAGGCTCCTCCGTCTTCGCGGGTTCGCCCAGCAAGCGCGTTAAGATCTGCCTCGCGGAATATTTCCCGAACCCCACCGCCGCGTAGAGGTCTTCGAATTTCGCCAGGCCGTAATCGCCCAGCAACTTGGTAATCTCAGCCTCGGGAATCTTCTTCAGGCTCTTGCCAAAGTGCCGCGCCTCGTTTTCGAGCAGGCGCTTGCCCATTTCTTTGGCTTCTTCGCGCTCCTGCTCGTTGATCCAGTGGCGGATCTTGCTTTTCGCCGACGACGACTTCACAAAGCTGAGCCAGTCGCGGCTGGGGTGGTGGCCCTTTTGCGTCAGAATCTCGACCACATCGCCGCTCTGGATTTCATGTCGCAGCGAAACCATTTGGCCATTCACTTTGGCGCCCACGCACTGGTGCCCCACTTCGGTGTGCACCATGTACGCAAAATCGAGCGGCGTGGCCCCGCGCGGCAATTCCAGCACGCGGCCTTTCGGCGTAAACGCGTAGACTTCTACCGGGGCGAGATCCACTTTCAGGGTGGAAAGAAACTCGCTTGGCTCCTGCATCTCCTGCGACCACTCGATGAGCTGGCGCATCCAGGAAATGCGCTGATCGTCATCCTGTGCGCCAGGCTTGCCGGCCTTGTATTTCCAGTGCGCCGCCACACCTTCTTCCGCGACGCGATGCATGTCCTGGGTGCGAATTTGCACTTCAAATGACTGCCCGCTGTGCAAAACAGTGGTGTGCAGCGACTGATACAGATTGGGCCGCGGAATCGCGATGTAATCCTTGAACCGGCCCGGCACGGGCCGCCAAATGTGATGGACCACGCCCAGTGCGGCGTAACAGTTGCGCTCCAAGTCCGTGATCACGCGCACCGCCAGCAAATCGTAAACCTGTTCGAGGCCCGACTCCTGCCGCAGCATCTTGCGGTGCAGCGAATACAGCGTCTTCACGCGGGCTTCCAACTCCGCAGGAATGCCTGCCTCCACGAGTTTCGAACGGATGGTTGCCTGCACTTCATCCAGAAATTCTTTGTGAAACGCCGCTTTGTCGCTGATTTCCTTTTGCAGCGCAAAGAATGCTTCCACCTCGAGATAGCGGAACGACAAATCCTCGAGCTCCCCGCGCACCACGCTCATTCCCAGGCGGTGCGCGATCGGCGCGTAAATGTCCAGAGTCTCGCGGGAGATGCGTTTCTGCTTGTCCGGCTCCAGGTATTGCAGCGTGCGCATGTTGTGCAGGCGGTCGGCAAGCTTGACCAGCACGACGCGCACATCCGTCACCATCGCCAGCAACATCTTGCGGACGTTCTCGGCCTGGCGCGCTTCCGGCGCCGTAATATTCAGCCGCCCGATTTTCGTGACGCCCGCCACCAAATGGGCCACTTCCGGCCCAAAGCGCTCTTCAATGCGCGAGACGGGATACTCGGTGTCTTCGATGGCGTCGTGGAGAATGGCCGCCGTCAGCGTGATGGCATCCAGCCGCATGTCGGCAAGGATGTGCGCCAGTTCGAGCAGGTGCGACACATAGGGCTCGCCCGAGCTGCGAAACTGGTCGTGATGCCGCTCCGAGGCAATCTCATAGGCGCGGCGGACGATCCAGGGATCCTCCGAAGGGCGGTGCTTTTTCAGTTTTTCGAGGAGCTCTTCGAGGCGCGCGTCGAGCTGCCGAACCGCGCGGTCGCGGTTGAAGCTCAGCGGCAAATTGCTCGGAGGAGGCATGTGTCAGTTTACCCCCAGAGGCGGGCGAAGTGAAATAAGGGAGGAAATGGAGTCTAACGAAAGCCTGATGACCTCCAGCTACGTCCCGCAAGGAACTGCTTGGCGGCTCCTGGCGACGATAGACCTCAAAAGGGCTATTCCCAGCCACGAATTGAAGATGGTCTGATTAAAGTAGGCCTGTACTTTGCCTCGGGGTTGCTCATCGCGAGCAAATACCCGTTTGCCAGATAGTCCGGGATGTCTCGGTCATCGGCCAGAGGGATATGCGGCCCCTTCCTCACGAGGCTCACGCGATAGCGGTCATCCTCTTTGTAGCGATGCGGGTACAAGTGGATTCCCGACTTCTTACCCCGGCGAACCACGGCAAACAACATGAGCCTCTCCCTCGGCAACACGAATGAGCGCAGCGAAATATGCGTTAGTTCGCGCCCCGACGCAAGTGCCTCGCAAGAGGAAATCTGTGGAAAAACGTAGCGGTTCGTCCGAGATCTCACCGGAATATCGAACGTGCCGAGACGGCCCGATCGGAACCCAAACGACAGTCCCGCAATGGACCGGTTTCGTGTGGCACGTTCATCCAGACGGAGTTCCACATGGTTCTCCGGCTCCGCAAGAGGATCACCGGCAAATGGTACGCACGGCGGCGGTCCCGGAAAACCAGGGGTGTAAGTCGTTGAAAACAAAGAGAACAGAGGAGAGATCCTCGGCACGTCCATCCCCAGAACAATCCCGCCTGGCTATAATACAAGGCCGGGTTCCTGCTCTTCCGGACGATGACCCTATCCAACGTTGCGACTGTTTTCTCGCTGGCTGCGGCTCTCGAGTTGCCAACGACTTCCGAGCTGCGGTGGCAGCTCGCGGGTTTCGCCGTGGGCATCGTGATTCTCTCTTTCGCCCTCGCCGGCATGGCGCTGTTTGTCTTCGAGCGAAAGACCGCCGACCGGAGCCTGGTGTACTTTAGCCTGTTCGCGTTTCTGTATGCCCTTCGGCTGATCTTCCGGCAAAGTTTTCTG
>Ga0137385_10005828_pt1 | contig 10850 bp, 9 predicted proteins | sample SagtaG_FD_104921 | JGI IMG/M metagenome (GOLD analysis project Ga0137385, IMG submission 104921) | Vadose zone soil microbial communities from Sagehorn Ranch, Mendocino, California, USA - Sage2_R_80_16 metaG | ecosystem: Environmental > Terrestrial > Soil > Vadose zone | place: USA: California... | reverse complement strand
CTCGCTCGCAACCTGGTATTTGGGTTGTAGTCGATGTAGTATTACAGGGCGCTTACGAGCGCCTTTTTTGTTTCGCTCACCTGTGTATTCCGGCATTTTCCGCCGCGAAAACGGGCTTCGAGCCGGTCCTCCAGCCCCAACTTCCCGCATACTCCGCCGCGTTTGCAACGTCAATAGTGGCAATCCTTAACGTTGCTCCTATCGAACCGTGATTCCCTTGTCGCATAAGGGTTTCCGGTCTTTTCGCGGACCTCGCAACGCCCCATTGCGCACATTCCTATTGCAATTTGGAGACATCGGTCAAGGCAGGTACTAATTTCTTCTCCCATAGAAGTGTATTTTTGATAAATTAGTAACCAAAGTAGCAAAACAAAGTTCATTAAAAGTAGTTTCACTTCAAAGCACAGAGGAGAACCGGTCGGCGAGGGATCGGCATGGCGACCAGATAGCCCCAAGGCTACACGTCACGGCAGGAGACCCAATCCACCCGCTAATCTCCCTGGTACCGATTTCTGTTCGGCGCCGCTGGCGTCCGAACACCATTCGCAGTACTGGGTTTCACTTTTTGACAGGGTATGGAGGAGAAGATGAAGAAAGCTTTGCTCGCCGCTGCGCTGATGACAGCCGGTGTTGTTGCGCACGCCCAAAGCAGCGTGACGCTGTACGGCCGCCTTGACGCTGGCCTGGAGTACATGACGGGCGTTCCGCAAGGCGTTGGTGCAAGCGGCCAGGCAACTGGCAGCACGAACCGTTGGCGCGCGGAAAGCGGCGACTGGGGTACCAGCCTGTGGGGCTTGAAGGGCGTTGAGGACATCGGTGGCGGCAACAAGGTCCTCTTCCAGTTGGAAGGCTCCTTCAACACGATGACGGGTTCGGGTCCTGGCGGCGGCGGTCTCTTCAATCGCTGGGCAACGGTCGGCTTGTCGAACGATCAATACGGTACGTTCACGATGGGCCGCATGCTCTTCATCTCGAACGGCGTGTGGGACTTCGACCCGTTCGGTCAATCGAACTGGTCGTCGGCATCGCTGGTGCGTGGCCGCAACTGGCCGCAATCGAGCAACAACTTCGCTTACCAGTCGCCGAAGATCGCGGGCTTTGACTTCTACGGTCAATACGCGCTGTCGAACGCAACGAACTGGAACGGCAACGGCACGACTGCTCAAGGTCGCGAGGCCGGCGCACAGGTCACGTACACGAACTCGTTGTTCCAGGTTCGCGGTCTGTACGACGAAATCCGCAACCCGGGCAACGGCAACCTGTATGGTCCGGCTTCGCCCACCGGTCTGATCAACTCGGCCAACGGCGGCGTTGGCGTGTTCGCGGCATCGCGTGAATACTCGGCGCTCGTGAACGTGTTCCTCGGCCAGTTCAAGATTCAGGCCGCTTACCAGGCTGTCCGCTCGGCAGGTGCCACGGGCGTTCTGCCGGGCCAGCCGACCACGCTCGATCACGAATGGGGCGGCGTGACGTGGCAAGCAACGCCGGCTGCTGCACTGATCGGCGCGGTCTACCACGTGAACGGCAACAATGGCGCGGGCAATGCGACCATCTACACGGTTGGCGGCACGTACAACCTGTCGAAGCGCACGCTGCTGGATATCCAGATTGCGACGGTGCAAAACAGCAAGACGGCTAACTACGGCCTGAATGCGAACAACGCAGGCTTGGCAACCAGCACGGACAACCCGCTGCAAGGTCATAGCCAAAGCGGCGTGTATGCAGGTATTCAACACTCGTTCTAAGCGAACGGTGCCCCCCAAGGGGACTTCCTTCGGGGCGTAGTCAGAAGTTCTTCAAGAGAATCTTTTTCACGCTGCTGCGAGAGGCGCGTATCGGTGCGATGTCCGAAAGGGTATCGCACCGTTTTTTATTTTGGAGGGCGGTGTTGCTACCGCCCCGATGCACCGCCTCGGTGCGTAGGCGGCCTACGTTGCGCGAGAACGCTACCCGCGACCGATGGCGCGCTTCGATGCCGCGCTTTAAAGCTGCCAAGCCGGCCCCGCTCAAACCGCCGCTTCGTTTTCCTCGCCGGTGCGAATACGGATCACACGCTCGACGTCCGCGACGAAAATCTTGCCGTCGCCGATCTTGCCGGTGCGCGCCGCGCCGATGATCGCGTCGATCACCTGATCGCATTGGTTGTCCGCGACCACCACCTCGATCTTCACTTTCGGTAGAAAGTCGACCACGTACTCTGCACCACGATAGAGCTCGGTATGGCCTTTTTGCCGGCCGAAGCCTTTGACTTCGGTAACCGTCAGCCCCGTGAGGCCGACTTCAGCGAGCGCCTCGCGCACTTCGTCGAGTTTGAACGGTTTGATGACTGCGGTGATGCGCTTCATGGCGGACCTCGTCTCGTGATTGGAAGAGTGAAAGGAAAATGGATGATTTTTATTCTACGCCGCGCCGGATGCGTTGCGGCAATCCGGCACGCGCTTCGGGTCTCTTTCGGGTAAGTCCGCAGCCGCTTGCCGCAGCTCACTCCACGGGTTCGGTGTAGCGCGACGTGATCGGATAGCGCCAGTCGCGGCCGAACGCGCGATGCGTGACGCGAATGCCGATCGGCGCCTGACGGCGCTTGTACTCGTTGATCTTGATGAGGCGCGTGACGCGTTTCACGTCTTCGACCGCATAGCCCGCGGCGATGATTTCGGCGAGCGAACGGTCCTCTTCCATGTACATGCGCATGATCGCGTCGAGTACTTCGTATGGCGGCAAGCTGTCCTGATCGGTCTGGTTCTCGCGCAGTTCCGCCGACGGCGCGCGTGTCAGAATCCGTTCGGGAATCACGTTCTGCTTGCCGAACGCGGTGGCCTGGTTGCGGTAGTGGCATAGCTTGTAGACCAGCGTCTTGGCGATGTCCTTGATCACCGCGAAGCCGCCGGCCATGTCGCCGTACAGCGTGCAGTAGCCCACCGCCATTTCGCTCTTGTTGCCCGTGGTCAGCACGATCGAGCCGAACTTGTTCGACAGCGCCATCAGCAAGGTGCCGCGAATGCGGGCCTGGATATTCTCTTCGGTGGCGTCTTCGGCGCGACCCGCGAATTCATCCGCCAACGCGTTGCGGAACGCGTCGAACATCGGCGCGATCGCGATCTCGTCGTAGCGCACGCCGACGCGGCGCGCCATGTCGGCCGCGTCGGTGGTCGACATGTCCGCGGTTTAGCGCGACGGCATCATCACCGCGCGCACCCGGTCCGCGCCGAGCGCGTCGCACGCGACGGCCAGCACCAGCGCCGAATCCACGCCGCCGGACAGGCCGATCAGCGCGCCCGGAAAGCCGTTCTTGTTGATGTAGTCGCGCACGCCGATCACGAGCGCGGCGTACACTTGCGCTTCGAGCGACAGCTCCGGCGCGATCGCGGCCGGCAGCGGCTTGCCGCCTTCGAACTCGAGGATCGCGGTGGCTTCCTCGAACTGCGCCATCTTCGCGACCAGTTCGCCCTTTTCATCGAGCACGAACGAGCCGCCGTCGAACACCAGTTCGTCCTGCGCGCCGACCATATTGACGTAGACCATCGGCAAACCGGTTTCGCGAATCCGCGCGCGCAGAATGTCGAAACGTACCGCTTCCTTGTTCAGGTGATACGGCGAGCCGTTCGGAATCAGCAGCACTTGCGCGCCCGCCGCCTTCGCCATTTGCGCGGCCGACGCATGCCATGCGTCCTCGCAGATCACCACGCCGTACTTCACACCGTCCAGTTCGAACACGAAGGGTTGCGGGTCGGACGCGAAATAGCGCTTCTCGTCGAACACCTCGGTATTGGGCAAATCCTGCTTGCGATAGGTGCCCGCCACTTCCCCGCCGACGATCAGCGAGGCCGCGTTGAACGTGTCGACCGGCGGCACGCCGCGCTCGATCGGCGCGTTTGCATTACCATGGCCGTGCGCCGCGACGTGCGTCACCTCGCGCAGCGGATGGCCGACGATCACATGCAAGCCGGCGAACGGCTTGAGTTGCGTGGCGAGGTCGGCCAATGCCGCCGCGCTCGCGGTATAGAACGCGGGGCGCAGCAGCAGATCTTCGGGCGGATAGCCGGACAGCGCGAGTTCAGGCGCGATCAGCAGCTTCGCGCCGCCTTCGTGCGCGACGCGCGCGGCGGCGACGATCTTCGCGACGTTGCCGGCGAAGTCGCCGACGGTGACATTGATTTGAGCAAGAGCGATTCGGGTCTTCATGGCAGGATCGGCAGGCAAGCCACAAGCGGCTTGTGAGTACCGCGGCCTCGCGGCTCGACGGAACGGACAAATCGGATAAACGAACGACGCACCGCCAGAACGCCGCGTCGCTCATTGGGAACAGTCACACAGATTGAATCAGGAACGCTTTGATTATCGCACGGGCATTCTGGCGTCGCCCTCCGAGGTGGACGCCGCGGAATGGAATGCCCTCCTCGCGCGGCAGCAGCAGCCCACGCCGTTTCTGCGGCATGAGTTCTTGAGCGCCTTGCACGCGACCCAATGCGCGGTCGCGGATACCGGCTGGGCGCCGCAATTCGTCACGCTGACCGATCCGCGCACGGGCAAGCTCGCGGCGGCCGCGCCCGTCTATCTGAAAGGGCACTCGTACGGCGAATACGTGTTCGACTGGGCCTGGGCCGACGCCTACAAGCGCAACGGTCTGCCCTATTACCCGAAGCTGCTGTGCGCGGTGCCGTTCACGCCGGTGCAAGGCAACCGCCTGCTCGCCGCGGATACGCACGCCTTGCGGCATCTGGCGGCAACCTTGATGGCGTTCGCCGAACAGAGCGACGTCTCGTCGCTGCACGTGCTGTTTCCAACCGAAACGGAAGCGAACGCGCTCACCGACATGGGCATGATGCAGCGTGAAGGCGTGCAGTTCCACTGGCTGAACGACGGCTATCGCGACTTCGACGATTTCCTGTCGACGCTCGAACAGAAGAAGCGCAAGAACATTCGCGCCGAGCGCCGCAAAGTCCACGAGGCCGGCGTGACGATGCGCCGGATTCGCGGCGAGGACATTCAGGACGCCGACTGGCGCTTCTTCAGCAAGTGTTATCGGCAAACCTACCGCGAGCACTTTTCGAGTCCGTATCTGAACCTCGATTTCTTCCGCATGATCGGCGCGTCGATGCCGGAGAACCTGCTGCTCGTGATCGCCGAATACGAAGGCAAGCCGATCGCCAGTTCGCTCGTGGTGTATCAGCGCGACGCGCAAACCGGCGGCACGCTGTACGGCCGCTACTGGGGCGCGCTGGAACACGTGCCCTGCCTGCATTTCGAAACGGCGTACTACCAGCCGCTCGAATTCTGCATCGAGGAAAAACTCGGCGCGTTCGAGGGCGGCGCCCAGGGCGAGCACAAGATGTCGCGCGGTTTTCTGCCCACGGTGACACGCTCGGCGCACTGGCTCGCGCATCCGGCCTTCGCCGATGCGGTCGGCCACTTCCTCGCCAACGAAAAGAACAGCATCCATGCGTATGTGGACGAGCTGCGCGAACACAATCCGTTCAAAGGCTGAAGCGCTTCCATGCCGTGGTTTCTCTATCTGCTCGAATGCTCGGATGGCAGCGTTTATACCGGCATCGCCATCGACGTGCAGGCGCGCTTCGACAAACACGTGAGCGGCGCGGGCGCGCGTTATACGCGTTCGCGCAAGCCGGTGCGGGTGCTGGTGTCGTTCGAATTGGTGGACCGGTCGAGTGCTTCGCGCGCCGAGTATTGGGTCAAGCGTTTATCGGCTGTTGAAAAGCGGGCGCTGGCCGCGGGGCTGCGCACGCTTGAATCGGTGCTGCCATTGCCCGAGCCGGAGCCGGAGCTCTTCCGCGACGGCTAGCCTCTCGCCTCACGCATCCGCTCAGTCAATAGCCGATGCATCAGCGCCAGCTCTCCCACCGCATCGGCCTCGAGCGACGTCAACTTGTCTCTCTCCGGAAGCTCGTGGCGGATCGGCCGTAGCGTTCGATCCAACGCGGCGTCGATATCGGCGCTCACGGCGGCAATCCACGCGCCGAGTTCGTCGTGCATGTCGCGCCGCTTCGTGCTCAGGCGCAACTGCGTCGCGGTGCCCGCCATTCTTCGCAACAGGCTCAGCACCGTCAGCGTCACGGTGTCGACCATCGTGTCCTCGAGCTTTTCGAGGCGAACGCGGCCAATCGCTTCTTCGGCGTTATTGCTGCCGAGGCCAGCGGCTCTGCGCAAGCGCTCCATGTCCTTTTCGCTTCGGCGCGGCGACTCGAGCGCGGCTCTCAGATATTCGACGTTGGCGCGCACCGCCCCGTTCAGATAAGCGCGGTAGTCGACCTTTTCGCGCGTCGGCCACAGATAGAACGTTGCGAAGAGCGCCAATACGCAGCCGAGCACGTTGTTGCCGAGCCGCGTGAGCGCAAAGGCGAATTCGCTCGCGCTCGGCGTTGCGAAGTCGGCGACGAGCACGAAGGTCGGCGTGAGGAACAGCACGAAGAGGCTGTAGCTGACGGGGCGCAACGCCATCGTCGCCACGACCAGCGGGAAGACCGCGAGAGAAATGCCGAGCGGCGAGTGAATCGCATAGCCGATGCCGGCCGCCAGCACGCCGCCGACAATGCTCCCCGCCGCGCGCTCGATGCTCCGCGGCCAGGTCGCGGCAATCGACGGTTGCAGTATCAGCAACGTCGCCATCGTGGCCCAGTAGCCGAACGGCAGCCCCAGTGCCCGGATGACGAGAAAGCCCGTCGTCGTGGTCACGCCGACGCGCGCGGCATGGCGCAAGCCGACGGATTCGATCGACAGATTGGCCTTGAGCGTCGACCACGTTCGCGTCAGCAGTTTGACGGCGCTGTCCGGCCAGCGCTCGGGCGGCGCGTACGCCGGCGCGAAATCGACCAGTTCGAAGTCGGACTTCAGCTTCACCGGCTCCATCAGCGCGGTTTCAAGGCGCCGCGCGAGGCGTCGCAAGCGCTGCTGCAAGTCTGCGAGATGCTGCCACTGCCCCTCGTTGGCGTCGGCGCCGATTCTGCGCAGCACGTTGCCCATGCCCGTGAGCAATCGAGCCGCGCGTTGCGCGCGCCGTGCGTCGTCCGGGACTTTTTCGCTCGCGCCGGAGACGGCAATCAGATAGGCAAACAACGCCTCGCCTTCGGTGAGCAAGCCGAGAAGCGTGTCGTAGGTTTCCCGGCCGCCCGTTCTCGATGCGGGCACGTTCGCCACCCCCTTGCGCGCGCGCTCGAGCGCGGCGCGGGCATCGGCGCGAAATTTCGCGGCATGCGTGGCCCACTCGCCGGGGGCCGCGCGCTCTTCGAGCAGACGGGCGCTGTCCAATGCGATGTCGGCCAGACGTAGATACACGGCGCGCAACGAAGCCCGGCTCGTACCGAACGGATGAATGCGCCAGACCGTCAGGCTCAGCACGACCGCGAACAGGCAGCCGATCAGATAGACGCCGAGAAACGCCATGCCTTCGCGCACGTCGCGCATCGGCCTGTCGACCATCACGACGCAAGCGGTCGCAGCGAGGATCGTCACCTGCGAGGTGGCGGCGCCCCATATCCGGCCGAATCCGCCGAGGCTCGTGAATACCAGCACCGCGAGCGCCGCCAATACGCCCCCTGCGCCGGAAGCGAACGCCGTCAAGCCGCCGCACACGGTCGAGAGAAGCGCAAAGCCCATCATCGAGGCGAAACGCGCGCGGTTCGAGCCGGCCGCGTCGGCGAGACAGGTCCAGAAGGCGCCGATCGCCGCCCACGCGAAAGTCGGATCGTGCAGCACATTGCCGACAGCCAGCATGGCCGTGGACGCGCAGGCCGCTCTCAACCCTTCCGACAGACTGGCCTCGCTCGCGGAAAACGACACCATCCATACCGGCCGCTTGCGGTAGATCGTGGTGACGATTGCGTATAGCCGGCTTGACCAGCGTGGCGACGCTGCGTTGGACTTGCGGTTCAGCATCCGGACGGTGTGCTCCCAAAAACACGCATTGGCGCTGCGTCAGCGCAGGGTTATGCCGCACGGTAACAAACGTGCGGCAGGCGGCAAATAATAAGGGTTTACACCTAGATATTAAAATACCTTCGGTTCATGCCAGCGATGCACTGCGTCTATGCAAGCCACTACGGCAGCGCCATGCAAGAACGTAGCAGCAGCGGAACGCCACCCAACGGTACGTGAGCGCTCTGAACCGAACGGTGCATGAAAAAACCGCGCGGCCTTTTCAGGCCCGCGCGGTTTTCATCATCGACCGGCTTATCAGCCGGTGCAACGCAGCTTACTTCTTGTAATTGGCCACGCCTTCGCTGATTTCCTTATGCGCGGCTTCGACGTCCGCCCAGCCTTCGACCTTCACCCACTTGCCCTTCTCCAGCGCCTTGTATTGCTCGAAGAAATGCTTGATCTGGTCTTTCAGGTACGCCGGGACGTCGTCGATCGACTTCAGGCCGGCAGTCATCGGGCAAACCTTGTCGTGCGGGACGGCGATCAGCTTCGCGTCCACGCCCGATTCGTCGGTCATTTGCAGCATGCCGAGCGCGCGCGCGCGCACCACCGAGCCGGCCAGCAGCGGGAACGGCGTGATCACCAGCACATCGACCGGGTCGCCGTCGCCCGACAGGGTTTGCGGAATGAAGCCGTAGTTGGCCGGATAGCGCATGCCGGTGCTGATGAAACGGTCGACGACGAGCAGGCCCAGGTCCTTGTCGGCTTCGTACTTCACCGGATCGCTCTGCGCCGGGATTTCGATGATGACGTTGAAATCTTGCGGAAGGTCTTTGCCTGCGGGGACGTGATTGAAGCTCATGAGCGCTCTCTGGTCAGGATGGAATTCGGAACACGGCGCGCGGCGCTTGAACTCGAGTGGCATGCATCGTGATGCCCGCCTCGAGCCGCGGCGCAGCGGCCGGACAGTGCGGAATGCGCCATTATAGCCAATCGGCCGATGGCATCCGTCGCCGGATCGGCGCGATAATCGTCTGGCGTCTCTCGATTGTGCCTCTCGTTTGTGAACACCGCGTATCCGGACCTGGCGGCATGAGGCCGGCTGCGCAACCTCAAGGAGCATGCATGGAAGAAGCCCGACACTTCATCGGCGGCGAATGGTCCGCGGCATCAGGCGGCGAGACGATCGCCGTGCTCGATCCCTCCGACGGCCAATCGTTCACCCAGCTGGCGCGCGGCACCGCCGCGGACATCGACCAGGCGGTGCACGCCGCGCGCCGCGCCTTCGAAGGCGCATGGGGCCTGGCAAGCGCCGCCGAACGCGGCCGCGTGCTGTACCGGCTCTCGATGCTGGTCGCCGCCCGCCAGGAAGAACTCGCCCAGCTCGAAGCCCGCGATACCGGCAAGCCGCTCAAACAGGCGCGCGCCGATTCGGCCGCGCTCGTGCGCTACTTCGAGTTCTACGCGGGCGCGGCGGACAAGCTGCACGGCGAAACGCTGCCTTATCAGGCCGGCTACACGGTGCTGACGATCCGCGAACCGCACGGCGTGACCGGCCACATCGTGCCGTGGAACTATCCGATGCAGATTTTCGGCCGCAGCGTGGGCGCGGCGCTCGCGGCCGGCAACGCGTGCGTCGTCAAGCCGGCCGAGGACGCTTGCCTGTCCGTCCTGCGCGTCGCGGAACTCGCGGCCGAGGCGGGTTTGCCGGCCGGCGCGCTGAATGTCGTCACCGGTTACGGGCATGAAGCGGGGGCGGCGCTCGCGCGTCATCCGGGCATCGATCACATTTCGTTCACCGGCTCGCCCGAAACCGGCAAGCTGGTCACGCAAATGGCCGCCGAAAACCACGTGCCCGTCACGCTGGAACTGGGCGGCAAGTCGCCGCAAATCGTGTTCGCCGACGCGGATCTCGACGCGGCGCTCCCCGTGCTGGTATCGGCGATCGTGCAAAACGCCGGGCAAACCTGCTCGGCGGGCAGCCGCGTGCTGATCGACCGGGCCATTTACGAACCGTTGCTCGACCGCCTGAGCGGCGCGTTCCACGCGTTGCGCGTCGGCCCTTCGCACGCGGATCTCGACTGCGGGCCGCTCATCAACGCGAAACAGCAACGGCGCGTGTGGGACTTTCTCTCCGACGCGCAGCACGACGGCATCCCGATGGCGGCGCACGGCGAAGTGATCCCCGAAGCGCCGGAAAGCGGCTTCTATCAGGCGCCCACGCTGTTGCGCGACGTGCCCGCCGGCCATCGCCTCGCGCGCGACGAAGTGTTCGGCCCGGTGCTCGCCGCCATGTCCTTCAGCGACGAAGACGAAGCGCTCGCGCTGGCCAACGGCACACAATACGGGTTGGTGGCGGGCATCTGGACGCGCGACGGCGCGCGGCAGATGCGCCTCGCGCGGCGCCTGCGCTCCGGCCAGGTGTTTATCAACAACTATGGCGCGGGCGGCGGTGTCGAATTGCCGTTCGGCGGCGTCAAGCATTCGGGCCATGGGCGCGAAAAGGGTTTCGAAGCGCTGTATGGCTTCACGGTGCTGAAAACCATCGCCATTCGTCACGGCTAGGCATGGGTTAGTCAGGCGCCTGGGTTCATAGCAAACGCATCACCATCCACAACAAACAGCGGAGACATCATGCGGTTGACAGGTAAGACAGCCATCGTCACGGGTGGCGGATCGGGTTTCGGCGAGGGCATCGCGAAGACCTACGCGCGCGAAGGCGCGAACGTGGTGGTCAACGATCTCAACGGCGCGGCTGCCGAGCGTGTGGCGAGCGAAATCGCGCTGGCCGGCGGCAAGGCCATCGCGGTGGCGGGCAACGTCGCGCAACGCGACGACTGGCGCAAGCTGCGCGAAGCCGCGCTCGAAGACTTCGGCAGCGTGCAGATCGTCGTCAACAATGCCGGCACCACGCATCGCAACAAGCCGGTGCTGGAAGTGACGGAGGCCGAGTTCGACCGCGTCTACGCGGTGAACGT
>Ga0137385_10005822_pt1 | contig 10853 bp, 7 predicted proteins | sample SagtaG_FD_104921 | JGI IMG/M metagenome (GOLD analysis project Ga0137385, IMG submission 104921) | Vadose zone soil microbial communities from Sagehorn Ranch, Mendocino, California, USA - Sage2_R_80_16 metaG | ecosystem: Environmental > Terrestrial > Soil > Vadose zone | place: USA: California... | reverse complement strand
CCTGGTCACGCCGTGCATGGTGAGATCGCCGGTCACGGAGTATTCGCCCTCTCCGGTTTTCTTGACGGAGGTGGACTTGAAGGTCATGGTTGGGTACTTCTCAACCTCAAAGAAGTCCGCGCTCTTGAGGTGTCCGTCACGCTGGACATCACCGGTGCTCAGGGTCGATATATCGATGGAAGCTTCTATGGTCGAGCGGGTGGGGTCGGCGGGGTCTTCTTTGAGAACGCCGCTCATGCCGGTGAGGCTGCCTTTTACGTTGGAGATCATCATGTGCTTGACCTTGAACTCGGCGGCGGAGTGCGCGGGATCGAGTTTCCAGGTGATCAGGGAAGCGGGGGAAGCGGTGGTTGTGGCCATGGGTGTTGGCTCCTTTCATTTTTTGGATGCAGCAGGAAAGTATTCGTTGCAACAAGTATTTTCGGGAAATATAAAAATCCGGTTGACGGTGCGGGGAAGGCTCGGGCCTGCATCTTAACGTGAAGGAGATTTTCCAGCACATTCCTTGAGGCATCCAGCGTAAGAAAAATGTAAAAGTGTACAGTTTTCAATCGCCTACCTCTTTTCAAGATGTTTAGATTGAAGAGCGCCAAGCATCGCTTTTCATATGTATTATGTATGTCAGTTTCTGACAGAACGCCTTGCGACGGGCATCCTGCCCTTCGTAGAGACGCTTAGCTCAACCCCACTCACCCGTAAGAGGAAAGGTTGAACTCTTTGAGCGTTCATCTTGTCAATCCCAGCGACAATGCGTTTGGCACGGCAGTCATTACACCCCGGTGGCTTTTTGTTCTTGCCGCGGCCACACCGCAGATTGCGGGAGATCCGATTCTTGTGGATGAATCGCTGGAACAGATCGCTCCAGAAACGATTGCAGCCGGAGACATTGTCGGAATCAGCGTGCATACCGGCAATGCGCTGCGCGGCTACCAGGTAGGGCGCATGGCGCGGGCGCGGGGAGCGTGGGTGGTGTATGGCGGGATTCACGCAACGCTGTTTCCTGAAGAGGCGCAGGAGCGCGGCGAAGCGCATGCGGTCGTAAAGGGGGACGGCGATATCGCCTGGGGCAAAGTTGTGACCGATTGCCTGGCGGGCAAACCCTCACCAATTTACGAAGGTGGGCGCATCTCGGGGACCGATTTCTTGCCGGCACGCTGGGATCTCATGCGCGCCGACAAATACATGTGGGCCTCGGTGCAGACCATTCGCGGCTGTCCCAAGCATTGTTCATTTTGCAGCGTGTGGCGTACCGACGGGCAGCAGCCCCGGCAGCGCAAGTTCCAGAGCGTGATCGATGAGATCGTGAATCTGCGCCGGATAGGCTTTCGCTTTGTGGCGCTGGCAGACGACAATTTCTATCCTGTGTCGCAGACCGACCTGCGCCTGGCGCGCGAGCAGAACAATGTTGCCAAGGTCGAAGAATTAACAGCCATACGTAATGAGCGCTTTCAACTGATGGAGGAGCTGGCCAAGCTTCCCAAGGACATGGTGTTCTATACGCAGATCACGATGGAAGCGGGAGAAGACACGGATTTCCTGGACGCGATGCATAAGGCCAACATCAAGGGCGCGCTCGTGGGCGTAGAGGCGGTTACGCCTGAGGGGCTGAAAGCGGTCTTCAAGGATTGGAACTATTCCGGCGAAGCGCTGGCGAGGCAGTTGCAGACATTCAAAGCGCATGGGGTTCATGTTCTGGGCTCGTTTATCTTCGGGCTGCCAACCGACAAGCCTGCGACCTTCGACGCGACCGTGGAAATGGCGCTGAAGGCGGGCGTTACCTTTGCCCAGTTTGTGATGATGACGCCCTTCCCAGGGACCGTGGATTTTACGCGCTGGGAAAAGCAGCAGGCGCTGGCTCCGACGATGGTGGGCGACGTGCCGATCACGCGCTATTGGCTGATTCCCACTGAGGTGCGTCCCAAGATGTTTACTCCTCACCCTACGATGAGCTCCGACGAGATCAGAATGCGGACGCAAAAGGTGTGGGACAGATTTTACAACTGGAGCGCGATCTGGGAACGGTCGGCCTGTACACCGAACCTGCGGGCACGGATCGCCTTCGTGTTTCTCTCCAAGCTGTACCGGCAGATGTATGCGGGCACGGGAATCTCGACCGACAGCGCGCGCAGGAAGAAGTCGAAGAAGTGGGCCAGGTGGACAGCACGCCAGTGCAAGAAGTTGTTCAAGGCGAAGCCAATGCCGGAGCTGAAGTCTCCTGACTGGGGAACGTTTGCGACGCCGGGCCAGTTTCGTCCCGCGTTTGCGGGGGACGAAGGCCGGTCGGATGCGGGGAACTTCGTCATATTTCCGAAGAAGTAGAGAGCGATCGCGGGGCATTCCCAATACAGGTGAAGACTATAGGGGCGGACTCTCGGAGCGATCCGGGGGCCGCCCTTTTTATTTTCGCTTGACAGGGATTATAGGCATAACTAAATTATGCCTATGACGAATACGCCTAAGTCCGGAATGCCTCCGGGCGCATTGCCCATGTTGATTTTGCGCGTGCTCCATTCAAGTTCGCTGCATGGGTACGCCATTGCGCAGCGCATCCATGTGCTCTCGAGTGAAGTGCTGGCTGTCGAGGAGGGCCTGCTCTATCCCACGCTTCAGAAGATGCTGGTGAAGGGATGGGTGACGGGGGAGTGGGGCACGTCAGAGACGGGCCGCAAGGTGCGCTTTTATCGCCTCACGCCGGAAGGACGCAAGCAGCTGAAGGCGGAGCTCTCCGGCTACGATCGCATGACCCAGGCTATTCAGGAAGTTCTGCGCACGGCATAAGTTATCGAGAAAGGAGCACTGCCATGGGCGAATTGATGCGCCGCATTCGTTATCTTCTCAACCGCCGACGGTTTGATGCGGAACTCGAGAACGATATGGAGTTTCATCGCGAGATGGCCGCTCGGGCGGGCCGACGCAATTTTGGCAACACGCTGCTACTGCGCGAGCGAGCGCGTGAGGCGTGGGGATGGACGTGGTTCGATCGGCTCAGTCAGGATTTGCGGTATGCAGCGCGCATCCTGGCGCGATCACCGGGGTTTACGGCGATGGCTGTGCTGGTACTGGCGATCGGCATTGGCGTGAATGTTTCGGCATTCAGCCTGTTTAACCTGGTGGCTCTGAAGCCTCTGCCGGTGCGCGATCCGGATTCACTCGTGCGACTGGAACGGCGGTCGCCGCAGAGCTACACCAGCGAGATGCCTTATCCGTCGTTTGCCTTTTATCGGGACCATGCGAAGACATTGTCCGCCGCGATCGCGGTTTTGGGCGTGCCTCCGATGCAGATCGATGAAGATGTTGTGCCGGCGAGCGCCAGCTTCGTGACGCCGAACTATTTTGTTGAGTTGGCCACACCGGCGGCATACGGGCGCATGATGGACCCATCGCGAGACGGTACGCCTGGCGCGCAGCCGGGAGTGGTGTTGAGTTATGCGATGTGGCAACGCCGCTTCGGATCTGATGCTTCTGTCATTGGAAGCACAATCCATTTGAACAGGAAGCCTGTGACCGTTATCGGCGTGACTCCGTATGATTTCGCGAGCCTGGGCGGACAAGGGCCCGACCTCTGGCTGCCTATAGCTTTGCAGCCCTACCTGATTGAAGGCAGCGGGGTGCTGACGGATCCATTGAATTCAAGCGTGAGGATGTGGGGGAGACTGGCGCCGGGCGTCGTTGCGAAAGTGGCCGAGCAGGAGTTGCGGGAGCTGACGAATGATCTGCGGCGGCAGAGTCCCAAGGCCGTGTGGGACAACGAATATATTCAGGCTTCGCCCGGTGGTCACATGCAAGTTATGCAGCCGGAGATGTACCGCGTGGCGGCCATGGTGGCAGTTCTCACACTGTTGATTTTGGCGGTTGCGTGCGCCAACCTGGGTGCGCTGCTGCTGGCAAAGGCGGTAACGCGCCAACACGAGATTGGGATTCGCGTGGCGATTGGCGCCGGGCGCGGCCGCATCTTCAGGCAGCTTTGCACGGAGAGTCTTGTGCTGGCCGTGCTGGGGTCGCTGGCTGGGCTGGCGCTGGGATGCCTGGTGCTGCGAGTGGCGCTGAGCGAGTTGAATGCACCGAAGTGGCTGAGCGCCGCGCCCGACTGGCGTGTACTGCTCTTCACCATGGGATTGACGCTGGTTGCCGCGATCTTCTTCGGCCTGGCGCCGGCGCTGCAGATTGCACGACAGCGCCAGCAGAAGACTATCGCGCGGCAGATATTGGTGGCTGCCCAGGTGGCCGCAAGCTGCGTGTTAATGATCGTTGCCGGTTTGCTGGTGCGCGCGTCGCAACATGCGCTGTATACCGATCCTGGCTTTGGTTACGAGGAATTGCTGTCGATCGATCCCGGACTTGGCCGCCACGGTTATTCGCCCATGGCTGCGAAGGAATACCTTAGCCAGTTACAGACAAGATTGTCTGCTGTCGGGGGAGTCAAGGCTGTTTCACTGGTGAAGCTGCCGCCGCTGGGCCACATCGTGTCGAACATGAGTGTGGAGGTCAATGGTCGACAGGTAGAGATTTACCCGAATTGGATCGAGCCGGGATTTTTGAAGACCATGAGTATCCCACTGATTTTGGGGCGGACCTTCTATCCCGGTGAGCGTCACGCGGTGATAGTGAGTGAATCGCTGGCTCGCAGGGAGTGGCCCGGACAAGATCCAATAGGGCAGCAGTATCTGAATGGCGATGAGAGAGACAACGTGGTTGGGGTGGCCGGCAACGCACGAGTGAATGCCATCAGTGACGACGATGCCGTTGAACTGTACTGGCCGGCGCAGCAACAAGACATGCCGGATATGGTCGTCATGGTAAGGGCTGCGGGTCCGCCAGACAAACTGCCGCCGGTGGCCAAGTCGATCAGCGAAAGTATCGATCCAAAGCTCTTTCCTGAGATCAGGCAGTTGAAGCTTCTTTACCGGGATAATGTCCTGGGAGTGGAAAGGGTCGCCGCGGTGGTAAGCCTGATCGGCATGGTGGCTGTGCTGCTTGCGGGCGTAGGGATCATCGGGCTGGTGGCGTTCACAGTGTCGCAACGGACAAAGGAGATTGCGATCCGCCTTGCATTGGGAGCGAAGCGAGCGCAAGTGCTCGGAACAATTGTGCGGCAGTTTTCGTGGCCGGTCTGCATCGGTCTGATTGCCGGCACAGGCTTGGCGGGAGTTCTTTCGAAGTTTCTGCGCAAGGCCCTGTATGGAGTCAGCAATCTCGATCCTCTAGGATACGGGGGAGCGATTGCGGTGCTGATCGTGGTTCTTGTGGTTGCCGTATTGTTTCCGGCGAGGCGCGCGCTTCGGCTGGATGTGGCGAAATCACTGCACTGCGAATAGTGCGTGTGCAGGATGAGTCGGGAACCGCCGTGCAGGGCTTACGGCATTTTCGGAAATACTGTGGTCTTTCACGCTTTATTGGAAGTCGCCGCTCCCTGATGGTCGCGGCTACCAGAATTGTGGTTTTTGGTCTACACAGTTTCCGAAAATGCGTTAGCTCTCGATGTAATCCCAAAAGGAGTCGGCGAGCTCTGCGCCGTGGTCGTTGAGGATGCGGCGAGCAGAGCGCTCGACCTCTTCGATAAGCCCGTGCAGGTAGTCGCGGGAACGCGAAATGGCGACAACGGCCAGCGTTGCCGATTGCCAGGTCACGGCTTCGTCCATCTCTGCGACAGAGATATTGAAGCTCTGACGTAGTTGGTCTTTGAGAGAGCGCACGACCTGTCGCCGGTCTTTGAGCGACTGGGCATGCTCGATGCGGATCTCGAGTGTGAGTTGGGCGACAGGCATGTTGTCACGGTGTTTTGCATCGACAGTGTAAGCCTCACTGCGCCGGCCGTGCAGTTTTTCTTTGTGGGCTAGCTTTGACCAGGTTGAACGCGATGCTAATCGCCAAATTGCGCCAACTGCTGCGAGGCGGGGGCGGTGGTAAACAGGCTGACAACGATCATAGAGGCCACGGCCACGGCCAGCGCGGGAAAGATGGCATCGCGGTCCGCCAGAATGGCTGGAAAGATGCCCCTGAAAGCAGGCAAGTCCCATGCTAGAGTCACGACGGTGCCGCTGCCGATGGCCGCAACCGCTCCCCATGCCGTCACGCGCCGGGAGTAAAAAGCCGCCAGCACCACGGGAGTGAGTGCAGCCGAGTAGATGGTGTAGGCCCAGAGCATCTTCTGCAGGATGCTCTCGGCATATACAGCCTGGTAGAGAGCCCAGCAGCCGAGCAGCACCACGGCCAGCCTCGACACAATCAGCACCCGTTTGTTGGAGGCTCCGGGCGAGATGTAGCGGACGAACACATCGTTGACCAGGTTGGTTGCCGGCGAGAATAGATAGTTTGAGGCGGTAGAGATGACCTTGGCGAATACCGCACCGAGCAGTACGGCGCCGAGTATGGCGGGGAGCCCGTGCCGCGCCGTGTAGGGGATAATTTCGCGGGGATGCATGGCCACTTCGCCGGTGGGATAGAGGGCGCGACCAAAGACGGCGATAGCGACGATCAGGGTCTCAAGCAGAATCGTTCCGAGGATCCAGCCGATAACGGAAAGGCGGGCGTCTCTCTCGCTGCGGGCGGAGAAGAATTTCTGATACATCACCTGATTGCCGAGCATGAGAAGCATGGTGGGAACGAGGAATTCAAGCGCTCGGACTATGCCCATTCCGATGGATTGCCGCATTCCGTCGGGGCCGAGCCGATAGTTTCCCAGCGGTTCAAAGTATTGCGCAGGCAGCGAATGGTGGAGGCCCGCCCAGCCTCCGGCCTGGAGGAGAAGGTAAGGCGCGGCAATGATGCAGATGATGGTGACGAGCGTACCGATAGCGACATCCATATAGGCGACCGACGACATGCCGGCAAGCGCGGTGGTGAGGATGACGAATGCGGCGATGATGAACGTGCCCAGCTCTGGCGTCACGGCGTCGGGAAAGATGAGATGCAGCACGTCTCCGCCACCCTTGAACTGGTAGCTGGTAATCCCGATGTAGGCGAAAAGAATGGCGAGGGTTCCAAGGACGCGTGCGGTCTGGTTGTAGCGAGTTTCAAGCAGGTCGGGCAAGGTAAATTGGGCGAATTTTCGCGCGCGCGGAGCGATGAAGTAGATGAGCAGGAGTCCGAGCCACCCGCCGGCCGGCTGCCATAGGGCGGCAAAACCATTCTTGTAGGCGTTTTCTGCACCTGCGAAGAGGGAGCCGGCACCGATCCAGGAGGTGAGGAGGGTGAGCACCAGAACGAGGGCCGGGAGCGACCTGCCCGCAACCAGGTAGTCGGCCTTGGTCTTTACTTGCGAGGTGCGGTAGAGCGCGACCGCCAGCAGGACGACCACAATGATTGCCAGAACAATGACATAGAGCTGGGACATTCAGGGACACCTCGGCGAGTTTCAGTGGTTCCCAGCAGTGTATCGGATGGCGCTTTGTTGGGGACGGTATGACGCTCATGACTCCTCAGGGCTCCGCCGGGTTGACCCTCTCCGGCGCGGTTGGTAGACTGTATTTGCGGGGTGGAGCAGCCCGGTAGCTCGTTGGGCTCATAACCCAAAGGTCGCTGGTTCAAATCCAGCCCCCGCAACCATTTAGCCGCAAGGCCAACCCCAGATAACCCCATATAACAGCGCCTGTCCAAACGCTATGGGGTCTCTGGGGTTTCTGCTGCAGGGTTCCCTTCATCGCTATGCGCTCCTAAGTGCCATCCTGACCACCTTGCTGTTGGCCTCACGCTTGGCCGTCATCAAGGCGTTTCCGTACACATTCATCGTGGTCGAGATCTGTGCGTGCCGCATCAGCTTCTGCTGCACCCCGATCGGGGCGCCGGTATCGTCCAGCCAGGAACGGTAGGTGTGGCGGAAGGTGTGCCACCCCAATCCGTCGTATTTCCCGGCTGCTTCCCGGCGTTCTTCATGGATCGGCAGGCGTTTGCCATTGGACGCTGGGCTATCCTGCTCACACCACGCACCGACGCCCGCCCCGCAGCTCGGACACTCCACCAGGCAACATCCCGCAGGCCGGATGTAGTCCTGCTGGATGGGAGCCGTGTGGTAGTGACGCCCGGTGGCAGGGCTGGGGAAGACCAGGTCCGACCCCACGAGTGGGGTTTTTCCGTCCTCCCGAGCCTTCCGCGCCCGCTCCTCGGACTCCCGCTTCCAGTCCAGAAGGATCGCCGCGAAATCAGGATCGAGCGGCAGCTCGGCCTCCGAGGATTCCGGCTTGACGAGCTTCGCGCGACCGTGAACGACCGCCCGGACGACTTTCATGCTCAGGTGCTCGAAATCGATATCCTTCCATTCGAGTGCCAGAACCTCTTCGGCCCGCAGACCGGTGCACTGCGCCACGACCGCCATGGTGCGATAGGGCTGCGGAATCAGTGCGAGGATCAGATAATGCTGCTCGGCCGTCAGGACGATCGGTTTCTTCCGGTGTTTGCTGATCCCTTTCACCTCGACCAGCTGTATCGGATTGCGTTGCCACTCGACCATCTCCCACATCATGGCCTTCTCATACAACCGATGCATGAGTGCCTTAACATGGCCTTTGGTCTTTGGCGCGGCATCCATGTTCCTTAGCCATTCCTGCACCTGAAGCGGTTTGATCCGCGTGATGCGAGTAATTCCCCATTTCGCACGGACTTGCTTGATGACGCTCAGGTACGAAGTTGCGGTGGAAAGCGGCGCCGGAAGATGACCAGAACTGCGCACGCTAAAGTGGCGGCAGAATTCGACCGCCACACCCAGAAAATTAAGATGAGAATCCATATTTACGTGTTGTGGCGAAAGCAGCGGTCAGATACTGGGTCTCAAAGCCGTGCGACAACCATACAGTCGTTGCGCGATTGCCGGTGCGTTCGCGAAGTTGCACGCGCGGAAGAGATTGCGTGCTTCATCAGGGAAAATTGGAGTTGGCGCGCGGCAATCGCGGCATCACAAATTCAGTGGGTGCAGAAGCCCAAAGGGAAGACGATCAAACGCAGAACGTCTAATTCGGGACGATAGGTACCGAGTGATTTTCATGGCAAAAGTTAGCTATCGTCGCCTTACACATCCAGCCGATTAGCTGCAGCCACCTTACCGTACCAGAGGCCAGAATCTTTTATTGTGCGCTTCTGATCGCGGTAGTCTACGTGGATGAGGCCGTAGCGTTCGGTGAAGCCATTGGCCCACTCGAAATTATCCAGCAGGCTCCAGGCGTGGAATGACCGGACGCGCGCGCCGTCCGCGATGGCACGGGCAAGTTCCGCGAGCTCCTCGCGAAAGAAGTTGATCCGCCGCACATCTGGCACCTTGCCTCCTGCCCGGTCATACGGAGCGTCGAGAAAGCTGCATCCGCTCTCGCTGATCTCGATGATGGGGTGGTTGTACTCGCGGGAGATGCGGGTGACGAGATCGTAGAAGCCGCGCGGCCAGATCTCCAGGCCCGCCTCCGTCAGCGGACCCTCAGTAGGCATGGCTGCGCTGAAGCGCGTGTAGGGGTCGCGGGCGGTGGAAGATTCCTGTTCGATCTCGGTTCCGCTGAAGCTTCCGCCACCGGCGTGCGTGGCCTTGACGTCGGAGACGATGCGGCGATTGTAATAGTGGAAACCCACCCAGTCGAGGGGCGCCAGCATGATCTTCTCATCGCCGGGCCGGAAGCCCATGAGTTCATAGGGCGGCTCTCCCACGAATGCGTTGGGATAGCGGCCATGCAGGGTGGCTTCGAGAAAGAAGACGTTGTTCATGGCGTGGTAGCGGTCGGCGGCGGCGCGGTCGGCTTCCGAGTCGGTCTTAGGATAAGCGGGAGCCATGCCATAGGCGCTGCCTACAGTTGCCTTAGAAGACGCAGCCTTGATAGAGCGGAGGGCTTCTGCCTGTGCCAGGCTGACCGTGTGCGCGGCCTTGAGGAAGTCGCCAAAATTCGCCCTGCCGGGAGGAAATGCGCCAACGCCATACCCCATATAGGTGAACGACCATGGCATGTTGAACGGCGCCCAGACTGTAATGCGATCGCCGAGATGCTTGGCAAGGATTCCGGCGTAGTCAGCGAAGTAGCCAGCAAGGTCGCGGTTCGGCCAGCCGCCGCGGTCTTCGAGAGCCTGCGGCAGGTCCCAGTGATAGATGGTGCAGAAGGGGCGAATGCCTGCTTCAAGCAAAGTGTCAGCGAGGCGGCGATAGTGGTCGAGCCCCTTCTGATTGGGTGTGCCCATGCCAGTAGGCTGAATTCGCGGCCAGGAGATCGAGAAGCGATAGCTTTTCTGATTCAGACGCTTCATGAGAGCGATGTCCTGCGGATAAAGGTGGTACTGATCGCAGGCTACGTCTCCTGTGGTGCCTCCCTTCACCTTGCCGACGGTATGGGTAAATCGATCCCAAATTGACTCACCTTTCCCATCCTCATTCCACGCGCCTTCAACCTGGTAGGCGGCCGTCGCTGTCCCCCAGAGAAAACCATCCGGAAAGCGCGTCTGTTGGATTTCTATCGAAGGTATGGAGCCCGGGACATGATCCTGCGTTGGCTGAGCAGCAGATAGAGTTTCGTTGCTGAGCAATGCAGCTCCGGCTGCTGCTACGGACTGAACAACAAACTGACGACGGTCCATGTTCCCCCTTTTAATATGACGCCAGCTTACTATTCGCATTCGCCGACCGGCAAACCCGCGTCTGCGTAAGCTTGCTGCCCTTCACAGAGAGCCAGGCTGCGGCCAGTTTCCAACTGCAGGTTGATCCCTTGTTCCAGAACCAATCTCATAAGCCTGTGCGTGTCGAAATCTGTGCGGGTTTCGGACAAGTGGTCACTTCCGGCTTGCCGACAATCTGGGCGCAACGCGTTGACCGGCGCTCCGTATCGCAGGTGCTTCCAGCTAACTCGAGCGCAGGGAGCAGATCGGGTCCACGATGCGGCATGGATTGCCGG
>Ga0137385_10005817_pt1 | contig 10854 bp, 9 predicted proteins | sample SagtaG_FD_104921 | JGI IMG/M metagenome (GOLD analysis project Ga0137385, IMG submission 104921) | Vadose zone soil microbial communities from Sagehorn Ranch, Mendocino, California, USA - Sage2_R_80_16 metaG | ecosystem: Environmental > Terrestrial > Soil > Vadose zone | place: USA: California... | reverse complement strand
TGTATGTTCAGCTTGGCGGCTGCTTTTGCCCCTGCTCATGATTTATATTGATCTTGAACATCTAATCACCCCCCCCGTCTTTGTTGTCGTGTTCGATCGTTTCCATCTTGTGTTGTAGCCATCATCCCCTCATCTGAAGTTCAAGACACTTTCGTGTTATTGGATTGGAGAGACCGAGTCGAGAGTATAACCCGGCCTTTCTTCGCATCAGCTCAGCTCAGCGCGTCAACCAAAAAATCCTATCGATTGGTTCATGTAACACCCTCCACGGTAAAGGCTATGGAGTGTCTGTCGGGGTACAAGCGGCGCAGGGCAGTACAGCTATCACAAAAAAAACAAACGAAAACTACCCACATACGCCTGGTAGAAGTTCTCTGTGTTCCTTTCGCCTCCATTCCTTAGTGCGCTGCACCGTCTTCTACAGTGCTGTTCGCCGTTCGCCGACATAACATAGGATTGGAAGATTTGCTATGTAGTTCTCCTAAGTTATGATACAGATCAACTAGCGCGTCAGTCTTCATCAGAACTTGCAAAGACTAGCCTACGTATAGCTCATTGCCTTGCAAGCCGTGCACGACCGCATGGACATGGATGCACAGCAGAGGTATGTTACTGTAACTCCAGGGGGTAAATCACCGAAGTGGTGGGGTCCTGATGAAACAGCCTCCACCATCTCTCCACAAGGACCCCTAAGCGTGGTTTCGGACCCAGTCGTTCACAGCATCGCCAGCATCGCCAATTTTATAACATACCCATGGGCGCGCGCACCATCAGAAATGGAGGCCGCCGACATGGACACGAGACGGTGCAACTAGTCTGTAGGGCTAGACTAGGATTATAGTAGTGGGATATGGTGGGCGGTTAGCCGAGGGCTGTGTCCCCTGTCTATCCCATCGCCTACCTTGTGTCCTGGGAGGCCGTGACCATGAAGTCCGTCATCTCAGCATGCGGAACTAGCAACAAGACAGCGAATTGTGCAAAACGCAATGAAAAAGTGGTTACCCCTGAGCAAACTAGCGCGGTATCATGACGAGCACAGGTCCTTGTAGACCATTCTGCGCCGTTTATCATGATTCGTCGTTACCGTAACTCCTCTGAGTCCGGGCTGGGTTGGGAAGTGACGCGATTAGTAAGCCTGCGGAACTTCGATGCAAACATTGGTCAGAGAAGGGCCAGGAAAAGTGAAGGTAGCGGAAGTAAGGGTTGTCAACATTCCTGAACGCACCTGGTACAGGACAGAGACGGATGAAAAGGCAAATTCCTTTGTACCACGAAAGAGCTCAGGGCCCTGAGAAAGAAGGCTTGGATGGCTGCGCCGCCTAAAGAGTGGCAATTTGCTACTGCTCAATATATAGAGAGCACGTGGTCGTGCCGAACACGTGATTAAATATAAGTGGTACCGGCCATTGACGACGAATGAAGGTGCAGCCTGGCAGTGTGGCATAGTATTTGCATAGTATTCTCTGTATATTATAGTATAATCGTACAACTCAAAGGCGGGGCTGTCACAGGACCTCCAGACAAAGCGTCGATAAGGTAGTTGTGCGCCTTGATGCAGCTTAATGACGCAACATCAGGCGGATATGTATTTTCTTTTCGGAGGTCCCTAATGGCCTAGTGGGCCGCCAAGGTGCCGTAAGGAAGTGCTTCTCACCCCATACATTGTTCCACAGTTCCCAAATGAAATAAAAAAACCCCTTCCACTCCCCGATCGGATCGGCGGTGAGCCTGAATATGAAGTTGACAAATCTGTTGATTCAAAGGGGCGACATAGACAAGTGAAGTCCACGGCACCCGATGTCACAAGACTCACAGAGAGCTCTGTAGCCAAGCAGCGTAGTCACATTACCAAAACTACAAATACCGCAATGGCTTACCTCTGCGCCCAGGAGATAGCGAACGTTGGGAAGATGTTCCACACGCCCAGAAGCGAGCAACGGGACTTTCAAACTGGGTTACGTAAAGAGGTTCAGGTTGGGAATCGAATGCCTCTTGTCGTCACCGTTCTACTTCAGTACAGGTCAATGTGAATATAGTGGGTCAGGAGAACATACTTATAACCGCAAATCGCCATAAAAGCAGACGATGACCATTCGTTAAAAAAAATTGTTAATATTATGAACTCGAATGGACCATTTTGTGTTCAACCATTTGCAAGTCTATGTTTCTGATCTGCCTTGCTGCGAAATCCGATGATCAAACAGCCGGTCCGCAAGTGCGAGTTCGAGTCGCTGTTTCCCTTCTTTGGTACCCCAGATCTTGAAGTTTGATAAATTGAAGGAGCCATCGTCAAAAGCATCGTCATAATCCTCATATGTCCATCCCACTTCGCCTGCGCCTTTCATGTGCTTGAAAAGGCCCTGCATAAAGTGATCTATGAACAATTCGTCGAGCGGGCGAAGCGTCGGGTCTTGTATGTGGTCCAGTTGGAGATAGAGGCCGTTTACGTCTGCATTGCCATTGGTAAATGCGGTAATGCGGTAGTCATTCTGCTCAGAGAGTCGAACTTTGAGGATTTAAGTATATAATAACCAATACAACTCACGTTCGGATCTACACCAAATTCATAATTGTCCCATGCGTCGTGTAAATCGCTTCGCAGAGTTATCACATTTTGCACCGAGTCAATCTTTATCGAGCCACCCATGACGGCTTCGTCTGCAGTGTCGGTAATTTTGCTGGGGTACCCTTTGCGTATCCACTGTGATAGTAGAGATCAATACAATTTATTGTAGAGACAAAGTCGCTCACTTCAGCATCATGCGCTCGGGGAAATATATGAGCAACTTTAAGACGACTGCACGTTTGCGTCTGCAAGCTTGTGATAAGGCATTTTCCATCTCTGGCTAGTCCGCGAGTACGGTAGTGAGACTCTTGTAAGGGTGGAAGTCAGACGAATCCAAATTTAAGGGGGTTTGAGGATTCGCTCACACGGGCTGGGGTATTGGAGAGTGTGGGATTACGAGGGCGTGGCAGAGTGGGTACTAGGCCGATACGAATAGGTTCACTGGCTGATGCAAAATAAGAGCGACGCCAGGAAGAGCCATTGGTTCTCACCGCTGGAGAGCAAGATATAATGTCCTGGCTGGACAATCCCTGCGCTTGGCTGACATGGTGCACCGCGATGCTGTTGGGTAGTGTCATATTGGAAAATTGTCCAGGCTGTCGTAGTAACGACGAATGCAATCATGTATCTGTAAAACTCGTCCCACTGGAGAGTACCATACTGCCAGAACCCTGCAGACGGTTTCAGAAAAACGAAACCGGTGTTATGAACTAAGGGATGTACCGGCGATAACAGCACCGTCGGAATCAAATACTTCCACATTGCGCTTCTGTAGACGAGGCGGTTCGCGTTCAGCGGCCATCTTTTCGAGAATTCAATGTCACGTTCAAGTTCAAGTTGGGTGTTTGTTACGGTAGCGTTAAAGCGCTTACTAGCTAGCGCTCACTTTCCATAATAGGTGGCACATGGCACTTACGCAATTTGTTTGTATTTATGTCGTGGTATCGGCTCTTGCTCTTACCAACTGCAGAATTCCGCAACACTTTGTGTGTGGAGGATAGGACCCGAGTCTGCCGTGATTTAACTTTTGTTCACAACTACTGCCGTCATCAGCAATTTTCGTCATTGCCTTTCTAATAGGTTATACGTTTCACTCTTTTATCATCCCGCATACCAGTCAAGATCACCAATCATAGAATGCATTCTGCCTTACGAGACCTTTTCCAAGGAAATGTGAAGTGCATGTCTAAAATGTCGACTGAATATCCTGGGCTGCTGTCAACTTTGGCAAATGAGGTTCAATGTATGTCCAGACTTGTGTGACACATGAAATATTCACTTTCTCTATACAGGACCTCCGTTTATGCCCAGACTCTAGACTCGACGAACATGCGATTTTTTCCGCTCTGCCGGGGACTATGTTTACTGCACGCAAAATGATCGCTCCCCGATGACGCGATAATACAGGCATTTCGCGTGCTGTATGGGTGACACGCTAGCGTCAGAGCTTGACATTCTTTCAAGCACCCCGCCGATCCTGTTCATAACTCTCAAGACCGTACCCTGGCGCGAACGGCGCGCTTTCGCCTTAGGAACAGCGACATCTATCGGAGGAGGTATGGCAATGGGCTGGGCGATGTGGGCTACTCTGTCGGTAGAAAATGCCGCGTGTCGCGATCAGACCGGCAGTTTATTCTTGCCCTGCCGCTCAACTCATAGGGAGCACGTGGCCGTGCCAAACACGAATTACTGTAACAAGTCCCCAGGCGTGAAGGGAGCGTGCCAGCGACCAACCGCCGAGCTTTGCACCCCGTGGCAGAACGGCGTTCTACTCGGGGTCCTACCAACGAGATACCTGTGGCCACACATAGTACATCTATGGCTGGCCTCGTGCAGTTGCCTGACTGCCCCAACGCACGAGGTGCAATTGAAGAAAGAACACAGACAGTCCTCTCTCAGCGGGGGCTACGATCGGATACTAACATGCACAAGAAAATAGAAAATAATCCGACCACCCAAGCCCAATCTCGGCCCAGTGCCACTAGGTCGGACACACCTCTGAGCGTCCAGAAAGTGAGCGCATGTGAGCATCGGCATAGGAGACGAGACCTGTGAAACAACGAGTTTTAACAACAGTGCGCGCCGCGCGAAAGCTTTGGATATGGGAGCACCAATACCGCGAATGCCCGCGCACGGCGCACCTGCACTCTCAAGTTCACTGCGACTGGGTGAACTCGCCGCCCTGTTCAAGTTCAGGGCCCAGAACCCAACGGCGGCTCTTTCGGGGGTTCGGGACGAACTAATTGACAGCGATGTCACCCCACAGGGGTGACGGATTAAGGTGTGGGTCCTGCGATGACGTCTACGCGGGGCTGCTGCGGCGCAACATTGACACAGGGTCGATCCACTCGACAAGCAGAGCGCCAACGAGAGTAACTTTACATACTTATGCACCCACACGCTCCGTCTTTGATATGTCATGCATGTCATGCCCCGTGCCTCCCCTCCCGGTTATACTACGGCCACGACAGCAGCATGGAACGAGCGGTGCGCAGGCCTCGCCTTTTTTGGGTCGGCAACGTTAACTCGGGTCCCGAGAGCCCGAAGAAACATCTGTCTCGGTCTGGGAGTCCCATGCCAGTGTTAGTACGATGCGACGCTGGCTGGCCTCACGTGCCAGTGCTACGCGCGTCGCCCGCTGACGATGCAAGCCTTGCCGGCACCACTTGATTCGTGTAAAGTTTGTATCAGAACCAGCTAGCTAGACTCGTTGGAGTCACCCATGTCAGCCTGAGGGACAAATCTCGGGTACCTAGGAGAACGGTGAGGTCATCGAGACTTCTATTTCGGTTATCTTTATCGCCATTGCCGGGTCATCCATGTCTTAACGTTCTTTGACCATTGCTGAATTCATGATTACTGTATCAGAAAAGACGAAGGTGATACGTGTCAAGACATTATCTCTCCGACTATAGACGTCCATGGAGCCAAACTCGGTCATTCAGCTACTTGGTTACCGTGAACAACTGGGTATATCCCAGGTACCTGGGCAGAGATCGCAGAATTACACATCGAGTGTCAAAGGGACGATCATTTTTGGGAACTTGATTGTCATTTTGAAGCGTGAGGCCCGCATGATTAGCGCCACGAGTGATCTGCAGCTGACACCACTTTGCCACCCACCCCGTCCCTGCATAGTGGAGAACACTCATCGAAGCCGATTTAGCCTGACCGCCGCACGTAACACGTAAAAGCGTACTTCTAACGTTGGCTACAAAGACTATGCGCTTCCATACATGGACCTAGTACCAAGCTCCATCTACGCGAAGCAGCCGAGGGGACCGCCACCCGTCTTGCAACTGACAGACTCGGAGCGCATCATGCCAACCCTGAGCCCCAACCTTGGGTGGGAATCGTTGTCAGGGAGGGGTAGAAGATGGAAGTCCACGTAGACCTGATATGGTTGCGTGTTCTCGACCGTGTCGGCGGCCGCAAAGCATCGATGGCACGTGGAATAAATATAATTGTCTGGTGCATGATCAATTTGACTCTATTGGATATTACGAGGGACACGGTCCAGATGGGTTTACTATACGCCAGGTGATTCAATGATCGGGTCAGACAGGGAAGTTGCAATACAGATAGACGTCTTAATGGCGGCGAGGCATGCTCAACTCGTGTAAAGGAGTACGCGTCAGTTTTGCTGCACTGAAAGTTCTGTAGGTAAATAGGTAAATGTTCCGCCGCTCGTAGTTCTCTGGGGACAAATCTTTGGGCAGGAATCCTTCCTTAGCCTGTAGAGACGGATAGCGAAGACGACGACGACGTCTAGCAGAGTTGCATGCGGCGTCTCGCGCGCACATGACACAAGAACCCATCGGACGGGCGTCGATTCATTCTTCGGGATAAGAGCTCCAATGCCACAATACTGAGAGAAAATACGTCTGGAGGTCACAACGGTACACCGAATCTGCACGAGCGCCATCTCCACAGTTCCTTGCGTCCGCAGCGCTCGCACCACTACTGATGACGGGGATCACCTTACCACCACGACCTGCGCTACTGAAGGCTTCCTCTTCACAAGACAGACGAAGGCTGGCTGGCGAAAGTGCATCGGGGCCATTGCCTGCAGCGTTTAGGCATGCACTAGCAGGGAAAGTCGACCAGCCGTGGCTTGGCTCGTCCCGTGTAGCCACATGCACCTATAGTGACGATGATTGCATCGCACTTGATATCGTCGTCGATTTCGCCTACGGAATGAACCGCCTTCTGTCACGGTGAGAGTGGCAACCGAGAGTGGCAACGCGTGTTTGTAAGCGCTTGTTTGCGACTCACTGGAGCTAATTCTTCCCACGACGGAATATTTCATCACTGATAAGGGTTGTAAAAAGACCGATTCCTGGTCCCTCCCAGTGATAACTTAGTGGGGTCGCTTTGCTCTCATTGGCCCAAATTCCGCCAATAGAGTGGTTAGCATCACACTATGATGTCACCTTGTGCCTTTCCCGGAGTATTATTGGCGGCGGTCCACCACAAGTGGTGACTTGGGCGTTGTGAGCTACGCAATCTGCAGCCAAAGCCGAAGATATTCCCATGGTACCCCGCACTCGAATTGGGCATCAGAGCCACTGCAAGTGGTCCGTGAAACCACTGGCGGTGGGTCTGCCCACAAACGATAAGCAACTTTACCATAATGGTTTCTTCAGATCTGTCGTGCTTTGGAGGTCTCTACGAAGGTGGCGTTAGTTCTCGGTTCCTGAGGGAAACAGGGCCGAGGATCGATCGATGTTGATCAGTCCAACGAGAACACGACCGCGCCAATTGGCACTTGACTAACTCGACTTGGCATGTGGTTCTTTTGCTATCATAGTTAATACAGTACTCACTGCATCATCGTCGGGTGACAAACCTGCCAAGTAAATATTAGATCCGGGTCGTGGAGAAGCCTAGAAGGTCGTTCGCCTGTTTATGTCATCGGCTTCTCTTCTTTACACATGTTCTGCTACCTGTACTCGGAGTGCTCCCGGGTCTGCCCTAGTGCCTACTGATAAATATCCTACTGTATCATTGCAGACGTCAGGTATTACGTGTCGCTCGTGTTATCGAGTCTGTCGTTTCCCTAGTCCGAGACAACCAACACACATGTGGAGCACACAATACTGTAATCTGATGCGGAAAAGTCAACAATCATCACACCTGACAGCCACCAGTCCGCCCCGCAAACACGTCATCTCGGGACTCTTGACTTGCATTTATGCTATCGGCGATTACATTGCTTCTCAGGACTCTTACCACCCGGATATGGTTAGCGTCTTCGTTCTGTTCGTCGTGCTCTGCGATTCAGGTTCGTGGAACTGACGAAATTTTCTTGATGTTGGTGGTGCCGCATCTTTCAATCCTAACCTCGGAAGCCCATTCTACGTATCGGTGGCTTCGCACGTAGTTAGTCCCAAGTTGCTCGACCTCGACAGTTTTAAGGCCGATGGTGGCCCCGTCTAGACCGTCGAAGCGATGGTAGGGCTTGTGGTGCGCTGCCGTAAGTTCACTAGTCTGCGAATCAACGAGGTACCAAGTACTGTATTCGGTGACTAACTCCGTTCTTAGTAGGCAGTAATTGCGGTGGTTACTGTACCGGTTACCAGAAAATCGTTGGGATTTGAATTGCTTTCACTAGGCGAATATACTCTCCCGGTCTTTCGCTAGCACGGCTTCGGTACTTCGGTGCGACGATCCGAAGATTCTTCTGTCCTGCTGTAAAGGAGTTCGATGGTACAATTCCATAGCGATTAAACCTTGTTTGGCTCGTCAGCGCATCAGCCCCTGCCACAGCTGAGCGAGTTCACTCCCTCTTACGGACTTTTGCTGCGGACTTTTTGGCAGATTTCACCCACTGCAGCCCTTGCCTCGTATGCGGAGTATCAAGTGGGGCGATTTCTGTCTACCTGCTTCTCGGTGACCTTCGATCCGTCGATTGTCGTTGTCCTACCAGATCTTCCGAACTATATATTGTGCCATCGTGCTCCTTCACCAGCCCTCGTAGCAGTTTCTCCCCTCCCTCAACAGAATATGTCCTATAAACCCAACCACGAGTTTAACGTCGTCATCGTTGGCGCAGGGTTGGTCTTTCCATTTTGATGCTCATCCAAAGGTCTGAAGTACTCTCAAACTCACAGCTTTGGGGGCTTCGCTGCCGCTATTGCTCTCCAGTCGAAATGGGGATTCGACAACTTCGTGGTACGTCTGTGCACACCGTAGCTCAATGAAGAGTTGAAAGGGACGCCACACAGATCTACGAGCGCGGAGCCGACGTCGGAGGAACGTGGAGAGTGAGTCTCCAACAACAGCACCCTCACGTTCTTACGCTAACTCAACGGGATTACAGGATAACACGTACCCCGTACGTATCTTGACAGACTAATCAGCGGGTCCATGCCTTATACTCCACAGGGCTGTGCGTCGGACGTGCCGATCCACCTCTACTCCCTCTCCTCAGACCCGAAGCCGGATTGGAAGAACTCGCATGGCACGCAGCCAGAGATTCTGGAGTACATGCGAGGAGTAGCGGAAAAGCGCGGCATACGCAAACATTGTCGTTTCCATACGTCTGTCGACAAGGCCGAATGGGATGCGTCTGCAAATTTGTGGCGCCTTGAGATACGCGATGTGCGCACCGGCGAGAAGCACATGTCTCACGCGACGGCCCTCATATCTGCCATCGGCGTGCTGGTCATACCTAGCTTCCCAAAGTTGCAGGGAATCGAGTCTTTCAAGGGCGAGGTGTTCCATTCGGCGCGCTGGAATCACGATGTTGATCTGCATGGAAAGCGCGTCGGTGTTGTGGGTAACGGGAGCTCTGCGTACGTCGATCTGTTCATATATTGGTCAGGAGTTCTGCACGTCGTCCTAATTGTGAAATACTTCCACCCAGGGCACAATTTGTCCCAAAGATATCCGCGGACCCGACTGTCAGCGTCGTAAACTTCGCCCGCACAGCGATGTGGTATATACCCTCAGTGAGTGCCCCTCCTTAGAGCAGCACGTATTCCTTCCTAACATATGACGTGTAAAGCCACACATTCCCTATCGAGGAATTACAAAATGGGCTTTTGCGCACATTCCTTTCGTGCAGCGCATCCATCGCCTCATGATCACGGTGGAGGTACGCCCTCTAAGCTTGATATACTCCTGTTTGAGTCTTACATGATACGTAGCTTGACACAGTCTTCTTCGCCTTCAAATACAAAGGCAAGAACCTCTTAAGCAAATACTTTACAAGGGTACGTAGTGCGCCTCGTCCTTTTGATTGTATACATCTGACCAGTCTAGACTTCGAGTAATTACATAAAGGGTATCGTGCCCGCCAAGTACCACGACGTTATCGTTCCGAAAGATCGTACGTATTAATCTTGCACATATCTCAACATCACGTATAAACAACCCGCGCAGCATTTGGATGCAAGCGCGTTGTGCGCGACCAAGGCTACCTCAAAGCGCTGAATCGCCCGAATGTGGAGCTGACTTTTGAGCGCATCGCACATATCGAACCGGATGGCATTGTCACAGAAGCCGGTACGTATGTGTTCTATTCAAGGATGGGTGGTGTAACAAATACTCGTTCGTCTAGGCGATAAGGTCCCCGTCGATGTTATAGTATACGGCACAGGCTTCGTGACAGTACGTACCATCTTGTTGGACCAACAACACTCTGACTCTCGACAGGACAACTATCCCATGAATCTACACGGCCCAAGAGGCACGTTGAAAGAATACAATGACGCGCATGGCGGGCCGCAAGCATACCTAGGTACCACCGTCCCTGGCTTCCCGAACTTCTTTATGATGCAAGGCATGTTGCTACCACGCCTATTAACCATCGCTTTACCAATGACACCGCGTCTCGTTGGAACAGGTCCGAACACGACCACCGGCCACACGTCCGTCATCTACTCGGAAGAATCCCAGGCACCACACATTCTCGACCTCCTCGCACCCGTGCGCGACGGAGTGCTTACGACCGTAACTCCAAAGGACTCAGCGACGGACAAATACAACGACATGTTGCAAGACCGGCTCGAAGATACAGTCTGGTCGCAGTGCGCGTCATGGTACCGCGTCGGCTCACACGGCCGCATCTTCAGTACGTTCCCGGGACCGCTTTGCGAGTTCTGGTGGTGGCTGCGAAAGCCCCGCTGGGAGGACTTCGAGGTCGAGGGTCCCGGCGCGAAGGAGTGGCGTCGCCGTCATGGGTCGTCACGTTTGGCGCAGCTTGGGACGGTCGCTCTGGTTGGGGCTCTAGGAACGCTGGCTTTCGCTTCGAAGGGCAAGAGCGATGGCCTTAGCGAATTTGT
>Ga0137385_10005802_pt1 | contig 10865 bp, 7 predicted proteins | sample SagtaG_FD_104921 | JGI IMG/M metagenome (GOLD analysis project Ga0137385, IMG submission 104921) | Vadose zone soil microbial communities from Sagehorn Ranch, Mendocino, California, USA - Sage2_R_80_16 metaG | ecosystem: Environmental > Terrestrial > Soil > Vadose zone | place: USA: California... | reverse complement strand
CTGAGCCTTTCCGCTTTTATCCCTGAGGCTTAGCCATTAAGATCGAGGGAAGCGCACCCATCTCCGCGGCGGTCCGGGCCAAGACCTAGCCTTCCACGCGATCGTTGCTTCATCTTGAAGAAGAATTTGGCTTGCAGACGGCTATTCCAACGAGCAGCCCACGTACCCAGGAGGTCGTCTCCTTCGGTCCGTTTCAGTTGTTTCCCTCAGAGCGCGTTCTCAAGAAAGTCGATGAGGCGGTCAAGCTTGGCAGCCGTGCGTTCGATATCCTGCTTGTTCTGGTCGAGCATGCAGGTGAAGTGGTTGGCCAAAGGGAGCTGATCGCCAAGGTTTGGCCCGGGGTTTTCGTCGAAGAGGTCACCCTTCGGGTCCATATCACGGCCTTGCGCAAAGCCCTCGAAACTGGTGAAGGCGGCGAGCGATACCTCACGAATGTGCCGGGCCGCGGTTATTGCTTCGTTGCGCCGACGTCGCGGGATACGGCAGGTTTGCCGACTGCCGATGATTTTCCTGAAGCTCACTACCCTCTGCCACCGCTGCTCGTACAAATGGTGGGGCGCGACAAGATCGTTCGCGGAATCTGTCACAAGCTGGCAACCGAGCGGTTCGTGACCATCGTCGGACCAGGCGGATTGGGCAAGACGACTGTCGTGCTTTCCGTCGCGCATACATTGCTGCCGGAATTTTTTGGTGCCGTCTGCTTTGTGGAACTGAGCCCAGTCTCCGATCCGCGCCTGCTGGCACCAGTCGTCGTCTCCGCGTTCGGCCTGCCGGTTCAGTCCGGCGACCCGATTCCGGGATTGGTCGGTCATTTGCGTGGCAGGCCGGTCCTGCTGATTCTCGACGGCTCCGAACACCTTATTTCGGAGGCGGCGGTCCTGTCGGAGAGGCTTTTTGCCGAGCTGCCGCAGCTTCACCTTCTGGTGACCAGCCGAGAAGTCCTGCGCGTCGGCGGCGAAAACGTCTACCGGCTGTCTCCCCTCGAGACTCCGCCTGACGGCCCCAGTTTGACGGCCGCCGAGTTGCTCGACTTCCCGGCCGTAAAGCTCTTCTTGCAGCGCGCGACGACGAGCGGCGGGCAGATCAATCTGACGGATCAGGACGTCAAGATCGCCGGCAATATCTGTCGCAAGCTCGGCGGCAACGCACTCGCCATCGAGTTGGCGGCGGGGCGTGTCGAAGCCTATGGTCTGCGAGAGATTGCAAGGCTGCTCGACACCGAATTTGCCTTGCGTTGGCCCGGACGGCGGACTGCTCCGCCGCGTCATCAAACACTGGGCGCGACGCTTGACTGGAGTTACAACCTGTTGTCGGAGGTCGAGCGCACGATTCTACGGCGCCTGTCCGTATTCGTCACAGGCTTCACGCTCGAAGCCGCGCACCAGGTCGCCGGAGGTCCGGGGGTCGGGGCGGAAGAGGTGTTCGACGCGGTCGGCGGACTGCTGATGAAATCGCTTGCCTCTGCCGACACCACGGGATCGATCGCGCGCTATCGGCTCCTTGACACGACGCGCACCTATGCCGCGCTGAAATTGGCCGATGCCGGAGAGCTCGGCCAATTCCGGCGCGCGCACGCCGAATACTATTGTGCATTGTTGAAGATGGCGAATGAGACGGATTTGCCGACAGATCAGCGGCGCGCCTTGGTCTCGCATCTCGACGACATCCGCGCCGCGCTGCATTGGGCGTTTGGACGCGACGGCGATCCAGGCATCGGTGTCAACCTGACGAGCTATGCGAGCTCGATCTGGCTGAGCAAAGCTTTGTTTGCCGAATGCCGTGAATGGACGATCCTGGCCGGCGCGGTTGCGCCAAGCCGCGAGGATGGCAAGGCGACAGATCAGCAGATCGTGATCCACCTGGCGCTCGCGAGTTCCCAGTTGTTCACGACGAGCTTCTCGGTGGAGGCAATGGTCGCCTGGACCAAGACGCTGGAAAAAACCGTTCGCGAAACGCAGGGGCAGTTGATACTGCGCTACCTGGCGTCCTGGGGGAGCAGCATCCGTACACGCTATGATGAGGCGCTCGAGCTTGCTCAACGTTGTGCCGAGGATGCGAAGAAGCTGTCTGATCCAGGTCCGACCGCTCTGGCGGAATGGATGCTGGGCCACTCGCTGCATCATCTCGGCAAGCTTGCGGAGGCGCGAACGCATCTCCAGCGCTCGCTCGACATCGACACGGAAAAGGCGCGGCTCGCGCAGGTCAATGCGATCGGCTACGACCGTCGCGTGGATACGCTCGGCAATCTCGCGAGCACGGTGTGGATGCAGGGGTTTCCCGAGCAGGCCCAGTTGTTGGGGGTGCGCGTGCTGGCGGCGGCAAGGCCGCTTCAATTCGCAATGCCGCTCAGCGTGGCGATGACATGGGCCAGCTTCCACCGCTACTTGTCCGATACCGACATCGATTCCGTCGAGCACGACATTGTCGAACTCATCGAGCACGCCAGAACCCATTCGATAAAGCCCCAGGTGGGGATTGGTAATTGCCTTTTGGCCCTGTGCCAGACGAGGCGGAATCAGTTCGATGCAGCGATGCCGCTGGCGGCCGAAGGGCTGCGGCTATTGGCCGAAATGCAATACGAAGTGTTCGTTCCTCTCATCCTGGCTCACCTCGGTGAATCCGCAATTGCGGCGGACCGATACGTTGATGCTGTGTCCCTGATGGCGCAGCTGGCAAGCAGGGATCGTAACAGAGAACATTGGTGCACGGCCGAGGTCCTGCGGGTGAAAGGACTGTTGGCGCTATCGGATGGTGACGCCGACGCGGCAGCCACTCTCTTTCTGCAATCGGCGGTGATCGCACGCAAGCAAGGTGCACTGGCCTGGGAGCTGCGGGCGGCGATGAATCTCGCCCGATTAAGGGCCGATCAAGGCCGCCAAACGGAGGCCATCGAGTTGCTGGAGGGAGTTTACAACAGGTTCACCGAAGGCTTCGAAACTGTTGATCTGCTTGCCGCGCGTAACTTGCTTGGCCAGCTCGCCCAATGAAAATTCGTAAGCTCGGTGGCGCCTGCCGAAGGTCAATTTGATACCAGCTGACAATCGCGATTGCGCCGGCGTTTACCTTGGTATGAGAGAGGTCATCAACTCAACATCACCGCACCCCCGTGCCTTTGCAGCGCTGGCACTTCACCACTTTGTCGCCCTTCTTGAGCAAACCTTTGCCTTCGCAATTTTTGCATTTCTGTTTCTTCTTTATGTTCGGGCCTTTTTCACTCACCATGAAATTCTCCTGCAATTACGACGGTGACAGTGCTGTCACCGTAATCCACTTTGCCCGCACGGGCCTTGCAGGCCGCGTCATAGCTATCAACCTCGTCCTGCGTAGGAATCCATCCCGAGTCGTGTCCGCCCCCATAGTCGACCGGCAGCGCTTCCGTCACGGTGATGATTGTCAGCTTGGCGTTCAAGGCCTTCGCCAAGGCAATGCCATGCTCAACGCCTTTTTTCGCGACGTCCGATCCATCCGTGCTCAAGAGAATGTTGGCGTACATCCGGCGGCTCCTTTGCTCATCGAACAAAGTGATGCCTGGCTAATATGGGCCGATACGCGCCGTGGGTCCACGCGCTTTTTTCGGCCTCGGTCTCACTGTCACAGCCTCGAAAGGCTGCTGTTGCAGTAAGGGTGCACTTGATTCATGAGCCTCCGAACCCGCGAAAGCGGCCGGAGCTAATGTGTGTCACCGTAATCCCTGCGCAGCCCTCCCCCGACGAAGCGAGATCATGGATGGGGGTAAATAGCCCCTTGGATAGACCTCGATGCGTTGCGAGCGCCGCCGCCGACGCTTGCCGGCTGCGAAGACATCTATGTCGCGTTCCTGCGACAAGAGAAATTTCAGAAAACTTATGTCTCGAACGCGACATGTTTGATAAAGGCTCAGCAGTACCAAATGTTCGGCAAGGCCAACTTCTTTGACGCTTCGTCCAGCATCCTCTCTATAGTCGCTGACGCGCTTGATGGCGTTTTCGGCCAAATTGTTGTTCCACGACACGCCATCGTGCTGCAGAAACGTGAACAGGCGTTGGCGGTTTCGTAGCAGTCGTTCTTTTAGGCCATTGGATGCATCCGATTCGTAGGATCGGTCAGAAAGTGCATTGAAGAATGCTTCAACTTCGTTCGCATGAGCCTGCATATAGCGCCGCTTAAGGCCATGCTCATCGACGGTCATCACGATTGACCGCAATAGCGCTCCAAATGGAGCTGTCATGGACTGAAGCTCTTGGTCGAACGGATTGTCGAGAATCGCTCTGTTCATGTCGCGCATCAGATGGATAAGGCAGCGCTGCTGCAAACATGGAAGTCCATCGTAAGCGGCATAAAAATCCGAAACCAGCACGCCTTTGAAGTTCTTGAGCAATCGCCGCAGGAAATCCCCCTCGCGTGAGCGTCGGAAAATATAGATCGTCGCTGAGGTGCTGGCGAACACCCAGACATATCCTTCGCCATCCTTCAATTTTATCTCCGTTTCGTCCACGTAAAGCACCGGCCCAGCGATGAGTTGCGCGAAGAGCATGTTGTACGTCTTGCGATATTTGCGGACGAGCAGATTCCGGAAATCCCTGAACTCCCAGAAATTGATTCGGATATTGAAGGTCTCGTAGAACAGCGAGGCCAAGGATCTTATCCCGAGCCTGTGCGTGATGTGCTGGTACGCGAACCAGCTCATTAGTCCATGAAAGTACCGTGTTAGGCGGTCGTAGCGCTCGGGTGTGAAGTATTTGTCGCAACACTCGCAATGATAGGCAACAGTCTTGAATTCCATGACCTTCCGACGAATCGCTCCCGGCGTGAAGACGAGATCGATGGCGCGCTTGCGCCTCCTTTGGAGGCCATTCGGTCGCTGTTTTGAATCGAGTGGCACGATGCGCTCGCTGCTACAGACGGGACAGCGCCTTGCCGTTATTTCCATCCGGTGCGTAACCCGCAAGTCCCGATTTTGCCATCGCCGTCCGGGGCCCTTATGGCTGCTTCGCTTGCGCTGGGCAGCTTTCGTTCGCACGAACACATGGCGTTGCTGGTAATCGAAATAAGCCCGCTTATTCACAAACTCGAAGTCTTCATGCGCGAATTTGGACCAAGTGACGGTGCGTGCGAGGTTGTCGAGTTGTGCCACGGAGGCCACACGTAATGTCTCGTCCGGTTCGCCGTTGGGATTGCAATTCGGCGCTTCGGCCAAAAAGGCGCAGATTTTGCGCAGCGCATCGCAGTCCTCCAGATTATACTGAATCAGCTTGGTTTTCCATGAAGCGTCGCCGGTCCTTTCCCAGTTCTTGCGCCAAACGACGCTCTCGAGGCCGGAAGCGTCCGGCTCGGTCCAGCGGCAACCGAGGCATGCTGCTGTTTCCTTGAGGCCGTTCGAGTAAGAGGGAAAATAAAAATGAGGGTAGATGATAGTCAGTACATTCGTAAGTGCGGCCAAAACGGCATCAACGGGCTTCTTACGCCTGGTTTGACGTCGTATGCGCGCGATGGCGGCTCGCTCGTAGCTGCCGTAGGAGTACAGACGCGGTGCATCATAACGAGCAGCTATATCAAAAAATCGGGTGAATATTTGAGCTTCCCCTTTCTCATCATCCGCCCAGAACGAGTAGCGCTCGACGTGCTCGCCTTCGCAAACAATGAGGCCGATCAAGTAAACGAAGCCGTTTTCAGGGTCGCCCTCCATATCAACAAAGATGCGCACTGTTGCGGCAGGAATTGTGGGTGTGCCCAGCACGTAGATTGTTCGGTCTCGAATAGCCAGCGCGTGCAACGCGTGATCTCGCCGGGTGAGCGGGGTATCGACGCGTTTGCCGCGCCGCCGAGGCCGAAAAGTGTGTGCGAGCTGGGTTAGTGTAAGAATGCCTCTGCGGGCATAACGTTTGATCGACCTTTCGCCGATGCCACGCAGGAGACTCAGATTGTCCTCCCGGATGGCCTGGTCTCGGCAACGATCGCGGAACGCACAAACCTGGCAATGGTCATTTAGCAATAGCTTCGGAGGGGCTTCGGCGCGCTGCAAGCGCTCGGCGTCTCGGAGGACATTTTCCGCCGTCTTTAGCATCGATCCGAACCGAATGACGGTCCTCGCGCTATTGCGCCCAAGATAAACGGTTCCCCCACTAGGGAGAGTGCCCTGAATTCTTGCTAGAAGAATTGCGCGTGTAGCGAGTTGCTGGCGGTCGAGCGCGCGGACCCGCTGCGCGGCGCAGAACAGCACCGGCTCATACCGAAAAGCTCCGAGCGCCGAAGGACCATCGATTTTGCGAAGGGCATCGAAGTGGACAGCATAACTACGATCTTCCAGTAGGGCGCCAAGAACAAACGATGGACTCTTGCGAAGACCCGCTGCCGACAAACTAAGGTCAGTCGCTGTCTCGGCTTGACTGAATTCGCGCCGGATCTTTTCTATTATCTTGGGCTCCAGATTGGCCCGCTGTTCGATCAGAAACTTCTCGTATCCCGACTGGGCGCCTTGCTCACCACGCAGTTGAAAATATGCCTTCAACCGGCAGTGCAGCAGCGCGTCGAGAATATCCCCAGTGATCTTGGAGGACATTGCGAACCTCCTGCCAACTGCAAAACGGCTATGCACTATGGCGCCCGATTGCCGCATAAATCAGGCAGCTCAGCTTCTGAAGTTCTGATGTGGGCGGGGCTCGTCAATAGAGGGAGTGCAGGTGCCGATCATCCCGCTGCGGCGAAATAACTCCCGACCAGTTGCTGGATCGCTGGTGGGCCCGGCAGGACTCGAACCTGCAACCAGACCGTTATGAGCGGGAGGCTATGGATCAGCTTCGTTGATTTTGTTGCGTTTAGTTTGAGTTCGATCGCGTTCGTTGCGTTTTGATGAGATCGTTTCTGGTGCGCAACTGGTGCGCGCGGCTAAACGTCGAGCCTGTCTCGGTGCCACTTTATTTCGTTCCGGCGCCATCCCTAATCTCGGATGGTGTCGCGTTGTAGCGCCGGCGAAACGCCCTGTTGAAGTACGACAGGTCGTTGAACCCAAGGTCGAAAGCGATTGTGCTGATCGCCCGCCGTGAATGGAGGGGGCTTCTCAAATTGTGATAGGCCCGCGCCAGGCGCTCGCGGAGCACGAACTCGGAGTAGGTGACGCCCTCGCTCTCGAACAGCTTGTGCAGATAGCGGACCGTCACGCCACTGCGGGTCGAAACCATCGTCGCGTTTAGATTGCCATCATCGAGGTTGGCGACGATATCGGCCTTGATCGCTGCCAGCCGGACCGCGCTCACCGTTCTGCCCGCGGCCAGCGCCTTGGCGTCGCTGCTCGCCCCAAGTGCCAGCGCGACGAGATCATAGAAGTGGCTGATGATGAGGCGCTGCGAGGCGGGCGCCGCCAATGCCTCATCATCGGCGACGATGTCGAGATATTTTCTCACCAGTTTCAGCCCGCTTGTATCCCTTGCTATGCGTTGCATCGTGATATTTTCGAGCTTGGGAATAAGCGGAGCAATTGCAGATCGAGGCACGCGTATTCCAGCGATGTTGGCGGACGAGGGCGAGGTCATGGTCCAGGTGGCCTCCTCGTTAGTCATCAGCACGGCATCCCCGTCACTGAGCATCATCTCGCGCCCACCCCGGCTTCCCACGGTCGTCCCGGTCAGGGTCATGCAGAGATAGAGGAGGTCACCTTCTTGCCGCACACCCTCGCGGCGGATGCTCGTATAGCTAGCCGTCAGAATGCGGAGCCCGGGCATCGTGCGATTGACAAGATCAACCCGCGGCACAGCGTTGCCGTAGCGAATAAATTTGGTCGGCAGGAGGCCGCGCTCATGCAGCTCTTCGATCGTCCCGCTTCGCCCTTCTTGCAAGGCGCGGCTCGAGAACCGAACGACCGTGTAGTCTGGCGTCGACGTCACCATCAGCCATCCTGCTGCAAGGGCATACGAACCGCTCTGAGCAGTCTAGCAGACAGGGCACTTTAGTCCAAGCCGGCCTTCCCTCGGGTCCAAGACCGCTTGGCCATGACGGCGTAAGTCCGTTATCGGCGAACGTTCGACGCAATTTGGCGGGCAATGAACATACCAAGATCAATCGGCCGGCGCGCAATCGTTGTCGGAGCCGGCATGGGAGGGCTCGCTGCCGCGAAAGCGCTCTCGTCGTCTTTCGAAAGCATCACCGTGCTGGAGCGTGACGCGCTGCCGTCAGCGCCGATCGCGCGCAGTGGCACGCCCCAGGCGCGGCAAATTCATGTTCTGCTCAGAGGCGGCCTCGACGCGCTGAGCGAGCTCTTGCCGGATTTGGAAACGGAGCTTGAGCGCGCTGGGGCCGTTCGGGTGCGGGTCGGCTCTCAATCTCGGCTCGAATTGCCAGGCTTTGATCCGTTTCCGCGGCGCGATCTCGGGTTCGACTATCTGAGCATGACGCGGCCGCTCCTGGAATTCGTGGCGAGGCGCGCTGTCCAGCGAGAGAGCAACATCGCGCTGAACCCACATTGTCGTGTCACACGATTTCTGGAAGCGCCCGGCAAGGACGCGGTGGCGGGCGTGCGCTACGAACGCGGGAACGGGCAGAGCCACGAGCTTGCGGCTGACTTGGTCGTCGACGCATCGTCGCGCGGCGCACTCACACTGGATTTTCTGGACAGGGTCGGCTTGCCGAGGCCCAAAGAGACGGAAATCGGCATCGACCTGCGCTATGCGACCGCGATGTTCGAGATACCGTCCCCGACGCCCCTTGACTGGCGCGCGGTGCTACACCGGCCTGCCGCCCAGAGCGGTCGCGGCGGTTTGCTTGTCCCAGTCGAGAACAACTGCTGGCACGTCAATCTCACCCATATGCATGGCGGAGCCCTGCCTGAAAACGTCGGGGACTTCATCGGATTTGCCAGGACCTTGCGAACGGAGACGATTTATGCCGCGATCAAGGACGCCGTACCCATCGGTCCGATTTACCGATTCGTCTTTCCGTGCAGCATTCGCCGGCGCTTCGAGGCGCTTGAGCGTTTTCCGGATCGTCTGCTGCCGCTCGGCGATGCGATCTGCCGATTCAATCCGGCGTTCGGCCAGGGAATGAGTGTCGCCGCGCAGGAAGTCGGTGCCCTGAGACGGCTTATCGAAGCGCGAACGTCGAATGCCGATCCGCTCAACGGAATCGCGCGGCCTTTTTTCGCGGCAGTTCAGGACTTTCTCGCCGCACCATGGGCGACGGCGGAGAGCGACTTCATTTGCGAGAAGACACGCGGGCAGCGCCCGCATGATTTCCGCGAGCATATGGACTTCAACGCCGCCCTGCAGCGCCTCGCGAGCGATGATGCAACAGTGCATCAGATCATGAGCGAGGTGAGCCACCTCGTGAAGCCGTCCAGCGCCCTGCGCGCTCCCGAGATCGTCAACCGGGTCTCGGCGCTGATGGCTGCCTCGATCTAATCCCGGACGGTTATTGCCAAGAGGATATCCGATGCCTCATCTCGCCAGAAAATTGAAGCTGGTTTTCGCAGTCTTCAGCTTGCTCGTCGGCAGTGCGTCCGCGGAAAAGCAATACGGCCCGGGCGTGAGCGACACCGAGATCAAGATCGGCAACATCATGCCGTACAGCGGCCCGGCATCCGCCTACAGCATTGTTGGCAAAACCATGAGCGCCTACTTCCGCATGATCAACGATAATGGCGGCATTAACGGCCGCAAGATCACCTTCATCTCCTACGATGACGGCTACAGTCCGCCAAAGACCGTGGAGCAGGCACGAAGATTAGTCGAGAGCGATGAGGTGTTTCTGATCTTTGCGCCGCTTGGCACCGCCACAAATGCCGCCATCCAAAAGTATATGAATACCATGCGCGTGCCGCAGCTCTTCGTCTTGAGCGGCGCATCGCGCTGGGGCGACCCCGCGCATTTTCCCTGGACGATTGGCTTGCAGCCCAACTACCGCGCTGAAGCGCGGGTCTATGCCGCGTATATTGTCAAGCAACACCCCAACGCCAAAATCGGCATCCTCTATCAGAACGATGATTTCGGAAGGGACTACATACTGGGATTGAAGGATGTGCTTCGGGACAAGTACGACAGGATGGTTATCGCCAGCACGCCATATGAGACTAGTACGCCAACTGTGGACTCGCAGGTGGTCGCGATCAAGACAGCCAATCCTGATATTTTCCTCAATCTCGCAACGCCGAAATTTGCGGCTCAGGCGATCAAGAAGATCGCTGAGCTCAATTGGCACCCCGTCCATATCGTAACGAATATATCGGTTTCGGTCGGAGCGGTGCTGGAACCCGCCGGCCTCGACAACGCCAAAGGCATTCTCAGCGCCGGTTTTCAGATGGACGTCACGGATCCGCAATGGGATGGTTACCCAGGCATGCAGCGCTTCCGGGCCTTCATGGCAAGATACTATCCTGAAGCAAATCATTCAGAGAGCGGTCCAATGATCGCCTTCAACGCCTCGAACGCTCTGGTCGAGGTGCTCAAGCGTTGCGGCGATAATTTCACTCGCGACAACGTCATGAAGGTGGTCACCAACCTCGATTTCGAGATCGACAGCTTGATTCCAGGCATTCGCGTGAAGACCAGCCAGACGGATTTCTATCCGATCGAACAGGTGCAAATGATGCGCTTCACCGGCGAGCGGTGGCAGCCGTTCGGCCCAATACTGGATGGCCATGCCGAGCAGGTTGCACCTTCTTCGAACTAGAGCGTTTTCGAGCGAAGTGGATAACGGTTCGCGTGACGAAAAACGCGTCAAAAGGATCTAGAGCTTCGGTTCTGATTCAATCAGAACCGAAAATGCTCTAGGAGCCGCGGCGGCTAGGAGCCTGTCCCGGTAATGGACTTGGGATCGAGCGAAGCGAGTTCTGAAGCGGTTTTTTGGGGAGACGAGTTTCTCCTCAGCGTGCGGCTGCGAGTTTTGCGAGGTTGTGGGCG
>Ga0137385_10005796_pt1 | contig 10869 bp, 7 predicted proteins | sample SagtaG_FD_104921 | JGI IMG/M metagenome (GOLD analysis project Ga0137385, IMG submission 104921) | Vadose zone soil microbial communities from Sagehorn Ranch, Mendocino, California, USA - Sage2_R_80_16 metaG | ecosystem: Environmental > Terrestrial > Soil > Vadose zone | place: USA: California... | reverse complement strand
TGGGTGGCAGCCTGCTGTATGTTGGGGAACTCGACGGAGACGGCCGGGCTCTTGTGGTCGCTTCGAATATCGCCGGAGCCGCCTCATTGTGTGCCGCTGCGGACCCGGTCGCACAGAAGCGGGCGCTGCGCGATGGCGTCATCGATTTTCTTGTGAACTCGCTCGATGAGGCGCTGCGCATTCTGAAGAATGAAATTCGCAAGCGGGAGGCGGTCTCGGTATGTGTGGCGCTTGCGCCCGAGACGCTGGAGTGCGAGATGCTGGAGCGCGGAGTGCTGCCGGATTTGCTGCGGCCGAGCGCAGACTCGAAGGCACACGATGACGCGCATCGACGTCACTTCGCGAGCCTCACGGAAACGAATCCGATGGCCGAAACGGCCCTGGTGGTGTGGCGAGTGGACTCAGCGCCAACGCAGTGGCTGCCCAGGCTGGACGCGATCGCTCTCGACTGCCTCGAAGCCGACGCGGGACCGGCTCGCCGTTGGCTTCGCCTGGGACCGCGATACCTGGGCCGGATGGCGCAGGGTGTACGTTTGCTGGTATCGGACCGCGAATTCTGCGCGAAGTTCATTGGGCGGGTCAGAGCAGCGGTCGAGGCCGGCGAAATCGCAGTGCCTGTGGAGATTCGCGCGACCTTCAAAGGTGGAATTGCCGAGCTTCATTTCGCCCCGAAAGATGCAACGAGGGCGGATCAGGCTTGAACTCTACAAGAGTTCGCTGAGATTCAACTTTCAGTGGAACCGAACATCGGCATCACTGTTCTACGCCTTCGATTCGCGCCCACAGGTCCTTGATACCGGTTCCGGTCTTGGCCGAGATGGGCAGGATCTCGTCGAGCTCCAGGCCCTTCTTCAAAGCGGCCAGGTTGCGGGTGCGTTCGTTGCCGCTGAGGCGGTCAATCTTGGTAGCCACCACGGCGAAATCGCGCCGGGCATGCCGCAGCCAGTCGATGAGCTGGCGGTCGCTCTCCTGCGCCGGAACGTTGGAGTCCACGAGGCAAACACAAAGCCGGAGGGTTTCACGTTCGGCGAGATAAGGTTCTATGAAGGCGGGCCAGCCTGCCGAGATCGACTTGGAGATCTTCGCGTAGCCGTAGCCGGGCAGATCGGCAAAGGCCAGTTTTGGCCGCTGGCTCGGATCGAGCAGGGCGAAAAAGTTGATAGCGCGTGTGCGGCCGGGGGTGGAGGAGACTTTGGCGGCCTTTTCGCCCGCCAGTGCGTTGAGCAAGCTTGACTTGCCTACGTTGGAGCGTCCGAGGAAGGCAATCTCAGGGACTGAAGGGGCGGGGAACTGCTCCGCCGCCAGGGCCGAGAGGAGAAATTGAGTGGTATAGCGCATAGAGGACCAACCCTGAGGATACAGGCTGGAGATGACCGGGCGAGATGCCGGACCGAATAGCGGCGGGTTGGGAGTGTCGGGTCGATCTTAATGGCCGCCTGGGCGCAGTTCTGGAGCGTGGAACTCATCTTTCAAGCTGAGAATTGCGTGATGTTTCCGCAGAATCTTCTGCAGGGCTCGGATATCGATCGCCTGAACTGCTTTGTGCTTGCGAATGGCGAGTGACGCTGCGACCCCGGCGGCATGGGCCATGATCATGTATTGCGGCTCCATGCGGACCGACGAATACGCGACGTGGGTGGCGGAGACGCAGACGGGGACGAGCAGGTTGGTGGCTTCAGACGCTTTAGGAACGATGATGCGATAAGGGATTTCATAAGGCTCGACTGGAACCTCGACGTTGCCTTCATTTTGCACGTTGCCGTCGGGCATGGCGACTCGCTGCACGTTGTGTGAATCGCTGTTGTATGAGCCCATGCCGATCGAGTCGGGCTTGGTGCGGTCCACTTGAAGGTCAGACTGGCGCATCACGTAGGATCCCACGAGCCGGCGAGCTTCCCTGATGTAGAGCTGATTTGGCCAGTGGTCCGTGTCGAGGAACTCGTCTTTGGGCAGGCCCCACTCATTGGCTTCATTCCGCAGGCTCTCCGGAACCCCGGGATCGTGGGAGATGAAGTAGAAGAAAGACTTGGTGTACTCGAGGTGCTCGCGCCAGATCCCGGCCTTTTGAGGGTAGGTGCCGTCGGGATAGTTCCAACTGCGGCCAATGTAGTCGGTGGAGACCGGTCCATTGTTGTTGAAGTCGGCTTTGTTGTTGGGGATGTGAACGGGATTGGTGATGTCGGTCAGGCGGGGAGGGTGGCCCATGTGCGTTTGGAACTCATCCAAATAGCGTCGTAGAAGGGCGAACTGCGACGGGTCGTAATTCTCCGGAAGTGGAAAAGGAAGGCGCTTGTTTGGATCGCGGGTGAGGATGACGCGGAAATTGTAGGCCTGGACCAGCTTGTCTCCTGAGCCGGGCGCGGCGAGGGGCCCGGGATTGATCTCCGGGAGGAGACGATGATTGTCGTCATAGGCAGAGAGGGGCCATTGAAACTGGTGCCCGGGGCTGTGGGCTTGCACTCCCGCGAGACTTTCGTCGTAGTCCGCGATGGCTTCGCGTCCCCAGGTGTAGCTGACCTTGGATTGCGCCATCAGGTCGCCCTCGTAGCTGCAGTCGGCGAAGATTTTTGCAGGCCAGGCTTTGCCATCTTCAGTGATGATGGAGCGGAGAGCCGTGCCGGATAATTCGACGCCGTTGTGTTCTCGAACGCGCTCGTTGAAGTGAACCACCACGCCGGCGTTGGAGAGCATTTCGCGAAAGATCTGCTCGTCCACGTGAGGTTCTGAATACCAGTTCGCGGGCTGATTGAGATTGTCTTTGCCGTAGTGGGCCGCGGCCTTCCCGTAGAAGTCCCGCGCATAGCCGCCAATGATCGAGTAGTGGCCGAGATCGGTAGCCGAGAGGCCGCCAGTAACAATTCCGCCGAGATGACTGCCGGGTTCGAGAAGGATGACGTGCAGACCTTCGCGAGCGGCTGAGTAGGCGGTGATCACTCCTGAGGCCGTACCCCCATAGACCAGCAGATCCACGGTTTGCGATTCCCGGGCGGCGGCGCTGGCGGAGAGTGGTAACCAAAAGGCAAGGCAGGCGGACAGAAGAAAGGAGAGATACTTCATGGAACCTCAGGTTAATCCCGAGGATACAAGACTGGCTGGCGAACCCATGAATGCGATGCCAGGGAAGTTGGCAACACAAAGCTTCGGGTCCTGGCTAATTTGGGGTTGTAGTTTCCCATCCTTGACACGATGAAGCTGTGTCGAGGATGGGGCACCCAACTGGTAGGCCGGATTACTGGCGGGCTGTTTGCCCCGTTGTCACATCGGTGGGCGGGACTGCGGCCAGCACTTCGGTTTCGGCTGGAAGGGCTGTCGGCAGCGGGCTTTCGAGTGCCAGCGCCAGCACCTCGTCCATCTGATCGACGAAGTGAAGCTTCATGGAGTTCTTGATGTTGTCGGGAAGTTCGGCGACATCTTTTTCGTTGGCCCGGGGCAGGATGGCTTCGAAGATGCCGGCGCGAAGGGCCGCGAGCAGCTTCTCTTTCAATCCGCCGATGGCAAGCACCTTGCCGCGCAGTGTGATTTCGCCGGTCATGGCAATATCGCGACGCACGGGGATCTTGGCCAACGCGCTTGCGAGGGCCGTGGCCATGGTGATGCCGGCCGATGGGCCGTCTTTGGGAATGGCGCCTTCAGGAACGTGCAGGTGCAGGTCGACATTGCGATAGAACTCGCGCGTAAGCCCCAGCACCTGTGCCTTGCCGCGAATGTAGCTGAGGGCGGCCTGCGCCGACTCCTGCATGACGTCGCCGAGCTGGCCGGTGATGGTGAGCTTGCCCTTACCGTCGAGCACCTGCACTTCGGTGGTGAGGATGCTGCCGCCCACTTCGGTCCATGCAAGGCCGGTGACGAGACCCACTTCGCTCTTCTCGTGCACTTCGGAGTCGCGGAAACGGGCGACGCCGAGAAATTCGTGGATATTTTCGGAGGTCAATTCTTCCTTGTGCTTTGCGCCGGCCTTGACGACCTTGCGGGCGACTTTGCGGCACACGTTGCCGATTTCGCGCTCCAAGTTGCGGACGCCGGCTTCGCGCGTGTAGTAGCGGATGATCTCGAGGATCGCGCTGTCCTGGAAGACGATGTTTTTCTCGCTCAGGCCGGTTTGCTCGCGCTGCTTCTTGACGAGATACTGACGGGCGATCTCGAGCTTTTCCTGCTCGGTGTAGCCCTGCAGGCGAAGGATCTCCATGCGGTCTTGCAGAGCCGGTGGGATGGTGTGGAGGACGTTGGCCGTGGCGACGAAGAGCACCTGCGAGAGGTCGTAGTCAACGTCAAGGTAGTGGTCCTGGAAGCTGGTGTTCTGTTCGGGGTCGAGCACTTCAAGCAGCGCCGACGCGGGATCGCCACGGAAGTCAGAAGCCATTTTGTCGACTTCGTCGAGCAGGAAGACGGGGTTCTTGGTGCCGGCCTTCTTCATGTGCTGAATGATCTGACCGGGCAGCGCGCCGATGTAGGTGCGCCGATGGCCGCGAATCTCCGCCTCATCGCGAATGCCGCCTAAAGAAAGGCGCACGAACTTGCGGCCGGTGGCCTTGGCGATGGACATTCCGAGTGAGGTCTTGCCCACTCCGGGAGGTCCGGCAAAGCAGAGGATTGAGCCGCGGGGGTTCTTCACCAACTGTCGGACGGCGAGAAACTCGAGGATGCGGTCCTTGATCTTCTCGAGCCCGTAGTGGTCTTCGTTGAGAACCTTTTCGGCGTAGTCGATGGACCGGGTTTCCTTGGAGCGCTTCTTCCACGGCACGGCGAGGAGCCAGTCGATGTAGTTGCGGCTCACGGTGGACTCAGCCGACATGGGCGGCATGGCCTCGAGCTTCTTGAGCTCCTGGATGGCCTTGTCGAGCACATCCTTGGGCATACCGGCGGTTTCGATCTTCTTGCGCAGCTCGTCGTACTCGCTCTTCTCGCCGCGGCCCAGTTCCTTCTGGATGGCCTTGATCTTTTCGTTGAGGTAGTACTCTTTTTGCGCGCGCTCCATCTGACGCTTTACGCGCGATTGAATGTTGCGATCGAGATCGAGTTTTTCGATTTCAATATCGAGCACATCTGCGATGCGGACAAGGCTCGAGGCAGGGTCGAAGATGCCGAGCAGCTCCTGCTTCTCTTCGATACCGAGTTGCAGATTGGCGGCGATGATGTCGGAGAGCTTGGCGGGCTCGTCCATGCGCACGGTCGCGATAATGGTTTCATAATTGAGCGACTGCTGCAGCTTGACATATTGCTCAAACAGGCTGGTAACGCGCTGCATCAACTGCTCGACCGCCGGCGTCATTTCAAACTGGGTTTTGCCGGTGCGCACGGTGGCGACGAAGAAGCCATCGCGATCGTTGACCTCGGTGGACTTGGCGCGTTCGACGCCCTCAACCAGCACCTTGATGTTGCCGTCGGGCATCTTGACGCTCTGCACGATGTTGCAGATGGAGCCGACTTGGTAGATTTCCTTGGCGCGGGGCTCGTCGATGGAGGCGTCGTGCTGGGTGGCGAGAAAGATTTTGCGGTCGCCGCTGAGCGCTTCTTCAAGGGCACGCACGCTGGACTCGCGTCCCACGACGAAGGGCGTCATCATGTAAGGAAAGATCACCATGTCCCGAATGGGCATCATGGGCAGTTTGCGCAGCTCGGATTTATCGCGGGGCGTAGTCATAAGGACACCATAGGTATTGGACGCGCGAAAGAGGCGGCGGATGCGCGGCTGTTTGGACGGCTCATGTTGGGATTGTACAGCGGATTGGGTCGTGCGACAGGCATACAGGTCAGTTTCGAAGCCGGGAATCGGAAGGGAAGTAGTGCCGCGGCGACCTGGTGAGAGGGGGCGCTCGCAACCGCTCCACTGTTATCGGGTTGTGGAAAATATTGTGAGCAAACGCAACCGAGCCCTTCTCGGAATCGCAGAAGGGCTCGGTCGGGTCGTGAATCGGGATGGGTTAACCGGCCTTTTCAAGCAGGCATAGCGACAGGTCGCGCCGCTCAACCATTTCGCGCGTGATTTAAGATAGCGCACGCGCTTGTTGTTGGGCAGGTGATACATCAGGTCGAGCATCAGCTCTTCGAGAATCATGCGCAGACCGCGTGCGCCCACCTTGCGGGCAAGAGCTTCGCGGGCGACGGCTCCGGTGGCTTCCACGGTGAAGTGGAGGCGCACGTTTTCGAATTCGAAGAGGCGCTGATACTGCTTGAGAATCGCGTTGCGGGGTTTGGTCAGGATCTCAACCAATGCGGCCTCGTCGAGTTCGTCGAGAATTCCCATCACTGGCAGGCGGCCGACGAACTCCGGAATGAGGCCGTACTTGATGAGATCTTGCGGCTCGGTGCGGCGCAGGAGTTCAGTGTCGCGATGGTTGCGGGTGGTTGCCGCATCAGCATCGACGTCGGTGGCCTTGAATCCAAGAGCTTTTTTGCCGATACGGCGGCCGACGACGCGCTCCAGGCCGACGAAGGCTCCACCGCAGATGAAGAGAATGTTGGTGGTGTCGACGGCGGTGAATTCCTGGTGGGGGTGCTTGCGTCCGCCCTGCGGAGGAACGTTGGCCACGGTGCCTTCGAGGATTTTGAGCAGGGCTTGCTGCACGCCCTCGCCGGAGACATCGCGGGTGATGGAGGGGTTCTCGTCCTTGCGGCCGATCTTGTCGATTTCGTCGATGTAGATGATGCCCTGCTGAGCGCGATTCACATCGCCGTCAGCGGCCTGCAGCAGCTTGAGGATGATGTTTTCAACATCCTCGCCGACGTAGCCCGCTTCGGTCAGCGTGGTGGCATCCACAATGGCGAAGGGAACGTCGAGCATCTTGGCCAGGGTGTGAGCGAGCAGCGTCTTGCCTGAGCCGGTCGGCCCGATGAGCAGGATGTTGCTCTTCGCCAGCTCCACTTCGTTGTTGCGCATGCGGTTCATCTGGATGCGCTTGTAATGGTTGTAGACGGCGACTGCGAGCTTCTTTTTGGTCTGGTCCTGGCCGATGACATAGTCGTCGAGGAAGCTTTTAACTTCCTGCGGCTTTGGCAGGTGCCCGGCGGTGGTGGCTGGGTGTGCCTCGCCGCGGTCGTCCTCGAGAATTGAATTACATACTGCGACGCACTCATCGCAGATGTAGGCCCGGGGGTAATCGCTGGGCGACGAGATCAATTTGGCCACAGCGTCCTGTGACTTGTGACAGAACGAGCAGCGCAGTGCTTCTTCGGGTCCCGTGCGCGTTTTCATGTTTGGACTACTCCTGGATGCCTCTGTTTTGAAGTCCGCCCGTTGGGGCTGTCCCTACGTTCGGGGCCTATCAATGATCTCGTCGATGATGCCGTAGTCCTTGGATTGCTGAGAGTTCATGATGAAGTCACGCTCCACATCGCGCTCGATGCGGTCGAGCGGCTGGCCGGTGTGCCTGGCCATCAGCGAATTGGTGATTTCGCGAATGCGGAGAATCTCACGGGCGTGGATGTCGATGTCCGTGGCCTGGCCGCTGAGTCCTCCCATCGATGGTTGATGGATGAGGATGCGCGAATTGGGCAGGGCAAAACGCTTGCCCTTGGTTCCGGCGAGGAGCAGAAAAGCTCCCATGCTGGCTGCCTGCCCGATGCAGTAGGTGACCACATTGTTCTTGATGAACTGCATGGTGTCGTAGATGGCGAGGCCCGCGGTGATGGAGCCGCCGGGCGAATTGATGTAGAGCTGCACGTCCTTCTCCGGGTCCTCGCCGGAGAGGAACAGCATCTGGGCCACGATGAGATTGGCAACCTGATCGTCGATAGGTGTGCCGAGAAAGATGATGTTGTCGCGAAGCAGACGGGAATAGATGTCGTAGGCGCGCTCGCCTCGGCTCGTCTGCTCAACCACCATGGGAACCAATGCCATTGGGTGTTCTTCTCGCTCTCCGTTGGGGGAATCACTCCCTGGTTTTATCTTGCCGCGCCTCCGCTGGGTGCTGCCGGAGTGCGCGGCAACTTTTGCCGGCCTGCTATCAGGCGGGCAGTCGCTCGTACAGCAGACTTGCGGTTTTTTCTCGTTTCAGCTGTTCACGGATTCTAGCCAGCCCACCGTCCTCCGTCAATTGCCCTTTCAGGGCATCGACAGGCTCGCGGGACTGGAGAGCCGCAATGTGAATCTCGCGATCCACTTCATCGTCGGTAACTTCAATGTTTTCCTCGTTCGCGATGCGCGCCAGCAGGAGCGAAGCTTTCACTTCGGCGGCGGCGCCTTCACGCTGGGCGGCGCGCAGTCGGCCAAAGTCGAGCTTGCGCATCTGCTCCGTATCCATTCCCTGGGCGGCGAGGGCCCGCAGGCCACGCTCGAGGCGAGCGTCAATCTGCTCCTGCACCAGCGACTCTGGTACGGGGAACGGGAAGCGCTCGATCAGGGCCTGAAAGAGCTTGTCCTTGGTTTCGCCCTCGACGCTGCGGCGCTTGCGGCTGCTCAAGTGCTCGCGGACGCGGTTTTCCAGTTCGGCCAGGTTATCGTATTCGCCCAGCTCCTTTGCAAACTCGTCGTTGAGCTCTGGAATGTTGCGCTTCTTGATGGCCTTGACTTCAATCTCGTACTCGACCGTCTTGCCGGCCAGCTTGGCTTCGGGATATTCAGCCGGGTAAGCGGCAGAGACGTGCAGGGTCTGGCCCGGCTTGGCGCCGCGCAGGGCGGTGGTGAAAGCCTCCACGGTGTCTTTGCCGCCGATTTCGACGAGTGTGTCTTCGCCGGCTACGGGGGCGGCTTCGGCATCGCCCTCGAGAGTGCCCTTGTAGGAGATCTGGGCCCAGTCGCCGTCGACCAGCACGCGGTCTTCTTCAACGGGCTCGACGGTGGCGCGCGATTCGCGCAGTTGGGTCAACTCCTGCTGAAAATCTTCTTCGGTGATTTCAACAGGCGGCTTGGGGACGGTTACATCCTTGTAGCCCTCGATGGAGAAGTCAGGGAGGAACTCGAAGACAGCCTTGACGTGAAGCGGTTGGCCGTCTTCAACGTTTAACTCGGTGACCTGAGGCTGGCCGACGGGAGTAACTCCAAGGTCAGCCACGGCCTTGTTGAAGCGTTCAGGCAGCAGGCCGTCGATGACGTCTTTGCGAATCTCGGCGGTGAAGCGGCGCTTGATGACCGTTTCCGGCACCTTTCCGGCGCGGAATCCGGGAATCTTGGCATATTTCTGGTAGTTGCGCACCACGTTGCGATAGGCCTTCGAGACGTCCTCTGCGGGGATGTCGAGAACCATTTCGCGGGTGCAGTCGGGGTTTAAAACCGGGCCGTGATTGTGGCCCTCATGGTCATGATCGTGCTGGTGATCGTGGCCTTCATGGCCGGCAGTTTCAACCGAGGTCGATTCGGGATTGTTTTCGAGAGTGTCTATGGAACTCAACGCTTTGCCTTCCAGGCGATGCACGCCTTCGAACTGCCGCGCCGGAGTGCCGATCCTGCCGTTCAGGCGGTCAGCTCCGCGTGGCTGGGGAAAATCGCTTCTCTCATGGTAAGAGGGAATGATGGCAGGGTCAAACGGGGGTAGTTGCGGAAATGCAAGTACAAGCAGCGAAAGGTACCTGGCGCAGGGTGACCCCGGGTCTAACCGATGCCAAAATGAGGATTGAAATGGGTGCCGCGGCGGTCGACTGCCGACCCCCGCGATGCCACCATGTCAGTGGTGAAACTGCGCTTATCTGATTTCGATTACATCGCTGCTGGCCGCAGCGGCGGCCTCTGCGCGCTCCATCAGCTTTTGCGCCACGGCATAGAATTCCGCAGCCTGGGGACTTTTAGGGCCGGCAAGCGCCACGGGCAAGCCGCGGTCTCCGCCTTCCCGAATTGCGGGCACCAGTTCGATCGATCCCAGAAAGGGAATATTGAACTGCTTTGCGGTGCGTTCGGCGCCGCCCTTGGAGAAGATGTCAATTTCGTGGTGGCAATGGGGGCAGGTGAAGTGGCTCATGTTCTCGACTATGCCGAGGACCTCGACGTTCACTTGAGCGAACATCTCGAGGGCCTTGCGGGCGTCCTGGAGGCTGACGTCACTGGGCGTGGAGACGACGACGGCTCCGGTGAGGGGGACGGTCTGTACGAGCGAAATGACAACGTCGCCGGTGCCGGGAGGCAGATCGACGATCAGGTAATCGAGTTCGCCCCACTGAACCTGCTGAATGAACTGGCGGATGATCTGGTGCAGCATGGGACCGCGCATCACCAGCGGCTTGTCGCCGGGGGAGATGTAGCCGATGGAGATGGTCTTGATGCCGTGGGTGTCGTTGGGCTGGATCTGGTTGTCGGCGCCCACGCGGGGCTGCTGCGCCGAGCCCATCATCATGGGCACATTGGGACCGTAGATGTCAGCATCGATGAGGCCCACGCGCTGGCCCATGCGTGAGAGCGCGATGGCGAGGTTGACGGCGATGGTGGTTTTCCCCACTCCGCCCTTGCCTGAACCGATAGCGACGATTTTAGAGACGCCTGGAAGAGCCACAGGCGAGGGCATTGCGGCTGAATGACCCATTGAGTTTGATGCTCCTTTGGACCCCGGCTTTCGGGAGGTCCTGTTGTGTTGCTGAGAAAGCTTCGGCCATTCGTCGAAGGAAACGCTTCGCGGAATGGCCTGCCTGAAATTTTACAGGAGTCAGGATTGCAGCGGCATCTTCTCCGAATCGACATTGATGCCAACGGCTCGAGCAAGGATGGCATGCAGTTGCCGTACTCCCTCGGTGAGCGCCGCAGGGCCGGGCTGCAAAATGCAGCCGGATTGAATCTCGTAGACGTGGCCGTTTTTCACCGCGCTTGTTGAGGCCCATCCGGGGCGCGAGAGGATCTCCTCTTTCTTTACCTTCATTCCGCACCACGAAGCGATGATGACCTCGGGCTCGCGGGCGGCAACCGCCGCGCGATCCACGACCCTGGCTTTCGATTTCCCGCAGCCCCGC
>Ga0137385_10005789_pt1 | contig 10873 bp, 8 predicted proteins | sample SagtaG_FD_104921 | JGI IMG/M metagenome (GOLD analysis project Ga0137385, IMG submission 104921) | Vadose zone soil microbial communities from Sagehorn Ranch, Mendocino, California, USA - Sage2_R_80_16 metaG | ecosystem: Environmental > Terrestrial > Soil > Vadose zone | place: USA: California... | reverse complement strand
GCCCGTTCGTCAGCTACGCCGCCGACGCGGTCGTGGTCGCGACGCCGACCGGCTCGACCGCGTACAGTTTCTCCGCCGGCGGCCCCATCGTGAGCCCCGCGGTGGAGGCGCTGCTAGTCACGCCGGCCGCACCGCATTCTGCCTACAACCGCGGGCTCGTCGTCTCCGTCGGTGACCAGCTGACGCTGAACATCCTGCCGTCCAGCGGACGGCTCGCCGTGGAGGCCGACGGCAACGTCGCCGCCGAGGTGGAGCCCGGCGACCGGATCGAACTGCAGCCGCGCCCCGGCGCGGCCCGGGTCGTCCGGCTCGGCCACACCACGTTCTACGAGCGGGTCCGGCGCAAGCTGCGGCTGGCTGACTCGGCCGAGATCGCCGTCGGCTGGCCGTGACGCGTATCGGCCGCTAGCAGGCCAGCAGCAGGTCGCGGCCCGGCCGCCGTCCGGTCATGTCGCCGGGCAGCCGAGGAGCGGGCAGGGCGTCAGCGGGCAGGGCGCCGCCGGGCCGGACGGGCCGGGGGGCGTAGTCGGGGTCCGACGGCGAGCCGCCGAACACGCAGGCCACCTCGTCCCTGGCCCAGCGCATCCTGGTGACCGCGGTCTCGGGGTGCTCGCCGAACTCCTGTGCGACCCTGGCCGCGCAGCCTAGGTCGCCGAGGGCGCTGGTCGCCACGTCGATCGCCCGTTTCACCTGCACCGCGCTCGGCTCGTCGGAGATCTGCAGCGCGGATGCGAAGAGCGCGTCGGCCCGGGCAGTGTCGATGCTCAGGTCATAGGGCACGGACCACATCGTGGGCCTCCTTTTACCGAGGGGTTCTGATCCCCGGCTGCCCGGCCGGCCGCTCCCGCTGCCGGCCGGGAAGCCAGCGCCTGCGTCGCCCGCAGGCGCTCCTCAGCATGTCCGGAGAGCCAGCCGGCCTCCGTGATACATCCGCGGGCGCATTAAGTTTGGCCCGCGTCCGGCCGGCACCCGGAGGCCGGAGCTTATGATGTGGGCCACTACCGGGTCCGCGCCAACCGGGCCTTCCTCGGCCGGGCGACCAGGTACCTGGCCGCCGAAGCCGGCCTCCGGCAGTTCCTGGACATCGGCACCGGCATCCCGGCCGCTTGCAATACGCACGAGGTGGCGCAGCGCGTCGCCCCGGATACCCACGTGGTCTACGTCGACAACGACCGTTGCAAGTTGGGTTGTGTGCACGGGAGCGGAACTTTGCCCACCCGGTCGCTGTCATGCTTATCGGCGTCTTGCACTGCATCCCGGACGAGACGATCCCCACGGCATCGTCACGCGCCTGCTGGCGGCGATACCGCCGGGTAGTTACCTGGTGTTGGGCCGCGACCCGGCTCGGCCAAGAGGTCGTGGACCGCCTCGTGGATCGGCTGCTCGGCGGGGTGTACGCCGGTTCGTCAGCCCAGCTCTCCTCTGAAGCCACGCTGCCAGCACTGGCCGTGGCCTCGCTGCGGCACCGGTCCCTCGCCGAGGCAGCGGGTCCTTGCTCCCGGCGCTGCCCCCGGAGAAGGGCGAAGCCGAGGCAGCAGCGCGGGAGACGCGGGAGGACGGGCGAGCGCCCCAGGAAGGCGAGGTAAGGACGCGAGCAGATGGGGGAGCAGCCCGCAAGGCCGCCGCAGTGTTCACCTCGCTGGCCGGCGGGCTTGGCACGCTGCCCGCCGCTGTGGCGGACGCTTCCGGCGCCGTCGTGCGGACCGGCTCGGCTGTGCGGGAGCTGGCGCGAACCGCGACTGGGTGGCGGCTCACTGTCGGCTCGGCTGCCGTGCCAGAGTCGGTGGCGGCGGATGCTGTCATACTCGCTCTCCCCGCGCGGCCGGCCGGCCGGCTGCTGGCCGGGGTGCCAGGGGCCGGCGGAGCGGCCGCCGCGCTGGGCGAGATCCCGTATGCGAGCATGGCGATCATCACGCTGGCCTATCCAAGATCCGTCTTCCCCGAGCCGCTTGCCCGCGGGGGGAGCGGCTACCTGGTGCCCGCGGTGGACGGGCACGCGGTGAAGGCGGTGACGCTCAGCACGCGGAAATGGCCGCACTTGGCTGGCGGGACGGCCGGTAGAGGGCCGGACAGCGCGGGGTCGGCCGACGCGAGGCCGTCTGGTGCAGGCCGGGCTGGTGCAGGGCAGCTGGACATTGTCCGGTGTTCCGCCGGCCGGCTGGGCGAGGAGGAGCTGCTGCAGCGCGAGGACGCGGAGCTGGCGAAGCTCGCCGCGGCCGAGCTTGGCGAGGCGACGGGAGTACGAGGCGAGCCCGCGGACTGGCGCGTAACCCGCTGGGGCGGGGCGCTGCCGCAGTACCTGGTGGGGCACCTGGACCGGGTGGCGAGCATCAGGGTGGCCGTCGCGGCACAGCCTGGGCTTGCGATCTGCGGTGCTGCCTTCGACGGGTCGGCATCCCCGCGTGCATAGCGACCGCCAGGACAGCGGCCGATCAGGTTCTCGGCCACCTTAGTGTGGCCCGCAGGTGATGGATCCGGGCATCGATTGTCACCTGACGACATCGATGCCCGGATCCATCACGTTTCTCTGCCTTCAGCTGGCGGCAACCGCCGCCAGCACGTGATCATCGTGCTGGCGGCGGGAGGTAACCGGCTACTCGGCGGCGATTGCCGCCAGCATGTTAAGCCTGGCGGCGCGTCGTGCCGGGGCGAGTGAGGCGAGCACCCCGGCGGCAGCGGTGGCCAGGATGTAGATCACGAGCTGGCCGGCCGGGATGGCCACGGTCGCTTGCTGCGACTTCGTGACCGCGTCGGCTAGGGCGGTGCCGAGGCCGAGGCCGAGGGCGGTGCCGAGGACAGCGCCGATCACGGCGATGATGACGGCTTCGGCGGTGACCATCTGCCTGAGCTGGCCGCGCCGCATGCCGATCGCGCGCAGCAGGCCGATCTCCCTGGTGCGCTCGACGACGGACAGGGCGAGGGTGTTGACGACGCCGAGCAGGGCGATCACGATCGCGAGCACGAGCAGCGCGGTCACGAGGCTGAGCAGGGAGTTCAGCATCGCGGTCTGGTTCTTGATGTAGCCGGTCTGGTCGAGCAGCTCCGCCCCCGGGTAGCCGCGGAGCGCGGACTGGAGGCCGGCCCTGGCCGAGGCGGGCGCCCGCACCAGGTCGACGCTGTCGACGCGAATGCCGCTGTCGGCGGTGAACGCGGCGTTGCCGAGCAGGTAGCTGCTGAGCGGGCCGATGTTGGTGAAGATGCCGGCTATGCGGATCCGGTCGGAACCGTAGGAGCCGAACCGGACGGGGACTACGTCGCCGACCCGCCAGTGTCGGCCGGCGGCTGTCGCGCTGGAGACGAGCATGCCGCCGCCGTTCAGCGCGGAAAGCTGCCCGGAGGTCACGCCGAGGTTGGTGAACTGGCCGATGGCGGCCGGGTCCACCCCGTCGACGTTGGCGTTCGCGGTGCCGCCGACGGTCGCCACCGTGGTGCGGACCTCGGTGACTCCCTTGACTACGGGCTGGCTGGCCAGGACGCCAGCGAGTGCCGGGGTGATCCCGGCGTCGCTGTTAGTCGCCTGCGCGTAGAAGTCGGTCTTGCTCGCCGCGCTGATCTGGCTGGTGATCGTGGCGCGCGCCGAGCTGACCATCACGGACGTCGAGACGATGACGGCCAGGCCGACCATGAGCGCCGCGGCGGTCGCGCTGGTCCGCTTCGGGTTGCGCATCGTGTTCCCGCGGGCAAGCACGCCGGACCGGCCAGGCAGCCGGGTGAGCGGCACCCCGATCACGTAGGCGAGCGGGCGGGCGATGAGCGGTGCGAGCACGGTGACGCCGATGAAGCATCCCGCCGCGCCCCCGGCCGTCGCGGCTATCCCAGCGCCGGCGAACATCCCGGCGAGCAGGGCCGCGACGCCGCCGGCCGTCAGCACTAGGCCGGCGCCGAGCCGTCGCATCGAGAAGCCGGTCGGCTCGGTGGCTACCGAGCGCATCGCCTGGACCGGGGCCACCCGCGTTGCCCGGTAGGCGGGCGCGACCGAGGCGGCCAGGGTAATGGCGATACCGGTGACGATGGCGATGATCATGTCCGCAGGGGGAATGACCAGGCCACTGATGGGCAGCGCGAAGCCGAACGTCGCTAGCAGCGCGGCCAGTCCCCTGGCCAGCCCGAGGCCGAGCCCGACCCCGATGACGGAGGCCACCGCTGCGACGATCGCGCCCTCGGCGAGGACGGAGCGGAACACCTGGCCGCGGCCTGCCCCGAGCGCGCGGGTCAGCGCGAGCTCCCTGGTCCGCTGGCCCACCATGATGGAGAACGTGTTCCAGATGACGAACGCACCGACGAACAGCGCGATCCCGGCGAACGCGAGGAAGAAGTCGGTGAGGATGCCGAGCTGGCTGTTGATCTGCTGGGCGTCGTTAGCCGCCGCCGTCGCCGACGTGATCGCCGTGACGCCGCCGGGCAGCACCGGGGTGATCCGGCCGCGCAGCTGATCGGCGGATACCGCGGGCGCGGCCTTGACATCGATCCTGTCGTAGACGCCGGTCTTGCCGAACAGCTGCTGGGCCGTCGCAAGGTCGAAGATAGCCATCGAGCCGCCCCCGATGGTGTCCGCCGACGCGTAGCCGGTTATCCCGCTGATGGTGAACGGCACGGCATGCCCGCCGATGGTGAGGTCGATCTTGTCGCCCACCGTGAAGTGCCCCTTCTTGGCGGACGCGCGGTCGATCATGACCTGGCCCGGTCCCGCGGGGGGCTGGCCGGCCCGGTGCGTATACGGTGCCTGGAACGGGGAGTCGGCCGGCCAGCTCAGCGCGAGGCCGAACTGGGAGCTCAGCGGCTTGCCATCCCGCCCGAGCAGCACGGCACGGTCGGAGATCTGGCCGTCGGCGACCGAGACGCCGGGCACCCGGCGGACCAGGCTGAGGACCGATGCCGGGACGGGCTTGGCCGAACTCCCGGGCCCGACGCCGGAGCCAGCGGGCGTGGAGTGCTGCACCGAGACATCGGTCCCGGTGCTGGCCTGGGCGAACAGCGTGTCCAGGCTATGGGTGAGGGTGGCGCTGAAGACGAAGCTGCCGGCCATGAAGGCTACGCCGAGCGCGATCGCCAGTCCGGTGAGGGCCAGACGCAGGCGGTGGACGAGCATGCTGCGGAACATCGCACGGAACATGACTGCTCACTCCCCGAGGTTCTTCATGTAGACGAGGACGGATTCCGGGGTCGGCTGCTCAAGCGCGCCGACGATCTGGCCGTCGGCCAGGAAGACGACCTTGTCCGCGTAGCAGGCGGCGACCGGGTCGTGGGTGACCATGACGATCGTCTGGCCGTAGTCGCGGACCGACCGGCGTAGCAGGCCGAGCACCTCGGCGCTGGCCCTTGAGTCGAGGTTGCCGGTCGGCTCGTCCGCGAAGACGATCTCCGGGCGGCTGACGAGCGCACGGGCGATGGCGACGCGCTGCTGCTGGCCGCCGGACAGCTCGCTGGGCCGGTGTCGCAGCCTGTCGCGCAGGCCCACCGTCTCGACGACCGTGTTCAGCCACTGCTGGTCGGCGCGGCGCCCGGCGATGTCAAGCGGCAGTGTGATGTTGTCGACGGCGCTCAGCACGGGCAGCAGGTTGTAGGCCTGGAAGACGAAACCGATCCGGTCGCGCCTGAGCCTGGTCAGCTGCCGCTCCGACAGCCCGCCAATCTCCTGGCCGCCGATCCAGACCTGGCCGCCGCTGACGGAGTCTAGGCCCGCCATGCAGTGCATGAGCGTGGACTTGCCGGAGCCTGACGGTCCCATCACAGCGGTGAAGGAGCCAGGGGGGATATCAATGCTGACGCCGCCGAGCGCGGTCACTTCCGCGTCGCCGCGCCCGTACACCTTGGTGAGATCACATGCTCGCGCGGCCGGCCCGTCCTGTGGGAGCAGGGGCCGCTGGGCATTCGCCTGGCTCATCATGATCGTTCCTCTCAGGAAGCTCTGCTTAACCTGTGACGAACGTAGATCCGGGCCCCGCGGCCCTACATCGATCCGGCGTACTGTCCTGCATCTCCATCTCAGGATGGAGGCGCGGGTCCTGCTAGCCCTGGGGAGGAGGATCAAGCCCTGAGTCGTAGGCGAGTATCACCAGCTGCACGCGGTCGCGCGCGCGGCTTGGTGAGCAGGTGGTGCACGTGGGTCTTGACCGTCGTCTCCGTGATGACGAGTTCGGCCGCTATCTCGGTGTTGAAAAGCCCCCGCGCGACGAGGGCGAGCACCTCGGTCTCGCGCTAGGTGCGGCAGCGGAGCCGGCAGCCGCCGGTCGCGGCCCGACTTCGACGCCGCCTGATCAGCTCACTTCAACGGAGCCGCACCTAACGTCTTTTGGAAGGTCCGTAGGTTCCACGCAGCGCCCAAGGCTCAGGCCCGTGGCACGGTCCAGGTCCAGGGCTGACGCTCAACCCAGGTTCTGCGCAATCAGATCGACGAACGAGCCGTCCTGGCCTGTTGCCACGGTCACCGTGCCGCTCGGAGCGTCGGCTGCGATCTTGGGGTAGTCCCCGCTTGTGACGCTTAGCCGCAACCGGTCGCCTTTCGGAAGACGCCAGTCCATTGGCCAGACCGAAATCACGAAGTCGGTCGGCTGATTCGGCACGACAGCCGCTGGAGTGGACTGCGACAACCTATGGCTGGCCTTCAAGTACCCAACCGATGCCTGATGAACCGTTCCGTCCGGAGCAACGTCCTCGACTTTGACGACCAGGTCACCGTCCGTGGCGCTCAAGGCCGCTCGCAGGTGGACCTCCATGCTGCCCACCAGGACCATCGCGGCGTTCAGCGGAGACGATGTGAACGTCAGCCGCTTGGCGTCGGCCTTGGCCATATCGCTAGTCGGATCGCAGGGACCTCCACCGGGCGGGAAGCAAATGGCTGGAGGCCCGTCATGCGGGTTGACCACATAGGACTTGGTTCCCGCGGGTCCTGCAGTGCCCGCAAGGGTTTGGTCGGTATTGAAGTCGTAGCGAACTGAGGAGGCGTCAGCGGGTGGGTACGAGGGCATCTCAGTCCAACCGTTTCCGCCGTGCGCCGACATCTCGAAGCTGGTCACGCGCGCAGATGGCAGCGGCGCGTCCGGCAGGCCCTTAAGCCAGTGGTCAAACCACGCCAAGAGCATCGGCTCGAGGGTCGCCGGAGGCTCGGTGGCGTGCTCCCACGGACCCATCACAAGCCACCCGTCCGATCGCGGGAGGGAGAGATAGTTGGCAATGTCGCCGACCAGCATGTAATCAAGCCAACCCCCGATCATGAGCGTTGGAACATTGATCTTGTCAGTGGGAACGCTGGCCTTCTGCCAGAAGGCGTCGTCGAGTGGATGGGCGGACCAGGTCGCGTTCTGCCGCTCAGGTGTCGTGCCCCGATAGTCCTGCACACCTTGTGCCGGAGACTGGCTTATGTCGTTCGGGATCCCCCCGGGGTAGAAGTACCCAAGGTAAGCGTCCTGAAAAGCGAACTGTGGGGCGATCGCGACCAAATGCGGCGGACGAGCCGCAGCCGCCTTCAACGTGTTGATCCCTCCGTAGCTCGCTCCTTCTTGCCCGATCCGTCCCGACGACCAGGGTTGCGACGCAGCCCACTCGACGATGTCATAGTCATCGGTGACGTCGCTGGGCATGAACCAACCAGGGAAGGTCCCGCTCGAGTTGTACGTGCCGCGCATGCTGCAGACCAAATCGATGTATCCATGCTGAGCAAAGAACTTGGCGTTGGGATTCTGGGCGGGATTCCCGTATTGGCTTCTGGTGTAGTAGGGCCAGAAGTTCGAGACGATGACCGGGAACTTACCGGGAGCCGGAGCGCCGCCTACGGCTGGCCGAAACATGGTGCATCCGAGGTCCGTGCCGTCACGAGTCGGGACCTGAATCTGACTTGTGACAATGCTGGCGCTCGCCGGTCGCTGGTAGGACATCCAGGATGGTGCCGCACTCGGGCTGGACGAGCTCTCATGCCGGGCAGACACCGTCTTCGATGCGCCGCAGCCGGCGATAAGCAGCGCCACAAGCGCTGAGCATCCGCCGAGACTGACCACGGAGCGTAGGTGAGAGCGGACGCGTGCCCTCCGGCGCCGCCCTCGGCTCGTTGTGATCGGTTTGTGAGTGAGGTCCGCGACAGGAGGCGTTACCCCGCGGTCGGCCGGCTCGTCGTGCGGGAGCAGGGGGCGCTTGGCATTCGCCTGGCTCATCATGACCGTTCCTCTCAGGCAGCTCTGCTTAACCTGTGACGAACGTAGGCCCGGCTTCAGGACACTACATCGATCCGGCGTACTGTCCTCGGTCTCCATCTCAGGATGGAGACGCGGACCCTGCTAGCTCTGAGGAGGAGGGCCCAGCCCCGAGTCGTAGGCGAGTATCACCAGCTGCACGCGGTCGCGCGCGCCCAGCTTGGTGAGCAGGTGGTGCACGTGGGTCTTGACGGTCGTCTCCGTGACGACGAGCTCGGCCGCTATCTCGGTGTTGGAAAGTCCCCGCGCGACTAGGCCGAGTACCTCGGTCTCGCGCTCGGTGAGGCAGTCAAGCAGGCAGGCACGGTCGCGGGCAGCGTCCCCGTGCCGCGCCGCAACGGCGGGATCCGGCAGCCGGTGCGCGAACCGGTCGATCAGCCGCCGCGTGACTGCCGGATCCACGATGGCGTTGCCTGCCTGCACCACCCGGATGGCTTCGGCGAGCTTGTCCGCGTCGACGTCCTTGAGCAGGAATCCGCTGGCACCGGCGCGGAGCGCGGCGACCACGTACTCGTCGAGGTGGAATGTGGTGAGTACGAGCACCCGGGCATGGTCCGCGGCCGTGATCTGGGTCGTTGCCGCGATGCCGTCCTGCACCGGCATCCGGATGTCCATCACCACGACGTCGGGGTGCAGCTTCCCGCACTGGCGCACCGCGTCCGCCCCGTCGCCCGCCTCGCCGACCACCTCGATGTCGGGCTCCGCGTCCAGGATCATCCGGAACCCGGTCCGTATCAGCGGCTGGTCATCGGCCAGCAGGACCCGGATCACGGTCTGATCATGCCCGTCTCCAGATCATGACTGGCCCCAGCGGGATCGTCGCGTGCACCCGGAACCCGCCGCCCTGCCGCGGTCCCGAAGCCAGTTCCCCGCCGAGCGCGGCCACCCGCTCCCGCATCCCCGCTGTCCCCCGCCCCGCGCTGGGAACCGCCGGCCCGGCGGCCGCCGCGCCGCGCCCGTCATCGGTCACCGTGACATCGAGGACCGTGACGCCGCCGGGCGAGCTGGCGAAGTCCAGCTGGACCGTGGCGTGCGCGGGACCGGCGTGCTTCAGCACGTTGGTGAGCGCCTCCTGCACGATCCGGTACACCGTGAGCCCCACGTCCTCGGGGACGTCACGCGGCTCACCGCAGGTCCGCACCGTGACCGGCAGGCCGGCCCCGCGCATGCGCTCGGCGAGGTCAGCCACATCGGCCAGGCCGAGCGGCGGCAGGTACGCGCCGTCAGCGTCCTCGTCCAGACCCCCAGGACTCCCGGGATCGCCGGAGCCGCCCGCCGCCTCGCCGGACCGCAGCAGGCCCAGCAGCCGCCGCATCTCCTCAAGCGCCGTCCGCCCGGTCCGCTCCACATCCGTCATCGCCGTCTTCGCCCGCGCCGGGTCCCGGTCCATCATGCGCCGTGCGCCCTGGGACTGGATCACCACGACGCTCAGGTGATGGGCGACGATGTCGTGCAGCTCCCGCGCGATGCGCAGCCGCTCGGCCAGGGCAGCGCCCCGCGCTCGCTCCTCCTGCTGGGCCGCGATCAGCTCCGCGCGTTCGGCCAGCGCCGCGATGTGATCGGCCCGCGCCGAGAACTGCTTCCTGATCACCAGGCCGACCAGCCAGGCGCCGGCCGCCGCCAGTAGCGTCGGGACCGGGAGCAGCGCGCGGATCCATGGGCCGTGCCCGAGGATCTCGGGGGTGCCGACCACGATGACCGCGGCCGCGGCGGCGACGGCCAGGGCTGCCGCGACGCGGCGGCTGCCATAGACGGCGGCGCTGTAGGAGGCGATCAGGATGGCGAAGAACGACGCCTCCAGCGAGGTGTGCAGCGAGAACAAGGCGGCGGTCAGCGCCGCCATGACGACGACCACCGTGCCGGGGAAGCGGCGGCGCAGGTAGAGGATGAGCCCCATCGCCGTGAGCAGGGGAATCGTTGGCGCGGGGACAAACTCGTGATGAGCGAGCGCGCCGAGCCCGCTGGCCACGCCGAGCAGGGCCACGGTCAGCGCGATCGCCGCGTCGAGCACCCGCGCCGGGATAGCCGGGCGCAGGCTCCCGGGCTCACCGGGAGGCGAGCCCCCACCCACCTTCATTGGCCGCAGCGTCCACCGCCGCATGCTCGCCACCCCAATCAATCAGCTTGAACTTAGGCTAATCTGTCGCGCGTGGGCGAAGATATGGAAGAGCTTCTCGATTTCGATGTCAGCGTGGCGCATCCAGCCAGGGTCTACAACTACTGGCTAGGCGGCAAAGATCATTTCGCGGTCAACCGCGAGACCGGCGACCGCGCGATCGCGGCCAGCCCCGGCGTCCTGCCCAGCGTCCGCGCGAATCGGGCGTTCCTCGGCAAGGCGGTGCGCTACCTGGCCGCGGAGGCGGGGATACGTCAGTTCCTTGACCTCGGCACTGGGCTGCCCTCCGCGAATAACACGCATGAGGTGGCGCAGTCGGTCGAGCCGTCGTGCCGGGTGGTGTACGTGGACAACGACCGTTACAAGTCGTGTTGTGCACACACACGCTGGGCCGGTCGGGCTGGCTGAAGCGAACACGGGAGCGGAAGCGCTCAGAGCGTCCCTGAGCGCTCCTCAGAGCACGGGCAGCCGAGACGCGCGGGACACGTCTGAGAGTGTCCTGGGCGTCTCCTGGCGCTCTGGAACCGTCATCCTGGAGCGCCGACCGCCGCGTCTCCTGCGGGCTCAGCCG
>Ga0137385_10005787_pt1 | contig 10875 bp, 7 predicted proteins | sample SagtaG_FD_104921 | JGI IMG/M metagenome (GOLD analysis project Ga0137385, IMG submission 104921) | Vadose zone soil microbial communities from Sagehorn Ranch, Mendocino, California, USA - Sage2_R_80_16 metaG | ecosystem: Environmental > Terrestrial > Soil > Vadose zone | place: USA: California... | reverse complement strand
CGCGCGCGGAGCTACATGCCCAGCTTTACTGCTCTGCCAAAACGCGCGTCCGATTAAGTACTAGCGCCACTCGGGAACGATCGCCAGGAATGCACACAACTCTCACATTTTCGTGCGAGGTAGCTCTAAGGAGGGTTTGACGCTTACCTGCGTGCTGAGATCATTCGTACCGCAGGGCAACCACGGGATCGACTTTCATCGCCCGTCGCGTGGGGATATAGCAGGCGAGCAATGCGACGGCGCACAGCAGGAGCGCGACGCCTGCATACGTCAGCGGGTCCGTCGCGCTCACGCCGAAAAGCTCGCTGGATAATGCGCGCGTTAGCATGAGGGACGCGGACAATCCGATGGCGATCCCCAAGACCGCAAGGCGCGCTCCCTGTGCGAGGACGAGGGCGCAAACGTTGCGAGGTTCGGCCCCGAGGGCCATGCGCACGCCAATCTCGTGGGTGCGCTGACGCGTGGTGTAGGCAAGCACGCCGTAAATTCCGATCGCGGCGAGAGCGAGCGCCACGATACCAAACCCGCCGACGAACGTTCCGCCCATTCTTTGCGTCGAGGTAGCGAGCTTGATGCGCGAATCAAGCGTCGTCAGATCGTAGAGCGCGACATCCGCGTCCAGCGAATGCACGGTCTGCTCGACCGTCCTTGCAAGGAGCAGTGGATTCCCGAAAGTCCGCGCCTCGAGCGTTACGCTCGCATAGTAGGCTTGCGTAAGGGGCAGATAGAAGAAGCTCTTTGGTTTCTCGCCGAGACTGTCGTAGTTGCTGTCTTGCGCGATGCCGACTACGGTGAACCACTGGCCCCCGCCGACCTGAAGCCTCTTGCCGATCGCGTCCTGGCCGGGCCAGTAACGGTTTGCGAACTGCTGACTCACAATGGTGACGAGCTGAGAATTGTCTGTATCGCTCCAGGAAAATGCCCGGCCAGCGATGAGAGGAATCTGCAACGTCCGGAAGTAGCCAGGCGCAACATCGGCGTATTGCACATTCATAGCTTCGTGCGGCTTCGGGACGTAGCCGTCCGGCTGGACGACTTGGGTGCTCAAGAGGGTGAGTGGGATCGTCTGCGTCGCCGGCCCACCAACGCCGGCGCCGGACAACGCAGCCCAGGATGCACGCCATCGATAGATGAGCGTTGCGGATTGAATGCCGGGAAGCGAGTCCAGCTTTTCCAAAAGCTGGCGGTCGAATTCGATGCCGGCCTCGGAATCGTAACCAGCAGGCCTCAAATCGTAAGAATAGAGCAGAACGTTATGTGGATTGAATCCAGGATTGAAATTCTGCGACGCGCGCACGCTGCGAATGAAAAGGCACCCGGAAACCAACAGAAGGAGCGACATCGCCACCTGCGCCACCACGAGGACACTGGAAAGCCGTGCTTTGTGAACACCGCCGCCCGTGCCGCTGGATTCCTCCTTCAGTACGGCGACAAGATCAAGCGCGGATGAACGGAACGCGGGCAAAATGCCGAAGATCACGCTGGTGATCAGCGAAATGACAATCGTCGCCAGCAGGACCGCGCCGCCCGCGTGAACTTTCATCGCAATGGGCAGTCCCGACGCCGGGACGAAATCCCCCAGCGTTCCAGCGGTCCATATCGTGAACAGCATCGCAAGGCAACCGGCACACAAGGCGAGGATCAAACTCTCCGCGAGCAATTGGCGAGTCAGGCGTCCGCGCGATGCGCCGATGGAAAGCCGGATCGCCATTTCGCGCCGCCGTCCCACCGAGCGCACGAGCAGAAGATTTGCCACGTTGGCACAGGCCAGCAGGAGAACCACGCCCGAGACAGCGAACAGCAGAAAAAGGATTGTGTGGATGTAATCGTTCATGCCAAAGGGAGCTCGCCAGAGCGGATAGAGGGTGATGGAATTGTCGCCTTGGTGTGAATCGGGGTGCTCCCGAACGATCTGCTGCATCAGCACGTTCATCTCCGCTTGGGCCTGCTCTCTCGTGACGCCGGGCTTAAGGCGGCCAATCGGAAGCAGCCAGGTATCGCCGCGCGCCGGCAGCAGATCTAGATCGTGCAATTGCTCGACCATGGAAGTGGGGACCCACAGGTCGGCTTGCAAGCCGGCCTGGGTTCCCACGAAATCGGGTGGTGCGACTCCGATCACTGTGTATGCGTGCTTGTTGACCTGAATGACGCGCCCGATCACGGAACGCTCGCCGCCGAAACGCGTCTCCCAGAGGTCATAGCTCAGCACAACCACCGGCGCGGCATTCGGCTTCTCGCCCTCCTCAGGCGAAAATCCGCGTCCCAGAATCGGCTTCACACCAAGCCCCTCAAAATAATTGGCCGTGGAGAACACTCCCCAAACATGCTGAGGGTTTTCGTTTCCTGTCAGCTCCATGGGGTAGAGGTCGACGGCTACGAGCGCGAAAAAACTGTGGTTGCGGTCGCGGAGGTCCACATAATCGGGATAGGAAAGTCCGGTAAGCTCAACGCAGTCGCTCGCGTGCGAGACGCCCGGGATGGGGTTCAGCAGCGTCCCATTGATCCAACTGAAAATCGTACTGTTCGCGCCGATGCCGAGCGCCAGCGTCAGCACCGCGACCGCCGTTAAGCCGGGCGACTTGCGCAACATGCGCAGTCCGTAGCGCACGTCTTGAATCAGCGTCTCCATACTATCTGCTGACCCTACGCCAAGGAGCATGTGGGAGCAATCGTATCGCAAGGGATACGAGGTACTCCAGATCTTCCGACGGTTCTAGACGAATGGTCGGCAACTCTTCCCCAATCCGATAAGGGAAGAGTACCCCGTGATACGACACCCTGAAAGCGTCGACGGAGCCACGGGCTTGCTTCTCCGATTCCTCATCCCTGCGAGCCAGGCTTCCACCTGTTGCCGGAAAGTGACCACCGTAGCTTTCGACTGCGTTACGACCCTGTCGAAATACTCCTTGGTGTCCACTCCGCTAGCAGCGATGATCTCCTTGGCTTTGCGTTCCCTTTCCGACACTGAAAGTTTGCCGGGACCAGAGATCGGGCAGATTTTCGCGCGCACCCTCACCCTTTTCTCCTGTCCTGGAACATCCTTCCAGTACCGAACGACGTACCACTTACCATCTTTCTGAATACTGCCATTCTGACCAGATCGCCTTGACATGGATTTTCTTCCTATCCGTGCTGGCTTCTCTGGTGTCGCAGGCCAAATGGTAGCGTGATTCGTGCTAGGGGGCAATGGAGCGGTCGTAGGAGTAGTTTTTTCGGGGCAATCGGGAAAAAACAACACTCCGTCGGAGTCGCGTCGCTTCGTGTTGTTGGGGAGAGGCCCATAGGTTGAGTGAGCCCCGTGATATTTTCCTTGGCTCGCTTGCAAGTGCGCGAACGCCTGCAGGCGACAGCTGCATTTCGCGGCCACATAACACTCCTCGATTTGATTTGTGTTTGTGGAAAAGCGGAATGGAAAGGGTGGCCAATCAGGAATGAATAAAGGAAATGGTTAAGGGAAAATGGGTTAAGGGGCGAAAGGGCTAAGGGAATGGATTCCGCCCTGTGGTTATCGAAAGGGAAAAGGAACCGCCGAGTTGCGGCGGCAAGCTTGCCGCCGCAACTCGGCGCGCTGATGGCTCCCGTGTTTGCAGTTGCTCGGGTTCATTTTGTTTGTCTCAGGAACTCGCGGAACAGCGGGTGGTAGAGCGTGTATCGCCCTCGCCCTGCACGGATCAGGAATCCCTTGCCGGCGAGCCTTGCGAAGTATTCCCTTTGGAATTTGCCTCTGAAGTCGTGGGGTGCAAGCTCACTTTGCCCCATGATGGCGAATTGATGGATGAGATCGAGTTCCTTGGTGCTCAGTTGTGACACGTCCAGGGCGAACTTTTCGCGGCCCAGCTGATCAAATATTGCGGGCCAAGTCGGTTCGAGCGCACGCGGCTCAATTCGGCTTACCGTGGCCGATAAGTGCTTACAGACAAATGCGAGAAAGTACGGGTGGCCAAGGGTTTTTTCGTGAAGCCAACCGGCGACTGCTGCAGACGCGTGAGGCGAGAGATGTAAGGCCGAGTCCGCGTATTCTAGCGTCTCTTCGAGGGTGAACGGCTGCAAATACAGCTTCGTGTAAAACCGCACGGCGGGCTCGGCCAGAGCTTTTGTTTCGGCGAAATAGTCCGACTTGGCCGAAAAACAGATGCTGTAATTCATGCCCTCGATACCGAACGACTGGAATTGATCCCTGACTATCAATGCAAGGTCCGCTTTGCTGATGCTGGTGATGTTCTGGAAATCATCCACAAAGAAGATCGCGCCGTTTCGCCGTTCAGTCGCGCGGGCCGCAAGAAGTGGTTATGTCGATAGTATTCTTGCGAGTCTTCGATAGATTGGCTGCTGCGGTAAGCTGGTCATACAACAGCTACGCGATGCTCCAAGGCCATTGCCATCTAATGATGTGGATACACAATTCGTATAGAAAGTCAGTGAAGACGCAAGACCCTCGTAGGATTAGCCGTGCAAGACGATTCTTCCAAACCGACGATGCCCGCGGCAGCGATGAGCAGTTCGCAGGATAGCGAACGCCGCGAAGCACCGCTCCATCCCTTCATAGCTAGCGCCGAAGAGACCGACCTGGCTTCAGGAGCCCGACTGTCAGCGCGTGTTTCCGAACTGAGTCTGAAAGGGTGTTATCTCGACACGCTAAATCCCTTTCCCAAGGGTACGCGTATCAGGCTTGTGATTTTTTACGGCGGCGAGACTTTCACGGCACTTGCCACAGTGATCTACCCTCCAGCCCAACATGGGAATGGGCATCGAGTTCTCCGCTCTGGAACCGGAACAGTCGGAAGTCTTGTTGAGCTGGATCAAAGAGCTGAGCGCAAAGTAGTAGTGCCGGATCTAAGCAGGAAACCGCTAGTCATTTAGCTGGCTGGCTCCATTCATCTCCTGGATGTAGCGACACGCCGCCCACCGAGGCTCACAATCATAGAAAACACTCCAGGTTGTTGCAGAGAAGGTCTGCGGAGGCCTGTAACAGTGGACATCGTTACCGTCGGGATTTCTCGATGGTTACTCATTCGCCGCTAGCGGGTTTCCCCCACTCCTCAACCCGTACTACGAGCTGCAGGCCAACTGCAAATTTTGTGCTCTCGATGCGTTGGCAGTAAATCACGCGTGCCAGAGACGCTGTGGATTTAGTGTATCGTGCTGGCAGGACTTACCTCGACGGCGTCAGCCGAGTTCGTATACAAGTGGTTATGGTGTCGTCTCTTTTGCGCGAACATCCGCCGGTCGGCTTCGGAAAGAAGCTGTTCGGCATCCATGCCTTCTTCCGGATAATAAGCGTGACCCACACTCACAGAAAGCGCATCCGTGCCGGATATCTCGCGGCCAGCCTCGGCGGCCAACCGTTGCAAGTGGCGTATTTTGTCCTCCAGAGCTTCGGGTTTTAAACCAGAGAGAATCAGAACGAATTCGTCCCCACCCATGCGGGCCACGTAATCGTATTCGCGGCAAGTCTGCTTCAATTTCTCCGCAAAAGAGGTCAGCAGTCGGTTCCCTTGCAAGTGGCCGAACCGGTCATTGATCTGTTTGAAGCCGTCTAGGTCACAGACCAGTACGGCGAGAGACATCCGGTGACGCCGGCAACGCGCCAGTTCGCTATCGAGCTGGATAAAAAGAGAGCGAGCGTTCGGCAGACTCGTCAAATAGTCGGTCGTTGCCGTTCGCTCGGACTGCCGGTACTTCAAAGAATTTTCAAACGAGAGAGCGATTTTCGAACTGATTGCCAGCAGGATGCGGAGATGATCTCGGGTAAAGGCATCCGCTTCCGTCCGATAAAGCGCGAGAACCCCCACGACGCCATTCACGCCTTCTAAGGGAACGGCCAAGACAGACCGCAAAGAATGGCCGTTCGTGGGATCATTCAAATACTCCGACTCAGTTGCCAGATTTCCGTTCACGATCGGCTTCCGGTTCGCGGCAACCCAACCCGATACGCCTTCCCCAATCGGAATCCGAAGCGAAGAAAGGAGACGAAAATTATCACCACTCACGTGTTCGGGAACGAGCTGAATGTTTCGGACGGAATAGATTGCGATCGAGTCGTAGGGAACCAAGTGTTTCAGGCGAACTGCAAGCATGGATAGTGTTTCGTCCAGGCTGAGGGAGTTACCCAGTTCTCGAGTGAGCTCGAACAGCATTTGCATTTCATGCCGCGCCGCGGCGATGGAAGTCAGGAAATCAATCGAACTGCTCCCCGGAGTGATCGGCCCGCTATCGCTCTTTTCAAATCCCGCTCCTGGAGCTGTTCCGCTATCCACTTTGATGTTTCTGGACAGTCTGGTTTGTTCGCCACCCTTGACGTTTGCCAGAAGCTCGAGTTCGCGGTAACGCCGATGAAGCACTTCCACGACTTTTGGGTCGAAGCTCTTTCCGGCTTCTCCAACGACGTGCTCCATGGCTTTTTCCAGTGGGAGGGCCGGACGATACTGACGGTCCGATGCAAGTCCGTCGAGGCAGTCAACCACTGCGAGGATTCGCGCACCGGTCGGAATTTCTTGCCCGCGCAGTCCGCACGGATAACCATTCCCATCCCACCGCTCGTGGTGGGCGCGCACAATCGGAACGACCGGATAAGGGAATTGCACCCGCTCAAGGATTTCCGCACCAACGAGCGGATGGATCTTCATGCGCTCGAATTCTTCGGGAGTCAGCCGCCCGGGCTTGGAGATGATGTGCTCAGGGACGGCCAGCTTGCCGATATCATGAAGAACTGCGGCCGCGCGAAGAGCTTCGAGATCGGATTCCGACAGGCCCATTTCCTTTCCAATGGAAACGGCATAGACCTGCACGCGCCGAAGGTGCTCATGCGTGCTGTGATCCTTCGCCTCGATTGCGAGTGCCAGAGCTTCGATCGTTCGAAGATGGAGAGCGGCCATACCCTCGGCGTGATTACGTTCGGCTTCCAACCGGGCCAGGTAAAGACGGTACGAGCGGAAGATCAGATAGACAACCGGAAGGATCAGGAGAGAAGACTGCCAGCCCGTTTTTTTGTCGAGAAGTTCTACGATTCCCGCAATCGCGGCTCCCAGCAAATAGTAGGGGAAGGACCAAAAGTAACACTCGGACCAAACCTTGCGTAGAGGCTTTTGCTCGGTAAGCGAAATCACGCACGCTACAGGAGCAGTGTTTAGGACGAAGAAGGTTGACGCTGCGGCGACCAGCATAAGCAGTTGGTTATTCGCAGCAATCTGGCTCACCCTCGAATGAAACAAATAATATGTGCCGGCCACGGCACTCGCCATGCTCGCAATGTTGAAAGCAACTTGGATCGGCTTTGGCCACGTCTTGGCTTTCCAGTAACACTGAATCACCGTGCCCAGAACGCCCATTAAAAGGGTTTGTGCCAGAGTCAACTCACGGACGCCGATCAGAATGAACAGAAAGATGACCGACATGGTTCCGTGCACGCCCGGAAGACTCACTTTCATCCCGGAGGCGAGAAGAGCCAGAGCGAGATAGCAGATGTAGCGTGAGGGCTCGGTCCACTCACCATGAAGAAGCCCGAGCGACAAAGACAAAAGTCCGCCAAGAAAAGTAATCCCGATGTAGACCCGAGCTTTCGTAGAGGTGGGAAGCATTAATCGCGTACCAGCGAATAGTGTTGGAGCAACCAGGCTGCCATCATCGCCCTTGGACGTTGCCCAACCGCAACTTGTTGTAAGATCACGACTTCGCATTCTGGCAGCACGTTTGCGAGGTGCGCCGCTCAATCGCCAAGCGGAGACAACTTGTCGCAGCCCTCTCGGACGCAGTCAAAGTGTCTCTGCTGTTTGCCTACGACTTCAATGGACCCCTTGGTGATTGACCATTTCCATAACGCGCCGCATCGCTGCGCTGTGGATGACGGCCGGTAATCCGAGAATCGATCCGTGACTACAACTCATACTTGTTGCTCCCAGAAATCCCGCTAAATGATCTATGGAGCGTCGCAGCTTTTCAAAGAATGTTCCGAGGAGGACAAATTGACTATGGTACTTCTGACCTGAAAATATGGCCCGAAAGTACTCTCAGAAATAGGAGCTAACCCTTTATTTCTGAACCACCTAGTCCGTGCAAAGCCCGCCCGTGAAGAGGACCGAGGGATCGGTCTGAGAAAGGCGCCTTTAGCGGTGCCACACAGACCAAGCAGGGTCTCCTCGAACGAGCTCACCCCGGCACACTCTTCCTGGACGAGATTGGCGACCTTGACGCCCGTTTGCAAGTGAAGCTGACACGAGTTTTGGATGGCACGCCGTATTACCGCCTTGGTGGGCTAAAAAAGATCTCCCCGGACGTTCGCATCGTGGCTGCCACAAATCGGGACTTGGAGAAAGATATTGAAGCGGGAAAGTTCCGCAGCGACCTCTTCCATCGGTTAAGCCAGGTTCACGTTCAAGTGCCACCCCTGCGCGACCGGCCGGAAGACATTCCCGTGCTTGCCGAGTTCTTCTTGCGCGAGCAGAACCACAATAGTGTGAGTATCGCCCCGGCCGCACTGGACGAACTTCGTAGCTTCCCGTGGCCTGGCAACGTAAGGGGACTCCGCAATGCCGTGATTCGCGCTGCGATCATGAGGTCGGGAAACGAAATCCAGCCAGAGGACTTACCGCTGGGAAGCAGAAGATCCCGCTTCAATCGGGCTCCGTCGTTACAAGTCTCGACGAGATGGAACGTCAGATGATTTTTCGGGCGTTGGATCAGACCTGCGGCCACCACGAGAAGCCGCAAAGGTGCTCGGGATTTCTCGGCGAACATTGACTCGTAAGCTGAAAAAGTATGAGGTCGCTAATGCACTTGAAGCAGTCGCCGCTGGTTGATTGCCTTCCAGCACATGCGGAAGAACGTCGGAGGAATCCACGCCGGGAAGTCCAAGGTGTGATTCTCCTGGATATCCTGAAGTCAGATTTGCGTTCTTCGCCTATTCGTGCTTCTCTCATTGACTTGAGCGCGTCGGGATTTCGCGCCTCCCATGCCTCCAAAGAGCTCTGCTCCGATCAAGAAGTTACCTTCTTCCATGATGAGGGGGAAGGCAGGGCCAGGGTCGTTTGGACTCGCATCGTTGGTCAAAGCGTGGAGAGCGGCTTCTTGATTTGTCAGGAAAAAAGGCAAGAGTAAGAACAAATTGAGGTGGCTGCCCTTCGAGAGTTCCGCCAATACTTTGGGCGTTTACATGGAAGGGCCGCCGTGGCTCCATATCCGAGGTTTTCCTTCCTTCTAAGGCTTTGCCCCGCGAATGTTGAAACCTGTTTAAGGGACATCTTGTCGTATTGGCCCTGCAGAATGCTAACCCGCAAAATCCCAAAGGATTAGCAGGCCCAAACCTTGCTTGGCGAATCGTGGTAGGTGACAAATTGTCGCAACGACCGCCGCGAGAATTCCCGTAACGCTTTCATTCTAAAGGACTCCTTTCAACACCTTAGTTGGGAGATCCAAATGCCTTAACAGCCTTAACACAATCTCAGTACACCGGCGGGAGGGTTCTGTGACCGCGACAAGACGCTCGCAGGTCGTTGCGTTCCTCTTTAGCACCATCCTGGCAGTTGGGGCTCCTTCCGCCCCCAACCCTCAGCTCGCGAAGGACCTTCACGAGCGCAATCCCAAACACATCGACGTAATCATTCAGTTCAAACATTCTCATAAGCCGAACGACAATGATGAAGCAATTCGTGAGGCAGGTGGAGTCCTCAAGGCCGAGCTCGGTTTAATGTCTTTGTTTACCGGGTGGCGCGCCTTTAGTGAACAGGTTCTGAAAATTCTGCTGGACAAATTCCGCGACTTCGGTTACGTTAAGCTGCGAGAGTTCGAACATGGCGTGGCCGAAGAGCTTCCATCCAGCTGGCCTCATCGAAAAATTAAAGCAGAAGATCGCCTCCCTTCAGCAGCAGTGGCGCAGTACTCGCGCCGAGAATGAGCGATTGCGCAAGGAAAACGAGCAATTGCGCCAGGAGCAGGGGAGGCTTCGTGGGGAACGAGAACGGTTGCGTGAGGAAAACGAAAGGCTGAAGCGCCAACTAGAAGAAGCCCAGCGGGCCAACAAGCGACAAGCCGCACCCTTTTCCCGCGGTCAGCGGAAAGCCAACCCCAGGCCACCAGGGCGCAAGCCCGGTACCGCCTACGGCCGGCATTACCGCAAAACGATTCCGCAGCAAGTCGATCAAGTGATCGCCGTGCCGCTGCCCGCGCAATGTCGCTGCGGAGGCGCTCTGAAAGTAGGAAAAATCGAGCCGCAGTATCAACACGAGGTGGTGCGGAAGACCATCTGGAGACGCTTTGATATTGCCGTCGGTCGCTGCCGCAGATGTGGGCGACGAGTGCAAGGGCGGGATCCGCGACAGACCTCTGATGCCCTGGGAGCGGCGGCGGTGCAACTGGGTCCGGAAGCGCTGGCGTTGGCGGTGCGGATGAACAAGGGGCTGGGAATGCCGCATGGCGATGTAGCGGCTGTGTTACAGGACGGTTTTGGCTTACGCGTGCACCGCAGCACGATTTGCCGAGCAGTGGAGCGGGTGGCGCGCCGGGGCCAAGCCACCTGGCATGCGCTGCGCGAGGCGGCCCGCCGCAGTATGGTGAACGCCATCGACGAAACCGGCTGGAGGGTGGAGGCCCAACTGCGGTGGTTGTGGGTGGCGGTGAGTGAGCAGGTCACCTACTGCGACATCTTGCCAGGACGCGGCTTCGAGCAAGCGGCTTCGCTGTTAGGGGAGAATTACGACGGTTGGTTAACCCACGACGGTTGGGCGGTGTACTACAAGTTTCTCCGAGCAGGACACCAAAGTTGTATGGCGCATCTGCTGCGCCGCTGCCGGGATATGGCAGCAGTGGCCTCGGCATCGGCATCCCGCTTCCCGCTGCAAGTGAAAGCCTTATTGGAAAAAGGCTTGGCCTTGCGAGACCGCT